>ENA-ORRE01000032-ORRE01000032.1-human-gut-metagenome-genome-assembly--contig:-NODE-32-length-92939-cov-23.098392_pt1 | contig 92939 bp, 101 predicted proteins | sample MGYA00242171_ERZ509126 | MGnify/ENA primary metagenome ERZ509126 (study PRJEB26280, sample SAMEA2338648) | human gut metagenome | biome: human gut; feature: human-associated habitat; material: faeces... | reverse complement strand
AGTACTAAAGTAAATTTTGATTTATCAAAAGCTGTTAGTATAGAATATGGTATTAAATAAAAAAAGAATAATTCTTTTTTTATTTTTTTATTGACATAAGAACCGAGTTTTATATATAATGGTTTATGCAGAAACTAATTTCTGTGGAGGTTTATATGAAAGATAATGTTAGTGAGCTGTTATATTTTTTTAAAAAGATTAAGGATGAATATGATAAAAAGATAGAAGAAGCTGCTCTTGAAATAGCACTTACAAAGCCAGAGGCTGATTTATTACTTTTTTTATCAAACAATCCGTCTTATAATACAGCGCGTGATGCTGTAGTTTATAGAGGCTTTTCTAAAGCTTATGTTTCAAAGGCTTTGAATTCTCTTTACAAAAAAAATTATATTTCTTTAAAGCAAGATGTTGTAGATAAGAGATATCAGCACATTTTTATAAATGAGAATATAATAAACAAGGTAAAGATTTTACAAAATATCCAAGAAAAAGTATTTAAAGAACATACTAAAAATATAACAGAAGAAGAAAAAAAATTATTTATAGAAATAATAAATAAAATGTTTAAAAATAAGAAGGGAGAAAAAAATGTTTAAAATATTTAAGAATTTTACAAAAAAAGATGTTTTTTTAATTTTTATTTGCATTCTTTTGATCGTATTTCAAGTTTGGTTAGATCTTAAATTACCTGATTATATGACTGCAATTACTAAACTTGTTCAAACAGAGGGAAGCAAAGTAACTGATGTATTAAAACAAGGCGGTTATATGCTTTTATGTGCATTTGGTAGTTTAGCCTCAGCAATTTTTGTTGGATATCTTGCTTCCATGATTTCTGCTACGTTTTCTAAAAACTTAAGAAAAAAATTGTTTGAAAATGTTGAAAGCTTTGGAATGGAAGAAATTAAAAGATTTTCAACTAGTAGTTTGATTACGCGTACAACAAATGATATTACAAATGTTCAAATGTTTATTTCAATGGGGTTACAAATGTTAATAAAAGCACCAATCACTGCAGCTTGGGCTATATTTAAAATATTAAATAAAAGCTGGCAATGGAGTGCTGTAACAGGTGGTGCTGTTATAATTCTTATTATTACTGTTGTAATTTTAATGATTACTGTATTACCTAAATTTAAAATTGTTCAAAAATTAATTGATAATATTAATAGTTTAACTAGAGAAAATTTAACTGGAATTAGAGTCGTTCGTGCATTTAATGCAGAAAAGTATCAAGAAAATAAATTTGAACTTGGAAATGATAAACTAACTAAAACCCAATTATTTAATCAAAGAACAATGTCAATTATGGCACCTATAATGTATATGGTTATGAATGTTCTTACTCTTTCTATATATATGATTGGTGCTGTACTTATTAATAATGCATCTATGGTAAATAAAATAGGTTTATTTAGTGATATGGTAGTTTTCTCAAGTTATGCAATGCAAGTCATTATGGCATTTTTAATGCTAGCAATGATATTTATTATGTATCCAAGAGCTGCTGTGTCAGCTGAAAGAATAAATGAAGTAATTGAAACAGAATCAAATATTAAAGATGGAAACATTGTAAAAGAAAACAAAATAAAAGGTGAGGTTGAATTTAAAAATGTTTCATTTAAATATCCTGATTCTGAAGAATATATGATTAAAAATATTTCTTTTAAAGTAAATAAGGGTGAAACTGTCGCATTTATAGGATCAACTGGTAGTGGAAAAAGTACATTAATTAATTTAATTCCTAGATTTTATGATGTGACTGATGGTGAAATTTTAGTTGATGGAATAAATGTCAAAGATTATTCATTAGAATTATTACATAGTAAAATAGGATATGTTCCTCAAAAAGCAGTAATGTTTAATGGTACAATTAATTATAATGTTTCATACGGAAAAGGAAAAAATAAAAAAATTGATGAAAATAAAATAAAAGAAGCTATTGAAATAGCGCAAGGTAAAGAGTTTGTAGAACGTATGCCTGATAAATATGAATCAAATATATCTCAAGGTGGTACAAATATATCTGGTGGTCAAAAACAAAGACTTGCTATAGCACGTGCTATTGCTCGTGATCCTGAAATATATATATTTGATGATTCTTTCAGCGCATTAGATTACAAAACTGATTATTTACTTAGAAAAGAACTAAAAGAGTATACAAAAGATGCTACAAATTTAATTGTAGCTCAAAGAATAGGAACTATTATGAATGCTGATAAAATTATTGTTTTAGAAAATGGTAAATGTGTTGGAATGGGTACTCATAAAGAATTATTAAAAGACAATGATGTTTATAGAGAAATAGCTTATTCTCAATTATCAAAGGAGGAATTAGAAAATGAATAATGAAAAAACTAAACCTCGTAATGTAGGACCTGGTCCAAGGGTAGCAGAAAAGCCAAAAGATTTAAAAATTGCTTTGTCTAAAATGGTAAAGTACTTGAAAAGCTTTGTACCTTTTATAATTGTTGCTCTTATTTTATCAGTATTAAGTTCCATTTTTTCTATTATTGGTCCAAATAAATTATCTGATTTAACTGATAAAATTTCTAGTGGAATTGTATTAGACAAAGATAAATTTGTAACCATTACAACTCAAATACAAGATGAAATGACAAGTGATAAAATTAATAACGTTTCAAAAGAAATATTTTCATCTGATTTAAATAATGATAGTATTATAAATAACGTTGTAATAAGTAGTAAAGATAAGAATGATTTTGTTTTATTATTAAATAAATTAAATAATAAAGAAATAGAGCAAAAAGAATTTATACTTAATATTCCATCTAGTGTAAAAGAATCTATGATGAGTGATAGTAAGATAGATGGAAGCATTATCAGCGCTAAAGATAAAGTTGTTGTAATTGAAGCTTTACTTAAAGCAGATGAAAAGGATAGTACTTCTATTTATTCTGCTATAGATAAGATGCCAAAAAGTGTTTATAATTTGATTAAACCGCATATGGATATGAAAGGTATTATAAAAATAGTAATATTTTTAGGAGTTTTATATTTATTAAGTGCTTTATTTAATTTTGCTCAAAGTTTTATAATGGCAACGGTATCAAATAATTTTGCTAAAGGATTGAGAACAAAAATTTCAAATAAAATAAATAAATTACCACTTAGATATTTTGATTCTCATGAAATAGGGGATATTTTATCTAGAGTAACAAATGATGTTGATACTATAGGTGTTTCTATGTATCAAAGTTTAGGATCTTTAGTTGGTGCTTTAACATTATTTATAGGCTCTATAATTATGATGTTTGTAACTAATCCTTTAATGGCTTTAACAGCAATTATATCTTCTCTTATAGGATTTGTTGTTATGTTTATTATTTTAGGTAAATCTCAAAAATATTTTACTGCAAGACAAGTTGAACTTGGTAAACTTAATGGTCATATTGAAGAAATTTATTCAGCTCATAATTTGGTTAAAGCATATAATGGGGAAAAAGATGCATCAAAAACTTTTGATGAATTAAATAACTCTGTATATGAATGTAATAGAAAAAGTCAATTTTTATCAGGAATGATGCAACCTATTATGGCATTTATTGGTAATTTCTCTTATGTTGCAGTTTGTGTAGTAGGTGCTGCGCTTGTCATAAAAGGAAATATTACTTTCGGTGTTATAGTAGCATTTATGATTTATGTTAGATTATTTACTAATCCATTATCTCAAATAGCACAAGGTATGAGTAATTTACAAACTACTGCTGCTGCAGGAGAACGTGTATTTGAATTTTTAGAAGAAGATGAATTAAAAGAAGAAAAAAATAAAAAATATCTTGATTCTAAACATGTAAAAGGTAATATTACATTTGAACATGTTAAATTTGGATATAATGAGAATAAAGTTATAATAAATGATTTTAATTGCAAAATACAAAAAGGTGAGAAAGTAGCAATCGTAGGGCCTACAGGTGCAGGTAAAACAACGATCGTAAATCTTTTAATGAAATTTTATGAAATTAATAATGGTGATATAAAAATAGACGATATATCCATTAATGATCTAACAAGAGAAAATATTCATGATTTATTTATAATGGTATTACAAGATACATGGCTATTTAATGGCACAATTAGAGATAATATAAGATATAATAATAAAAATGTAACAGATGAAGAAATTTGGAAAGCACTTAAAACTGTTGGTATAGATCACTTTGTAAAGACATTGCCAAAAGGACTTGATTATGTTTTAGGAGATAATGACAGTATTTCTGCAGGTCAAAAACAATTGCTTACGATTGCTCGTGGTATGATAAAGGATGCGCCACTTTTGATTTTGGATGAAGCAACAAGTAATGTTGATACCAGAACAGAAGAATTAGTTCAAGATGCTATGGATAAACTAACTAATGGTAGAACTTCATTTATAATAGCTCATAGATTATCTACTATAAAAAATGCTGATCTTATTCTTGTTATGAAAGATGGTAACATAATAGAGCAAGGTAATCATGATGAATTAATGAGTCAAAATGGTTTCTATGCAGATTTATATAACTCACAATTTAAAAAAGAAACAAGAGAAGTATCAGAAATGTAAAAAAGCTTTAAAAGCTTTTTTTGTTTTATTGTTTTTTCATTAATATCCTCCTCTTTACTTATTTCTTGAAATTTAGTATAATTATATACCGAAGGGAAGCATAATTATGGATCAAATAATAGTAACTAAGAATGATGAACTGGTTATGAAATTATTACATTATTTTATAACTGAAAAAGGATATAACCCAATAATTTTGCACGGAGCTAAAGATGAAATTTGGCTTGAAAATCTAAATGAAGAATATGAAATTGTTAGAATTGTTTCTAATTATATACATAATGATGAACAGCTTAATACTGATTTATTTAGGACTAAACAAATAGTAAAAAAAATAAAAAGAAAAACTTTTTCTTTCAAAATGAATACTTTAAGTTTATTTGTTAATTTAGGTGATAGTGTTAATATGAATAATATTAGCTATAGTAATATTGATTGTGCTAATTTAAAGAGTATAAAAGATATAAAAAATTATACATTTATAACTGAAAATTATCCTACTATTACAAATGAAATTAATTCAAAAGAAAAAGGTATGGAATTATTTATGAAAATAACAGAGGATATTAATAAAAAAAATATCGAAACATCTAATAAAGCAGAGGATGTATTTAGTAAAAAAACGCCTTATATTACTTATATACTTATTTTTATTAATATATTATTTTATGTTTTATCTATAATATCTAATAGTTTTTATAATTCTATGGTATTAAATCCTTCTAAAATTTTAAATGGAGAATATTATAGACTTTTATCTTGTATATTTATGCATGGTGGTATAATTCATTTATTATGTAACATGTATTGTTTATATGTAATAGGGCCTCAAGTAGAAAGTTTTTTTGGAAAAATTAAATATATTGTTATTTATTTATTATCTGGAATAATAGGTTCTTTAATGTCTCTTAGTATAACTAATTCTATATCACTTGGAGCAAGTGGAGCTATTTTTGGGCTTCTTGGTTCTATATTATATTTTGGATATCATTATAGGGTATATTTATCACAAGCCATAAAATCGCAGATAATACCTATTATAGTTTTAAATTTATTTTTAGGATTTATGTTAAATGGAGTAGATAATGCAGCACATATTGGTGGATTAATAGGTGGAGTACTTGTATCTATGATGGCTGGTGTTAAATATAAATCAAGTACCATGGAAAAAGTAAATGGTTTAATTTTAACAATAATATTTACTTTATTTTTAATTTATTTAGGCTTTTTTAGATAAGTGTAAAATATAAAAAAATACTATGTTTTTATAGTATTTTTTTTAATTTTAAGATATAATAACTAATACGTGAGGTGAAGTTTTATGGATCAAATAATTGTTAAAGGAGCTCGTGAAAATAATTTAAAAAATATAGATATAACACTTCCAAAAAATAAGCTTATTGTTATGACTGGGGTATCTGGAAGTGGTAAGTCATCTCTTGCTTTTGATACTATTTATGCTGAAGGTCAAAGAAGATATGTTGAAAGTTTGAGTTCGTATGCAAGACAATTTTTAGGTAGCTCTGATAAGCCTGATGTTGACAGCATTGAAGGTTTATCTCCTGCTATTAGTATTGATCAAAAAACAACTAGTAAGAATCCTCGTAGTACTGTTGGAACTGTTACTGAGATATATGATTATCTTAGACTTTTATTTGCGCGTATTGGAACACCTATATGTCCTATTCATAATATTCCAATTACTAGTCAAAGTATTGAAGAAATGACAAACCAAATACTTAAATTAGAAATTGGTACAAAGATTAGAGTATTAAGTCCCATAGTACATGGTGAAAAAGGAACACATAGTGATTTATTTAATGATTTAATTAAAGATGGTTATTCTAGAGTAAGAATTGATAATGAAGATTTTGAGTTAACTGATGAAATAAAACTTGAAAAAAATAAAAAACATAATATTGATGTAATCATTGATAGACTTATAATGAAAGAAGATATTAGAAGTAGATTATATGAAGCAATTGAACTAGCTTCTAAAATGTCAAATGGTAAAGTTGTTATTGATGTAATAGGTTCAAAAGAAATTGTTATGAGTGAAAAATACGCATGTCCTCTTTGTGATTTTTCTATACCTGAGCTTGAACCAAGAATGTTTTCTTTTAATGCTCCATATGGTTCTTGTCCTATTTGCAAAGGTCTTGGAATAAAGATGAAAGTAGATGAAGATTTGGTTATTCCAGATAAAACTAAGTCTTTAAGAGAAGGTGCAATTAAAGCAATTAATTTAAATGATGTTGGTAATACAATATATACTCAAATTGATACTGTTTGTAAATATTATGATATTGATATGGATACACCTATAAAAAATATGGACAAAGAAAAATTAAATATTCTTTTATATGGTACTCCTGATATTCTTGAATTTAATTATACATCAAAAAATGGAAATACACGTACATCTAAAGATTTTTATGAAGGTATAATTAATAATCTTGAAAGAAGATATATTGAGACAAAAAGTGGATGGATAAGAGATTGGATTGAAGGTTTTATGACAGAGCTTCCATGCAATTCATGTCATGGTTCAAGATTATCAGATGAAGTACTAAGCGTTAAAGTTGGTGGAAAAAATATTTATGAAGTTACATGTCTTAGTATTAAAGATTTATATCAATTTGTAATATCATTAAAACTTTCAAAATCTGAAACTGAGATAGCAAATTTAATTTTAAAAGAAATTAAATCGAGATTAGAATTTTTAATAAATGTTGGGCTTGATTATTTAACACTATCTAGAAGTGCTGGAACATTATCTGGTGGTGAGGCTCAAAGAATTAGATTAGCAACTCAAATTGGTTCAAGGCTTACAGGTGTTTTATATGTACTTGATGAACCATCAATTGGTCTTCATCAAAGAGATAATAATAGGCTTATAAAATCTATGCTTGAAATGAGAGATTTAGGTAATACTTTAATAGTTGTAGAACATGATACAGATACAATGAAAGCAGCTGATTATTTGGTTGATATTGGACCTGGAGCAGGGCTTCATGGTGGATGCGTTGTTGCTGCTGGAACTCCAGAAGAGGTAATGAATTGTGAAGAAAGTTTAACAGGAAAATATTTAACAGGAAAATTAAAAATAGATGTTCCTGAAACAAGAAGAAAAGGTAATAAAAAATATTTAGAAATAAAAGGTGCAAGTGAAAATAACCTAAAAAATATAAATGTTAAAATACCTCTTGGAACATTTACATGTATAACAGGTGTATCTGGAAGTGGTAAATCAACTCTTATTAATGAAATTTTATATAAAGCAGTATATTCTAATTTATATAAAGTAAAACTTAAACCTGGTCGTTATAAAGAAATAAAAGGATTAGATAATATTGATAAGGTAATAGATATATCTCAAGCACCAATTGGAAGAACTCCAAGAAGTAATCCTGCAACATATACTGGAGTATTTGATGATATTAGAGATGTCTTTACAGAAACAAAAGAAGCAAAAATACGAGGATATGATAAAAGTAGATTTTCATTTAATGTTAAAGGTGGAAGATGTGAAGCTTGCTGGGGAGATGGCGTTAAAAAAATAGAAATGCATTTCTTACCAGATGTTTATGTTCCATGTGAAGTATGTGGTGGTACAAGATATAATAAAGAAACTTTACAGGTAAAATTTAAAGGTAAAAGTATATATGATGTACTTGAAATGCGTGTAGAAGAAGCATATGAATTCTTTGAAAATTTTCCTAAAGTTAGAAATAAATTACAAATGCTTATGGATGTAGGATTGTCATATATCAAATTAGGTCAAAGTGCTCCAACACTATCTGGTGGTGAAGCTGCTCGTGTAAAACTTGCTAAGGAGTTACAAAAAAAGCCAACTGGAAAAAGTTTATTTATACTTGATGAACCAACAACTGGGCTTCATTCTGATGATATAAAGAAATTAATTGCTATTCTTGAAAGAATCGTTGATAATGGTGATACTGTTGTTGTTATAGAACACAATTTAGATATGATTAAAGTAGCTGACTATATAATTGATTTAGGACCAGAAGGTGGAGATGGTGGTGGACGTATTGTCGCAACTGGTACACCAGAAGAAGTTTCTAAAGTAAAAGAAAGCTATACAGGTCAATTTTTAAAGGAATATTTATAGGTGGTATTTATGAAATTTAAATTTAATTTAGATAAAAAAAATTATAATGAATTTTTAAGTATAATTCAAAGTAGATATGATTCGGTATATTTAATACTATATTCACTTATATATTTTTATATAACATTTTATATTATGAAGATTAATTTTAAGAGTTTATTGATATATTATGTTGTATCAATTATAGTACTTTATCTAATAATTTCATTGGTAAAGAAAGTATTTAGAATAATTACCATAAAAAAGAATAAATCTTTTTTAGGTAATTATGATGTAAAAATAGATGAAAATAATATCAAACAATCTATAGATAATGTTGAAATATTTGATATTAAAAAAGAAAATATTAAAAAAATAATATATAGAAAATATGGTATAATGCTTAAAATAAATAATAAATATTATATATATTTTATAAAAAAAATTATTAAAAACTCTGATTATATAAAACTTAATAATTATTTAAAGAAAAATTATTAGAGGAGGTATGAAATATGGAAAAAGAAATACTTTATAGTAATGAAAAAATAGAATTTTATTTAAATTTATTTTTCAAAGGGAAAAAAGAAAACTTATTTGATATATTAAATAAAATTGGTATTGATTGCGATGTTGTTTTTTTACATGATTTAGATACTACAAATTTTTTTGGAAATATATATTATATTTTCAATTGTGATATAGGAGATAAAAAAATAATATTCAAAGGTGATTTATTTGATGACAGTGTACATAAAAACTTTATAACTGTATATAACGAAAATAATATTAGTAGTTACTCTTATTCTAAAGGTGAAATAAAACCATTAGAATTAGAAAATAAACCAATTGAATTTAAAAATAAAAAGTTTTTTTATGAAAATAGAAAAACAAAAAAATATTTAAAAAGATTTTTCTTTAACGATGAGACTTATGAAAAAAGATTGTTAGAAATAATAAAAAATTTAGGAATTAAAAATGGTAGTGTATATGTCCATTCTTTAGATAAATATGAAGATTTTTATACTGATAAATATGATTTTTCTCTTATTTGTCATTGTAATGATGAAAACAATTCTTCATTAGAACTTAAATATGGAGAGTATAATAATCGAATTTTAGAAAAAATTATCTTTAACTCCAATGATGGTTATAAAGAATATAATTTTGATTGTTTATTAAATATTATGGAAGAAAGAAGACAAGTAAATTCAAAAAAAATAAAAGTAAAAACAAAGTAAATTGACTTACTTAAAAGTATTTGATATAATTTTTGTTGTAAATGTTGATTGATGAAGAGTAGTTTAAAGAAATACTAATAAGAGAATTAACGGTTGGTGAAAGTTAATGTTTCCTTTAAATGAATATACACATCATGAATTTAATCGGTAACGCGTTATAGTAATAAAGTATAATTTAAGGTGGTACCGCGACATTCGCCCTTATAAGTGGGTTGTTTGTCGTTTTTTTATTAAAAAGGAGTGATTATATGACTTTATATGAAGATTTAAAATGGAGAGGTTTAATAAAAGATGTTACAGATCCTAAAATTGAAGAAAAATTAAACAATGAAAAAATAACTTTTTATATTGGAACTGACCCAACTGCAGATAGTCTACATTTAGGACATTTATCTAGTTTTTTAATTTCAACTAGACTTGCTGCAGCAGGGCATAAACCTATTTTACTAATAGGTGGTGCAACGGGAAGAATTGGAGACCCACGTCCTACATCTGAGCGTGAAATGAAAACAATTGAAGAAGTTGAGCATAATATAAAATGTTTAACAAAACAAGTAAAAGAATTATTTGAATTTGAAGTTGTTAATAATTATGATTGGTCTAAAGATATTAATTTTATTGATTTCTTAAGAGATTATGGTAAATTTTTTAATATAAATTATATGCTTGATAAAGATATAATTAGAAGAAGACTTTCTTCTGGTATAACTTATACTGAATTTTCTTATATGATTATGCAGGCTTTAGATTTTTTACACCTACATAAAGAGAAAAATGTAAGTATGCAAGTTGCAGGATCAGATCAATGGGGAAATATTACTGCAGGTGTTGATTTAATTAGAAAGAAAACAGGAGATGAAGTATATGCATTTACTATGCCTCTTGTTACTGATAAAAATGGTAAAAAATTTGGTAAAAGTGAAGGTAATGCTCTATGGCTTGATAAAACCAAAACATCACCATATGAAATATATCAATATTTATTAAATAGTGATGATTCAAAAGTAATTGACTATTTAAAAATATTTACATTTTTAAGTCGTGAAGAAATTGAAAATATTGAAAAAATAAATAATGAAGCACCTGAAAAAAGAATTGCAGGTCATACTTTAGCATATGAAGTAGTTAAATTTTTACATGGTAAAGAAGAAGCCGATAATGCTAAACGTATAACTGAAGAAGTATTTAAAAAAGGTGGTATAGATATTAATATGCCGAGTCTTGATATAGAAAAAAAGGATAGAAATATAATGGATTTACTTGTCGATATAGAACTTGCACCTTCTAAGTCAGAAGCAAGAAGACTTATTACTCAAGGAGGAATTAGTATAAATAGAGAAAAAGTTCTTGATCCTAATAAAATGGTAGATGATAATATGATTAATAATGGATCTATTATTGTTGGAAAAGGTAAAAAAGTATTTATTAAAATTAATATAAAGTAAAGGAGATTTTTATGGAAAAGAAAACATATTATATTACAACTCCAATTTATTATCCAAGTGGTAAATTTCATATAGGAACAGCTTATACTACAGTGCTTGGAGATACAATTGCACGTTATAAAAAATTAAGAGGATATGATGTTAGATTTCAAACAGGAATGGATGAACATGGTCAAAAAATTCAGGATGTAGCGCAAAAAAACAATATGAATCCAAAAGAATATGTTGATGGAATTGCTAAGCAAGCAAAAGAATTATGGAAAAAACTTGATATAGATTATGATTATTTTGTTAGAACAACTGATCCTAATCATGAAGAAGCAGTACAAAAAATATTTGATTATTTTATGGAAAAAGGGGATATTTACAAGGGAGAATATTCTGGACTTTATTGTATACCTTGTGAAACTTTCTTTACTCAATCACAATTAATAGATGGAAAATGTCCAGATTGTGGTAGAGAAGTAAAAACGATGAAAGAAGAAGCTTACTTCTTTAATATGAAAAAATATGTTGATAGACTTATTAAATTCTATGATGAAAATCCTGATTTTCTAGTTCCTGAATATAGAAAAAATGAAATACTAAACAATTTTATTAAACCAGGACTTGAAGATTTATGTGTTTCTCGTACTTCTTTTGATTGGGGTATAAAGGTAAAAAAAGATCCAAAACATGTTGTATATGTATGGCTTGATGCACTTACAAATTATATAACTTCACTTGGTTACTTATCTGATGATGAAACATTATTTAAAAAATATTGGCCAGCAGATTGTCACTTAGTTGGTAAAGATATAATAAGATTTCATGCTATATATTGGCCTATATTCTTAATGGCACTTGATTTACCACTTCCTAAAAAAATCTTTGCTCATGGATGGATTTTAATGAAAGATGGAAAAATGAGTAAATCTAAGGGTAATGTCGTTTATCCTGAATTATTAATAGATAGATATGGAGTAGATGCAACAAGATATTATCTATTAAAAGAACTTCCTGTTGGTCAAGATGGATTATTCACACCAGAAGAATTTATTGATAGATTTAATTTTGATTTATGTAATGATTTAGGAAATTTACTTAATAGAACTATAGCTATGATAAATAAATATTTTGATGGAATTATACCAGAATATAAGAAAAATAATAACGAATTTGATAATAATCTTGAAAAATTAACAAATGATGAAATTAAGAATTTTGAAGAAAATATGGATAAATTATTTTTACCTAGCGCTTTAAATAATGTATGGAATATTATTTCTGCTACAAATAAATATATAGATGATACAGCTCCTTGGACTTTAGCTAAGGAAGAAAAAACAGAAGAACTTAAATCTGTTATGTATCACTTATCAGAAAATTTAAGAAAAATTGCTATACTACTTAAACCAATACTAATTCATTCATCAAGTAATATGTTACGTCAACTTGGACTTGATAATGATCAATCTTGGGATAGTTTATATGAAATGAAAGATTTATCTGGTATAAAGGTTATTGAAAAAGGAGAACCATTATTCTTAAGATTAAATGCTGAAGAAGAAATTGAATATATAAAAAATGGAATGAAATAATTGATAAATAGTAAAATAGTTGTTATAATTTGTTAAGAAAAAGAGGTGTTTTATGAGAGAATTAACAGAACAAGAACAAATAAGAAGAGATAAATTAAAAGAGATAAGTAAAGTATGTAATCCTTATCCTGATAGATATGAAAGAACTCATTTATTAAAAGATGCGAGATTGTTAGAAGATGGTACAACTGATGTTTCTGTTGCTGGTAGAATTGTATTTATGAGAAAAATGGGTAAACTTAGTTTTATTCGTATAAGAGATTTGGAAGCTGATTTACAATTAGAACTTAAAGTTGATATGGTTGGTGAAGAAAAATATGATTTCTTTAAAAAACTATTTGATGGTGGAGACTTTATTGGAGCAAGTGGAGAAATATTTACTACACAAACAGGTGAAAAAACATTAAGAGTTCATGATTTTAAATTTTTAGGTAAGGCTTTAAGACCTCTTCCAGAAAAATTTCATGGATTAAGTGATACTGAATTAAAGTATAGGGAAAGATATGTTGATCTTATATCTAATGAAGAATCTAGACGTGTATTTTTAGGTAGAAGTAAATTTTATGCATTTGTCCATAAATATTTAGGTGAAAATGGATTCTTACAAGTAGAAACTCCAATTATGCAAACAGCTGTATGTGGTGCTGCAGCAAAACCATTTTTTACTCATCATAATGCATTAGATATGGATATGAATTTAAGAATTGCTCCAGAAACTTATTTAAAGCAATGTATAGCTGGTGGTTTTGATAAAGTTTATGAAGTTGCTAAATGTTTTAGAAATGAAGGTATGGATACTGAACATTTACAAGAATTTACTCAAATAGAGTGGTATGCTTCATATTGGAATTTTGAGGATAATATTAATTTTTATCAAGGTTTTATAAGAAATTTACTTTTAGAGTTAAGAGGTACAACTCAAATAGAATACAAAGATAGTGTTTTAGATTTTGGTAAAGAAAATTGGGATAGAATTAATTATGTTGAAGAAATGAGAAAAATATTTGGTTTCGATTTTCTTGAAATTGATGATCCTCAAGTATTAAAAGAAAAAATAGTTGAAAAAGGGTTATTTACTTTGAGTGAATTAGATGAATATAAATCATTAAGTCAAATAATAGATTTTGTTTATAAGAAGAAAATTAGAGCTGATATTATTCAACCAACAATTATTTATAATTACCCAGCTGTTTTAATACCTCTTGCTAGAAGAAATGATGATGATAATAGAATAATTGATGTATTCCAAGTTGTAGCATGTGGTACAGAATTATGTAAGGCATATTCAGAACTTGTTAATCCAGAAATTCAAAGACAAAATTTTGAGGATCAAGCTAAAGCAAAAATGCAAGGTGATGATGAGACTATGGAATTGGATGAAGGATTTATGGGAGCTATGGAACAAGGTATGCCTCCTATATCTGGTCTTGGTTTTGGAATAGATAGATTAATGATGCTTATTTATAATCAAGAATCTATAAGAGATGTTGTATTATTTCCAACTATGAAAAAGAAAGATTAACTTTCTTTTTTATTTGTTTTAAACTTAATATTAGTGTATAATACTAATTAATGAAGGGAAGTGATTTTGTGTTTGTAGATGAAGTTACTATGGAGTTATGTGCCGGATCTGGTGGAGATGGATGCATGGCTTTTAGACGTGAAAAATTCGTTGAGATGGGTGGACCTTTTGGTGGATCAGGAGGAAAAGGCTCTGATATCATTTTTCAGGTTGATGAAGGCCTTAATACTCTAATTGATTTAAAATATAAAAAAGTTATAAAAGGTGATAAAGGTGGTAATGGTCTTGGTAAAGGAATGAATGGAAAGAATGCTAAAGATGTAATCATTCGAGTTCCACAAGGTACAGTTATTACTGATTTAGATTCAGGACTTGTAATGGCAGATTTAACAAAAAAAGATGATAAGGTTACTATAGCATTTGGTGGTAGAGGTGGTAGAGGTAATATTGCTTTTGCAACTCGTTCTAATCCAGCACCTGCTTTTGCTGAAAATGGTGAGCCAGGTGAAGTAGTGAAGGTTAAAGTTGAATTAAAGCTTTTAGCTGATGTTGGGCTTGTTGGTATGCCAAGTGTTGGTAAATCAACACTTATATCACAAATTTCTGCATCTAAACCTAAAATTGCTGCTTATCACTTTACTACATTAAGTCCTAATTTAGGAGTAGTAAAAGCACAAAATGGTAAATCATTTGTTGTAGCTGATCTTCCTGGTTTAATAGAAGGTGCATCTTTAGGAGAAGGACTTGGAGATAAATTTTTAAGACATATAGAAAGAACTAGAATTATAGCGCATGTTATTGATATGGGAGCAGCAGAGGGTAGAAATCCAATAGATGATTATAATACTATAATTAAGGAATTAAATAATTTTAATCATAAAATACTTGAAAAACCTCAAATTATAATTGCTAATAAAATGGATATGCCTGGATTTGATGAAAATTTAAAAGAGTTCAAAAAACATATTAAAAATATTCCAATATATTCTATATCTGCTCAAACAAAGGAAGGATTAAATCCTGTTTTAAATGATATTGGAAATATGCTTGATAATATTGAAAAAAAGCCTTTATATGAAGAAGAAAAAATAATGAGTCATGTCCTTTATAAATTTAAAAGTGAACAACCATTTACAATAACGCATGAAGGAAATGAATGGGTAATACGTGGAGATGAAGTTGAAAAATTGCTTCATATGACTAAATTCAATACAAATGAATCAGCTCTTAGATTTGCTCGTAAATTAAGAAAAATGGGAATAGATGATAAATTAAGAGAACTTGGCGCTAAAGACGGAGATAATATAAGAATATTGGATTTTGAATTTGAGTACAGTGAATAGTAAAAATATAAACATCGAGGTTTTAAGAATAATTGGCTGCATTTCAGTTGTATTAATTCATACAGTTGGATATAACATCACTACGTCATTTATAGGAGATATTACATTTCAATTGATTTTATTATCTTTTTTTAAAGTATTTATTCCTATATTTATTTTAATTACCGGATATACTTTTAATAAAAATGTGAATATAAAAAAATTATGGATTAAAAATATTTATAGAATTATTATTCCAATTATTATTGTATCAATATTACTTGAAATTTTTAGTCCTTTTTTTGAAGGAAAAATGTCACTATTAGAGAATTTAAAAAGTTTAAATTTTTCATTCAATACTTTATATAAAATTTTTATTTCAACACCAGTTATAGAGAGTCGTTCATATCATTTATGGTATTTATATGAATTATTAGTATTATATTTACTATATCCTTTATTAAAAGTTATAGTAAAAAAGAAAAATATTTTAAAATTTTTAATTATTTTATTATTTATTACAGAAATAATATTTCCAAGTATTTATAATATTTTTAAAATAAAATTTTTGAGTATATTTTCGGTTAACATAGGATATTTTTTACTTTATTTTTTAATAGGTTATCTTTTTAAAGAGAATATAAAAAATATAAGAATAAACAAATTTTATTTTCTATTAATTTATTTTTTTATGATTGGTTTATCTATTATTTGCTATAATTATATTGAAAAAGAAAATTGTTCAAATTTGATATATGCATATTCATTTTCATATAATTTTATTTTCATATTTTTAGCAGCGATTTCATTTTTTATGTTTTTTATGAAGCTTTCTTTGAAAAAAAACAATTTTGTTTTAAAAGTATCTAATTTGACTTTAAAAATTTACTATTTACATATAATCTTTTTAAATTTAGTACTAAGATATAATGTATTACAAAGCTATTTTTCTAAAAGGCCTATATTATTTTTGCTATTAACAACGATTATAGTTTTTTCTTTAACATTAATTAGTAGCTATATTCTTGATATTATAATAAATATGGCAAAAAAAGTATATAGGAAATTAAAGAGGTGTTTATATGAATGGAATATTACTAATAGATAAACCTAGTGGTTTAACTAGTAGGGATGTTGTAAATATAGTTGGAAAAAGTCTTGGTACCAAAAAAATAGGACACACAGGGACTTTAGATCCTTTAGCTACAGGTGTTATGGTATTATGTGTTGGAAAGTATACAAAATTAGTTGAAATGCTTACAAGCTATAATAAAACATATGAAGCAAGTATTGTTCTTGGAATTAAAACTGATACATTAGATATAACAGGAAAAGTATTAGAAGAAAAATGTTCTAATATCTCTTTGTCTGATATTTTATTAGCTTTAAAAAAGTTTGAAGGAGTTTATGATCAAGAAGTTCCAATCTATTCTGCTGTAAAAATAAATGGAAAAAAATTATATGAATATGCCCGTGAAAACAAAACGATAGAACTTCCAAAAAGAAGTGTTAATATTTCTAAAATTAGTCTTATTTCAGATATTAAGTATGAAAATAATAAAACTTTATTTTCTATTAGGTGTAATGTAAGTAAAGGAACATATATAAGAAGTCTTATAAATGATATTGCTTCATCACTTAATACTATTGGCGTTATGAAAGAATTAAGAAGAATTGAACAAGGAAACTTTAATATAGAAAATTGCTATAAAATTTCAGATATTAAAAATAATAATTTTAAATTTGTAGATTTAGACACTGTTTTTAAAGATTATTTTATTGTAGATATTAATAGTAATCTCTATAATGATATAAAAAATGGTAAAATACTTGAAAATATATATAATAAAGATATTATTGTATTTAGATATAATGGTGAGTATATATCTATATATAAAAAATATGAAAAAGACAAAAAGTTAATTAAACCATGGAAAATGCTTTTATAATAAGCATTTTTTTGTTATAATTTAAAAGGTGATTTTATGGTATATTTAGATTATAGCGCAACTACTCCAGTTGATAAAAGAGTACTTGATACTTTTTCAAAGGTATGTATGGATTTCCCAGGTAACCCAAATTCTCTTCATAAATTAGGCGTAGAGGCTAAAAAACTATGTGATGAAGCAACTGATCAAATTGCTAATTTACTTGGTGTAAAAAAAGAAGAAATAATTTATACTAGTGGTTCAAGTGAATCAAATAATTTGGCTATAAAAGGGATTGCTTTAAAATATCAAAATAGAGGAAAGCATATAATAACCACTAATTTAGAACATTCATCAATATATGGGCCTCTTTCATATTTACAACATTTAGGATTTGAAATAGATTTTGTTAAAACCGATAGATATGGTTTAGTTGATATGGATGATTTAAAAAGTTTAATTAGAGATGATACAATTTTAGTTAGTATATGTTCTGTAAGTAGTGAAACAGGTATTTGTCAAGATATCGAAAAAATAGGTGAGCTTTTAAAAAATTATAATTGCTTTTTTCACTGTGATATGACTCAAAGTATCGGAAAAAAGAATATTTCTTTAAAAAATGTTGATTTAGTTAGTTTTTCTGCACATAAATTTTATGGCTTGAAAGGGATTGGTGTTTTAATAAAAAAAGAAAAAATCGATCTTGTTCCTTTAATACATGGTGGAAAATCTACTACTATATATAGAAGTGGTACACCAGCGCTTCCATTAATAGTTTCTTTGTCTAAAGCATTAAGACTAGCTTTAAATGAAATGAATAATGATTATGTCATGAAGTTAAATAGTATAATAAGGGAAAGAATTTCATATTACGAAAATGTAAGTATTAATAGTAATAAATTTTGTATACCCCAAATTTTAAATATTAGTGTAATAGGAATAAAACCTGAAACAATGCAGCATTCATTTGAGGAAGATGAAATATATATTTCAACACAAAGTGCTTGTTCTTCTTCAAATCCTATAAGTAGATCTGTACTTGAGGTTACTAAAGATAAAAATAAAGCATCTTACAGTATTAGAATTAGTATTTCAACTAAAACAACTGAAAAAGAAATTGAATTGTTTTTAAAATCATTTGATAGATGTTATAAAAAACTTATGATAAGGGGTGAAAAATATGGAAGTAATTAGAGTCAACGCTATATGGTGTTCTAGTTGTATAGTTACATATAAAAGTTGGAAAGATTTACAAGCAATGTATCCAAATAATCAATATAAAGAATTAGATTATGATGAAGACGCGAAAGAAGTCAAAGAATTAAATGTTGGAGATATTCTTCCTGTTCATATAGTTTTTGATGACTATGGAAAAGAGAAGACTAGACTTGTTGGAGAGGTGCCTAAGAAAAAACTTATAAGGGAACTTTCTAAATATTTAAATAAATGAAAAAAATATTTTATTTTATAATTATATTAGCTCTCCTTTTTATTCCAAATAGTGTTTTTGCACAAAAAGCAAGATTATATTTGTTTCATAGGGAAACATGTCCTCATTGTAAAGCTGAAATAGAATATTTAAATTCTATAGAAGATAAATATCCTAACCTAGAAATAATTAAATATGAGGTTGAAAATAATTTAGACAATAATAAATTGTTAAGAGATGTAAAGAAAACATTAGGGGATGACAATTCTTATATTCCATATACTGTAATAGGTAAAAATAGAATAGTTGGTTACAGTGAGTACAGTAAATCTAGTATTGAGAAATTAATTGAAGCTTGTTTAGAAAATGATTGTCCAGATATTGTTGATAGTGTATTAAAAAAAGGGAATTATTTAACTATTGATGAATTAAATGATATTGATAAAAATAATTCATCTTCTATTAATGATGATAATTATAAAGATATACCACTACTTGGAAATGTAAACATAAAGAAAACTTTTCTTCCAATAATAGCTATTATTTTAGGCTTTATTGATGGTTTTAATCCTTGCGCTATGTGGGTTCTTATATTTTTAATAAATATTTTAATAGGTTTAAAAGATAGGCATAAAATGTGGATTTTAGGATTTACGTTTTTGTTCTTTTCTGGATTTGTTTACTTTTTATCTATGATTGGGATAAATTTTGTATTATCATTGACTTCTATAAAAATTATTAGAATTTTAATTGCATTAGTTGCTATTATAGCTGGTGTGTTAAACTTAAAAAAATTTCTATTTTCAAAAAATGTTGGATGTAGTGTTACAAATTCTAAAAAAAGAAAAAAATTGAGTAAAAAGATAAATAAATTTATTAATGAAAAAAATATATTTATAGCAATTTTTTCTGTAGCATCTCTTGCTATATCTGTAAATTTAATTGAACTTTCTTGTTCACTTGGATTTCCAGTTGTATATTCTGAAATACTTGCTATTAATAATATTATAGGATTTAAAAAAATATTATATATATTACTTTATATTGTATTTTACATGATGGATGATTTAATAGTTTTTGTAGCAGCAATGTTTACTTTTAAACTTACAGGTCTTTCAAATAGATTTAATAAGTATTCTAATTTAATAGGTGGTATTATAATGTTAATACTTGGATTTTTACTTATAATTAAACCTGAATGGGTTATGTTTAAATTTAATTAAAAACACTTGCATATTTATGTTTATTAGTGTATATTATTAGTGATACTTATATCTTGGATTAAAAAATCTCCGTTTTTTTTCTAAGAAATAAGCGTATTACATGAAAGGAGAAATATTATGGCTTTAACAAAGTTAAAAAAAGAAGAAATTGTAAAAAAATATGCTAGACATGAAGGAGATACTGGTTCTCCAGAAATTCAAATAGCTTTACTAACTGAGGAAATAAATAATTTAACTGAACATTTAAAACAACATCCTCAAGATAATCATTCAAGACGTGGATTATTAGAAAAAGTTGGTAGAAGAAATGGTATGAAAAATTATCTTCGTAATCTTGATATTAATCGTTACAGAGATTTGATTAATTCATTAGGACTTAGAAAATAATTCAGTAGGCACTTATTTTAAGTGTCTTTATTTTTATATTTTAGGGGGAATAATATGAAGTTAGAAAATATTTATTTAGGTGGGATTTCAATTGTTACTAATAAATATATAGATGAAGTTTGTTCTGATACAGTAAGAGATATTAAGTTATATAAAATAGCTTTATTATTTAAAATTAAAGGTGGAAAAAATTCTATCTATGAAGATTTAGAAACAAATGAAAAATACACTTCAAATGAAAATGTCGAAATTGGTGGTAAATTTAGAGATAAAAAATATGAATTGATTTCATTTGAAGATATTGTAGAAAGAAAATATATGAGTAAAAAGAAAGTTCTTCAAATATATAAACTAAGCAAAAATATGGATAGAATTAAAAAAAGAATAGGATAGGAGGAAAATAATGAAAAAAATATTTGAAAAAGATTTTAGAGGAAGAAAATTAGTAATAGAACATGGAGAATATGCAAAACAAGCACATGGTTCTGTACTTGTAAGATATGGAGATACAGTGATTTTATCAACTTGTGTTGTATCAGATAATGCAAATATACTATCTGACTTTTTTCCATTAATGGTACTATATCAGGAAAAATTATATTCTGTTGGAAAGATACCAGGTGGATTTATTAAAAGAGAAGGTAGACCTACTGATGCAGCAACATTAGCAGCACGTATGATTGATAGACCAATGAGGCCTATGTTTCCAGATGATTTTAGAAATGAGGTTCAAGTAGTAAATACAGTATTATCAGTAGATAATGATTATTCGCCTGAACTTACAGCAATGTTTGGATCATCACTTTCAACATGTATATCTAAAATACCTTTTGACGGTCCTATTGCAGGTGTTAAAGTAGGTAGAATTGATGGTAAGTTTATTATAAATCCAACACCAAGTGAACTAGAGATATCTGATATTGATTTAACAGTTGCTGGAACTAAATATGCAATTAATATGGTTGAAGCAGGTGCAAAAGAAGTATCTGAAGAAGATATGCTTGATGCATTAATGTTTGGACATGAAGCAGTTAAGGAGTTATGTGAATTTCAAGAGGAAATTATTGCTCAAGTTGGTGTAAAGAAAATGGAATATGAGCATTTAATTATTGAAGATTCTATGCGTGAAGATATAATTAAACTTGCTTCTGACAAGCTTGATAAAGCAATGAGAATAAAAGAAAAACTTGAAAAATATAGAGCAATAGATCAGGTCAAAGAAGAAGTTGTTGAAAAATATAAGCAAGAGAATAATACATTAAGTGAAGATGAACTAAATATTTTAATTACTAAGGTTAAACTTGTTCTTGAGTCTATTGAATATGATATTTTTAGATCTATAACTGTAAACGAAAAAACTAGATCAGATGGACGTGCTATGGATGAAATAAGACCTTTATCAACTAAAATAGATATTTTACCAAGAGCACATGGTTCTGCTGTTTTTACAAGAGGTGAAACTCAAGCACTAGCTGTTACAACACTTGGAGCTTTAAACGAGTATCAAGTACTTGATGGTATTAGTTTAGAAGCAGAAAAACATTTTATGTTACATTATAATTTTCCGGCTTTTTCAGTTGGTGAAACAGGAAGATATGGTAGCCCTGGAAGACGTGAAATAGGGCATGGAGCTCTTGGAGAAAGATGTTTGAAACAAGTAATGCCTTCTGAAGAAGAATTTCCTTATACTGTTAGAGTTGTATCAGAAATACTTGAATCTAATGGTAGTTCATCACAAGCAACTATATGTGCTGGGTGCATGAGTTTAATGGCAGCTGGTGTTCCAATTAAAGCACCAGTAGCAGGTATTGCTATGGGACTTATAACTTCAAAAGATGAAAAAGATTATACAATATTAACAGATATTCAAGGAATGGAAGATCACTTAGGAGATATGGATTTTAAAGTTGGAGGAACAAGAAAAGGTATTTGTTCTCTCCAAATGGATATAAAAATAAAAGGTATTAATAAAAAAATATTAAAAGAAGCTTTAGAACAAGCAAAAACTGCAAGAATGAAAATTTTAGATGTAATGGAAGCTCAAATAAAAGAGCCAAGAAAAGAAGTATCTAAATATGCTCCTAAAACAATGACATTTGATATTGATCCTAATAAAATTAAAGATGTTATAGGTCGAGGTGGAGAAACTATTACTAATATTATATTAGAATGCAGTAATGTATCTTCTGTAAATGATGTAAATGCAGTAAAAGTTGATTTAGCTGATGATGGTAAAGTTACAATATACCATATGGATAAAGATGTAATTCTAAATACAGCAAATAGAATTAAAGATATAGTTAAAACCGTAGAAGACGGAAAAATATATACAGGCAAAGTTGTAAAAGTAGAAGATTTTGGATGCTTTGTAGAACTTTGGCCTGGATGCGAAGGGCTTGTACATGTATCTCATTTAGATAATACAAGGGTTGAAAAACCAAGTGATATTGTTAAAGTTGGAGACGAAATAATAGTAAAATCACTAGGTTATGATAAAAAAGGAAGATTAAATTTATCAAGAAAAGAAGCATTGAAAGATGGAATTAAAGATATCAATAAAGAAAAATCAGAATAGGTTTTTCTTTTTTTGGTTGACAGCTTATTGTTTTTAATAGTATACTTTTATATAGAAAGTAGGAAATTATTTATGAAAAAAAGTATAAGTTTATTTAGTATATTTTTAGTTTCTTTATTAGTATTTGTAACAGGATGTGGATGTAATAAAAAAAACGATGAAAAAAAAGAAGAAATAAACAATATAAAATATAATACAAATCAAGGAATTATTGAAGATAAAGAAGTTGGTGGATTACAATTAACAAATACATCTTTACAAACAACAGAACATTCATCTACATTGGTAACTTTGGTTTCAAACCCAACAGATAAAAACATACAAGTAGGTATGTTTAGAATATACGTAAAAGATAAAGATGATAATTTAATAAAGACAATAATTGCTTATGTTGGTGGAAAAATAGAAGCTGGAGAATCAAAAGAAATTACAACAAATATAGATATGAGTTTGGAAAATGCCTTCAAAGTTGAATACGAAATAATAAACAATTAAGAAGAATAATTCTTCTTTTTAACTGTATTTATAATTTAAATAATTTATACTAAAAGTATATAAATCAATAAAGGTAGGATAAAATATGAAAAAGAAAAAAGGATTTACTTTAATAGAACTTTTGGCAGTAATAGTAGTACTTGCAATAATAGCTTTAATAGCTGTTCCATTAGTTACATCACAAGTTGAAAAAAGTAGACAATCAGCATTTAAAAACAGTGTAATTGAAGCATCAAGAGGATTAACTTTATATTTGAATGAAAATCAAATATCAATAACACCAGGTGTAGATTATGGTATAGATATAACGGAATTAAAGAATAAAAAATATATTATTTCAAATCTTATTTCTGGTAAATTTGTAGAGATTGATGGAAAAATCAATTCGTACTATATCACGGATGGAAGATATTGTGCCTATGGAACAATTGACAATCTAGAAATTGATAAAGATTGTTCAAAGCTTAATCCATCTACTCCTAAATTAGAAAATGATGCATTTAATCTTTCTTCTACAACAAATACAATAACAGTAGCAGTAGATGAGAATAAAATAATTGATGATAAAGATATGCAAAATACTTCATATACTTTAAATTTATATTTAGGAAAAAAATTAATTAGTACTATAGCACAGAAACAAAATCAAAATACATATATGTTTAAAAATTTAAAAAAAGAAACAGAATATACTGTTGAATTAGTGGTTGTTAATTCTAGCTTAAAGCAAGCAAAACAATCTAAAAATATTAGTACTAAAAATATGAATAAGCCTGAATTCGAAATAAATCCAAACGGTTATTCATATGAAAAAAATGTAATTATTAAATATGACTCTGAAGGTATAAGCAATCCAAAATATTATTTTAAGGTATTAACGAATGAAAAAAATATAACACTTTCTAAAAATGTAAAAAAATGTTCTGATTCTAAGTCTAATATATATAGACCTGAACCAAATTCTTGCTCCGTATCAACTAATAAAATTGAAAATAATGTATGGTATCAAACAGATAACAAAACACAACAAATTTTATTAAAAGAAAATGCAGTTATAATAGCAAATACATATGATGGTAATAACTATGTTGATAATAACTCTACAATGACTATTACAACAATTGATCCAACAACTCCAACTGATGTAGATTTTAGTTATAAGAAAACAGGTAATTCTATAACTCTTGTAGCATCAGGAGAAGATAATGAATCGGGAATATATGGTTATCAATTTTATTTAGAGGATAATGGTTGGACAGAAGTTATAACAGAAAATACATATACATTTAAACCGGTATTACAAAATCATACATATAAAGCAAAAGTAAGAGTGATTAATAATACATATAAAACAGCAAATACATTAAATAAAAAAAGTTATACAGAAAGTGAAGAAAAAAGTATAACGACTGATGTAATAAAAAAGCCAGAATGTAAAATAAGTCCAGAGGGATGGGCAAAAAGTAAAACTGCCTCTTGTACATTCCCAGAAGGTGATTTCAAAAAACAATATTTAAGATTTTTTACAGAGGGTGATATTCCAAGTTTAAGCAACGAAAATATATGGTCAACATATACTGAAGATTTAAAATTTAATTCTGAAAATGCTGAAAGTTTAATTGTAAGAGTAACTGATGGTTTAAATATTGTTCAAAGTGAAAACACTTATAATATAACTCAAATAGATACTACCGCACCAACATGTGTTTGGAATGGAGAATCAACAAGTTGGAGAAAATCTGCAACTATTGCGTTGAGATGTGAAGATAAAAAAAGTGGATGTACAACATCATCAACAAATGATTGGAAATATGAAACATCAGGCATAACAAAACAAACTGAAAATTTATCATATACAATATCAGATAAAGTAGGAAATAAAGTAACATGCTCAAAAACTGCTAATGTATTTGTAGATAGTAAAGCTCCAAGTTTAAATATAAAAGGGTACGAATATAAAAATTCAGATGGAACAAGAGGGCCTTTAAAATTTGAAAAATCATCAGGTGGTGGAATATCATCAGGATCTGAAATAAGTGGATGGAAAAATTATGGATACTATCTTGATTTTGATGTAAACGATAGTAATGGTAGTGGTATAAAGAATTGGAAATGGGAATGGAATGGATCTGGTAGTGCGACACTTTCTACAAATATAATTGGTAATAGTAGTAAAACAATGGAAGCTAATACCAATAGAACAACATTTACTCATACTGTAACTGGTTCAGGTGCAAGATATCTAGTAATAACTATTACAGATAACACAGGTAATATAACAAAATATCCAATTAAAATGTATATTGATAGGAATGCACCAGCAACCCCAACAATCAGTGCTGTATTAAAGAATACTTCAAAAACTTATACTGGTGGTTGGACAAACAAAGAAGTAACAATTACTGGTACATCATCTGATGAACTATCAAAAGTTACCGAAATACAATATAGTTATGATAAAAGTTCATGGGGAAAATGGGGAACATTAAGTTATAGTGGCAATAATGCAAGTGTAGTTAGTACATGGGGAGCAGACAGAAATACGACGCTTTACGCTAGAGCAAAAGATAATGCTGGAAACTATAGCGATATTTCATCTATGCCTTTAAGGATAGATAGAACTGCACCTACAAAACCAACAATCAGTGCCAAAGTAGGAAATTCAAATTATACATCCGGATCTATTACTACTGGTCCTGTTGTACTTACTGCTTCATCAACTGACACAGGTTCAAAAATTCAAAAAATACAATATAGCTATGATAATAGTACTTGGCGTGAAAATTGGGGAAATAATTTGACAATAAGTGGTAATACTTCAAGTATAAAAGGTACATGGTCTGGAAATTATGACACTCTTGTATATGTATTGGCAATAGATAATGCAGGTAATTTTAGTGAAAAATCAACAATAAAATTAAAAATATCACCTTTTACATATAAAACGGATAATACTGGAGGAGTTAGAAATTATTGTGGTACAGGTTGGTGTACAAATTTGAAACAAGGAGCAGTTAACACTAAATGTACAGGAACAGTCCATATACAAGCTTATTATAAAGGTGCTGTTAAATATCAAATTCAAGATAATTCAACACAAGCTTGTAAGAATAATCCAACTGTTGCAAATTGTTGCACTTCATCACCAGAAGATATGAAAACAGCTTCAAATACAGGTTGTACTGCTCCATGGAATGAAGGCAATATAACAATTGGTCAGACTACGTTTAATGGAACAAAAGATGCATATAAGTGCATAAGAGCTTGTTTTGATAATAATTGTAGTAACAATAGCGGATGGACAGTAGTGCATGTCCAAAATTCAGTATAAAAAAGCAGAAATTCTGCTTTTTTTGATAATTATGTGTTATAATACGTGAAAGGAGATGCTTATGAATAAAAAAATTAGAAATTTAATATGTAATGAGTGTTTAAAAAGACAAGATTCTTATATTTCAAATGATATGCCAGATATATTTTTTGTTCAGGAAAATTTATTGTACTACGAGTTATTTAAAGATCAAGATTTAATTATCCCATTATATGAAATTGAAATATTTTTCTTAAATATATTTTATGAATTAAATTATAAATCAAAAGTAAATTTATTAAATGAAAATGATAGAGTTTTATTTAACAAAATGTTAAGTGCATCTTCATTTTCTAATTTAATTGAATTGTTAAGAAATGATATTTATATGCAAAAAAGAAGTGTAGAAAGTGTTAGAAATTTTGTAATGTCTGATGGATTGAGCAAGTGTTTATTATTAAAAAGTATAGATGAAAAATTAGCTGATAAATTGAAAAATATTTTACCACTATATATAGAAGATAAAGAAAGTTATGATAAAGAAATAAACAAAGAAAAATTTATAAATATATATAATAATACAAAAAAATTCTATGAAGAAAATGAAATAAATTTAGATCCAATTGAAACTATTAAAAATTATATTATGATGTTAAAAATTATTAGAAATGATGAGTATAATGAATTAGATAAAGAATTTGATGGATTTAATGACAAGAATATTGATGAAATTTTAGAAAAAAACATAAAGTGCAATAAAACATATATAAAAAAATAAGTGCATATTATTCACTTATTTTTTTATATACTTCTTTAACATCTTCGATTTTATTATTTTCATAGGTAGGAATCAAATGAAGATGATAGTGCTTTACTTCTTGTACACTTCCATTATTTTGAACAAGTGTTATACCTGATGGGTTTAATTTTTCTTCTAATTTCTTTTTTAATTTTTTAGCAACATTAAATATATGTTTTAATGTTTCTTCATCTATATCATCCAAATCTAAAAAATGTTTTTTTGGTATTATTAGTGTATGACCATTACTTTTTGGTTCAATATCTAGAAACACTTTAACTACTTCATCTTCATATAAAGTATATGAAGGAATTTCATTATTAATTATTTTACAAAATAAACAGTTATTCATTTTTTTACCTTCTTTCTATTAATATTATACATTAAAATAAAACAAAAGAAAAATAATTTTCTTTTGTTTGGTGAATATCTGCGAATATTCTATTTTTTTATGTGATTTTTTTTTTAAAATATTCTTAATAAACAAGTAATTCTTTATTTTTTTCTATTTATTTAGTATAATGATTGATAGGAGTTGATTGTATGCATACTTTGAAAATAGATAAAATAAATGTTAATGTAGAAGGAAAACAAATATTAAAAGATTTTTCTTTAACTATTAATAGTGGCGAAATACATGTAATCATGGGTCCAAATGGTACTGGTAAAAGTACACTTACTAAGGTAATTATGGGTGATAAAAAATATGAAATTACAAGTGGAAAAATTTACTATGATGATCAATTACTTAATGATTTAACACCAGATAAAAGATCTAAATTAGGTATTTTTTTAGGAATGCAGAATCCTGTTGAAATAGATGGCGTTACTAATGCAGATTTCTTAAAAGCTGCTGTATTTAATAATGATTTTAAACTATTTGATTTTATAAAGGAAATTAATAGTACATATGAAAAAATGGATTTAAAAAAAGAAATGATTCATAGAAGTGTTAATAAAGGTTTCAGTGGAGGAGAAAAAAAGAAAAATGAAATTGTTCAAATGTATATGTTGAAACCTTCATTTATTATGTTAGATGAAATTGATTCAGGGCTTGATGTTGATAGTTTAAAACTTGTTGGTGAGAGCGTTAAAGAGTATTATGATAATAGTGAAAGTTCTATTCTTTTAATTACTCATTATAATAGACTTCTTGATTATATAAAACCTGATTTTGTTCATGTAATGATAAATGGCACTATTGTTAAAACCTCATCATTTGATCTTGTAAAAGAAATTGAAGAAAATGGTTATGGAAAGTATATAGATGAAAAATAGAATTAGTATTAAATGTGATGAGGTTAAATTATTAAATAGTGATGAAAAAATTATTGTAAGTTTATCTGATAAGTTTGATATATATGATGTTACTAAGATTAACATATTTGTAAGAGAATCTACATCTATAGAATTTGATTTTAAATGTAAATGTGAATCTAAGTACGATATAGCAATTGAATTAGATGATAATGTATGTGCGGATTTATTTATAAATAAAGATGTGAAAAATATTAAGGTACAATATAAATATTATATAAAATCGAATTGTACTTTAAATATAAATAAATTTTATGAATGCAAGTGTGTAAGAGAACTTGATTTAATATATTTAAATGGAGTTAATTCTAAAATTTATTATGATTTTAAAACACTTGGTTTAGGAAAACAAAAATATGATATTATGGTATATCATAATTTTAAAGATACAACAAGTGAAATTAAAAATAAGGGTGTAAGTATAGGAGAAGGTAATATAACTTTTAATGTTACCGGAATAGTATATAAAGGAATTAAAAATTGTAATTTGAATCAAAATAATAAAATTGTAAATATGAATGATGTTGAAAACATAATAAAACCTGTTCTTATAATTGATGAGCAAGATGTTGTAGCTAATCATTCTGCATATATTGGGAAATTTGATTCTGATGAAATATTTTATATGACATCTAGAGGTATAAATGAATTAGATGCTATAAAGCTATTACTTGAAGGTTTTTTAAGAACGGATAACATTGATGTAGCAAAAAAAATAGACAAATATTGGAGGTGATATATTGAATAGAAATGATTTTGAAATGTTAGAATCAGGCATTATTTATTTTGATAATGGTGCAACTACATTAAAGCCTAAAATTCTTTCTTTCGCAACCAATGAATACTATAATCATTATTCAGCTAATGCACATAGAGGGGATTATGATATTAGTTTAAAAGTTGATACTATGTATGAAGGAACAAGAAAAAAGGTAAGAGATTTTATTAATGCAAGAAGCAGTAAAGAAATTATATTTACTAATAACTGCAGTGATTCATTAAATAAAATAATATTTGGTTATTATAAAAACATCCTAAAAAAGGGGGATGAAGTTATAATAACAAAAAGTGAACATGCCTCAAATGTTCTTCAATGGTATGAACTTAAAGACGAACTTGGTATTGTCATAAAATATATAGAATTAAATGATGACAATTTAGTTACTATAGATAATTTTAAAGCATGTTTATCTAATAAAACTAAAGTAGTTTCTCTTGCACAAGTTACGAATGTTATTGGAGATAAAAGAGACATTAAAAAAATAGCTATTTTATCTCATGCTATTGGTGCAGATGTAATTGTTGATGCTGCTCAATCTATTGCACATACGAAAGTTGATGTTCAAGATTTAGATGTTGATTTTATGGCTTTTTCGGCACATAAAATGTATGGACCTACTGGAGTTGGTGTAATATATGGAAAAGAAGAAAAATTAAATAATATGAAGCCTATTATATTTGGTGGTGGAATGAATGCAACTTTTTCATCGGATGGTGTTAGGGTTTATAGTGATATTCCACATTGTTTTGAAGCAGGTACGCCAAATATAGCAGGTGTTGTAGCTTTTGGTAGTATTATTGATTATTTAAATAATTTAGGAATGGAAAAAATAGAAGAATATGAAACTTCTTTAAAAGAATATGCTGTAAAAAGACTAAAGGAGATAGATAACATTATTTTATATAATGAAAATAGCAAAGGGTCTATAATAGCTTTCAATTATAAAGATGTATTTGCTCAGGATTTAGCAATTTACTTAAATAAATATCATATCTGTGTTAGAGCAGGGAACCATTGCTCTAAGATATTAAAAGAAGAAATAGGGGTTAAAAATACTGTTAGAATTAGTTTTGGATTTTTTAATACAAAAGATGAAATCGATAAATTGATAGAAGTATTAAAAAATAGTAATTTAAAAAGTGAAATAATATAGAATAATAAGAGGTGTTATATGGATTTAATAATTTTAGTAATAATGGTTGGATTAATAATATTTTTCTATAAAAAATTTAGAAATGTTATTTATTTTTTAGGTATTGTAGAAATATTTTTTAGAATTATTCATGTGGTTGGAGATATGATAGGTGTAAAAGTGCTAAATGATGCAATAAATAAATTTATACCTGAAAGCATATTATCTATTTTTGCTAAATATTCATCAGGTCTTTTATATGATGTTATAGTATGGATATTTGTAATTTTATTTATAATATTTGAATATTATTTAATTAGAGGTTTTTTTGCAAAAAGTAAGTAGTAAAAAATTAGGATTATCCTAATTTTTTTGTTTTACTTTGTGATTAGGTTTTCTTGATTTTTGTATAAGTAAAATAGTATAATTAATATGGTGATTATTATGCTTGGAATAAAATTAGATGGTAAAAAAGATATGTCTACAAATAATAAATTATCTTATTTTAACAAACCTAAAATCGTAAGAATACCACTTATTCAAGGAAAATTAAATTATGAATGTGTTTTAAAAAAGGAAGATTCTGTTAATGTAGGAAGTATAATAGGAAAATGTACTAAATATGATTTGCCTCTTTTTTCAAGTGTAAGTGGTAAAGTTAAATCTATTGATTGCAAATATATAATGATAGAAAATGATGGAAAAGAAACCTTAGATTATATTAAAAAAAAGAATATTATCAAAAATAAGCAAGAATTTATTGATTTAATTAAAAATAAAGGGATTGTTGGATTAAGTGGAGCAATGTATCCAACATATTTAAAATATGAAAATTCTGATATAAAAACATTAATTATTAATGGTGTAGAGTGTGAACCATATAATACTTGTGATTATACAATTATGATTAATTATTTTGATAACATAATTGAAATATTAGAACTTATGATAGATATATTTGAAATACAAGAGTGTTTTATAGCAATAAAAGGTAAAGATAAGTATTTAAAAGAAATAATAAGAACTAAATTATCTGGGAATAAAAAAATTAAATTTGTAATTATACCTGATTTTTATCCGATGGGATGGAGTAGAAATTTGGTTAGGTATATTAAACATACTGATTATGATAAGCATACAATTGAAAAAGGAATTATAATTAACAATGTTTCAACCATATATTCAATCTATGAAGCTGTTTTTTTTAATAAACCTCTAATTGATAGAATTGTAACTTTTACAGGTGATGAATTAAATAATCCATGTAATATTAAGGTGAAATTTGGTACAAGCATACAAGATATTCTTAGTTTTATAGGTGGATATAAGAATAATAAAGTTACCATTATTTCATCTGGCCCTATGATGGGATATAATTTAGAAACAGATGATGTTTCTGTAACTGCCTCTTTTTCTTCTTTTATAGCAATATCGCCCATAAAAGAAAATAGTGTTTTAAAATGTATAAGATGTGGAAAGTGTATTGAAAATTGTCCAGCTAAAATATATCCTGTTTTAATAAAAGACAATATTAATAATATCAATGAATTAAGAAAACTTAATGTAAATAGATGTATCGGTTGTGGTATTTGTTCATATATTTGCCCAGCTAAAATCAATTTAAGAGAATATGTTGAAAAAGCAAGGAGTGAGGTAAATGAAAATCATAAAATCTAGTAGGCCATTTATAAAAAGTGACAATAGTATTTCTAAAATGATGAAATATCTCTTGTTTTCTTTATTACCTATAATATTATTTTCATTTTACAAAAATGGTGTTATTCCATATATAAAAGGTTATGTAAATATAATAGGAATGTTGTATCCATTGATTTTTATAATAACTGGAATGATTACTACAACTTTAGTTGAATTTATATACTTTAAGTTTATAAAAAAAGAAAAGAATGTAATTGACTCTCTGAAAAATAGTTATCCTTATATAACAGGTATATTTCTTTCACTAATTTTACCTATAAATACGCCACTTTATGTACTTATTATAGGTTGTATTATAGCAATTTTTGTTGGTAAATTGATATATGGAGGTTTTGGTAATAATATATTTAATCCAGCACTTATTGGAGGACTATTTGTAATTACTATGTATGGATCATTAATTGATTCAAGAGGAGGGTATTTAAATAAATATGAATTAGATGCTATTAGTAGTGCAACGCCTCTTAAAAATTATTCTGCTGTATCAACTATAAATTATGATACGGTAATTAAGCCATATGGTAATTTAAATAACTTTTTTATTGGAACTATTCCAGGTTCAATTGGCGAAACTAGTGCTTTACTTTGCATCATTGCATTTATTTTCTTAAGTTATAAGAAAGTCATTAAATGGAAAATACCAGTATTTTATATTGGAACAGTATTTTTAATGACATATATTATTGGAGTATTTAATGGTTTTGGTATATGGTATCCAATTTTTCAGATATTAAGTGGTGGTTTGTTATTTGGAGCTATTTTTATGGCAGATGATCCAGTTACTTCACCAGTTACTACAGTAGGAGAGGTTATTTATGGAATTTGTCTTGGAATATTAACTGTTGTATTTAGATATTTATCAAATTTACCAGAAGGGGTTATGACTAGTATTTTAACTCTTAATATGTTTGTACCAATTTTAGATAGAATTGGTATTACAAATGGTAGTTCATTTAAAAAGGCTTTATCTTATATATTGATTTTAATGTTAGTATCTTTATGTATATGTTATAAAATATCGTATAATATTAAACATCCAAATAAGTCGAACACATTTAATATTTTAAATATTGTAAAAGAAAAAAATAAGACAATTTATACTGTATCTGAAAAAGGACACGGTGGTTTAATAAAAGGAAAAGCAACTTTTTCAAATAATAAAATCGTAAATTTTGAAGTAATTGAGAATAATGAAACTGCAAGTTATTATCAAAAAATTGAAAATGAAAAATATATAGACAAATTAATTAAAAATCAAAATAATATTAATGAGGTTGATACAATAAGTGGCGCAACAGTATCATCAAGTGCTATAAAAAGTATGATAAAAAATACAATAATTGATTATAGGAGGAATTGAAATGCATAAATATAAAAGTATTATTGTTTTAACATTATCTGTTTTAATTTGTTCTATTGCTATTTATTTAGTAAATTTACTAACAGGAGGATTACAATGAAAAAAATTATAAATGGAATATTTAAAGAAAATCCTGTGTTTGTTCTCATGCTAGGATTATGCTCGACATTAGCAATTACAACAAATTTTGAATCATCTTATATGATGGGGATTTGTGTATTAATTGTTCTTGTATTAACTAGTATAATAGTATCTTTACTCAAAAATATTGTTCCTGATAATGTTAAAACACCAGTATATATTGTAATAATAGCTTCTTTTGTAACTATCCTTGAAATGTTACTTAAAAAATATATTGAACCACTTTATAATATTCTTGGTATATATCTACCTTTGATTGTTGTAAATTGTATTATACTAGGAAGATCTATAAGCGTTTATTCTAAATCATCTGTTAAGACAAGTATTTTTGATGCTATAGGAATTGGATTAGGTTATACATTTTCAATTTGTTTAATTGGTGCTGTAAGAGAGTTACTTGGAAACGGAACATTAACGCTTGTTAATAATTTAAGCTCTGTTCTTAATTTTAAACTAATACTTAGAGTTATTCCAAATATCAAAATTCTACCAAATTCATTATTTATTAGTCCATCTGGTGCTTTTTTAACTGTAGGAATTATTTTATGTATTATAAATTATATAAAAGAAAGGAAAATATAAAATGGGAAATTTAATTAGTATTTTTATAACTAGTTTAATTGGAGAAAATGTCGTTTTATCTAAATTTTTAGGGCTTTGCCCATTTATTGGCAATTCAGGTAATAGGAAAAATGCAGTTGGTATGGGATTATCAGTTATGATTGTTATAACACTATCATCAATTATTACATATTTTATAAATTATTACTTACTTGTTCCAACAAATAGTGAATATCTTCAAACCTTAATTTTTATATTAGTCATTTCTTCTTTTGTTCAAATTTTAGATATTTTAATGAAAAGATTTATTCCATCTCTTCATAAAGCACTAGGCATATATCTTCCTTTAATTACTACTAACTGTGCAGTACTTGGTGTTGTACTTTTAAATATTAATAATGGCTATAGTTTTCTTGAAATGATTAGTTATAGTTTAGGTAGTAGTCTTGGATTTACACTCGTTATTTATATTTTTTCTTGTCTTAGAGAAAAAATAGATTCATCATGTATTCCTAAATGTATGAAGGGATATCCAATAGCTTTTATTACTGCTGGTATTATGTCAATTTTATTTACGAGGTATATTTAATGATTATAGTTGTATATTGTTTAATTTTATTGCTTATTATTCTAAACATTATATTATATAAACATAATAAATTAAAACATAGTTGTTTAGATTGTAATAAAAAATGTAAAAGGAGAAAGGATATATGAAAGGTATTATTATTTCTACATTTATAGCTTTTATATTAGGAATAATTTTATATATTTTAGATAAATGCTTTAATAAAAAGAAAAAGAAAGATTTTTTAAAATATTTGCCAGGATATAATTGTGGAGCGTGTGGGTATGGTAGTTGCGCAGGTATGGAAAAGGCAATGGAGCAAGATGTTATGAATTATAAAAAGTGCAAACCTTTAAGAGGGGATGCTTTAAAAAATATGGAAAAATATATTGAAAAATAACTTGTATAAAAGTATTTTATATAATATAATTATGTCAAGAAAGGTAGGAAAAAATAATGGATGATATTTTATTATTAACAGAAGAAAAAATGCAAAATGCTATAGAAAATATGGAAAAAAGATTTACTAATATTAGAGCAGGAAGAGCTAATCCTAATATTTTAGATCATGTTATGGTTTTATATTATGGAGTGGATACACCACTTAAACAGCTTGCTAACATTTCTATTCCAGAAGCAAGACAACTATCAATTAAACCTTTTGATAAAGGATGTTTATCTGCTATTGAAAAAGGAATTTATGAAGCAAATATCGGTTTAACTCCAAATAATAATGGCGAGGTAATAATTTTAAATATACCTCCACTTACAGAGGATACAAGACGTGAATATGTTAAACAAGCAAAAGGAATTGCTGAAGATGCAAAAATTGCACTTAGAAACATAAGACAAGATGCAAATAATGACATAAAAAAACTAGAAATACCTGAAGATGATATAAAGTCTGGTATGGATGAAGTTCAAGAATTAATTAACAAATACAATAAGATTGTTGATGAAAAAGCAAAAATTAAAGAAAATGAATTAATGAGTGTATAGGCGCTAAAATGAAAAACAAAGGTTTTACATTAGTTGAACTTATGGCTGTTTTAGTTGTACTTGGTATTGTTGCTACAATCGTAACAACAAAAGTGTTAAATTCATTAAACTCATCAAAAAGTAATTTATGCCATAATGTTATGTCAGATATAAAAGATTCCACTAAATCATGGGCAGGTGATAATATATATATATTGCCTGTAACAAATAAGGAAGAAAATGAAGTATCTGAGAATATAGATACTGTATTAAGTGATGATTATAATGAAAATTATAATACACTAATATTAACTCTTGGTTATTTGCAAAAAAATGGATATATAAGTAATGATATAAAAAATCCAAATGAAAATAATGATGATCAAGAAACCAAAATAACTTCTGATTTAAAAATTAAAATTGTTTATAAAGATAATAATTATGAATATATTATTGATGATGAAGATTATTTATGTGCTAGGTGATGTAAATGAAGAATAAAGGTTTTACTTTAATTGAGCTTTTGGCTACATTAGTTATTATTTCAATTGTTTCAGTAATATCTGTATTGGCTGTAAATAAAGTTTCTGAAAATAGTAGGTTAGATCTTTGCAATACACAGGTTAAAAATATAAAATCTGCAGCAATGCTTTGGGCATCTGATAATAAATTTTTACTTCCAACAACTGATGAAACAACTGATGAAAATGAAGGATTAATAAATTTATCTGATTTACGAAACGGCAATACTGATATTAACTCTTTATACAGTGGTCTTGTATTAACTATAGGTGATTTAGTAGAAGAGGGCTATATAGATGAAGATATATATGATCCAATTTCAAAAAAAAATATACCTATTGATACAAAAATAACTATATGGAAATCAAAAAAAACATATAATTATAATGTTGATTATTATTGCAATAAATAATTGTTATCTTATTAAAATACATAGAAATTATTCTATGTATTTTTTTGTTCTTAAAAATATGATAAAATATATATGGTGGTTATTATGTTATACAGTTCTTGTGATAATAAAAAGATTAAAGATATAAAAAAGTTAAATATAAAAAAATATAGGGATTTAGAAAATAAATATTTGGTAGAAGGTGAACATTTAGTAAGAGAAGCTTATAAAAAAGGTGTTTTAGAAACTTTAATTATCGAAGATGGATGTGATTTTAAACTTAATATTGATACTATATCTGTAAGTTATGATGTTTTAAAATACATAAGTGAACTCGAAACACCTCAAAAGATGATGGGAATTTGTAAGAAAATTGAAAGTAATGATATTGGGAATAAAGTCCTTATTTTAGATCAGATACAAGATCCTGGTAATCTTGGAACAATTATAAGAAGTGCTGTAGCGTTTTCTTTTGATACAATTATTTTAAGTAATGATTCTGTTGATTTATATAATTCAAAAGTCATCAGAGCAAGTCAAGGTATGATATTTAATTTAAATATTAAAAGATGCAATTTAACTGATATTATACCAATGTTAAAAAAAGAAAATTACAAAATATTTGGAACTAGAGTAACTGGTGGAAATGATATAAAAAGTATTGAAAAAAATAATAAATTTGCTATAATAATGGGAAACGAAGGTAATGGGTTATCTTTAGATATTCAAAAACTTTGTGATAAATTTATTTATATTAAAATGAATGAAAAATGTGAGAGTTTGAATGTTGGTGTTGCTACCAGTATAATATTATATGAACTCAGTAAGTAGGTGATTCTATTGGACTTTATATATTTAGGTAAAATCGTTAATACTCATGGTATTAAAGGAGAGGTAAGAATATTATCTTATGTTGATTTTAAAGAAGAAGTATTTAAAAAAGGAAATAAATTATATATTGGAAAGAATAAATGTTTAGAAATAATAAATACTTATAGAGTCCATAAAAATTATGATATGGTAACTTTTGATGGAAAAGATAATATAAATGATGTTTTAAAATATAAAGGTTTAGATGTTTATGTAAATAAATCTGATATTAATTATAATGGTTTTTTTGATGAAGATTTAATAAACTTAGATGTATATTCAAGCGATAAATATATTGGTAAGATTGAAAGTATATCTTTTGGTAAAAAGTATGATTTTATAAATATTAGAAGTTTAGAAAATAAAAAATTTATTGTTCCAAAAATTGATGAATTTATAGAAAAAGTTGATTTAGAAAATAAAAAAATATTTATTAAAGAAATAAAGGGGTTATTTGAATGAAAATAGATATATTAACTCTTTTTCCAGGAATGTTTGATGGTTTCTTAAAAGAGTCTATAATTGGAAGAGCAATTAAAAATAATATAGTTGAAATTAATATTTATAATTTTAGAGATTATTCAAATGATCCACATAAGAAAGTTGATGATTATGGATATGGTGGTGGGGCTGGTATGGTACTTATGCCACAGCCTATTTATGATTGCTTGATGAGTATTAAAGATAAAGATTCGTATGTTATTATGATGACTCCACAGGGACATAAATATAATCAAAAGAAAGCTTATGAATTTAGTAAAAAGAAACATATAATTATATTATGTGGTCATTATGAAGGATTTGATGAAAGAATAAGAAGCTTTTGTGATGAAGAGGTTAGTATAGGTGATTTTATATTAACTGGTGGTGAAATTGCTAGTCAAGTTATTGTTGATAGTGTTGTTAGATTACTTGATGGTGTTATAACTAATGAATCATTAAAAGATGAGTCCTTTAATAATAATTTACTTGACTATCCAGTTTATACAAAACCAGTAAGTTTTAATGGTATGGAAGTACCCCAGATACTTTTAAGTGGAAATCATGAGTTAATAAATAAATGGAGATATGATAAAAGTATAGAAAGAACAAGAATAAGAAGGCAAGATTTATTGGAAAAGAGTGATTATCATGAGTAGTAAGTATTCATTACAAAAAGAAAGCAAAGAAAACGCTAAAATCAAGCTTAATAAAGGAAAAATAAATGGTTATAAAGTAAAACCTAGAAACAGAGTAAAAGAAATATCTAAGGTTAATTCTGTTATGATAGTTAATCCTTCTTTTATTGATAAAGTTTTAAAAAGAAAAATAAAGAAAAAATTAGATTTTTATCTTCAATATATAATTAATGTTTTAGATGATGATGATGATTCTGATGATACTGATTTAAAATTAGCTTTAAATGATGTAGCGCGTTTTAAATCAATAATAGAATATAAATATAGCAAATATCTTGATCAAAAATATATAAAATTATTAATTAATAAATTAAATTTACTTGAACACGAGATTAAATTAAAAATTGTATATAAACAAGTCCCAGAACTTGACTATGAAAACGAAGAAACTAAAGGAAAATCTAGATAATAAATAATAAAAGAATATAAAAATAATAAAATTAATTATAGTTATTGATTTTTATAGGTAATTATGTTAAAATTATCAAGTGATCCGCTTATTAATATATTATAATGATCAAAATTAAGAAAAGGAGTGAGACATCGTGAATTTGATAGAAAAAATAACTGCTAGTCAAATTAGACATGATTTACCTGAATTCCGTGTTGGTGATACTGTAAGAGTAGATATTAACATAGTTGAAGGTAAAAGAGAAAGAATTCAATCATACGAAGGAATAGTAATAGCTATTAAAGGTTCTGGTGTAAGTAAAACTTTTACAGTTAGAAAATTATCTGCTGGTATTGGAGTTGAAAAAACTTTCCCATACAATATGCCAACTATTAAAGGTGTTACTGTTGTTAGAAAAGGTATGGTTAGAAGAGCTAAATTGAATTATTTAAGAGATTTAAAATCTCAACCAAAAATCAAAGAGCGTAGAGATAAGACAGCAGCATAGCTTGTCTTATTTTTGTTTGAAAGGTGATAATTATGAAAAAAATCTTAAAAGATATAATTCCTTATATTGTTATAATTGTTGCTGTAGTACTTATAAGAAGTTTTCTTGTAACTCCAGTTAGAGTAGCAGGTTATTCTATGTATCCAACTTTTGATGATGGTCAAATTCTTATATTAAACAAAACAAAAAAAGAATATAAAAGATTTGATGTAGTAGTTGTTAATTATAATGGTGAAAAACTTATAAAAAGAGTTATAGGACTTCCTGGTGAGCATATACAATATAAAAGTAATAAATTATATGTAAATGGTAAATATGTTAAGGAACCATTTTTAAATAGTGATGTAAAAACAAATGATTTCGATATTATTGATTTGATGATTACATCATTTATACCTAAAGATTCTTATTTAGTTTTAGGTGATAATCGTGAAAATTCTACTGATTCAAGAGTATTTGGATTTGTAAAAAGCGATGATATTTTAGGAACTACTGTTTTTTCAATTTTTCCCTTTACAAAATTTGGAACAATTTAATTTAAAAAAAGTTAATATAATTGAATATTACTTTTTTTTTTGATATAATTTTATAGAATCGGAGTTGAAAGTATGGATATGAATGAAATAGATTTCAAATCTAATCAAGAAAAAGTTAGAGAAAAAGAAACAAAGAAAGTAAAAAAAAGAACTAAATTAAAAAAAGGAATTATACAAAATATCTTTTGTATATTAAGTATATTATTTATAGTAATTTGTTGTATTTATTACGGTAAAAGACTTATTAAATATTATAAAATATACAATCCTAAAGGATCTAGTGATAATACTGTTTATATGGCCCAATCAATTTTATCAAAAACGCCTTTTGTTACAGATGGTGATGGAGCTTATAGATTAAGTGGTAATGTTATCTATAAAGGTGAAGATGTAAATAATTATGTTGAATTTTCAAATCAATTATGGAGAATATTAAAAGTAAGAAGTGATAATTCTATAGAGTTAATATTAGATGATTATATTAATATTATGCCATGGAATAACGTTTATACAAGTTATGAAAAATCTGATATATATAGTTATTTAAATAATGTTTATATAAAATCATTAAATAAATCATTATTAACTACTTCATCAGTATGTACTGATAGTATAACAAGTACAACAAAAATTACTTGTAGCAACTTAAATATTAATAACTATGTAAACTTGCTTGATGTATCAAGTTACTTAAATAGCATTCAAGATGGAAAGACATTTATATCTTTAGAAAATAATAAAATATGGCTTTTAAATGGTAATTCATCTTCAAAGAAAGTATGGAATACAAGTGGTAGTAGTATAACTACAAGTGATTCAAATTCTTTATATATGATAAAACCAATGATTACAATTTCTTCAACAAGTATACTTGATGGTGGAGATGGTACAAAGGCTAATCCATACAAGGTTAAAGAAGAAAATAAAGAAATTATGGTTGGATCATATGTTAAATTAGATGATGACGTTTATAGAGTATTTGATATAAACGATAAGGTAATAAAACTAGAACTTAATTCATTAAGTAAGAAAAGTTATACATATGGAAAGAATAACAAATTTGATGCTGATGTATCCGGAAGTTTAGCATATTATTTAAACAATACTTATTTAAATAGTTTATCTTATAAAGACAAATTGGTTAGTACAAAGTGGTATGTTGGAGAATATACAAAATCTTATAAAGATACAGAAAATGATTCAATAGAAGCATATGTTGGTATCTTAAATATGTCTGATATTAAATTTGGAAGTAGTTTACTTAATTATTATTTGTCAACACCAGTTAATGAGAAACTACATATTTATAATACTGTACTTGCAGAATCTAAAACATCAGTATCAAGACCTTTTAGACCTGCTGTTGCAATCAAGAAAAATGAAAAATTAAGTGGTAGTGGAACTAGTAGTGATCCATTTGTATTGGAGGATTAATTTATGAAAAAGAAAACAAAAAAGAATAGAAAAATTAAGCCTTTTACAATTATTATGATTATAATAGATATTTTTGTAGGAGGTTGCTTCTTCTTATTTTATGGACCATTTAAAGGTTTTAAAAACAAAATCATTTCAACTGCAATGATTACAAAAACTCATCAATGGGTTGCTTATACTTTTTATAGTGAAGAAGAGGTAAGTAAAGTTGTTGCTTCTAATTCATATGTAATACCAGATGAAAATATGGATTTAGATGAAATTGTTATAGATACTTCCGAAAAGAAGCATTATGACAATGAATATGATAAAGAAATACTTACAAGAGAAAATGGCAACGATGATTATAAAATGATTGATGTTAAAGTTGGAAAATATGATGCTCACTTAGTCGCAGTATATGATCCTTCAAAAGTACAATTACTTACATCTCCTTCATTTAATACAGGTAAAGGTCAAGAAACTATGATAAAAATGTGTACAAGAAATGGCGCTAAGGTTTGTATAAATGGTGGTGGATTTCAAGATATAACAGGATATGGTAGTGATATACCAATTGGATATGTTATTAAAGATGGAGAAATAATTTGGTCAGATAATAATAATGCTAGTAATATAATAGGTATGACATATGAAAACAAATTATTACTTATAAACGCTACAGGAGAAGAAGCTATTGCTGCAGGAATAAGAGATGGAATTGAATTTGGACCATTCTTAATTGTAAATGGAAAAAAGATATCGTCAAATTCTGCTGCTGGAGGATACGATAGAGCTGCCCGTGTTGCAATAGGTCAAAGAAAAGATGGAGTAATATTATTCTTAGTTACTGAAGGAGTTCACACAAAGGGTCCTACATTAACAGAAATGGCTGATACTCTAGAATTATATGGTGCTTATAATGCAGCAAACCTAGATGGTGGTACTTCAGCACAATTAGTTGCTAATGGTAAATTAATAAATACACCAAAAAATGTATATGGAAAAACTATCGAAGGTGGACGTAGAGTAGTAACTGGTTGGGGATTATTCACAGATTAATAAAAAAAATTAATTTTAGTATTGAAAAAGGCAAGCATTTTTGATATAATCAAATTGCTTGTTGATATGGCGACGTAGCTCAGCTGGCTAGAGCGTTCGGTTCATACCCGAAAGGTCGAGGGTTCGATCCCCCCTGTCGCTACCAATATGAGTAATAATAGATAGAAATATCTATTTTTTTTATACATTTTAATCTTATTTGACATATCAATACCATTGTATTACTATTTTTATCAATAATATGGTATAATATTATTAACAAAGATAGTTTGTGGAAAGGATATGAAAAATGAAAAGTAAAAAAATTGCTAAAATTGTGATTATTATAATATTATTGATTTTGTTAATACCTATACCTTTTAAACTAAAAGATGGTGGTACAGTTGAGTGGAAATCTTTAACTTATTCAATATCAAAAGTTAATAGTATTTATTCAATAGATGATATTCGTATGGGTTATAAAAAAGGAGTTATAATAAAGATATTTAATATTACTGTTTTTAATAATTCAAAATATGATATTGAAAAAGAATTTGTCATTGTTGATAGTAGTAAAAATAACGAAAACTTTGCTTGTGATTCTGCTTTAGAAGAAATTTATAAAGATGATGAATATATTTATTACTTACCTTGTCAAAAGAGTCAATATATTAAAGTAATTTATGCCCCTAACGAATATCAAGAGGGATTAAAATCTTCACTAGAAGATGGTACAATTAAAATAAGCGATTTAGATGAGTTTAACATTGAATATATAAAAAAAGAAAGAAAATAAATTTAATGCTTAAAAAATATTCAGGGAAATTTTAGGGAATTTTTATATAAAATTATTTATATTTATTTGAATTTACTTGAATTTACTTATATTTTATTTTATAATATATATCGGAGCGAAGCCTTATTTAATAAGGGAAACGGTAAAAAATAAACGGTAATTTAATTTAGGGCTTATTTTTCATACCCGAAAGGTCGAGGGTTCGATCCCCCCCTGTCGCTACCAAATGTAATAATAGTTTGAACCGTTCAAACTTGATATACAAAAAAAGATATTTAATTTATATCTTTTTATTTTTATACTTTTTGGATATAATTAATTCGATTTATGATAGGAAGATGTATATGAAAAAAATAATCAATATTTTAACAATATTATTATGTGTATGTTTTATTACTGGGTGTAATAAAACAAGTGAAGAGAAAAACAATACTGATGCTTTAAAAGTTAAAGAAGAGTATGAAAGCTTAAACGGATTAGAAAATGAAAATAATGGTAAAAAATATACTGAAATAAGTCTAGATGATAATAATCCATTTACTTATGTAACAGCATCGGATATAGTAAAAAAAGTAAATAATAAAGAAACTTTTATGCTTTATTTAGGTTTTTCTGAATGTCCATGGTGTAGAAATGCTATAACTGTTTTATCATCTGCTGCTAAAGCAACAGGTATAAAAAATATTTATTATTTTAGATTAAAAGACGAAAATGGTAATGATATAAGAAATGTACTAAAATTAGATGAAAATGGTAATGTTATAACAGAAAAAGAAGGCAGTAAAGAGTATAATACTTTAATTGATTTATTTAGTGAAAAATTAGATATATATGATGGATTAAATGATCCTTCTATAAAAAGAATATATGCTCCAACAGTTATATTTATTCAAGATGGTAAAGTTATAGGATTACATACTAGTACTGTTTCATCACAAACAAATCCATATATATTATTAAATGATGATCAAGTAAAAGAATTAAAAAATATATATGAAGATTATATTCATAAAATGCTTGATGATTTATGTGATGAAAAATGTTAAAAAAAGAGTTGAAAAACTCTTTTTATATTTCATAAATATTTATTCCGTATTTTTCTTTTATAGGATCAAAAAATAAAAAATTTTTAGGTGGGTTATATGTTAGTATTCCCATTAATATAAATGTAAAGATAATTAAAAAAATAGATATTATATTTGAATTTTTGATATATGGTTTATCTAATATAATAAATGAACTATATTGACTTATAAATATAGATATTAATAATGTAACTAACGTTATAGGAAGGTTTTCACCTATAATTTTATAAATTGGTACAAATATTATAAGTTCAATTATTATATTTATCATTCCAGCTATATATGATGATAAAAGTAAATTATTATTATTTATTTTTATTTTATTTAAAATAATTAATTCTAAAGGTATATAAGCAATAATTGTTGTATATATCATTTTCATATGTTCCCATATACTTTCATTTACTGGAAAGAATATAGCAAACACATCATTTGGAAGCCATTTATATAAATTATGTGATATAAACATAAGTAAAAATAATAGCATTGTATTTATATAAATTATTTTTTTATTATTCATAAAATCATTCCTTTAATAGTTATTTTATACAATTTTTAAAAAAATAGTAGAAAAATTAACTTTTTTTTGAAAAAAATGTAGTAAAAAAAAGGATTTTTGAAACTTTTTTTGTATATAAATATTAGGAGTATAATTTATGAATAATATTATTGATGAAAGTAAAATAAATGAAATAAGAAATAGTGTAGATATTGTAGATGTTATTAAAGATTATGTTCAACTTGAAGGAAAAGGGAAAAACTATTTTGGTATTTGCCCATTTCATGATGATAATCATCCTAGTATGAGTGTAAGTCAAGATAAACAAATATATAAATGTTTTTCTTGTGGCGCCGCAGGTAATGTATTTAAATTTATAGAAGACTATGAAAATGTTAGTTTTATTGAAGCTGTTAATATTGTAGCAAAAAAAGCTGGTATTTCTATAGATTTAAAAGGCCAAGAAAAAAATAATAATGTTAAAAATCAATATTATTATGATATTTATGATTTGGCTCAAAAACTCTATTCTAATAATATAAATACTAAGGATGGTAAAGAAGCTATAGAATATCTTTTAAACAGAAAAATTGATAAAGATATAATTAAAAAATTTGGTATTGGTCTTTCTTTGAAAAACACTTCTATTTTAAGTGGTATACTTCAAAAAAAAGGATATAGTGAAGATGAAATTTTGTCTACTGGATTAGTTAATAAAAAAGAGTTTGAATTTAATGATATTTATTATAACAGAATAATGTTTCCTCTATGTGATTTAAATGGTAAAGTTATTGGTTTTAGTGGAAGAATTTACGGTGATACAAAAGATACATCAAAGTATGTAAATACAAAACAAACCGAAGTATTTAAAAAAGGCGAAGTTTTATATAACTACCATAGAGCTAAAGATAAAGCACGTGAAAAAGGTCAAATAATAATAATGGAAGGTTTTATGGATGTTATAAGAGCATCTACCATAGGTGTCGATAATGTTATAGCAACTATGGGAACATCTGTTACTAAAAAGCAAGCGGCTCTAATAAAAAGAATGGCTAAAGAAGTAATATTATGTTTTGATGGTGATGAAGCTGGAGCTCATGCCACATTAAGTTGTAGTAATGAACTTTTAGAAATAGGAATTACTCCTAAAGTTATTAGATTAGAAGAAAATTTAGATCCAGATGATTATATAAAAAAATATGGTAAAGAAGCTTTTTTAAGAAAATTGGAATATCCAATGAATATTATGGATTTTAAATTATCTTATCTAAAGAAAGATAAAAACTTAGATAGTAATGTTGATAAAGCAAAATACATAAATGAAATGATTTTGGAAATAAATAAAATAGATGATGATATTTTAAAGGAACTTACTATAAATAAAGTCGCGAAAGATATGCAAATAAGTGAAGATTTGCTTAAAAGTAAATTAACTAAAAATAATAATATTATTCATAAAAAAGAGGTAGAAAAAAAGAGATTATCTTTGATAGAAAAAGCAGAAAGTGAACTATTATATTATATACTTAATAGTAAAAATTTATATGGAAAAATAAGTAAAAAAATTGGATACATTCCAGATGAAGAATATAGACTTTTATATAGAGAAGTAAGTTATTATTATAACAAATATGGATATATTAATGTTGCTGATATAATAACTTATCTTAAAGATAAACCTATATTGATGAAAAAAATTGAGTCCGTTATATCATTAAATATAAATGATAAAATAACTGAAGAAGGAATTGATGATTATATAAAAACAATTAATAAATTTAATATCAAGAGTCATTGCAAAGAGTTATCTAATAAGATGAAAAATGAAAGTGATATCTTAAAAAAAACTGAATACGCTCAAAAGATATTAGATTTGGAAAAAATGTTTAAAGAAATGTAGTAGAAGGAGATTTTATATGGTAAATGAAATAAAAGATTTTAATCAAAGAAAAGAAGAATTATTAAAATTAGGAAAAGAAAAAGGGGTTATTACTTACGAACAACTTGCTGAAAATTTAAAAGGTTTAGATTTAACCGGTGAAGAGTTGGATGAACTTTATAATTTATTTAACGAAAATAATATTAGAATTTTATCTGATGATGATGATAACGATGAGGATGGTGGAAAATTATTATTAGATGATGACGTTCTTACTAAAGATCTAACAATAAATGATCCTGTACGTATGTATTTAAAAGAAATTGGTCAAATTAAATTATTAACAATGGATGAAGAATTAGAACTTGCTGACAAAATTGCAGCAGGAGATGAACTTGCAAAATCAACTCTTGCTGAAGCAAATTTAAGACTAGTTGTTTCAATAGCAAAAAGATATGTTGGACGAGGAATGCTTTTCCTAGATTTAATCCAGGAAGGAAATATTGGATTAATGAAGGCTGTTGAAAAATTTGATGTTACAAAAGGATATAAATTTTCAACATATGCAACATGGTGGATAAGACAAGCTATTACTCGTGCAATAGCTGATCAAGCTAGAACAATTCGTGTCCCTGTTCATATGGTTGAAACAATAAATAAATTAGCACGTGTTCAAAGACAATTAACTCTTGAATTAAATAGAGAGCCAAGTGAAGAAGAATTAGCAAAAAAACTTAATACCTCTGTTGAAAAAATTCGAGAAATTTATAAAATAAGTCAGGAACCAGTTAGCTTAGAAACTCCAATAGGTGAAGAAGATGATTCACATTTAGGTGACTTTATTAAAGATGAAAGAAATGTTTCGCCAGAAGAATATGCAACAAATGAATTATTAAAAGATGAAATTTCTTCTGTACTTGAGACCTTAACAGAAAGAGAAGAAAAAGTAATTAGATTAAGATTTGGATTAGATGATGGCAAATCTAAAACATTAGAAGAAGTCGGGCAAATTTTTGGAGTTACAAGAGAAAGGATTCGTCAAATAGAAGCTAAAGCTCTTAGAAAATTAAGACATCCATCTCGTTCAAGAAAATTAAAAGATTATATGGGTGATTAATGAAACTAACAAATAGAATGCAAACTATAGTATCTTTAATAGATAATGGATCAAATGTAATTGATATAGGTTGTGATCATGCATTAGTAGATATTTATTTATCTTTATATAATAACAATAAATGTATTGCAAGTGATATAAACAAAAATGCATTAACTATAGCCCAAAAAAACATAAAAAGATATGGAGTAGATATAAAAACTGTACTCAGTAATGGATTTGAAAATATAAATATTCCTGAAAAATCAGTTGCAATTATATGTGGTATGGGTACAGATAATATTATAAAAATATTGTTAAATACTGATTTAACTAATCTTGATGAAATAGTTATACAATCAAATACAAATTTATTTAATTTAAGAAAGTTTTTATATAAAATTGGATATTACATATCTAACGAAATTGTTGTATACGAAAAAAATATATATTATGTTATTATAAAATTTAAAAAAGGTTTCAAAATAATATCAGAAAACGAATTAAAATATGGACCAATTCTATTAAAAAATAAAGATAAAATAACATATAAGTATTATTCATATATACTAAAAATATATGAAAATATATTTAATAATTCTAATATCAGTGAAATAAAAGCATCAACAAAAAAGGATATTGAATTTTTAAAAGAAATAATAAAAAAAGACATTTAGTCTTTTAAAGAAAGAAAGTAGGACCAGAAGAAATATTAATTTCTTCTTTTACTTTAGAATTATGATTTTCTTGATTATTTATATTTATTTTATTTTCACTACTATTTTGTTGAATTGGTGTTTCTGGAGTATCAACTTTTTTAAATTCATTCATAATTTTAAACATTGATTTAGCGTTTTTTATCATAGGACTTGCTTGTTTTACAATTGGAATTGTTTGATTTACAATATTTAAAGTTTTTTGTGTACCAGATAGTATAGAGCTAAAGTTTAACCCACCAAATAATTTTGAAAATATTCCGCTAGACGAAGCAGTTGCTTGCGTATATGGAATACTTGAATAGTAAGGGTAATAATAATACATTGTTATACTCCTTTCTAAATTATTATATGTTTTAAGAAAAAATGTTTTACAAAATTTGAAAATATGATATAATCATTTATAGAATAAGATAGGGAGATTGGAAGGTGTATTTTAATGCTTAATTTTTTACTTAAACCTTGCATATTTGTGTATAAAATAGTTAGATCATTATTTTATGGAATATATTTTTGCATATATTGTATTCTAAAATTTATATACGAATTTTGCTATTATTTTATATATGGTATAACTCTTCCTATAAGGATTTTATTTATTCTTCCTAAATTAAAGAAAGAAAATACTAAATATATTCAAAATAGAATACAAAAAAAAGAATTAAGAGAGCAAAAAAAAGAAAAGAAAAGATTAAAAAAAGAAGAGATTAAAAAAAGAAAAGAATTAATTATAAATGCTAAATTAGAAAAGAAAGAAGAAAAGAAAAAACAATTAATTGAAGAAAAAAGACAAAAAGAGATAAAACGTATACATGATGAAAATATAAAAAAAGAACAAAAAGCTCTTGAAGCATCAAGAAAAAAGCAGAAAAAAGAAGAAAAGAAAAAATTAAAAGAAATTCGAAAAATTGAGCAAGCAAAAAAGAGAGAAGAAAAAAAGCTAAAAAAAGAAGCATCAGCATCTTATATAAAAAGAAAAGAAAGAAAAGAAAAGAAAAAGCAATTAAAATTAGAAAAAGAGGAAAAGAAAAAACAATTAATTGAGGAAAAAAAGCAAAAAGAGATAAAACGTATACATGACGAAAATATAAAAAAAGAGCAAAAAGCTCTTGAAGCATCAAGAAAAAAGCATGAAAAAGAAGAGAAAAAAAGACTTGCAAAAGAAAAAAAAGAAAAAATAAAACAAGAAAGAATTGAAAGAAAAAAGAAAATTGAGAAAAAAAGAGCCAATGACACTTATGTCAATGAAAATGCTGAAATAGAAAAACTTACATTTTCTCAAAAATTAAAAAAGACTTTAAAGAAAATCAATAATTTTCCTACATTCTTAATTGAAAAATTAAAAAATAATTCTTTTGCTAAAAATAGAAGAAATAAAAAAGATATTAATAGACAAGCTCTTTTGATTGATTTTAATGCAGAAACAGAGCCAAAGAGTGATGTAAAATTATTATATAAATATGAAGCAAAAGACAAAAATGGAAAAATGGTAACAGGTTATTTTGAAGCTTTTTCCAGGGTTGAAGTACATTCATTTTTGCTTAGTGAAGGTTATGAAGTTTATAGTATTAAAACAAGCAAATGGATTACTTTATTTCATGGAGGGGCATCAGTAAATAAAACAAAATTTAAAAATAAAGATTTAATATTCTTATTAACACAACTATCTACTTACCTAAAAGCAGGTATTCCACTTGTAGAAGCAATTAGAATATTAGCAAAACAATTCAAAAAAAATAAATCCTATAATAGAATATTTAAATCAATGATATATGAATTAACTATGGGAGAATCATTTAGTTCTGCTATGGAAAAGCAAGGAAAAGCTTTCCCAAAACTATTAATTAATATGGTTAAAACATCAGAAATGACTGGTGAATTACCTGAAGTACTTGATGACATGTCAGAATACTTTTCACAAGCTGACGAAACAAGAAAACAAATGATATCAGCTTTAACGTATCCATCAATTGTTTTTGTTTTTGCAATTGGGGTTATAACATTTGTTTTACTTTACGTTATTCCACAATTTTCAGAAATGTATAGTTCTATGGATGAAGTTGAAATACCTGCATTTACTAGAATGGTAATATCAGTAAGTGATTTCTTAAAATCATATTTCTTATTCGTAATATTGGTAATTATTTTATTTTCAATTATATTTGTTGTTTGTTACAAAAAAATCAAATCATTTAGAACACTTATTCAATGGATAAATATGCATCTTCCAGTTATTGGAACAACAATTATTTATAAGGAAGTAACTATGTTTACAAAAACATTTGCATCACTTTTAAGTCATAATGTTTCAATAACAGAATGTATGGAATTATTAAACGGTATAACAAACAACGAAATATATAAAATGCTTATTCTAGATACAATAACAAATTTAGCAAAAGGTGGAAAAATATCTGATGCATTTGAAGATCATTGGGCATTTCCGATACCAGCATATGAAATGATTGTAACTGGTGAAACAACTGGTGAATTGCCTGAAATGATGAGTAAAGTATCAACTTATTATCAAGGATTACATAGAGAAATGGTTTCACGAATAAAAACATTTATTGAACCAATACTTACAGTTTTCCTAACTGTAATGGTTGGTATAATTGTAATTGCAATTGTAATTCCTATGTTCAATATGTATCAAGTTGTTTCTGATATGTAGTAGTGGAGGTTTTTATGGAAATTTATTCAGCAATATTATTCTTTATATTTGGAACTATTTTTGGCTCATTTTACAATGTAGTTGGATATAGATTACCATTAGGTCAATCACTGATTTATCCTCCATCACATTGTACTAAATGTAATCATAAATTAGGTATTTTAGAGCTTATTCCAATTATTTCTTACGTGTTTTTAAGAGGTAAATGTAAATGCTGTGGTCAAAAAGTATCTTGCTTTTATCCTATTTTCGAATTCTTTTCAGGATTATTATTTATGATATGCTATTTAATTTTTGGATATTCAATAGATTTAATTATTTCATTAATATTTATTTCCATGCTATTAGTCATAATTATTAGTGATTATCAAACTTATATAATTCCTGACGAAGTATTAATTACAAGTATAATATTATTGATAATTCCAATAATACTAAAAAGTGGATTTAATGGTTTATTAGTAGCGCTACTAAATGGAGCAATATCATTTACAATTATGTTTTTGTTAAAAAAATTAGGCGATTTCATGTTTAAAAAAGATTCAATGGGAGGCGGAGATATTAAATTGATGTTTGTATTCGGAATGGTTTTAGGATATCAAGCATCTATTCTTTCTATATTTGTCGCTTCAATTATTGGATTACCTATATCTTTAATATTTTTAAATAAAAGCAAAAATCATGAAATTCCTTTTGGCCCTTTTTTAGCAATCTCTGCAATGATTTTGCTTTTTACAAAAATTGATTTCAATTCAATACTTAGTTTATTTTAAAAAAAAGAAGTCTTTATTCGACTTTCTTTTTATTTATATAATTTATATTTATGAAACTGCTTTACTAGATATATACCAAGAATAAAAGTTAAAAACATTGATATATATTTTAATGCTGTATAACTAGTAAATAATAGAAGAGAAGAAAGTATACAGCTCATTGCAATTGCAATTCCAAATAATATAATATATATAACAAAATTTATGTTTACTTTCATGATATAACCCCCTTTTTTTCATGAAGTGACACTTATTATACATATTTTTTTTATTTTGTCAAATTTTAAAGTAGGAAAGATTGTATTTTCAAAGTAGGGGGATTCATAAAACAAGCTCTTATAAACAAATAAAAAGAGTAAAAACCTAAAAAATGATTTATAATTTAGTTGTTAAATAATAAATAGAAAGCAGGTTTTTACTCATGAATATTATACCAATTATTAATGAAATTACAGAATCTTTTCTTAATTATTTTGATGTACAATAAAAAAACTAGTGGATTGAAAGTGATGCTTTTAATTATACTAAAAAAATAAAGAAGCATCATAAAAATGATTCCTTATTTTATGATTCATCAGATTATAGTAATAAAAAGGGCTTTATTAGTCCTTTTGCATTTTTTGTATTCTTTCATATACTGATTTTAAAGAAGTTTCATATTTGCTTGTCGATTTAGGAATATAGTATTCTTTTCCAATTAAATTGCTTGGCATATATTGTTGCTTCACGAAACCACCTTTATAATTGTGTGGGTACAGATATCCAACATTGTTTTGCTTTATATTTATAGGAACATCACCAATGTTTCCTTTTCTTATATCATTTAATGCATAATCTAAAGCTAAATGTGCTGAATTTGATTTCGGTGATAAAGCAAGTTCTATAACCGTGTCTGCAAGAGGAATTCTAGCTTCAGGCATTCCAAGTCTTTCACAAGCATTTATACAAGCATCAACCTTTGGACCCATAGAGGGATTAGCAAGTCCGATATCTTCATATGCAATAACAGTCATTCTTCTGTATATTATATCAAAATCCCCAGCTTCTATTAATCTTGCTAAATAATGTAATGATGCATTTACATCAGAGCCTCTAATACTTTTTTGAAAGGCACTTATAACATCATAATGTCCATCTTCATCTTTATCATGAAACATAACTGGCTTTGTTGTAATTGTTTTTAAAAATTCTACATCTATAACATGATTTGTTGAACTATAAAATGCCAATTCTAAAAAATTATATGCAAATCTTAAATCTCCATTAGATAAATTTGCTATATATTCAATTGATTTATCATCTATTTTAATTCCTTCTAAATATTTCGTATTAGTAGCATTTTTTAGAGCATTTATAATATCATCTATTTCTAATTCTTTTAATTCAAAAATTTGGCATCTACTTCTTATTGCAGGATTAATTTTATGATATGGATTAGATGTAGTCATACCAATTAAAATAATCAATCCACTTTCTAGATAAGGAAGTAGTAAATCTTGTTTGTCTTTATTTAAACGATGAATTTCATCCATAATAATAACTAAACCATTATACATTTTTGCTTCTTCAACAACTATATCAAAATCTTTTTTATTATTTATAACAGCATTAAGCTTTCGATATTTTAATCCAAGTTCTTCTACTAAAGCTTCAGCAATTGTAGTTTTTCCAATCCCAGGTTTTCCGTAAAATATCATTGAAAAAATTTTTTTATTCTTAACCAAATTATATAATATTTTATTTTCTCCTAATATATGTTTTTGACCATAAACATCACTTATTTTTTTGGGTCTAAGTTTAATCGCTAAAGGTTCGTTCATAATAATCACCATATATATTTTATCAAATAAATAATATTTTTACCATAATTTTAATAAAATTATATTGTTAACCAAATAAGGTTGACAATATGTATATAATATGTTATTATTTAAATACGAAATGGAGGGATTACAAATGGCAGTTAAATTAAGATTAAAAAGAATGGGAAAGAAAAAAGCACCATTTTATCGTATTGTTGCTGCAGATTCTAAATTTCCAAGAGATGGAAGAAGTATAGAAGATATTGGATACTATAATCCAACAACAGAACCAGCTACAATTTCAGTAGACGAAGATAAAGCTCAAAAATGGTTATCTAATGGTGCTCAACCAACTGATACCGTAAGAGATTTACTAAGCAAACAAGGTATTATGAAAAAATTTCATGAATCAAAACAAAAAGCAGGTAAATAATTATGAAAATAGAAGAATTGGTAGAATTTTTAGTAACAAAAATTATTAACAATAAAGATTCATTGGCTATTAGAAAATATGAAGAAGATGATTATACTTCAATTGAAGTTTTAGTTGATGAAAAAGATATGGGATTAATTATTGGAAAAAATGGAATTATAGCTAATTCAATAAGAACAATCGTGCAGGCTGCAGCTTATTCGAATAGTTTAAAAAAAGTGAAAATTAATTTTGATTCATTTTAAAGTGATTATTCACTTTTTTTTATTAAAATATGTAAAGTTTTAAGTTAATAATTTATTTTAATGTAAAAAAATGATATAATTAAATTCAAGGTGAGAAGATGATTACATTTAAAGACATAAACTATATAAGATATGGCAATAATAAAAACAGAACAATAGTAATGTTACATGGCTGGGGTCAAAATATAGAAATGATGAAGTTTATTGGTGACAAACTTGATGAAGATGTTTTAATAATAGATTTACCAGGTTTTGGAAAAAGTAAAGAGCCTGATACAGTTCTTTCTATATATGATTATGCTAATTTAGTTCATGACTTAATTTCAAATTTAGAAATTAAAAATATAATTTTAATTGGACATTCTTTTGGTGGAAAAATAGCACTTGCTTATGCATCAAAATATAAAGTAGAAAAATTAGTCCTTTTAGCAAGTCCTTTTAAATCAAAGGAAAACAAAATAAATATTAGGACAAAGGTTCTAAAAAAATTAAAAAAAGTACCAGGATTAAACAAATTAGAAGAATTTGCTAAAAAACATATTGGATCAACTGATTACAAAAATGCAAGTGGCATAATGAGAGAAATTTTAGTAAAACACGTAAATTTAGACATTACTGAAGATGTAAAAAAAATTACTTGTCCGACTCTTATAATATGGGGAGATAATGATGAATGTGTGCCTGTAAGTGATGGAAAATTGTTAGAAAAATTAATAAAGGATTCTGGGCTTATAGTTTTTGAAGGATGTACTCATTATGCTTATCTAGAAAGACTAGATCAATTAATTAGAATATTAAATGAATTTTTTAAATGATGTGGAGATGATTTTTATGAAAATACAATTAGGTGTGATTTTTGGTGGTGATACAGTAGAACATGAGGTAAGTATCATAACTGCTGTACAAGCTATGGAAAATATGGATCAAAATAAATATGATATTATTCCAATATATATATCTAAAGATAGAACATGGTATACAGGAAAAATGCTTATGGATATCGATATATATAAAAATTTTAATGATTTAAAGAAATATGCAAAAAAAGTTGCTCTTGTAAATAATAGTGGTAAATTTCAATTACAGACAATTAACAAATTATTCAGAAGAACTGTAGCAACATTAGATCTTGCATTTCCAATAGTACATGGTAAAGGTGCTGAAGATGGTTCACTACAAGGATATTTAGATTCTATTGGAATTCCATATGTTGGATCAAACGTACTTGGTTCCGCTTTAGGGCAAGATAAAGTAGTTTTAAAACAAGTTTTAGAATCAAACAATATTTCAGTACCAAAATATACATGGTTTTATGACTATGAATATATAAATAAAAAGGATGAAATAATTAAAAATATTGAAAAATTAGGATATCCTGTGATTATTAAACCAGCTTGTCTTGGAAGTAGTGTAGGTATAACAGTTGTAAAAGACAAAAAAGGATTAGATAGTGCAATAAACGAAGCTATTAAATATGAAACAAAAATAGTAGTTGAAGAAATGATTCAAGATTTAGTAGAAGTAGATTGTGCTGTTTTAGGAAACTATGAAAATCAAGAAGTATCACTTACTGCTGAAATGTTAACTAATAATGATTTTTTAACATTTCAAGATAAATATTTGAGTGGTGGTAAAGGAAAATTAAAAGGTGGTAAAGGATTATCAAATAAAGGAAATATGTCAAATAGTTCATTTAATATTCCTGCTAATATAGATAATAAATTAATAAAAGAAGTAGAAGATCTTTCTTTAAAAACATTTAGAGCACTTAATTTATCTGGAGTCGCTCGTATAGATTTTTTAATTGATAAAAAGCAAGGGAAAGTATATGTAAATGAGCCAAATACAATCCCAGGTAGTTTAGCGTTTTATATGTTCAAACCAAAAGGTATCGAATATAAAACACTACTTGATAACTTAATTAATTATTCTATAAAAGATTATAAAAACAAAAGCAAAAAAATATCATCATTTGAATCTAATGTACTAAGTTCTTATAGTGGTTCAAAGGGATGTAAAAAATTAAATGGAATAAAATAATAATGTAAATATAACTTCAATGATATTGAAGTTTTTTCTTTTAAAATGTATAATATTTAAAGAAGATAGGTGAAATATGAATGATTATATAAAAGATTTTTTAGATTACTTAATAATTGACAAAAAATATAGTATAAATACAAAAGAATCATATGAAAATGATCTTACAAATTTTTACCTTTTTAGCAATAAAGATTTGGAAAAAGTATTGAAAGAAGATATATTAAAGTATATCGAATATTTAAAAAAGAACGAGTCTGATCGTACTATTGCTCACAATATAACAGTTTTAAGAAGTTTTTATAAATATATGGAAATTGAAAATAATATTAAAAAAAATCCGATGGAAAATATTGATATGCCAAAGTTAAAAAAATCACTTCCAAAGGTATTATCCATAGAAGAAGTAGATAAGTTGCTAGATATCAATTTAAAAGACAAATATGATTATAGAAACAAAGCAATGCTTGAACTTATGTATGCAACAGGTCTTAGAATAAGTGAACTTATAAATTTAAAACAAGAAAATATTAGTTTTGAAAATTGTACGTTAATTGTTATGGGAAAAGGAAAAAAAGAAAGAATTATTCCAATAGGTGATTGTGCCTTAAAATATTTAAAATTATATACTGAATTATATAGAAATGAACTTTTAAAAGGTAAACAGAGTAATTATTTATTTTTGAGTAATAGAAGTGACAAAATGACTAGACAATGCTTTTTTGAAATAATTAAAAAGATTGCTCTTCAAAAAGATATAAAAACAGATTTCTCTCCGCATACATTGAGACATTCTTTTGCAACACATATGTTAGAAAATGGAGCAGATTTAAGAAGTATACAAGAGTTACTTGGACACGAAAATATAAGTACAACACAAATATATACAAATATTTCAAGAAAATTTGTAGAGGAAAATTATAAAGAATATCATCCTCATGCATGAAAGGAGTTAATTAATATGATAAATGATAGTATTTTTAGAGAATATGATATTAGAGGAATATATGGAGTAGATTTAGACTTTGATAAAGCATATATGATTGGAAAAAGCTTTGGTACATATATTGATGAAAAAAAAGTCATAGTAGGTCATGATAACAGATTGTCATCTCCAGAACTAAATGATGGCTTAATCAAAGGATTATTAGAAACAGGTATAAATGTAATTGATTTAGGATTAGTAACTACTCCAATGTACTATTATGCTAAAAAAAAGTTAAAAATTAAAAATGGTATTATGATAACTGCATCACATAATCCAAAAGAATATAATGGATTTAAAATATCATTTGATTTAATGGGAAATGCTTATGGAAAATATATATATGAATTTAGAGATTTTGTAAAAAAGAAAATATATACAGAAGGGCTTGGAATTCTAGAATATTATGATATAAAAAAAGAATACTTAGATGAAATAAAAAAAAGCGTTAATTTAGGTAATAAAAAAATAAAGTGTGTATTTGATTGCGGAAATGGTACAGGTTCTATAATAATAAAAGAAATTGTTTCAATGTTTAATATTGACGCAATATTTATAAATTGCGATAGTGATGGGAATTTTCCAAATCATCACCCAGATCCAAGTGTTGAAGAAAATATGGAACAATTAAAAAAGAAAGTAGTTGAAACAAATAGTGATTTAGGAATTGGAATTGATGGAGATGCTGATAGAGTTGGCTTTGTTCTTAACAATGGTGAATATATAACAATTGATTTAGCTATGATTATATATTATAGAAATCTGAAATTAAAAGAAAAAAGAGCACTTTATGATGTAAAATGTTCAAGAAGTTTAATAGATGAATTAGATAAATTAGGATTTACTCATGAAATGTATAGGACAGGAAATTCATATATGAATATGAAAATAAATACAGAAAATTATGAATTTGCAGGTGAATATTCAGGACATTTATGGTTTAAAGACAAATGGCTAGGTTTTGATGATGGAATTTATGCAGGACTTAGAATGATTGAAATTTTATCATTATCAGACAAAACAATAAGTGAACATTTAGAAAATATAAATAAATATTATTCAACTAATGAAATAAAAATTGCTGTTACAGATGAAAATAAATTCAAAATAGTTGATGAAGTTAAAAAGTATTCTATTTCTAAAGAATATAAAATAGTTACAATAGATGGTGTAAGAGTAGAAATGCCTAATTCATGGGCTTTAATTAGATGTTCTAATACAGGCCCAAATCTTACTGTAAGATATGAAGCAACAACTGAAGAAGAGCTTCATAGGATAGAAAATGAATTTAATAATTTAATAAATAAATTGAAATAGCATTCTATAATTTAATACATATAATATTTTGGGTGATTTAAATGAATGAGCAAATTGAAGCACTTAATGATTATATGTCAAACCTAAAAGTTGAAATTAACAATTTATATAATATGCATTTTAACATAGTAGGTTCATCATTTTATGGTCTTCATAAAAAAATGATGGAGTTTTATGACACAATATCAACTATGTATGATAATGTTGCTGAAAGAATAAAAATGAAAGAAGGATTTCCAATTACTTCATTAAAAGAAATGGAAAACAAATCTCAAATAAAATCAATGATTAGTCAAGATTATACTGGAAATCAAGTTTTAGATGTTGTACAAAATGATTTTTCATATCTTTCACTTTATACAACTGATTTAATAGAGTACTTCAACAAGATGAATGATTTTTATACATCAAGTATGTTAAACGAAAATTTAAAATTTTTTGAAAAAGAATTATGGATGATTAAAAGTAGCTTGAAATAGTTACTTTTTTTGTAAAGTTATTGTAAAAAAAATAATATTGTGATATTCTAATAATATAAGAATAGGAAAGTAGAGGATATATATATGAAAAAAAGTACAAAAGTAATGAGCGTTGTTACTATTGTATTAGTAGCAGCTATATCAGTTATGGCAGTAGGTTATGCAGCATTATCCGCTAATTTAACTGTAACTGGAACATCTAGTAGTGGAAATGCAACATGGAATATTGATTTTAAATCAATTAATATTGTTGAAAGTGAATCAACAGATTATGTAGAAAATGCACTACCAAATGTTAGTGGTACTGCAGCTTCATTTAACGTAAGTTTAAATTCACCTGGTTCAAAAGTTGTATATGAACTAGTAGTTCAAAACACTGGAACAATTGACGCAACATTTAACGGTATAACAGGTGTAGATACCATTAATGAAACAGAACCAGCTTATATAAAATGGTATGTTGAAAGAATTGATCCTGTAACTGGACAACCTGTTAATGGTGAGGCTGATATCAATAAAGTAACTGGCACTCAAACATTTAGAGTAACTATCGAATGGGATAAAAGCATTTCTACAAAAAATACAAGTGTTACTCAAAAAAATGGAACAATTTATTTTGATTATTCACAAAAAATTGCGTAATTAAATAGGTTATCTTTGAAATTTAGGTTAATAAATTTTAAAGTATAACTTATTTTTTTAAATAAGGAGAAGTTAATTATATGAAAAAAATTGATAAGTTAAGCCTTATATATATAAATATAATAACTTTATTTATTATATTTTATTACAGTTGTTTTAATTTATTATCTAATATATTTATACAGTATATAATTCCAATATTTTGGATAGTTTTTTCAATTATTACAGTTTTAATTAATAAGAAATTTAATATAAAAAAAAGAGTAATACAAGATAATTATCAAATTACATTTATAATAATAATTACATATCTTATGATTTACTTTTTAAGTGGAATTATATTTGGGTATAGTAAAAATATTAATTTTTATAATTTAAATACAATAATTAAAAATATTTTTAGTATATTAATGGTTCTTATATCTCGAGAATTGATAAGATATAATATATTAAATAATTCAAGAAGAAGTAAATTCATATTTATTTATACTTTATTTATATTTAGTATTATAGATATAAATTTATTTACTTTAATTAATACTTCTTCTTTATTTAAATATATCTGTTCTGTTATAATTCCTTCTATTGTACTTAATTTGCTTATGAATTATTTAACACTCAAAACAGATTATAAAACATGTTTAATATACAGAATTCCAATTTGTTTATTTCAAATATTATTACCTATAGTACCTAATCTTAATTGGTTCTATAAAGCATTATTTGATGTTATAATTCCTTTTATTATATTTATTTTTATCAAAAGAATAAATGAAAAGAATGAAACAAGTGATAATTATATAAATAAATTTTTATATATCAAAAACATTATCATAGGTATTTTTATTGCGATAATTATTAGTTTTTTTGCTGGATTTTTACATTATAAACCAGTTGTAATAATGTCCAACAGTATGAAAAATGTATTTGCAAGAGGGGATATAGTTATTATTGAAAAACTAAATGACAACGATATTGAATCATTAAAAGAAAATGATGTTATTGAATATAAAATATCTAACACATCTATAATACATAGAATAATCAAAATAAATAAAGTAGATAATAAACTTACATTTATAACTAAAGGGGATAATAACAATACGCAAGATAACAAAGATGTAGAAAAAAAGCAAGTTTTAGGTAAAGTAAAGTTTTCTATACCTAAAATTGGATATCCAAGCGTATATTTTAAAGAATTAATAAATAAAAAGTAACGAGGTGATAATATGGAAAGAAAAAGATATTTAAAAAAATGGGTAAGATTTAGTCTTTTATCAATTATAATTGGTTCCTTTTTAATATCATCTCTTTATATTATTTATGTACTAGTAAAAAGTAACAATAAAAGAAAAATTCCTATTTATTCTTATAATATAAATAAAAATATAAATTATACTGTTAACTTATATGAAAATTCCTTTATTAACGATAATAAACAAGGGGAAAATAAAACATATATATCAGATTTAGTAAAAAATATTGATGTTAATTTTACATATAATTATAAAGCAGATAAAATTACAAATTTAAAATATAATTATAGTATAATCGGTGAATTAAAAGCAATATACTTATCTGATTCAAGTAACAAGGAAGTATGGAATAAAGAAGTAAAATATAAAAATAATATATCAAAAGAAATAATTCAAAAAGATAATTTTGATATAACTGATAATATAACTATAAACTATCCTGAACTAAAAAAAGAAGTTGATCAATTTAAAAGACAATTTAATATGAATGTATCCTTTAATATGGATGTTTATATGGCAATAAAAATAACAGGTCTTTATAATGGAAATAAAATAGAATACACTGATAAAATCTTATTACAAATTCCATATGGTTCTCAAGCATTTTCCATAGAAAAAAAATATGATTCAGTATACAATGGTACAATTTTAGATAACCTAGGTATTGTAAATCAATTTAATATTAAAAGCATATTAACGCCCATTTCAATTTTAATTATTTCAGTATTATCTTTTTTAATACTATATAAACCAATATTTAATATTAGAAAGAAAAATAAATATAATTTAAAATTAAATAAAATATTAAGAAATTTTGGTAATGTTGTATCAGAATTAGATAAAAAAGTAAATGACAGAGGTTATGAAGTAGTTTTTGTAAAAAGTATAAGTGATTTAATAAGTATTCAAGAAGAATTACATTTACCTGTAGTATTTTATGAAATAAGGCCAAATTATTTAGGTGAATTTATAATTATACAGAATAACATAATGTATAAATATATACTAAAAAATGATTAAAAAAGGGTATTTTATTGATATCTTTTTTTTGATATGATATAATTTTTATGAATATAATAATAGGAGGTTTATATGAAACTATTTAAAGAAATTTTTACTGTTGTAGCAATTCTTATTGTCGTTGGAGCAATATATTTTTTAACTAATAATTTTGATATACACAATCTAAGTATAGAAATGATTATAGTTATGCTTTTAGTATTTATTATAATTGTAGTATATTTAATTAGTCTTTTTAAAGGAAGTAAGACAAGAAAAGAATTAAAATATAGAGAAAAATTATTTGATTCACTTGTTATGAATGATGATACTATTTATATTATGTATGACGTTAAAGCAAAAAATTATACATATATGACAGATAACGTATGTGATATTTTAGGTAAAAAAGAAGAATTATCTAAAGAAAAAGAAAATAAAGAATCAATAAGACTTTTAAAAGAAGTATTCACACTTCCAATAATAAGTGAAGAATTAAGAAATTGGAATAAAAAAAGTGAATTTGTAAGTCAAATGTTTTCTTACAGAAATAGTTCTTATCAATATGTTAGATGGCTTAAAGTTAAAATTTATCCAATAATTGAAAAAAAATCAGAATATTATATTATATTAATATCCGATGTTACAAAGGATCATGATAAACAACATTTACTTGTAACACAAGCAGGAAACATAAAACTAAGAGAGCATCAATTAAATCAAATAACAGCTTCTTCTTATGATGTTGAAATGGATGTTAATTTAACTACAAATGAAGCAAAAATTAATAACCTAAATGATGAATTAAAATATTTTGGTCAAAATAAAGAAGGAAGATATACAGATATATTAGATACATTAGTAAATAAATGTGTTAAAGCTGAAAATAGAAAAGAAGTACAAAGTGTTCTTTCTTTAGATAATTTAAAAAAAATTAGTGAAGAAGAAAAATATGAACCAATATCAGTAAAATATCAATATAACATAGATGATGTTTTATGGTTAGAAAGCACAGCTTTTTTTACAAAAAATAATAATGATGATATAGTAACAATTTTAACAAAAGATGTTACTGAAAATGCTGAATATATGAGGAAACAAAACGCTTTACTACAAAAAGCACTTAATGATGCAAAAAGAGCAAATCAAGCTAAATCCAATTTTTTAGCTACTATGTCGCATGATATAAGAACTCCTATGAATGTAATTACAAATCTAAGCGAATCAATTTTAAATGAGAATCTAAGTCCTAATGTTAGAGAAGATGTAGAAAATATTAATACTGCTTCTGTTAATTTAATAGATGTAATAGATGGAATTCTTGATATATCAAAAGTTGAAAATGGTATTATAGAATTAAAAGAAAAAGATTATGAATTAAATAAAGTATTTAAAGATATACTAAATTATACAAAAGAAAGTATTAATAAAAAATCTATTAAAGCTTCTCTTACAATTGAAAAATCTTTACCCAATAATTTATATGGAGATTCATCAAAATTAAGACAAATGATAACAAATATTATAGATAATGTTATTGATAATACAAAATCAGGAAATATTGATATTAGCGTTAAAGGTTCAAATATAATCAATAATTTAAAATTAAGTATAGAATTAAAATGTAATGGATATACATCAACTATGCCATTTGAATCTGATGATAATACCGATATAGTAAAAAAATTAATAAAGTTATTCAAAGGTGAATTAACAATAGATAATGTTCCTAATGGGATTGTATTTAATATTTATTTAAATCAAAAAATAATAGTCGAAAAAAGTGAAAATGTAGAAACAATTGATTTAACAAATAAAAAAATACTTGTTGTAGATGATGATAAATTAAATTTAAAAGTTGCTGCAAGATTATTAAAACAGTATAACCCAACTTTAACTCTTGTTGAAAGTGGTATTGATTGTATAAATCTAATAAAAGCTAATCAAAAATTTGATTTAATATTACTTGATCAAATGATGCCTGAATTAGATGGTATTTCAACTCTACATGAATTAAAAAAACTACAAGATTTTAATATTCCAACTATAATGCTTACAGCAGATGCTATAAAAGGTAAAAAAGAAGAATATCTAAAAGAAGGGTTTAATGATTATATTTCAAAGCCTATTGAAAAAAATGAATTAATAAGAATACTAACAAAATATCTAAAATAATTAAGTAAAAATAGACAATAACTGTCTATTTTTTTAGAACTGTAAGATTTTTTTCTATTTTATCATCACGATTAAAAGGTAAAAGAGTTATCAAATTTTATAATTGATAGGGTATATATAGTAAAATAATAAATATTTTTTTCTGGATAAATTTTATAAAAAAAAATATGGTAATTCTATGAATAAACTTGTGTTATCTTTGAAAAAAAATTTTAATAATAGAATAAATAATATATAGAATATGCTATAATGAATTTAGGAGTGATTTTATGAATGTTAATTTAAATGATTTAAATCAAAATAAATACGGAGATAAATACGAAGAAGGATATAGAATTGTTTATTTTTATGATAATTATTATCGAGTTGGCGAATATTGTAAAACAATCGAAGGATTTATGATTGGTTTTGCTGAATGTGATCCAATAATTGATGATGACGATATTCCTGATTTTATATCTACTAATGACTTGCTTAATAGATATTTAAAAGAACTAAATGACGTTGTGGGTGTAGCTATATATGATATAAATGGGGTGTGTATTGATAGAGTTAACAAAAATTACAAAAAAAGAGTTTAGATTAAACAAAGGTTGCTAAACTCTTTTTATTTTTTACCACATAACCAATCAAGAGAGATTTTATATTTATTAACTATTTGTAATGCAAATGCAGTCAGCAAAGTTGTTTTACCACTTTCATAAGCACTGATAGTGGATTGTGTAGTATTTAAAAAATCTGCTAATTCCGCTTGGGTTATTCCCTTTGATTTTCTAAATTCTTTTAGTCTTTTTCCTATTATTTCATTATTGACTCTTTGTTTGACTGTAATGTTATATTGTTATACATAGGTGAAATTTTATGAGACAAGATAAAATCAATTTAATGAATTTAAAAAGAGTAAAGAAAAAGTTTATGTAAAAACATTATACAGTTAGATATAGTTGAAAAGATAATTAATATAATTTATTGACAAAAAATAACATCTATGATATTATACGCAACATGAAAAGGGGAGTTTGGTTATGAATACATATAATTTACATAATAAATCAAATAAAGAAAAAAGAAATTTGCTAAAATATAAAAAATATTTAATAAAAATTAAAAAATTATTACAAGATATGAGTGAATGTAAAAAAATGAAAAATATAGATTTAAATAAATCAGATATATCAAATGCTTTTAATATAGTTATATATGATATTGAATATGAAATTTTAAAATTCAATTGTTCAAATTTAACAAATAAAGCATATAAAATACATCAAAAAATAAAATAGGGGATACACCCTATTTTTTTGTAAATAAAATAGGAATTAAATAATATAATTAATAGGTGATAATACTATGAATAATGCATTACCTATTTTTATATCGTTTTTAGCAGGTATTTCGACTGTTTTAGGTGGACTTATTATTGTATTCAAGAAAGAATATAATTCTCAAAATTTAAGTGTTTTTTTGGGCTTTTCAGCAGGTATAATGATAGGAATTTCATTATTTGATTTATTATATAATTCATATATATATTTAAATAATAAAAATAATAGTATATTTTTAATTTTTATATTTGTTTTAATAGGAATTTTAATAGCATTACTAATAGATAAAATGGTACCAAAAGAAAGTAATAAAGTAGGTAGAGTAGGGGTTATATCTTTAATAGGAATTATAATTCATAATATACCAGAGGGTATTGCTACATTCATTACTGCAAGTTATGATATAAAATTAGGAATTTCATTTGCACTTGCTATAGCAATTCACAATATACCTGAAGGTATAGCAATATCAATCCCATTATTTAATAAAAATAAAAGTATAAAAAATACCCTACTGTTTACTACTATTGCTGGTTTTTCTGAATTATTTGGTGCCCTTTTATCTTGTATTTTCCTTTCTAATTATGTTAATACCATTACAATGGGTATATTATTTGCAATTATAGCTGGTATAATGCTTCAAATATCAATTTTTGAATTATTACCTTTATCACTTTTAAATGATAAAAAAAAGGGTATTTATGCATTAATTACAGGTATATTATTTATCTTAATAAATATTTATATTTAAAAATTAAAAAAGAGACATATAATCGTCTCTTTATTATGGGGAAATAACAGTTAAGTTATTCTGAGTCAGATTCAATTGATTCTTCGTCATAACCAATAGTATTTTTGGTAGACTTACAATCTTTACAGTTTTTACAACTTTTTACTGATCTGTTATTAGTATTAGTAACTGTTTGTTTTTTATTTCTTTTCATTTTTAATCACCCCAATATTAGTATGTATAATTATATAAATATTATTCTCAGAATATTATTTAACATAATATACATTATAGGAAGTAACTTTTTTGATTAACAAATTAAAAAAATAATAGATTTTATCTATCTATTATAGTCTGTACAACTAATATCATAGCTACACGTTATATCACTTATTTTCTCAATGACTTTTATAGCTATAAATGAAAAAGCACAAGCAAATATAGCTATAATAAGTAATCCTTTTGCAAAAGATATTTTTAAATTCTTCATATATTTAGTTTAATTTTTTTGAACTTAATTCAGCCATTTTTTGTGAAACTTCACTAGCATTTTCAAGAGTTACTGAATCATAGTTTAATTCCTTTAATGCTTGTACCTTTAATAAATTTAATTCTAATGTTCTACTTAATCTATCTTCTTTTTTATGTTCTGCTTTTGCAACAAAACGTTTATGAGCTTCTGCTAACTTATTTGTTGATACACCATTATGACTTTTTTCTTCATAAAGAGTCATTGCAGTAAACATAATACTTTCAAAAATAAATTGTTCTTCTTCGTTAAAAGCAAACTCCATTGGCTTTTCAATACCAGCACTTTTAGATACATAAGCAAGTAAATATTTTAACTCTTTATTAGTATTCATAGTTTGAATAAAATTATAAAGATAAGTGTATTTTTTAAATGCCTCTTCATCAGAACTATCTTCTAATTCTTCTTTTATTAAATCAACAATATTTAAAAGTAAATTTCTTTCTTTTTCTTCTAATCCACTGCATATAGTTGATGAATCTACTTTTGAATTTCCATTTTCAAATAAATTATTAATTCTCATTTCAACATCCATTATATAATCAGTATCAACTTTAATATTATCTAATTCTTCTGCCGATTTAATTCCTAGCAAATTAAAAAGTAACACTTTCTTATCTTTTGGCCATTTATTTAAATCATCTAGATCTAAATAGTTATATATCATTTGTCTTGAAACACCTAAATATTTTGCTAATTTAACTTTTGAAATTCCAAGTTCATGTAATACTTCATTTAGTTTTTCCATATCGTAAAACCTCCTATTTTCATTTTATCACGCACAATAAAAATGTCAAGTAAAAGTTAAGAAAAGGTTCTTTATTTAGAGCCTTATAAATACCATAATTTTTCGCCATTTAAATTTACTTGTTTAATTATACTACCACCTAAACATTCTTCACCATCATAGAATACACATGCTTGTCCAGGCGTTACGGACTTTACTTTTTGTGGATATTTAACAAGGATTGTACCATCATCATTATATTCTAGATATACATCATTATCTTCTTGTCTATATCTGAATTTTGCAGTACATTTTGTTGGTTTTTTATCACTAATCCAGTTAACTGTATCAACTATACAAGAATCGCTATATAAATAACTCTCATCTTTGTTGCTGCTTACATATAGTATATTTTTATTAAGATTCTTACCTACTACATACATTCTATTTTTTGTACCACCAATATTAAGTCCCCTTCTCTGTCCTATCGTATAATGCATAAGCCCAATATGTTTTCCAATAGTTTTGTTTGAATCTATATCAACAATATTACCTTCTTTATTTGGAAGATAATTTTCTAAAAATTTAGAAAAATTTCTTTCCCCAATAAAACATATACCTGTAGAATCTTTTTTTTCTGCAGTTATAAGACCTAATTCATGAGCTATATTTCTTACTTCACTTTTTGTGTATCCTCCTACAGGAAATAATACATTTTTTAATTGCTCTTTGGATGTTTCAGATAAAAAATATGTTTGATCTTTATTTTTATCTACTCCTCTTAATAGTCTACCATTTTCAAGTCGTGCGAAATGTCCTGTAGCAATATAATCTGCTCCTAATTTCTTAGCTTCTTTTGCAAAAAAATTAAACTTAATATACTTATTACACATTACATCAGGATTAGGAGTTCTGCCACGTTTCAATTCATCTAAAAAATATGTAAACACATAATCCCAATATTCTTTTATAAAATCAACTCTTTTTAATTCTATTCCTAATTTATCACATACAGCTTTAGCGTCATTATAATCTTGTTCTTGAGGACATATAGACTCACCAAGAGTTGGATTTCCTATAATATCATTATTAACATTTGCATCCCAGTTTCTCATAAAAAGTCCAATTACATCATAACCTTGTTTTTTTAATAGATATGCAGAAACACTACTATCTACCCCACCACTAATTCCTACAACAACTTTTTTCACATTACATCACCTTTAAAGAAAATTATAACATTTTTTTTAAACAATTGCGAGAAATTTTAATAATAGAGGCAAAAAAGTTTCCATTATTGAAGTTAATAAATTATAGATAATAGATATAATTAAAACGAAAGTATATACTTTTATAATATTTCTAAAATTAATTGTTGCCTTTTTTAATAAAATGTTAATTAAAACGTAACTAAACTTAAGAGCATATATAGCTAAAATAATTATAATTATTAAATTAAGAATAGCTGGTAGATTTGTCATAAAGCCCAAAAGGGCACCTTTTATTTTATAAGTAAATATAAATGAAGACATAGAAAATCCTATAATAAACCCTTTAAAGAAGCATATAAATATGCTTACCGGAATTCCAATTATTGATATTCCTAAAATCCATATTAATAAAATATATATTAAATTAGAAAATAAAGAGTTTTTAAATATATTAAAAAAATCAATTTTGCTATTAAAACTATTAGAATAATCTATAATATAGTCTTTTATCATTAATTTATCATTTTCATTTAACATTAATACAAGTATTGATCCAAATACCACACCTATTAAAACTGTTATTAATAAGAAATTTATTATTATTTTATTACTTTTATATTTTCTTTTTACCTTGTCCACTATTTTCATATTATTCTTCCTTTCAAAAAATAATATGATAGTAATACTTCAAATATTCACTTTTTTTTAATTTTGATATATAATTATTTTGGGTGAAATATTTTATGCAAAAGAAAAAAAGAAAAAAACATATAAATTGGCAAAGAATAATAGCTTTAATAATTTTAATTGGATCTGTTGCAAGTATTTTTGTTTCTATGCTTTTTATATAGTTAAATAAAATCTACATTTTTATGAAGTGCTCTATTTATACCATTACCAATTAGATCAGCTAATTTATCTATTAAAAAGTCAATTTCTTTAGGACTTACTATTAAATTATAGCCTATTGGAGTTAAAACCTCATTAATTAGTTTTTTTAAATCTGCTTCAGATAAAGTTCCTACTAAACCAAGTAGGTTTTTTTTATTTTCATTATTTTCTGAATTATTAAACTTAAGATAGTTTAAATTTCCAACATTTAATTTATTTATTGGTTTTTTAGAAAACTCAAAACTTCTATAAATAAAATTAATTGTATCTGTAACTATAGTAGAAGCTCCAACAACAGTTGGAACACCTATTGCAATAACAGGCTTACCCACCGTATCCTTACTTATTTCTTTTCTACTATTTCCTATACCAGAGCCCGGAATAATTCCTGTATCTGTTATTTGAATAGTTTTATTCAACCTTTCAAGAGATTGACTCGCAAGTGCATCTATAGCAATTATAAAATCAGGTAATATAGTATTTATAATACTTAATATTAACTCACCACTTTCAATCCCTGTATCGCCCTTAACACCAGGTATAAAAGCCGAAACACATCTTAAGTTATCATCAAGTTTATCCATTTCAAAAATATGATTTGTAACAATTATATTATTTATAACTTTTGGTCCCAAACTATCAGGTGTAGATTTAATATTTCCAAGCCCAACTATTAAGCATTTATCTTTATCTTTAATTTTATTTTTTTTCATTATTTCTTTTAATTCTATCGAAAATATATTTTTAACCTTTTCTAAATTATTAAAATCAGTTACATCATCAAAACTAATAGTTACATAATTACCTTCTTTTCTATTTATTTTAACAGCTTCTTTTTGGTTTAATTCTACTCTGTTAATTTTTACATTATCATTAGTTTTATATTCGAATTTATCTTTTTCTATAACTTCATCAATTAAATCAGTTCTAATGTCATAACTACTCAAATCTATTTCATGCATAATATCACCACTATTATTATTTTCTATTATTTAAAAATTATGTTTAATATCTATTTTTTAAAGTATAATACCAATGAAATGTTGCATTTAATAAAAAAATTTGCTAAAATATAAAAAGTTGATAACATTGGAGGTGAAATTGTGCCAAATATAAAAAATGCAAAAAAAGCTATTAAAGTAATGGATAAAAAAAATAAAGTGAATAATTTTTATAAAGCAAGTATGAAAACTGCTATTAAAAATTTAGAAAAATCAATTATTGCTAAAGACAAAAACGCTTCAGAAGAAAATTTAAAAATAGCTATTAAAAGAATGGATAAAGCTGTTTCAGCAAAAGTTGTTACTCCAAATTTTGTAGCTCGTAATAAGTCAAGATTAACAAAAAAAGTAAATGCATTATAATTTACTTCTTTTTTTTTAACTATTTTGCTATAATATAAACTAGGTGATGCTAGTGAAAAAAATTATTAAATTTCTATTATTTATTACTATAGTCGGTACTTTATTTTATTTCAAAGACAATATAATTGATTATATTTTAAATAAAATATATACAAAAGAAATCAATATAGAAGAAAAAAATAAATACTACATTGACTATGATTTTATTTATGTTAAAAATACTGATAACTTTACTCCAAAAAGTAAACAAGATTTAATTAATATATTTTATACAATTTTAAATAGTGGCTGGAATAATTTTTCTTTTTATTGTGATAAAGAATACAAAAATTGTAAAAAGGATATAAATAATATAATCAACGATGATAACATTCTCCCATCAATAAATAACTATGTTCATCCTTTTAACTCATATGCAACCTTTTCTATTAGTATAAATAATTTTGGAAAAGTTAATGTCACAATAGAAAAAATATATTCTAATGAAATTATTTTAGAATTAAATAATAAAATTGATGAAATAAAAAAAAGTATAATTACAACAAATATGAATGATAAAGATAAAATTAAAGCAATTCATGATTATATTATAAATAACACAAAATATGATGAAGAAAAAGAATATACAGAAATCAACGGTATTAAAGATTATAAAAACAAATCTAATATCGCATATGGACCACTTATAAATGGAAAAGCAATATGTGGTGGATATACGGATGCAATGAGTATTATACTCTATGATTTAGGAATATATAACTTTAAAATTTCTAATGATAACCATGTATGGAATGTTATAAACGTCAATGGTAAATGGCTAAATACTGATTTAACATGGGATGACCCACTTACAAATACTAAAGAAGATGTATTAACATATGCTTTCTTTTTAAAAACCACTAATGAACTACAAAATCTAGATTCATCACAACATACATTTGATAAATCATTTTATCCATTAGTAAATTAAACATTTTTACATGTTTTTTTTTATTATACATAAGATTAAATATGAAAAAAAATTATATATATATAATTCTAATATTAATTTTTATTTTTGAAATATTGACTAATTCTAATTCTATAATGGCAAGTGTTTCAACGTCTTTTAATATATGGAAAAGCAGTTTATTTCCTGCTCTATTTCCAATGTTTGTTTTTTCAAGTATATTAATTGATTTAGGAATAATAGAAATAATCTCTAAATCAAGAATTAAATTAATAAATAAAATTTTCAATATTAATTCTCCATCAGTATTTATATTTATAATGAGTATTTTTTCAGGTTTTCCTAGTAGTGCAAAATATATCAAAGAGTTATATGATAAAAAAATTATAAATAAATACAATGCAGAAAAAATAATATTATTTTCTCATTTTGCAAATCCTATGTTTATAATTGGTACAATATCATTATCATTTCTTAACAATAAAAATTTATGTTTTATTATAATATTTTCTCACTACATAGTTAATTTTATAATAGGATTATTTTTAAGAAATTATAATCCTAGCACCAATACAGATAATAGCTTTTCACATGAATCAGTGTCTTTAGGAACAAGTATATCAAAATCAATTTTAAATGCAATTAATACTTTATTACTAATACTCGGAACAGTTACATTCTTCTTAATTATAACAACATTAATAGATATAAACTTTAATTTGAATCTTCCAATTAAAACATTAATATTCTCTTTAACTGAAATGACACAAGGAATAAGACATATAAGTTTATTAAATATTTCTTTAAAACTTAAATGTACATTTATAACAATGATTTTATCTTTTGGAGGATTAAGTATACATCTTCAAACATTTAGTATAATAAATGATTTGAGCATAAAATATAAAAACTATTTATTTGTAAGAATAATCCATAGTTTTATATCAGGACTAATTGTTTTTTTCTTATATGATTTATTCTATTAAAAAAGAATACTATTTGTATTCCATAAGATTTAGTAAGTAACAGTCACAGAAGAATTGTCATATAAATAAACAAAGCTTATATCAAATTTTTTATCAGATAGTTTATTTTTAATAGGTATATTAACTTTAAATAATGAATTAATTTGATTATCAGTTGTAGTTGAATGCAAATTAGAAGTTTCAATTTTACCTATAGTAGTGCCATTAATCATCTTTATAGAATAATTATCATACTTAATTATATTTTTTTTGATTTCTAATTTTTTAGTAATATTATCTGAAAAAACAAATTCAACACAATCTTCACCACATGATTTTATTTCATATACCTCTTTTGTGAGAAGATCGCTATTTATTAATTTAAGTATATTAGATTTTTTCGTTTCAAAAGCAGTTTCAATATTGCCTTTAATATATAAATCTTTAAAATTAATAATAATTTCAAAAAGTAGAAAAGAAATTGTTGATGCCAAGCAAAAAGAAACAATAAATTCTACTACAGTAAACCCTTTTCTATTCATTACTCCTTACCTCCATAATTATCGACGAAACATTATTGTTATTATACTCAACAATCAAGCGATAAGAATTTTCAAATCCTTTAACTGTTGTCTTATTAATATATTGTTTTAAATTATTAGAATAATCATTATTATTTTTCAATACTTTTTTAAACTCAACTAAATCTTCATGTGTAACAATAACTTTTTTTACATCTAATGAATTGTATAGACTATTGCAAAAGTTTTCATATACATATATAAGAGGTGATTTACTACAATCTGATATATCTATATAGTCATTCACATCAACTGTATTAATAATATCTTTCATCATTAAATTTGAAGTATTAAGATAATCATTTATATTTTTTGTACCATATAATCCATCAACAGTATTATAAACTAAAATGTTATCATAGCTCTTCTTTAAATTTATAAATTGTGTAAATAAAAAAACAAGGGTTGTTATAATAAAAATAGAAACCACTAATACTTCTACTAAAGTAAATCCCTTTTTATTTTTCATATTTTTAGCTCCTTTTAGTATTGTATTTATCTATAAATTATTATATAATACATTTAGGATAAAAGCTAGTCCTAAGGGTAAAAAAAGAATAAAAAGGAGCATGAAAAATGTTAAAAACTTTTGATTATGATAAAATTCCAGTCGTTGAAATAGTTAACGAAATGTTTGTAGATGCATCAAAAAGAGGCGCAAGTGACATTCATTTTGATCCACATGAAGATTTTTTAAGAGTTAGAATCCGTATAGATGGGTCACTTATAAATTATACAGATGTACCAAACAGCATCAGAAAAAATCTTATAACTCGTATAAAGATAATATCTGGAATGAATATTACAGAATCACGTTTGCCACAAGATGGAGCTATAAAAGCAACTCTTCAAGATATTGATCTAGATCTTCGTGTATCTTGTTTGCCTACTTTAATTGGAGAAAAAATAGTTGTTCGTATTCTTGATTACAAAATGAGTCAACAAGGTTTAGAGAGCCTAGGTTTTAGTGAAGAAAATTATAAAAAAGTTGTAAAAATGATATCTCTTCCAAACGGTATCATATTAGTTACTGGTGCTACTGGTAGTGGTAAATCAACTACTGTATACTCTATTTTGCAAAGATTAAATAAAGAAGACACAAATATTATTACTGTAGAAGACCCTATAGAAATGAATATTGATGGTGTTAATCAAGTACAAACAAATAGTGAAATAGGACTTACATTTGCTAGTGCACTTCGTTCTATATTACGTCAAGACCCAAATATCATTATGATTGGAGAAATTCGTGATACTGAAACAGCTAAAATAGCCGTTCGTGCATCTATTACAGGACACCTAGTGTTATCTACAATCCATACAAATAATTCACTTAATACAATTGAACGTTTACTTGATATGGACGTAGAAAGATATTTATTATCAAGTGCCATATCTGGTATAATTTCTCAAAAGCTTGCAAGAAAGCTTTGCCCTAAATGTAAAAAATTAAGAAAAACAAATGAATATGAAAAAGAACTATTTAAAACAGTTCTTAATAAAGACATTGAAGAAATTTATGTTAATGAAGGATGCGAAGAATGTAGCAACGGTTATAAAGGTAGAATTGCTATACATGAAGTTTTATTAGTTAACCAAGAAATAAAAGATGCAATTAGTAGTAATATAAGAAAAGATAAATTAAGAAACCTAGTTTATAAATCAGATGTAACTACTCTACTTCAAGATGGACTTGAAAAAGTTATACAAGGCCTAACTACTTTTGAAGAAGTATTAAAAGTAATTGAATTAGATGATGATAATACAGTTGGAAAATATGATTTAAATGAATCTTTAGAAAATATTGAATTAGCAAAAAAAGATGAAAAACAAAAAGAAGAAAATAATAATTCTTCATATCACAATAACATATATAACGAAAAAGAAAAAGAAGATATAAAAAAAGATAATAAAGATGACATGAGTGATATTTTTGATACAAATGAAAAAAGCAATGAAGAAGAAAAGATAGATATGGATGATTTATTAAATCTTGATTTTTAAAAAGAGTACAATTAAGTACTCTTTTTTATCATAAATTTATTATAAATAACTCCAAACCACTATTAGCATCTATCTTTCCTTTTTTTATATTTTCATCTAATATAGCTAATTTATATAAATATTCAATAAGCTTTTCTTCTTTGAAGTTTCTTGTCTTTTCTAAAGCTTTTTTTATCGCATATGGGTGTACTTTTAATTTTTGAGAAATATTAAGTTCAGAATAACCCATCATATACAGTTTTTTAGATTGAAATATTAACCTAAATTGATTTGAAAGTAAAATTATAATTTTAATTGGTTCCTCTCCATTTTTTATTAATTCATTATAACTTTCTAAAGCTTTTTCTTTATTTTTTAACACTATATTTTCTATTAAATGAAAAATATCTAAATCATACGCTTTTGTTGTAATCGTATCTATATCATTTTTATCAATTACTTTATCATCAATTTTATATATTTTAAGTTTTTCACTTTCTTGATAAATAATTGACAAATTATCTCCTACTCTATCAATCAAATATTTAACATCTTCGTCACTTATTTTATATCCATCAAAAAACTCTTTTACTATAGATATATTATTTTTCTTTGTATTACAATCAATTATTTTACCATTTTCTTTTATTTTTTTTACTATTTTTTTTCTATCATCTAATTTATCCTTTTCTATTACAAAAATTAAATTTACATCTTTATTAATATTATCAATATATTTATCTAAAACATCAATATTTTGTTCTGGTAACTTTTTATTTATAGTTGAAGTAAATATATACGAATTTTCTACTACTATATTTTTATGATTTGAAAATAGTGATAAAGAATTACAAGATAATATAATACTACCTAAATCTGTATTTTCTAAATCAAAATATTCTTTATCATCACCTTTTACAATTTTTTTAACATTATAATTTATTAAATAACTATCTAAACCATATAAAACATATATCATATATACCACCTCACTAATTATAACATAAAATAAAAGAGCTTTCTATTGCTCTTTTGTATTTACTATAAGAATTGATCTATTTTTTAAATCAATACCTTTTATAACATCTGCACATTCCTCATATTTTAAACTTTTATAATCATCATATATTGTATATGATAATTCATTAGAAACAATTGATGATGTTATATATCTATTTATTCTAAATATATTGTCACTCATATAAATAAGACCACATAAAATTCCTTTTATTCCTCTTTCAAATTCTCTTGAAGACAAAGTTTTTTTCTTTATTAATTCATTTACTTTTTTAATTACTATATCACCATAATATGTTTCAAAGCTAAAATTCAAAACGAGATGATCTTTTGATTCACTAACATTTATACTAGGCGCAAAATTAAGAATATTTTCTTTTTGTAATTTTTCAAAAAAATGTGAATTAATATTAAAATTAGATGCAGCAAAAATGTATAATACATCCCCTTGCAAATGCTTTTTTATACGAGAAAAATATTTTCTATTAATTTTATAAGATATCAAAACTTTAGGTAATGCGATATCTTTTTCTATAACATCATATGATACACTAACATTATCTTTTTCTTTAGAAAGCTTTACTTTTATTTTTTCTGATTTTCTAAAACACTTTTTAGATTGATTCTTCTTTATACATTCAATTGTTAATTCAGGATCAACATTTCCAACAACGACAATAAACATATTTGATGGATTATAAAAAGTATTATAACATTTATATAATTCTTCTTTTGTTATAGAATATACATCTTCTATTGTACCACCAACAGGTATTCTATATGGTCTTGTAGTATATATATTTTTATTGTTTTCTTCTTCTATTTTAACATAAGGATTATCATCATACATTTTTAATTCTTGCTCTATTATTCCTTTTTCTTTTTCAACATTTTTATCAGTAAAATAAGGAGATTGAACATAATCAAGTAAATAATTTAAGTTATCATAAAAGTTATCTGGTCCTTCAAATAAATAAGTAGTTTGTCTTATATTGGTAAATGCATTAGCATCTGCACCATTTTTTGTAAAATATGAAAAAGGATCCACACCATCTTCTTGCTCAAATACCTTATGCTCTAAAAAATGAGCAATACCTGGTGGCATTTTTATATATTTACTTTCATCAATTGGTACAAATTCTAATATATTAGCGCCGAATTTTGTTGTAAATGTAGTATATATATTATTTTTATATTCCATTGGAACTACATAGATAGAAAGCCCATTATCTAATTTTTCTTCATATACACATAAATCAAGTTTCTTTATTTCTTTACATTTCATATTATTCATCTCCTTTCAAGAAGTAAATAGTATCTAAATGTAATTTGTTTGCTAAAACAATAACATCCTTCTTTGTTACCTTTTCAATATTCTTTTTTCGTTCGTCTAAAAGATCAGATGTACCATAAATCTTACCCAAATAAGAAGATAAAATAGAAAGTGGTGAATCCAATATTTCTTTACAAGCTGTTTTATATGAAATAATAGCTTTTTCTATATCTTCATCATCAAAATCACCTTTTTTTAAACTTGAAATTTGTTTTTCTATTAATTCTTTTGTTTTTTCATAATTTTGAGCATTAATTCCAGCTCTTATAATCATCGTATTATTTAACCTATTACTTCCACTTGAAATTCTATAACATAATGAATTTTTTTCTCTAACTTCTTTAAATAATTTTGAGTCTGCACTTCCTCCAAGTATAAAATCTAAAACTCTTAAAACATATTTACATTCAAAATCAGTTAATTCATCATAAATATATAACATATTTAATCTACTTTGACTTGTAGAAATTGTTTCCACAACTTCATTAACTTGTTTTCTTACTTTTAAATTTTCCATATGATTTTCATTAAAAACTTCATTATTTCTATTTTTAAGATATCCATCAGCAGCTTTTATATAATTAAAATTAGTATCACCAATAAATGATATAATTAATTCACCATTATTTATTATTCTTTTATAAAATAAATATAATTCTTTTGAAGTTAATTTTTTTATTTCTTCATCTTTATCCATTAATGTGTAGCAAAAACTTGTATCCATATTAAATACTTGTTTTAATCTTTCTCTTGAATAACTATCAGGATTATCTTTAATACTTTTTATATCATCACATATTCTTCTTATTTCAGTATTAAATGTTTCATTATCAAACTCTTCATTTACAATATAAGGCTCAAATAAAGATTTAAAAAAGAAATTTATAGATTTTTTATCCATTCCTTTCTCTGTATATTTTTCCTTTAAAAAAGTTATTTTAGTTCTAAAAATAATGTATTTTCCAGAAGTAGAAAAACTACAATTAAGCCTTGGATTATATAAATCTAAAATTTTATTATTATATTTTCTTTTAGTATTATATTTATTATTTTTCAAAAACAATAAAGCAGTTAATACATAAAAATATAAAAAATCATTTTTATTTGTTTTATATTTATATGAAAAAACAAGAGAATTAGTTTTAAATTTATTCTCTTTTATATCTATTATAGAATAATTATCATATTTTTTTACTATTGCATCTTCTATCATATAATCACCTTTATTAATATACCCATTATATTGACTCTAAAACTAGTTTTATCATCTCATTTAAATTTCTTTCTCTTTCAATAGAAGTTGTTTCCTCACCTGTTACAATATTATTTGAAATGGTTACTAAAGCAGTTGCATTCTTATTTAATTTATTTGCTACAAAAAATAATGCATAAGTTTCCATTTCAGCGGCTAAACAACCTTTCTTAACTAATTCATCTATATTTATATTTTCGTTGTAAAAAACATCACTAGAATGAATTTTACCACATTTTAAATCTATATTTGAACTTTTAGCTGTATTCTTTATTTTATCATTTAAAATAGAAGAAGAATATAAAGTATCAGGTATATTTATATCTTGTACTTTTCCAAAATTAGATTCACTATATGATTCTTCAACTAATATTACATCATATAAATTCAAATCTTTTGAATACGCTCCAGCAGTACCAATTCTAATTATATTATCAACATTATAAAATTTAAACAATTCATATGAATATATTCCAATACTTGGCATACCCATACCTGATGCCATAACCGTTACTCTTTTATTTTTATAAAAACCAGTATATGCAAGAATACCTCTTACACTATTAACCAACTTATAATCTGATAAATAAGTCTTAGCTATAAAAGTTGCTCTATTAGGATCTCCTGGCATAATAACTGTATTTGCTATATCTTCTATTTTTGCTTCAATATGTGCTGTCATAAAATCTCCTTTATTTAAATATTTTTGTTAAATCACTAAATGTAATTACTATCATTAATAACATGAGAAGTACAAATCCAACAGAATGAATAGTATTTTCAACTTTAGGATTTATCTTACTCCCTTTAATTTTTTCTATTATAAGAAATAATGCTCTGCCACCATCAAATGCAGGAAGAGGAATAAAATTTATTAATCCAACATTTATACATAAATAAGCAATTAAATAAATTATATTAATAAATCCTGCTGATGCAGCATCTCCTACTATAGTATATATACCAATAGGTCCTGATAAACTACTTAAACTAATTTTACCTGTTATAAGATAAAAAATAACTCGACACATTTGATTTAGTAAACTTCCTGTTTTTCTAAATGCATACTTTATAGACGGAATAATACCATTTTCTTTTGTTTGATCAAGATTAAAACCATAAACGTAACTTGTATTACCATCGGACTCTATCTTCTGCGGAGTAATAGATACAACCTCTTTACTTCCATCTTGATGCTTAACAGTAAAATTAGTTTTCTTACCCTTAGCAACTTCCATCTCCAAATATAATTGATCAGTATTTTTTACATTAACACCATTAACTTGTGTTATTAAATCACCTTTTTTCATATTTGAATCAATTGCTGTATATCCTTCTTCTAAACTATCAATTATTGGTTTACTCTGAGTAACACCAACATTTAACCCAACAATAAAAAGCAGAATAATCGCTAAAGCAAAATTAAACAAAACACCCGCACTTATAGTTAGAAATCTTTCCATCCATGTTTTAGAACACATTTGTTTTTCTTTTGGAATTTTTTCATCAAGTAAAGCATCTTCTCCAGCCATACTAACATATCCTCCAATTGGAAATAATCTTATAGAATATTCAGTCTCATCATTTTTTCTTTTAAATTTGAATAATCTAGGACCCATTCCAATAGAAAACTCATATACATAAATTCCAGCTTTTTTAGCAAATATAAAATGTCCAAATTCATGAATACATATAGTAACACACAATACTAATATAAAATATAAAAGTGTCATTTAACCCCTCCTTATATTAAACTAATAAAAAATATAAAACCTAACATAACAAATATAAGACTATCTAATCTATCAAGTATTCCACCATGACCTGGTAATAAATTTGAAAAATCTTTTTTACCATAATATCTTTTTATTGAAGAAAATACTAAATCTCCAAATTGGCCTAAAATAGATAAGAAAAGACTCATTAAAACAACATTAAAAATATTAAAATTACTGTTAATTACACTTATAAAAAATACAGTTGGAATAAACGTACCAAATAAAGTTCCTCCAATCATACCTTCTATAGTTTTATTAGGTGATACATCAACTAGTAATTTATGTCTTCCTATAAAATATCCAGTAAAATATGCATATACATCAGTAGATACACTTATTAAAAGTAAATATATAAGTAAACTTAAAGCTTTGTCTCTTATAAGCATAAAAGCTGAAAAACTACTACCTAAAAATAAAATAATACCAATTAAAAAGAAAGCATCTACTATACTATATTTTTCTCTATCATGATATAGAATAGCAGGAATTGTAAATAGTAAAAATATACCTGAAAGTACTCTAAAATCAATAGAAAAATAAGATAAATTATTTAACATATTTGATGTAACTATTAAAGTTAACGCTATATAAGAAATAAAATGAATAAATAGTGGCAATTCTTTTTTTGTTTTCTTTATATCAAGCATTTCTTTGAGAGCCATTAAAGAAACTACATATATACCAATCTTATATACAGGACCCCCAATTAATATAATAGGCACTACAATAATAGTCATTATAATTGCAGTTATAATTCTTTGTTTCATATTCTAACCTCCAATATACTTATTATATTATAAATAGTAATTTTATTCAATAAAGAATTTTATAAACTAAAAATAAGTATTCCTACTTATTTTTAAATTTCATATTAAAATAAAATGATGTACCTTCCTTCTTTTTTGAATTAACACCATAATCAATATTATGAAGTTCAAATATATTTTTTACTATAGAAAGTCCAAGACCCGTACCCACTTTATTTCTCTTATATTGTTTATCAACCTTATAATATTTATCCCATATTAAGTTAAGTTCTTCTCTATCTAATCCCTCACCATGATCTTCAATAGAAACTTTTACCATATCATTAACAAGTTTAGCATTTATTACTATTTGTTTATCTTCTCCAACATAATTAATAGCATTACTTATAAGATTATATATAACCTGCTCTATTTTCTTCTTATCAGCATATACACTAAGATTAGAATCAATATCACATTTAAAATATATACTATTTGTTTCCTTTAAATAATCAAATCTTGAAATAATATTTTTAATTACCAAATCTAAATCGAAATATTCATAATTTAATTCAATAATGTTAGACTGCATTTTTGATAAATCAAGTATATCATTAACAAGAAGATTTAATCTATCTGTCTCATCTATAATAATGTTTAAATTATCTTTCATTTTCTTTTTATCTTTATAATTAATATCTCTAATCATTTCAGCATATGCTTTAATCATTGTAAGAGGTGTTTTTAAATCATGAGATACATTAGCAAGTAATTCTCTTCTAAGTTCATCTGTTTTTGCAAGTTCATTCTTTGTTTGATTAAGTGTATTAGAAAGTTCTTTTATCTCATAAATGGAACTATCAGTTGTAAAATCAACATTATAATTACCTTTGCCCATTTTTTGTACAGACTCATTTATTTTTAAAATAGGCTTTGATATTTTATTTGAAATCAAAACAGCTATTATAAGAGCAATTATAAGTACTATTAAAGAAATATAAATAAATTGACTCGAATAAATATTTGTACTTCTATTTGTTGGAGAAAGAGAAGCATTAACAAAAACTGATGTATTAGAATCTAATTTTATTCCATATACTATAGTTTTATTGTTAAATTTAGAATTTTTAACAATAGCAGATTTTTTAATTTTACCACTTTCAATAAAATCCTTTTTAAAATTATATAAATTAATATTTTCATCAGAACAACCTTTTGAAAAGCTATTAGTCGAATATCTTCTAAAATCACCTACAATAACTTCAATACAAACACCATTTGAATATGTTAATTTATCTAAAACATCATTAAAATTATCTGAACCATAATTATTGATAATTTCTCCCGCTATAGAATCCATTTTTTTTACAGTCTTCCACTCATAAAACAAATTATAAAAAACACTTGAAAATATTCCTAAAATCAATAAAATAAATACAGAAAAAATAGATAAATAAAGCCATACTTTATTCTTTAAATTATTCCTTGATTTCAAATTTATAACCTACCGTTCTAACTGTAACAATCATATCTCTATATTTTCCAAGATTATTTCTAAGCATCTTTATATGAGTATCTATAGTTCTATCATCACCAAAAAAATCATATCCCCATAATTTAGATAATAATTGTTCTCTTGATAAAGCTATATTTTTATTTTCAATAAAATAAGTTAAAAGTTCATACTCTTTTGGAGTTAAATTAATATGTTTATTATCTATCTTTACTTCTCTTGCTTTATAATCAACTTGTAAATCTTCATATTTAAATATATCTTCTTTTATATTACTATTTCTTTTACTTACAGCTTTAATACGTGCCATTAATTCTTTTGGACTAAATGGCTTAGTAACATAATCATCTATACCTATATCAAAACCAGTTAATTTATCATACTCTTCTCCTCTTGCAGATAAAACAATGACAGGTATATTCTTTATTTTTTTTATTTCTTTTATTGCTGTATATCCATCCATATGAGGCATCATTATATCCATAATAATTAAATCATAATCATTATTTTTAACTTTAAAGACAGCATCTCTTCCATTATCAGCTTCTTCAGCAAGAAATCCTTCATTTATTGAATATTCTTTAATAACATCTCTAATCATTTCTTCATCATCAACAACCAAAATCTTCATGACATCACTTCCTTAATATAAAATATAATAAAAATATGTTTATTTTGTGAAATTTATATTTTTTCTATTAACATTTTAGAAATTATTCCAGTTATAATTCCAGTTATACAAGATGAAACAAGTATAAGTGGCATAATATATAAAATATTAAAATTTTCTATAAATAAAAATGTACAAAATAATTGAGTCATCATATGAGAAATAGATCCAATAATACTAATACCTATAATAGATAACTTAGTAATTTTTTTAAATAAAAACATCATAGTCATACTAACAAGCGCTCCAGATAAACTAAAGAAAAAAGTTGTATTAAATATACCGGTTCTTATCATTCCAATTAAAATAACTCTAAGTATACTAAGAAAAATAGCTTCTTTATATGAATACTTATATAATATGTAAATAAACACAACATTTGAAATTCCAACTTTAATTCCAAAAAAAGAACCATTTATAATAGGAATAAAACTTTCAATTAAAGAAAGTACAACAGATAGTGCTAAAAAAGCAGCTAGTCTAATATCTTTTTTCATATGCATCACCTACTTATAGTATCTAAATTACTCTCTAGCTTTATATAAATTTCATTTGGAAGGCATATAATAGATGAATTTTTATCACTTATATATCCTTGTTTAGAACACAAGTGATACTTACTATTTTCATCTTTTACTCTTATTCTTTTATTATTAACCTCTATTTTTACTACTCCATTTTTTCCATCTACTTCATATATACCAGATTTATTTAAATCAATTTTTTTAATAAGTTCATCTTTTCTATATACATAAGCATAATTAGATTCACCCCTATTAAAATAAATAATTATAAACAGTAATATAGAAAAAGTAAAAACTATTATTATTAGCTTTATATCATTTTTATTCATATATATATTCCTTAAATCCACTAGACATTTTTACATTATTAGAATCAATATACCATATTGCTTCTACACCATCTAATTTTTCTACATATTTAATTCCTTCATCAACAGGGATCAAAAATAAATAAGTAGATAATATATCACCATATGCTGAATCATCACATATAACAGTAACACTCTTTGTATAATTAGTAGGATATAATGTTTTAGGGCTTATTATATGTGAATATCTAACACCATCAACTTCATAATACCTTTCATAACTTCCACTTGTTATTACACTTTTATTATTAGTAGATACAATTTTAAATACTCCACCAGTATCAGGATTTTCTATTCCTATTTTATATTTTCCATTACTTTTATAATAATTACCCACAACAACATTACCACCAGCATTTATTAAATAAGAATCAAATCCATTACTTTCTAATATTTCTTTCGCCTTTTGTGAAGTATATCCTTTTGCTATACCACCTAAATCAATATTAGGATGATTATTTTTAATAGTATAATTATCCCCAAGTTCTATTTTTTTATCATATGAATGCGCTAATGTCAATTCATCCATTAATGGAAGACCCATGTTTAAAGTTCTATAATCATGCCATACATCAATTACATTTCCTATACTTATATCAAACATACCATCTGTTTTATCATAAAAACTAAGAGAATATTCAATTAACTCATATAGTCTTTTATCAATCTTTAAATAAGATACATCTTCTTTATTATTATTTATATAATATACATTATTAACACCATCATATTCATTATATTTATCTGTTAAAATTGAATATTCTTTATATAAATTTTCTATTCTATCTAACATCTTATTTATTTTATTTTTACTACTTCCATAAATTCTCACTTCAATATAAGTATCCATATATTCAAAAGTTCTAACATATTCATTATTATTTTTATTAAATATAAAAAAATATAAAATAAACAATATAATTAATATAAACAATATACTCCAAATAATTTTATTTATATTTGTTTTCATTCATATCACCTTTAATAATTATAGCAAAAATAAAATAATATTCAAAAAAAAATATTAGTGTAATCTAATATTTTTCATTTAAAACATCATTATATACATTAATTAATTCCTTACCAACTTTTTTTACATCTTTCATATAAGCTATCTTATAACCATTTTGAGTAAGAGAAGGTAATTCTTTATTAATAATTTTTTTAATCTTCACCTCAAAATCATCAACATCTTTAGCTTTATATACATCCTCATTTTCACGAAGCCAGTCAAATACCCCAATATCTCTTACAATAGCATTCTGTTTACACGCTAAAGCCTCAAGTATAGGTATTCCTTCAGTTTCTTCCAAAGTTGGAAAAATATACAAATCAGCTCCATTCATAGCCTTTATAATTTCTATCTGTGGGACATATCCAGCAAATATTAAATTATCTAGTTTAGTATTTACAGCATCTTTTATCTTTTTAGGTACAAGTTTTAAATCAGTATATCCAAACCATATAAATTTATAATCTTTTAATCTTTTAGCAAGTTCAACAAAATCTAATATTCCTTTTCTTTCAAGATATAATCCTATTCCAAGAATAACTTTATCATCATTTTTAAATCCATATTTTTTTCTAAACTCATCACCTAGTTTTTTTGATGGTTTAAATACAGCAGTATCTATTCCATTAGATATTGCCTTAATAGGTCTATTCAAATTATAGTTTTCTAATAATTTCTTAGAATATTCAGTTGGAGTAATTATAAAATCACCTAATCTATAACACTTACAAATCCACCATTTAAAAAGAGGCGCTATAGCATTAGAAAACTTAAAAGAATTTCTAAAATCTTCTTCAGTTGAATGAGCATGATATATAACCTTTTTACCCATTCTTTTAGCTTTTTTAGCAACCATATAAGACTTTATACCATACCAATTTATATGCGCTATATCATAATCATCATGAGGATTTTTAGTATATTCAATACCATTCTCTTCTAAAGCTCTAATTTGATGTTGTATAGCTTTTCCAAGACCTGATTTACCAATTGTTTTTTCTAATTCAGTATATAATAATATTTTCATTCTTACCACCTAATAAAATTATATCAAAATATCTAATTTATATCTACTAAAATAACATCCTCGCCTATTTTTTTAATTTGACTCCACTTAATTTCAATATCATTTTTTCCAATAACATTCATAAATAATTTTCCTCTTTGAACAACAAAAGATAAAGTATTACCATTACCATCTATTATTGCATCAACTATTTTACCAACATTCTTACCATCTTTTATATTAACAATTTGCTTACTTTGAAGTTCTGATAAGTGCATAATAACCACCTATAAAATAATATTATTAAACTATTTATTTTATGAAATCATTTTCTTAATATTTTCAATACCACTTTTTTCTAATCTAGATATTTGAGCTTGGCTTATACCAATTTCATCAGCAAGTTCAAGTTGAGTTTTTCCAACAATATATCTAGATAATAATATATATTTTTCTTTTTCCTTTAATTTACCTATGGCATCCCTTAAAGCAAGCTTTAGTTCAATAGGATACTTAGCATTTTCTTTATCATCAATTTGATCCGCTAAATAAATTGTATCCCCACCATCATTATAAATAGGTTCATACATACTAAGAGTTTCCTTCATAGAATCAACAGCAGTAATACAATCAAATTCATCTATTCCTAAATACTCACTTATTTCTTTAATACTAGGTTCTCTTCCCATATTATTTGTTAATTCTTCTTTTGCTTTCATTATTTTATAAGCAGTATCTTTTATACTACGTGCAATTCTAATAGAAGATGAATCTCTTAAATATCTTCTTACCTCACCTAGAATCATAGGAACAGCATATGTAGAAAATTTCACATCATGAGAAAGATCAAAATTATCTATTGCTTTAATTAACCCAATACATCCTACTTGAAATAAATCATCCATATTATCACATCTATTGTTATACTTTTTTAATATAGATAAAACAAGTCTTAAATTTCCATTAATTAATTCCTCCTTAGCACTTTCATCACCCTCTTTATATTTTTTAAATAAAGAGGTCATTTCTTCAGATTTTAAAACCTTAATATTCGCAGTATTCACGCCACAAATCTCAACTTTATGACGTGCCATAAAAAAATCTCCTTTCATTTTATTATGAAAAAAGATTTAGTATTTATTCATTAACAATCTTAGAATTCTTTGTTCTATTTGTTATTTTTTATAGATATTAATCTTCTATTTTCCATTATTATAATATAATTATAATTAATATAATTAATACAATAAACACACTAGAAAAAATATTATAATTATAGTAATATATTTATGAGGTAATTTATATGAACGAAAAAGAATTAATTGAATATTATAATAAATTCAATGAAGATAAAAGACTAACTAGAAGACATGGAAAAGTTGAATTTATAGTAACATTAAAATATATTCATGATTATTTAAACAAAATGAATAATCCTAAAATAATAGATATAGGAGCTGGAACAGGAAAATATTCAATAGAGCTTTCTAATCAAGGATATGATGTTACAGCAATTGAACTCGTAAAACATAATTTAAGTTATATAAAAAAATACGATAAAATTAAATCTTATCAAGGAAACGCTATAGATTTATCAAGATTCAAAGATGAAACATTCGATTTAACACTTTTATTTGGTCCTATGTATCATCTTATTGATGAAAATGATAAAATAAAAGCACTTAACGAAGCAAAAAGAATTACAAAAAAAGATGGAATAATAATGGTAGCATATATAATGAATGATTATTGTATATTAACACATGGATTTAAAGATAATAATATATTAAACGCAATAGAAAATAAGATGATTGATGATAGTTTTAAATGTATTAAATGGGATAATAATCTATATAGTGTATATAGAATAGAAGATATAGATAAACTAAACGAAAAAGTAAATTTAAATAGAATTAAAATAATTACTCCAGATGGTCCAGCAAATTATATGAGAAACACTTTAAATAAAATGAGCGATAAAGAATTTGATAAATTTATTGAATATGTATTAAGTATTTCTGATAGAAAAGATATGATAGGATCCAGTGCACATACTATTGATATATTAAAAAAATAAGAGACACTATGTCTCTTTCTTTTCACCTTCTTCTAACATGTTAGTTATAAATATACCATATCCTTTTATAGGATTATCAACAACAACATGCGTTACTGCTCCAATTATTTTATTATCTTGAATTATAGGTGAACCACTCATTCCTTGCACAACACCACCTGTAGAATTAAGTAATTCTTTATCTGTAATTTCAAAGATTATATTTTTAGTTTCGCCATTTTTCAAATTAATTTTTATTATATTAATATCATATTCCTTTACTTCAGACCCTTCTAATACAGTTAAGATTTTAGCATTTCCAGTTTTTATATCTTTTTCATTAGCTACTTTATAAAGTTTTTTATTTTGAATTATATCATTATATTTACCAAAAATACCTTTTTCAGTATTATTAGAAATTTTTCCTATTTCTTTTGAATAATCAAGTGTTGCATTTTTACTACCAGGATTACCAGATGAACTTCTATCAATACTTGTAACTGTTGAATTATATATAGTACCATCTTTTATTTCTAATATTATTCCTGTATTTGATTCCTTTATTTCATGGCCTAAAGCTCCAAATATTTTGCTTTTGGGATCAATATAAGTAAGTGTTCCTATTCCAGTTATTGAATCTTTTACATAAAGACCAGTCTTATATATATTAGAATCTTTTATAACATTTAAATCAGTATTATATTTTTTATTTTCTCTTATATATGATACTTGAATACTTTCTTTATTTGCTTTACTTATCTGTGAAACCATATCATCAATAGATGATACTTTATTATTATTTATCTCAATTATCATATCTCCATTTTTAATTCCAGATTTTTGTGCTACATCAATTCCATTTACAGAATATGTTCCAACAACTAAAACTCCCTTAGAATTAATTTTTATACCTATATTTTCTCCTCCAACATAAATATAATCAGAATACGCATAAATTTTAGATGGCAAAACTAATAGAGCAAAAAGAAGAAGTAATGAAAAACTTTTTATTTTTTTTGTCATGAAAACATCTCCTAACAAAAAAATGCAGACTACATTTATATTTTAATTAAAATTTAAAAATAAATTCAAAAAAACTACTTATTCAGTAGTTTCTTCCTTAAAATCTTCTTCTTCTCCATTTTCAGATACTATTTTATTTACTTTTTTTTCAATATCTTTCAATTCTTTATCACATTCTTTAACAAGTTTCATAGCATCTGTATATTTTTTTATAGAATCATCTAAATCTATTTCATTATTTTCTAATTCATTTACTATAGATTCTAATTCTTTTATTTTATCTTCAAATTTCATAAGTTACCTACTTTCTTACATCAATTACTTTAGCATCTATATATCCATCATTTATTCTTATATTAACAATATCATTTTTACTTATATCATTAATATTTTTTATTATTTTATTATCTTTATACGTTACAGTATATCCTCTTTTAAGTATAGATAACGGATTTAATAATTCAAGTTTATCTATTATATTTTTTAAATTTATTTTTTTATCCTTATACAAAGATTCAGGATTATTTAGAACATATTTAGATTTTATATTATCAATTCTAACTTTATTCCTATCAATTTTGATAAGTAAATTTTTACTTAAATTTTCACTGATCATATCAAGTTTTTGTTTTCTAGTATCAAACATCAAATTAGGATTTTTAAGTGCATATGAATTTTTAACACTTTCTAAATATAATTTTAAATACTTAACTTTTTTTAATATAGCTTCATTTAATCTAATATTGTATTGATTTAAACTATTTTGAATATCACTTAAATTAGGAACAGCCATTTCAGCTGCACCAGTTGGTGTTGGTGCTCGTAAATCCGATACAAAATCAGCTATCGTAAAATCTATTTCATGCCCAACCGCACTAATAATTGGAGTTTTTGCTTCAAAGATTGCTCTTGCAACATTTTCTTGGTTAAAGCAATTAAGATCTTCAAATGATCCACCACCACGTCCAACAATTAAACAATCAAATCCATAGCCATCAGCCTGCTTTATTTTTTTTACAATATCAATAGAAGCATTTTCACCTTGAACAAGACACGGAAATAAATATGTAGAACAAATTGGAAATCTTCTTTCAATTGTACTCATAATATCTTTTATTGCAGCACCTGTCTTAGCAGTTACAATTCCAATTCTTGTAGGAATTTTAGGAATTGGCTTTTTATATTTAGGATCAAACAATCCTTCTTTAGATAATTGTTCTTTTAACTTTTCAAATGCAATATGAAGATTACCAACTCCATCTTCAATCATGTCATTTACATATATTTGATAACTACCAGTTGCTTCATAAATTCTAATTACTCCTTCAACTAAAACTTTCATACCTTCTTCTGGCTTAAAATTTAGTTTTAAAGTATTATTTTTAAACATTATTGCATTTATTTTACTCGTCTCATCTTTTAAAGAAAAATAATAATGTCCTGTCGTATGACTTTTAAAATTAGAAATTTCACCTCTTAAATAAACATTTCTTAAGTTTTCATCTGAGTCAAACTTAAACTTCAAATATCTAGTTAAAGATGAAATAGTTAAATACTTATCAGGCATTATTGTTCCTTATTATGATATACATTATCTAAAACAGCATTAATCATTTTTCTCACACTATCATCACTATATAATTTAGCAAGTTCTATACCTTCATTTATACATACAATATCGGGCGTTTCAGTATATAAAAGTTCATATATACTCATTTCCAAAATAGCTTTATCAGTATTTCCTAGTCTATCAATTGTCCAATTATTTAAATATTTATTAGCAATAGAATCAATTTCATTTTGATAAGTAAGTACTCCATATACAATTTCTTTTACAAATTCATTATCAATTTCAACTACTTCTTTAATAACATCATCAGTATTAAACTCCATTTTATTTTTTTTATAAACATTTATTTGATATAAAATTGTCATAATATCTTTTCTAAGTTCACTTCTAGTTTTATTCATAATATCACCTTATGAAATTATAGCATATTTTTTGAATATATTCTATAGCCTGTTGTTTTTTTATAAATAAAATATAATACAATTGTATAAACTATATTTATAAAAAAAGAAGAATATATATCAGTTAATAAAATATTTATATTAAATTTTATAATATTAAGAAAAGATAAAATACAATAATTT
>ENA-ORRE01000031-ORRE01000031.1-human-gut-metagenome-genome-assembly--contig:-NODE-31-length-93104-cov-21.577255_pt1 | contig 93104 bp, 85 predicted proteins | sample MGYA00242171_ERZ509126 | MGnify/ENA primary metagenome ERZ509126 (study PRJEB26280, sample SAMEA2338648) | human gut metagenome | biome: human gut; feature: human-associated habitat; material: faeces... | reverse complement strand
TTAATACTATTGGTGTTGCTATTAATGCTATAACTGCTAGTACTACTATTACTGCAAGTAGTTCTATTAATGTAAATCCTTTTTTCTTCATTTTTTTACTCACTCCTCTTCTACTATTCTTTCTATATTGTACCTTTACTTAAGTCTTTTTGTCAATCCCATATTTTGAGTGTAAAAAAATTTATAAATCAAAAAAACCTAAGTATTAATACTTAGGTTTACTTTTTTTTAATTCAGCTACTTTTTCATATGCCTCATCATATATTTTTAATTGTTCATCATATTCACTATTAAGATTTTTTAAACCATCATTTTCATCTGCTAGTTTAGCTACTTCATTTCTTAATGTAATTAATTCTTGTTTTATTGTTTTATTTTCTTGTTCTATTTCAGAATAACTGTTTAAAGCCATTTCATTATTATGACTTCCACATAACATATTATTACATACATTAATTAATTCTTTTATATCATCATTTAATTCAAAATTTCCAAGCATTTCATCAATTGAAGAAATTTCAAATACATTACCACTCTTAATACTATCACTTAATAAACTTAAAATTGTAATATTTGTTTTATAATATTCTTTTTCATTTTTATATCTGTTTAAAAAGTATGAATAATCTTTTACGACAGAAGCAGTAGCATCATATTTTTCTGAAGCTTTTATTACTCTATTAATTAACTTTTCTTTTTCATTTATATTTACAACAAAATTTTCATTATAATTTCCATATTTATTTTTTACACTCATTGAATATGCATAAGTTATTTCTTGTTTATTTGCTATTCTTGCCATAAACTTATCAAAATTTTCTTCATCATCATACACTCTAGATGATACTGGCAAATATAAATTTTCATTTTTCATTAATCCTAAAACATAATATTTGTTATTTGACCTTCTAATTATATAGTATTCACATATATCTGCTTTAGGCTCTATTTTATAAGTTTTTTCTCTATCGTATTTAACTATATAAAACATATCGTCTGTTCTAATCTTTGCGTTTTTTTCAAACGCATAATTTTTTTCATCAACGTAACTTGAAAACATTAATGAGTACGACATAGATCCTTCATTTACTAATTTTCTAAAATTAAAACTATTTTCTACAAAATAATTTAAATTATCATAATAACTAGCATTAGGTTTAAATTTATTAGATAATTTTAAATAATCTATATTTACTCCTAACAAATGTGGAATATTATTTCTTAAAAATTTTATATTTAATATCTCACCATTTGCTAAAAATAAAGCATAGTGATTATTATAGAGCTGAATTCTTTCATATAAATTTATATTTTTTGTTATATTTTCAATTATTTCTTCAAACTTTGCAGTATCTATTTTCATAAAAAAACACCCCTTTAATGAGGTGTGTTCTAACATATTAATTATTGTTTGTCAAATTAGCTTTATGAAATTTCTATTAAATATTCTTTTAATTTTTTAGATGAAATACCTGTTACTTTTGATATTTCATCAATACCGTAATGAAGTAAAATTGATTTTAATATACTATCAACTTTACTTAAACTTTTATCAAGACTAATATTATCTTTTTTTAGTAAATTAATTTCTCTTTTTAATTTATTTATATCAGGTAAAGCATCACTTGGATCAACATTATCTTTTTCTAGTTCTTTTTTTAATACCTGACATTTTTTATATAAAGAGTCATATTTTTTTGCTTTACTTATATAATCTTTTAATATTCTCTCTTGCTCATCTATTTTTTTATTAGCCTCTAACATTATTTTTTCTCTTTTACTAGACTCTCTTTTTATTACATCTTCAGTTGTATCATCTTCAAATATAACGTCTATTTCTTCCCCAATGTTCTTATATTTTTCTTCTCTCATAATATCAACCTCATTTTTAACGTCTATTCTATCATATTTTTTTTCTAAAAGCCACTCCTTTTGAATAATTTTTCTAAATCATAATTAGTATAAGAAATCATAGTAGGTCTTCCATGCGGACAATTATATGGATTCTCACATTCTCTTAGTTCATTAATTAATTCTTCCATTTCTTTCATACTAATATTCATATTGGCTTTTATAGCATGTTTACAACTCATCATAGTAGCAATGGATTCTCTAAATTTTTCAATATTGAAATCTTTTTCTAAAGCAACTATTATTTCAATTATTCTATATACATCTTCTTTTTCAAAGCCATCACGAAGCCATGCTGGATGTGTTTTAACTATAATAGAATTCATGCCAAATTCTTCTACTTCTATACCTATTTTTTCAAGTAAATCATAGTGTTCTTTTAAAATAATAAAGTCCCTATTTGTAAGTTCTAAAACAAAAGGTACAAGTAACGTTTCTTTAAGCATTTTAGGATTACCAAACTCACGCTTAAATTTTTCATAATTAACTCTTTCTTTAGCAGCATGTTGATCTATTATTGTCATACCAGATTCATTTTGACATATTATATATGTACCATGTACAAGCCCAACAGGATATAATTCTGGCATTTTATTTTTTTGTATTACTTCTCTTTTTTCTATTTCAAAAAGTGGACTATCTATTTGTTTTTCATAATCATTAATTTCTACTACGTATTCTTTATTTTCAGTATTATCAATAGTCTCATAATTTTCTTTTTCTTCACTTGCTCTTTCTAAAAATAAAGGAGTTTCAATATAATTTTTCGTATTTTCTGATATAGCTTGTTCTTTTTGCTCTATTTTTGATTCGTATTCTGTTTCTTCTACTTCTATATGAGGTATAAACATACCCTCTTTTAATTTAGATTTTATCATTTTAGTTAAAAGATCTAAAAGATTTGCTTGCTTTGAAAATTTAATATCCATTTTAGTTGGATGTACATTAACATCTACTAAATATGGATCAACATCTATATTTAGTGCGATAATAGGATATCTGTTATCTGGCTTATAAGAGTGATATGCATCATTTATAACTCTATTAACATCCATATTTCTAACAACTCTTCCATTAACTATTGTAACCATACCATTTCTATTTGATCTATGTACTTCAGGAAGTGATATATATCCACTTATATCATAATCACTATCAGATATTTTAACATTCAACATCTTTTTAGCTACTTCAATACCATAAACATCTCTTATAGTTTTTAAAAAGTCTCCAGATCCAGAAGTATTTAGAATTACATTATTATTATTTATTAAAATAAATTTAATATTACAATGAGAAAGGGCTATTTTATTAACATAATCAGTAATACTTGCAAGTTCTGTATATAAACTCTTTAAATGCTTTAAACGTGCTGGCGTATTATAAAATAAATCTTCAACACTAATTTCTGTACCACGTCTTGCATCACTATTTTTTACATCTATTACCTTACCACCATTTATAATAACTTCTGTACCTATATCATTACTACATGTTTTTAAAGTTACTTTTGAAACACTTGCGATAGAAGCTAGGGCCTCTCCTCTAAACCCAAGAGTATTTATATGATATAAATCATCTTCACATAAAATTTTACTTGTAGCATGCCTTTGAAATGCTAAAACAGCATCATCTCTATCCATACCAATACCGTTATCTATTACTTTTATTGATTTAACACCCGAATCAATAAGTTCTATTTTTATCTCTGTAGAGGATGCATCTATACTATTTTCAACTAATTCTTTTACTACTGATGCACATCTTTCAACAACTTCTCCAGCAGCTATTTTATTAGCTAAAATTTCATCCATTAGTTTTATTCTAGACATCCTAAATCACCTAGATAAATTATACCATAAATATGACTTATCTGTAATTATAAATACATCTTTTTTTATATATTTTGAATATTGATTAATATTGTTTATTGTCCATACAAATGTAGGTTTATCTATTTTTTTATATGCTGTATATTTATAAGCAACAAAATCAAATATATCATAATTTTTACAGCTATTTATAATATTACCAACTATTAAACCACATTTGTATTTTTTATGTTTTAATTTAAATTTAAGAATTAAGTCATAATTAAAACTAAATATATAAAAATTTAAATTATATTTTTTTAATATTCTATATAAGTATTTTAATATATTTTTATCTTTCCCTTCTTCTTTTATTTCTATTAATATTATTTTATTAGAATTAATTTTTTTTAAAAATTTATCTAATAAATCTAGCTTTAAATACTTATATTTAGTTTTCTTTATACTTTTTAATTTATATAACATATCATGATAAATAACAATTTTATTATCAAAAGTTATTCTTATATCTAATTCTACTCCATCTATATATTCCTGATTCAAGCAATAAATTAAAGCATCTATACTATTTTCTTTGTATTCATGATTATCATTTCCTCTATGTGCGATAAAAATAAATATCACCCATTTAATTATATACTTATAAAATTATAATAATTCAAAAAAATCAAAGTCTAACTTTGATTTTTCATACTACTAATAAATTCTAATAGTTTATAAAATTATATGTAATATAATTTAATTCATAATTATTATATGCACTTACAATTATGTTTTTTGAATCAATATTTATTTCTTTATCATATTCATACCATGTTTTTCCTTCATCTTTACTAAATTTTAAATTATATGACTCTGATATATCACATTTTAAATAATTATAATATACATTACAATTAGGTTTAACTAAATATCCAATATTTCTAAAAAACAATTTTTCTGTTTCTTGGTTATTTTCCCCTATTACTTTAATACTGATAATACATTTTACTATATTCTTTAATCTAAAATCATACTTATAATAATCAATGTTATCTTGATAATTAAAAGATTTACTCATTATATAATTATAATTTTCATCATATATTGTAATTATAACCTTTTTTATTTTAGAGTTTTCTGTATGAGCAAATCCATTAAAAAGAGTTACACTTAAAATATCAGAAGTCGCTACATTTATTTTAAAAATATCAATTATAGGTGCTGAATCTTTTATATCATTATTTTTTTTATTAGTATTTATTAAATAAAATAGTAATAAAAATATAAATATGATTACAAGTATTAAGATATATTTACTTTTCTTCATTGCCTACTCCTTTACGTTTTAAAATAATAATTATATATATTAGAATTCCAATAAAAGACATAATCATTCCAGAAATAAGACCTGGTGGTATAAAATTCATTTTAATAGTATGATTTCCTTTTTTTAAATTTATCCCAATAAAAGAATCATATACTGAAAAGTATTTAACTTTTTTACCATCTACATATATATTCCATCCCTTTTCATAAGGAATAGTAAGCATTAAAATACTATTTTTATCTATTTCTATATTTCCTTGTAATTTATTATCTTTAAGCATCGTTATATCAAGTTGTTTTTGTTTTAAAACATCTATACCTTTTTTATATACATCATCATCAAAATAATATATATATGGGCTAAATTTACAATCTTTTTTATTCTCACATATATAATTAAAATTATAATATTCATCATTTTTCTTTTTAAAGTTAATTATACCTTGCGTAAATGAAGTTATTCTATTATAATTGCTTTTTTCCTCTTCGGAATAATATCCAAATATTTTATAATTAATTGGTATGCCAAAATCATTATAAAGGTAGTATTGTTTAAAATTATTTTTAAACTTTATTTTATATGTATCATTTTCTAAATACATATTGTATTCTATTGGTTTAAAAAGTTCTAAATTAAGCCCTGTTGAACTTTTAAATAATTCATTTTGATATTCAAATGGATTTAGTAAATATTTAATATTCTTATTTTTTTCTATAACAAATCCCAAATTTAAAGCATCATCATTTATATATATATTAAATCTATTAAATGAATCTTCAGTGCTCATGTTTATATTAAATTCACCTATTTTTTTATAATTATCATTATACGCTGTTGAATACTTATATAAATACTTTACACCTAAATATGAATCAATAAATTTACCAGTATTTTGTCCATAAATTATTGTTGAATATGTAACTGTTGATCCAATATTATGCATAAAATTATATAATCTCTTATTATTAGTTGTTAAAAATGTAGTTGGTGTATAATATTGAAAGTGAAAATTTTCATTTATCGAAAATCTATTTTGACTATTATTTCTTTGAAAATCATTCTTCAATATGTTATTTTTATACTCATCTTCACCTTTAAATGTATCTAAAGCAATAGTACTATTTGGATCATCAAATATATAATATTTTTTTTCTTCTATAATAAATGACATATTAATGTTTATAGCTAATTCTATTATGACAAGACTCAAATATATATATTTAGGTATTTTTTTATAAAATATAAGAAAAATATAATAAAATATAATAAACAATATAGATATTATTATATTATTAATACCTATATAAGAAAAATCTTTTACTAGTAAACAAATACAAGACATGATTAAAGTAATAATTATTAAATGCATTCTTTTAAATTTATAATTAAATAAAGATACATTTCTAAAGGATAATATTAATGAGAAAAAAATCAATAAATATGAATATCTATAGTTATATCCATTTGGAAATGAAAAACCATGCCACACAAAATTTAATACATCAAATAAAATACTTAATATAAATATACCAATAACAATAATAGATAATTTTCTTTCTTTTGATGGTATTTTTTTATTAAAGAAATACATAACTAAATTAATTAAGCAAAATAAACTTATATATATATTCGATTGATGTCCACAATATCTTGTATCTAAATTCATACTGCCAATAAATAATTTACTAAATATCATTCTAAAATTATCTACTACTCCCATAAAATCAAATAATATAACATTTGATTGATATCTAAACATATTATTTTTCATGTCTATAATTGTTGGGATTAATAATATTGAAGCCATCATAAATGAAACGATACTATATAATAAAATTCTTTTAAAATAATACATGAAATCATTTTTATTTAATTTATTTATTAAAACTAACTTATAAATACAATAAATTATTATAAATATACATAAATTATAACTCATATAAAAATTCATTATAAAACATAAAAAAAGAGAATTAATATATAAATATGGTTTTTCTTTATTAAATATTTTATCAATTCCAAGTATAACAAGTGGCAACATATAATATACATCTAACCACATTAAATTACTATAATAACAAGCTATATAACCACTCAATGAATAAGCCAAAGAATATATAAATATCATTATTTCATTTTTATCTTTCTTATAATTATATTTAAGATAAGAATTAAATGTTAGTGAACTAATACCTATTTTTATTAATATAATTATTCCAATAAAAGTATTTATGGAAAATTGTTTAAAAAATACTGATAATAAATTTAAAGGAGATCCTAAATAATACGCTAATGTAGAAATCATATTTCCACCTAATCCTTTATAAAAAGAATAAAGCATATTATTATGATTCAATAAACAATTTTGAAACCATTCAAATAAATTTCTATATTGACCTTTTAAATCATTAATAATAAATAAATCAAAAAAATCTTTAGTACCATATTTAATAATTAGAGCTATTACAACTATTAATATTGGTACTATAAAAAGTAATAATTTATTAAAAAATCTCTTCATTATTTAACCTTATATATCAAATTTCACTTCTAAACATTTACGACTAGCTAAAAAATCGCACATATGAACAAATTTTTGATATTTATTTATTGGAAGTGGTAATACTTCAACACCATTTTTATCACGATTCCATTCTCCCATATGAGACGCTATAGCGCTACAAATAAATTCAATTTCATTATCAGTAAGAGTTAATTTATCTTTATTTTCTTTTATATAATTAGACATCAATATAGGATGATCAAATCTTGTATATTGCTCATGCACAATACCTGATTTTAATCCATCATGTAATATAATTGCGAAAATCATTAAATCTTTTTCAGAATCATTAAATATTCCTGTAACACTAGAAGTACCATATAATTCATAAGCTATTCTAGCAGCTGCTTTAACATGTCTTACAAGTCCACCTTCACCCAAACTATATGATGGATGATATTTACCTGTAGAAGAAGCTGGAATAGAAAAAAAATAATCTGGTAATAAATCTACCATTATTTTTAAATTATCTACATATTTTTTATTTTTTATAAATTTATATTCTTCATTAAATACATCTATTTTATTCATCACTATCACCTACAAAATTAATTAAAATATTATTTGAAACATACATATAATCTTTATTAATATAAATATATTCTCCATCATCAATCAATTCTTTATTCTTTAATAAATCATCTATATCAAAATATTCATCAATATTCATTCCATACTTTTTTTTAAAATTTCTTTTATTGATACCTTTAAATTTTCTAAGACCAAGTATCATTTCATAACTAATTATATCATTTTTATTTAAGTAAATCTCTTCTTTTTCATTACTTTTTAAATATTTACTTAAATTTTTAGTATTAGTATATCTTACATTATCAATATAACCACTAGCAGAAAGACCAAATCCATAATATTCTAAATTATTCCAATATGTTAAATTATGTTTTGATTCTGAATTTTTTTTAGAATAATTACTTATTTCATAATGATTAAATCCTATACTTTCTAAATACTTTTCTATATACTTATACATTTCATAATCTATATTTTCATCAATACTTGTATTTTTATCAATATATAACTTAGTATTTTCTTCTATCATTAAAGAATAACAAGATATATGATTTATATCAAGAGATTTAATTTTATCTAAATCATCTTTTAAATCTTCTATTGTCTCATCTTTTATAGCATATATTAAATCTATATTTATATTATTAAAACCATTTTCTTTAAGTAAATCTATTTTACTTTTTATATCTTCATATTCATGATATCTATTTAAATATTTTAAGAATTTTTTATTAAAAGTTTGAATGCCTATACTTATTCTATTAACTTCAAATTTTTTGAGTATTTTTATTTTATCAATTACTATATCCTCAGGATTCATTTCAATAGTAAATTCTAAGTTATTACTTTTATTAAATATATTTGTTATTTCAAATAAATAATTTAATTGTTCATTATTTAAACAAGATGGAGTACCACCACCTAAATATATAGTATCAATTACTTCACCTTTATAATTACTTATTATTTCTTCTTTTAATTTATCTAAATATTGATCTACAAATGATTTATTATAATACATCTTACAAAAATCACAATAAGAACATATATTTTTACAAAATGGGATATGAATATAAATAGATTTAACCATATACTTCACCAAACATATTATATCAAAAAATAGTACCTGTGTGGTACTATTTACTTTTCTTTTTTAATAAATCACGTATTTCAGTTAAAAGTTCTTCTTCATGAGACATTTTCTCTTCTTTTTTATTATCTTTCTTTTCTTCTTTTTTATTTCCTATACTAGATAATTTATTTAAAAATTTAACTATTAAAAATACAATAAAAGCCATTATGATAAAATTTATAACATCAGTAATAAAAGCTCCATATGTTAAATTAAGTTTTCCTATTTTAAGAGTAAAAGAACTAAAATCAACTTCACTAAAACATCCTAATATTGGTGATATTATATTATTAGTAAAACTTGTTACTATATTTTGAAATGCACCACCTATTAAAACACCAACAGCTAAGTCTACTACATTTCCTCTTAAAACAAAGGTTTTAAATTCTTCACCCATTTTACTTAATTTTTTCTTCATACTACTCCTCCATAGAAAGAACAGATAAAAATGCCTCTTGTGGTATTTCAACATTACCTACCATTTTCATTCTCTTCTTACCTTCTTTTTGTTTTTCTAATAATTTTCTTTTTCTTGAAACATCTCCACCATAGCATTTAGCAAGTACATCTTTTCTCATTGCTTTTACTGTTTCACGTGCTATAGCTTTATTTCCTATACAAGCTTGAATTGGAACTTCAAATAATTGACGAGGTATTAATTTCTTTAAATTTTCTACTATACTTCTACCACGTTTATAAGCAAAATCTTTATGTACAATAACACTTAATGCATCAACAACTTCTCCATTTAATAAAATATCCATTTTAACTAAATTACTACTTTTATAACCTATTAATTCATAATCAAAAGATGCATAACCTTTAGTTGATGATTTTAATTTATCAAAGAAATCATATACTATTTCAGATAAAGGTATATCATAATGAATATTTACTCTTTTTTCATCAATATACTCCATAGAAACATATATACCTCTTTTATTTTGACATAATTCCATTATAGGTCCTATAAAATCACTAGGTACAAATATATTAGTTCTTATATATGGTTCCTTAATATCTTTTATAACAGTTCTCTCTGGCATCTTAGATGGACTATCAATTAGTAAAGTAGTTCCATCAGTTAATAAAACATCATATATAACAGAAGGAGATGTAGCTATAATATTTATACCAAATTCTCTTTCTATTCTTTCTTCAATAATTTCCATATGAAGAAGTCCTAAAAAACCACATCTAAAACCAAAACCTAAAGCTTTAGAAGTTTCAGGAGTAAATTCTAGTGCTGCATCATTAAGTTTTAATTTTTCTAATGCTTCTCTTAAATCAGGAAATTTACTTGATTCAAGAGGAAAAAGTCCACAAAATACCATTGGTTTCATTGGTTTATATCCAGGAAGTGGTTCAATATCCGAAACACCTTCAATAACTATAGTATCACCAACTTTAACATCTTCTATACTCTTTATACTAGCGCATAAATAACCAACTTCTCCTGTATTCAATTCCTTACATTTTACTTCATGAGGATTATTATATCCTAACTCTGTTACTTCGTATACTGCATTAGTTGCAAGCATTTTAATTTTATCTCCAACTTTAACACTACCATCTACAACTCTAATTAAAGTAACAATTCCTTTATATGCATCAAAATGACTATCAAATATTAATGCTTTTAAATCTTTACCATTACTTTTAGGAGGTTCAATTCTATTAATAATAGCCTCAACTAATTCTTTGACACCCTCACCTGTTTTAGCAGAAGTATAAATAAATTCATCTTCATCAAATCCAAGAGTATTCATAAGTTCATCTCTAACTTTAATAGGATTAGCATTTGGAAGATCTATCTTATTAATAACTGGTATTATTTTTAAGTTATTATCAAGCGCTAAATAAAGATTAGCAAGTGTTTGAGCTTCTATACCTTGCGCTGCATCTACAACAAGTAAAGCACCTTCACATGCAGCAAGACTTCTTGATACTTCATAAGAAAAATCTACATGACCTGGTGTATCAATTAAATTAAGTATATATTCTTCACCATTATAATTATAGTTTAACCTTACAGCATTTAACTTTATAGTAATACCACGTTCACGTTCTATATCCATATTATCTAATAATTGTGCTTGTTTTTCTCTTTCTGTTACAGCACCAGTAATATCAAGTATTCTATCAGCTAAAGTACTTTTACCATGATCTATATGTGCAATAATAGAAAAGTTCCTTATATTTTTCATAAAATTCACCTTTTTTAATTATAAATGAAAAAGAAAAAAAACACAACTATTGTGTTTTATTATTCATAATAATCATTTATCAATTATACTTTTTGGAACAGTTATAACTGGGCGAAGACCATATGAATCTGGATAATATTTTGGATTTATTTTAGATAATGTACCATCCCTTGCAACCATAAGTGCATCTGTATGACTACCAGTTTTACTACCATAAGAATATATACCACCTGCCCAATAACCATATAAATTTTCATTCGGATCATCTTCATTACATCCATATTCTTTACAACCATTTGTATAATCATATAACCATGCATATTTTGATTTATTTGTACTATTAGCTGGATGAGTAAAATCTTTACTATCAAAATAAAACCACATATCTGAAATATGCCATGATGTATTTCCTGTTATATTAGCCACTTCATATGGTGTTATTAAACTTGCTTTTAAAGAAGCATCCCATCCTTCTGTATCACTATTTAATTCTTGGCTTATTGAATTAACATTTGCTTTAATACTTGTATTATGATCTAGTATCATAGTATAACTACTATCAGTCTCTTTATATATATACCATTTCATACACCCATCTTTTTTTTCAGCTTCACTCTTACTATTTGATGCGTCACAGTATTCATTATTATCTTTAGGATTTAAATATACTATTCCTTTATGCGTATCTGTATCTGTTGGTTCTACTTTTGTTGGACCAGTTTTAGCTATTTCAACTTTTAAAACTATAGAATCAGTCTTGCTTCCTGATTTTGCTACTATTGTTACTGTTCCTTCTTTATGTGCTGTAATAATTCCATTTTCTACAGTTGCTACATTATGGTCACTACTTAACCATGCTATATCTTTATTTGTTGCATTATCTGGTAATACTTTAGCTGTTAATACTAGTGTACTTCCTTCCATCAATTCAGTTACTGATTTATCTATTATTTTTACTTCTTTTACTCTTATTATATCTGATTTACTTTTTCCTATCGCATTACATTGTGTATCATTACAATCTACTGCATACCCACCTATATCCATAGATGCTGACATTACTGTATTATTTTCTCCTATTGTTATAATTCCACTTTCTGGATATGTACCATTAACATATATATAATTGCCTACATACACATCTTTTTCAATTTCCATTTCTTTTTCTTCTGCGTACACCACTGGTATTAGGTTATTAGTATTTATTGCTATGTCACTATATACTACTTCTGTCAATTGATAACTTTTACCTGCTTCTAATTTCAAAGGATATTTTTCTGGATTCATTTGATTTAATATCATGTAATTTTCTATTTCTTTTATATAAATTAGCGCTGATTGTTCGGCGGCTCCTTTTTTTGCTGTATTTATTAAATTTAGTACTATTGGTGTTGCTATTAATGCTATAACTGCTAGTACTACTATTACTGCTAAAAGTTCTATTAATGTAAATCCTTTTTTCTTCATTTTTTATTACTCCTATTCTTCTTATATTGTACCTTTATCTAAAACTTTTTGTCAAGTTGAATATAAATAATTTTAAATAAAAAAACAAGTATTAAACTTGTTCTTCAAAATATACATGATACCATAATAATATTGTATATACAGTCCATATTTTTTTGTAATTATCACATTTATTATTTTTATGATCATCTAATAATTTATTTAATTTTTTTGTATCAAAAAGTTCTATAGCTATATTTGAGTTAAATGATTTTTTTATTTTATTATAGATATCGTCTTCTTTAATCCATTCTCTAAGTGGTACTGGAAAACCTAATTTTTTCTTTTTATATGATTCGTTAGGTATTACTTTTTTAGCAGCATCTCTTAAAGCTACTTTTGTAGTATTTTTATTTATTTTATCTTTATACGATAGTGTACGAGCTAGATTAAATACTTCTATATCTGAAAAAGGTACTCTTCCTTCTATTGAATGTGCCATAGTCATTTTATCTGCTTTTTCAAATATATCATTTGCTAACCACAAATTAATATCTACTGCTTGCATTTTAATAATATCACTTTTATCTTTATATTCATTAAATATTGGAGATGTTATATCTTTATTAGTTATTGTTTTAGTTTTACATTTAACTATTTTTTTTGTATCTCTTTCATTAAATACATGATTAACACCTATATAATAATCTTCTAATTTTTGACCATTTCTGACTAGAAAATTTATTCCTCTTTTTTCTGGTAATAAACTAGCTACTTTGGATATAAGATGTCTAATAGGATAAGGTATTTTAAAATACCAAGATGCATCTTTCATACTTTTATATGTATTATATCCACCAAAGAATTCATCAGCGCCTTCTCCAGAAAGTACTACTTTTACATCTTTTGAAGCTAATTGCGCTACAAAATATAAAGCTATAGCTGCAGGATCTGCTAGTGGTTCATCCATATGATATATTACTTTTTCTAATGAATCAAAATATTCTTGTTTACTTATTTTTTTAGATGTATTATTTATTTTTAATTTATTTGCTAAGTCTTTAGCGTAATTTATTTCATTATATTTCTCTATATCATAACCAACCGTATATGTTTTATCTGGACGAGCAAGTGATACTAAATATGATGAATCTATACCACTACTTAAGAAAGATCCAACCTCTACATCACTTATCATATGTTTATTTACAGAATCTTTAATTGTATTACTTATTCTTTCTACTATTTCTTTATAATCATATTCTTTTTCATCAAATGTCATATAAAAATATCTTTTTATACTAAATTTACCATTTTTATATTTAAAATAATGACCTGGTTTTAATTTGAATACATTTTCAAAGAATGTTTCATCTGTTGGAGTAAAATTAAATCTTAAATACATTGGTATAACATCTTTATTAAGTTCTTTTTTAAAATCAGGATGTTCCAAAAAAGCTTTTATTTCTGATGAAAACATAAATGTATCATCAGTTTGATAATAATAAAAAGGTTTTATTCCAAAATGATCTCTTGCTCCAAACAATTCTTTTGTTTTTTTATCATATATTACAAATGTAAACATTCCTCTTAATTTGTTTAATATGTCTTCTTTATATTCTTCATATCCATGTAATATTACTTCTGTATCAGTATTAGTTTTAAATACATGTCCTTTTTCAATTAAATCTTTTTTTAATTCTTTATAATTATAAATTTCTCCATTAAATATTATTGCTTTTTCCTCTTTTTCATTAAATATAGGTTGTCCACCAGTATTTAAATCTATAATAGAAAGCCTTCTATGACCTAGTGCGACTGTATTGTCTACTAAACGTCCACTATCATCTGGTCCTCTATGTATAATTCTATCAAGCATCTTATCTAATATTTTATTTTTCTCTGCTTTTTTTCTATTATCTACAAATCCAACTATTCCACACATATTATCACCTAATTTTCTACAAAATACTTCTTATACCATATTAAGAATATATATATATTATATATTTTTCTACCATTATTTTTTTTGTTACTATAATGTTCTTCTAATAATTGATTTATTTTTTCTTTATTAAAGAATTTATCTGTAAAAGACTCATTAAACATTTCATGAACCATATTATAAAATTTTTCTTCTCTTATCCATTTAGAAAAAGGAACTGGAAATCCTAGTTTTCTTCTTTTAGCCCAATCAGGTGGTAACTTCTCTATTGCGACATCTCTAAAAATATATTTAGTTTTACCATCTTTTATTAAATATTTAGTAGGTATTTTAGATGTATAATCCCATACTTTTTTATCCATAAATGGTACTCTTAATTCAATAGAATTTGCCATAGTCATTTTATCTGCTTTAAGTAATATATCTTGTGGTAACCAAAAATGAAAATCAATATAAAGTTTTTTTACTAATTCATTTTCATTTTTTACCTTATCATAATATGGTTTAATTATATCACTAACAGTCATATTGTCTTTTAATCTATCTGTTAAGATTTCATTTGCTTCTTTATCATCCATTACAAAAGCATGTCCAATATATCTTTCATAAAATGGCTTACTATATTTTATAATTGTATTTTTACCAACAAAGTGAGGTAAATGTGATGCAAGTGAAGCAAGTGGCTTTTTGATAAATGCTGGCATATTAGCATATACCTTTACTGGTGTTGGTTCAAAGTATTCATTATATCCAGCAAACATTTCATCTGAACCTTCTCCTGATAACACTACTTTTACATTTTTACGAGCTAGTGCGGATAAGAAATATAAAGGTACAGTTGAAAGATTAGCATGTGGTTCATCTGTATGATATTGAATTGTTGGTAAAATATTAAAGAAATCATTTTTATCAATTAATTCTGAATAATTTTTTATATTTAAACTTTTAGACAATTCTTTAGCGTATACAGTTTCATCAAACACTAAATTACCATTTGCTTTTTCGTTAAATCCAACTGAGAATGTTTTATCTGGATGAGCACATGCTACAACATATGATGAATCTACACCACCAGATAAATAAGAACCTACTTCTACATCACTTGCTATTTTATGAGCTTCTATAGATTCTTCAAGTACCTTTTTTATACCCTCTTTATATTCTTCATAACTTTTATTTTCTTTTTTATACTCTATCTCAAAATATTTTTTTATATTTAATTTACTATCCTTATATTTAAAATAATGACCTGGTTTTAATTTAAATACTCCTTTAAAGAAAGTTTCATCAAATATAGAATATTGAAATACTAAATACATTTTTAATGCTTTTTCATTAACCTCTTTTTTAAAATCTGGGTGTTCCAAAAATGATTTAATCTCAGATCCAAACAAAAATGTATCTTTATCATGATAATAATAAAATGGTTTTATACCAAAATGATCTCTTGCTCCAAATAATTCATTTGTATTTAAATCATATATAACAAAAGTAAACATTCCTCTTAATTTATTAACTATTTTTTCTTTATATTCTTCATACCCATGTAATATCACTTCTGTATCAGTTTTAGTTTTAAATACATGTCCTTTTTTTATTAAATCTTCTTTTAATTCTTTATAGTTATAAATTTCACCATTAAATATTATCGCTTTTGTATCATCCTCATTATATATTGGCTGATCTCCTGAATTTAAATCAATAATAGATAGTCTTCTGTGTCCTAGAGCAACAAAATCATCAACATAAGAGCCATAAGCATCAGGTCCCCTATGTATAATTCTATCCGCCATAGCTTTTATGATTTTTGACTTTTCAGTCTTTTTTCTTTTATCTACAAATCCAACAATACCACACATTAATATCAATCCGCCTTCCAGTAGCTGTTTTTATATTCTTTAAAATATATAAAATGTCTTTTTAGTAGAAATATTTTTCTTTTTATATTTTTATCTTTTTTATAGTTTAATGGATTAACTACATCTTTATTCCATAATTTAAGTGCATATTTTCTATATTCATCATTTTTAATATATTTTTTAATTACACCCTTTGGTACAAAAGATAATAGTATTTTTTTATCAATAAACTTATATTCAGTTTTCTTATTATATATTAAATCATCAGCTAAAACTTTGACTAAATTATATCCTGATTTTGATATATAATAACTGCTTCTTCCTTGTCTAGCATTAATTTCTAATACCTTATATTTTTTATCTCTTGAATCGTATTTTAAATCAAATTCAGCAAACCCTTGATATCCGATATCTTCCATAAATTTTTTAATTACATCTTCCATAGCATGTATATCACCATGTTGATTATATCCATTTATAAGTACTGCAGCATTTCCTACCATACTTTTAGTATGTTCTTGTAATCCTATTTGAGCCATAGAAATTAATTTTACTTTATGATTATGATCAACATAAACTACTGAGTCGAAAAGATATGAATCATCTCCTGGTATAAATTCTTGAATAATAAGTGTATCTTTATATCCAGATTCTACTATTCTATTTACTATATCTTTTAAGTCTTTTTTATTTTCAACTTTATATATTTTATTTTTACCTTCAAATTTTAAATGATTATACTCAACAACATTACTAGGTTTTATTATAATAGGAAATTTAAAATCAACATTTAATTTTTCCTTTAAGGAACAATCATAATATAAAGTTTTAGGAAAATCTAATATTGAATCAGAATAAGTTTTATAAAAATTTTCTTTATTTATTAAACTTTCAACTATCTTTATATTAGGATAATTATAATAAAAACATTTATCTATTTTATCTTTATTTCTACTTATAAATTCTACATATGTTTCATTAGAGCTAATAAGTAAAATCTTATTATTTTTATGTTGTTCTTTAAATCTATTTAATGCATTTAAGAATCCTTCTTCATTCCAAATATTTTCATCATATTCTATATTTAATATAGATGAATTTGATGTATAAGGCATAGGACTTTTTCCTATTAAATATGCCTTTTTATGATAAGCCTCATAACAACATCTTGCCATATAATATGTATTCGCATCACTTCCCATAATTAATACTAAAAAGTCCATAATCATTCCTCCTACTTATTTATAAATTCTTCTACAATTTCTTGATCACTAAAATGAATTTTTTCATGTCCTATAATTTGATAGTCTTCATGTCCTTTACCTAAAATCATTAATATATCATTTTCTTTTAATAGACTAAGTCCTTTCAAAATTGCTTCTTTTCTATCGAAAATAACTTCATAGTTATTATTTTGTTTAACACCTTCTAATATATCATTCATAATAATATTAGGATCTTCTGTTCTAGGATTATCATTAGTTAAAATAACATAATCTGAATTTTCAACAGCTATTCTTCCCATAATAGGCCTTTTAGTTCTATCTCTATCTCCACCACATCCTATTATAGTATAAACTTTATCCTGTTTATATTCTTCAGCACTTTCAAGTACATTTAATACAGCATCAGGTGTATGAGCATAGTCTACAAAAATACTATTAGTACCATACTTAAACATTTCCATTCTACCACTTGGAGCACGTAAATCATCTGTTATATTAAGTACATCTTCTATACTAATACCAATAGAATTAACAAGTAATAAACTAGTTAAATAATTATATATATTATATCTTCCTACCATATGAATAGTAGTTGAATATTTTTTATTTAAATACTCAAATGAAAAAGATGTACCTATATTAGAAAATTTAATATCAGATATAACTAAATCACCTTTTTTATCTGAAATAGTTATATTTTTATTATTTTCATTCATAAACTCACTATAATACTTATCATCTGCATTTATAATTGCTACTTTATTACCACGAGTTTTTTCAAACAATTTTTTCTTCGCAGCAATATAATTTTCTATAGTTTTATGATAATCTAAATGATCTTGAGTTAAATTTGTAAATGCTACACTATCAAACTTTAACCCATAAATTCTATCCTTATCAAGAGCATGACTACTTACTTCCATAACAACACAAGTACATCCCTCTTCATGTGCATCTAAAAACATTTGATATAAAAGATCTACATCAGGAGTTGTATTATTTAAAAGAGTTTTTTTACCATTTAAATAAAAGCCAATTGTACCAATATATGCACATTTAATACCAAGTTTTCTTAATATTTGATAAATTAAGAAACAAGTCGTAGTTTTTCCATTAGTACCTGTTACACCAATCAATTTCATATCAGAAATAATGTGATAATAATTATCATATAAATATTTTTTTAAATATTCTTTTGTATCTGGAACAACTATAGTATTAACACTATAATTTCCTTCTTCACATATAATTGTAGTTGCTCCATTTTCTATTGCTTTTTCTATATAATCATGTCCATCTCTATCAACACCACGTATAGCAATAAAAGTATCGCCACTTTTTACTTTTCTCGAATCAGTTTTTATATTAATTTCCATAATATTCATCTCCTATTCATTAAATAAATCTGGAAGATCATTTTCTAATAATACATATGTATCTTTTTCTTTAATATTATTTATTATTTTAAAAGCCTCCATAACATCATCTATAATATATAAATTTTTATCATTATAATTTTTTTTCTTTAATGCATCTTGTATTGGCTTTGTTTGCTTTTTACCAACTAATATTACCACGTCAGCAACATCACTAATATATTCACCAAATTTATAATTTAAATCATATTGTTTATCCTTTAATTCAATCATACCAGGAGTTACAACAATCTTCATACCCGGCATAATAGAAAGTGTATCTAGAGCCATTTTAGAACCAACCGGATTTGAATTATAAGCATCATCTATAATATTTAATGTACCTAACTTTTTCATTTCAAGTCTATGTTCTATTGTATTAATTCTAGATACACCTGATATTATTTCATCAATATTCATTCCTAAATTATAAGCAAGTAAACATGCAGATAAAATATTATATACATTAGCTTTACCAAGTAATTTAGTTTCAACTTTATATTTCTTCTTATCATCTTTGAATTTTATATCAAAACTCATACCATTTGGAGTTCCAATTATATCAGATGCAACTATATCAGCATCTTTATTATCTATACCAACCCATAAAATCTTACATTTATTTTTTAATTTATTTTCTACATAATCAACTTGTTTTTCATCATCTATATTTAAAATACCAATACCATCTTCTGGAAGAGATTCAATAAGTTCAAATTTAGTCTTTTGAATATTTTCTTCACTTTTAAAACTATCTAAATGTGCGACTCCTATTTTAGTAATAATTCCATAAGTAGGATGTACAAAATTGCATAATTCTTTTATTTGACCTACTTCACAAGCTCCCATTTCAGCTATTAAAAATTCATTAAATTTATCCATGTAATTATTTATAGTAAGCATTAATCCATAAGGTGTATTAAAATTTTTAGGTGTAGGAAGACAATCATATTTAACTTTTAATATATCAGATAAAATATTCTTACTACTTGTTTTACCATAACTTCCTGTAATACCAATTACTTTTAATCTAGGATTTTCTCTTACCTTTTTTTTAGCTTTATTAAAATAATAATAATAAACTATTTTTTCAATTGGTTTATTTATTATATTAACAAGATAAATAATAATTGAATTAAGTGAAGCATAAAGACCTAGTATCATATATCCATAAATTCTATCAACATTCATAAATAAAAATACAATACCAACACTTAAAATAAACTCAGTTATAAACATTCTTTTTACCCTAGAAGTTATTTTAAATTTTATCTTTGATTGTTCATGAGAATATTTATAAAAATAATAAATTCCTATTACTAAATAAAATATACAAAAATATAAATCTAATTTACTATAAAATAAAGAAATAATTATAAATACTAAAAATAACCAATCAAATGTAAATAAAGTTTTAAAAGGATTATTTTTTAACCATTTTAAAAATCTATTTGAATTATTATAAAAGTTTTGTTGTAACATGTGAAAATTTTTCTTTGACTTTATAATTATATAAATAAAGTATATAAATAACATAAAATACATCATAATATCATCCTTCCAGTATTAAAATAATTATACCATAATAACAATTAAAATAACAAAAAAAATAAGAATTTATTTATTCTTATCTCTATTTTCCATTATATAACTAAACATTAGTCTCATTATATTATATTCTTTTAATTTAAATAATTACATATTAACAAAATCATTTAATTCATTAATATCCATGTATCCTGTTGTTTTTGAAACCATTTCTCCATTTTTAAATAACATAAGAGTTGGTACACTCATTATTCCATATTTTTTTGCTAAAGCAGAACATTCATCTACATCTATTTTTACAATTTTTATACCATCTCTGCTTTCATCTAACTCTTCAAGTACTGGTCCTAACATTTTGCAAGGTCCACACCATGTAGCAAAAAAATCTACTAAAACTATTTCTCCATTTTTTAATTCATCAAAATCATGTTCATTACCATGTATTAAACTCATTTATTCTCATTCCTTTCATATTTAACTATTAAATCATCTATTCCATTAAATGATAATTTATTTTTGTTCTTTAATATTTTAACACTTTTCACATCTATAATACCATATTTTAAAAACACATCTAAAGAATTTTTATTAAATTCATCACTACTTATTTTCTTTTCTGTATATTCATCCTTTATTAATATAAAATCATCTATTGTTACAATAAAGTTTTGCGTAAATTTAGAAAGTATCGGTGTATTTTTAATTATTGATTTTCTAGCATTAGAATCTTTTATTACAGATATATTAAATATTGGTAAACTTAATATATAAATAAAAATAAAGCTCCATACAAATCCTTCAATTATACCAACAATAAAACCTAATATTTTAGATGGAATACCAAGTATAACAGTAATAGTTAGAAGTTTTTCTATTACTGAAGTTAATTTAATAACTAATTTTAAAATTATAGTTAATATACTTAATACAAGTATAAATGCTACTACTTCATAAATTAAAATATTTAATACTTCTATTCCTTTAAAGATTCCAAAAAACTTAAAAAAAGGTAAATGTTCATATAAAAAAACCGATACTGGATTTTTTAATATAAAAGCAAGTATAACTACAATAAAAAGTCCTAAAAAAGATACACTCTCTTTTATAACACCTCTTTTAAGTCCAATAATACCACTCATAAGTATTATTAAAATAAAAGCCACATCTATTATATTCATATAATCATATCCTTCGTATACAATAATTATATTATAATAGATTAAAAAAATAAAGAAATTTATACTTTTTTATGATAAAATTAAATAGAGGTGATTCTTATGACTATTACACTTAAAGTTAGTGAAAAAACAAAACAGGAAATGAATGAATTTTTTGATGATTTAAAACGTCCAACGACTCCAGCATACGCGATATTCCAAGCAGATGATGCTGATACTGTTGTAACACTTTATGAATCTGGTAAAGCTGTATTCCAAGGAAAAGATGCTGATTTATCAAGTCAGTTCTGGATAGAAAGAGAAAAATATTATAATCCAACTCAAAAACCTATAGTAACAAATAGTGAAGATAAAAAAAAGGATGAAAAGAAAAAAGATATAGTTGATCTGAAAATATATAATTCTTCTACTATTGGTTCTGATGAAGTTGGAACTGGAGACTATTTTGGGCCGATAGTTGTTGCATCTACTTTTGTTTCTAAAGAAAACATTAGTTTTTTAGAAGAATTAGGTGTTAAAGATTCAAAAAAAATGACTGATGAAAAAATATTAGAAGTAGTTCCTAAATTTATAAATAAAATACCATATGAATGTATTATATTATCCAATAAAGATTATAATGAAAAGTATAAAAATGGTTACAATATGAATAAAATTAAAGCAATACTTCATAATAAAGTGCTTGGTAAATTAACGAAAAAAATAAAAAATTATGATTATATTGTTGTAGATCAATTTGCTGAAAAATATGTATATTTTAGTTATTTAAAAGAAACAAATAATGTAGTTAAAAATATAACTTTTATGACAAAAGGAGAAAGCAAATGTTTAAGTGTCGCTGCAGCTTCTCTAATAAGTAGATATGTATTTTTAAAAGAATTTGCTAAAATACAAAAAGAAGTAGATATGCTTATACCAAAAGGTGCAAGTACTAGTGTCGATGATGTTGCAATTAAAATAATAAAAAAATATGGGTTTGATAAATTAAAAGATATAGCTAAATTAAATTTTAAAAATACAGATAAAATTAAAGAAAAATTAAAAGAGATTTAAATTAAAATCTCTTTTTTTGTTTTATCTTAGCTTGTGCAACTATATAGCTAGAATCTTCTTCTTCATATTTAAAAACATCCACATCTATTTTAGGTTTTTTTTGTATAATATCAATTAATTTTAAAATGTAATTTATTTTTTCTTGATAATCACAATCACTAATTTTAGAAAATGTACCAAATATTACCCTTTTATCTTTGTTATTCAAAAAGTTTATAATATCAATTGAATAACTAAAAGGATCATCAATTAATACATTTGATAAATCAAAATACGTTTTATCTATACTATCTTCTAAGTAAGGTGAATATGTATATACATGATATCCTCTTTTTTTTAAATTAAAAGAAATTGTATCATAAAAGCCTTTATTTAATTCTATAATAGAATCTTTACTATCTAAAAAATATTCTACTATACCACTATAAACCATTAAATTTTTTTCTCTTTTTGAACACCATTCACATATTTTTTGAACAGATATATTAGTTTTTAATGTTATACCATTTGCCTTTTTATATTCATCTTCTAATTTTTGTTTATACTCAATAAGCATGCTATTACCATCCTTTGCCTTAACATTTTAACACAAAATATAATCAAAAAAAATAAAAAGAATTAAATAAATTTAATTCTTACACAATTTTACTAAAGTATATGTTTTTCTTTAATATTTTTTAAATCCATTTCTAATTTAGATATATCATTTGGGCTCATAAATACAAAAACAGTATTATTATATTTACTTAAAACTTCAGCGTCATCAATATTAATATGGCTACCATTTTCTAAGTTATCAATTATTAATTTAGATGTTACATCAGGATAATCCTCTTGTTTTTCTCTTGCTGGATGAATATCTAAAACATATGAATAATCACTTTTATTTAAAGTTGCAGCAATGTCCTTTGCAAATTCTTTTGTACGTGTAAAAGTATGTGGTTGAAATATTGATACAATTTTTTTACCTGGGTATTTTTGCTTAACAGCTTTAAGAGTCGCTTTTATTTCATTTGGATGATGTGCATAATCATCAATTATAATAGAATCCCCTGCAAAAATTTCATTAAATCGTCTTTTTGCTCCATTAAATGTTTTTAATGCTTTAGACACTTCTTTTGCTTCAATTCTTTCATAATAGCATACAGATATAGCTGCAAGTGCATCTAATAATTGATATTTTCCATAAATTGGAAGATCAAAAAAGCCATAATAATTTCCTTCTATTAAAACATCGAAAGATGTACCATTTGTTTTATATTCTATATTAGTTGCTATAATATCATTATCATCTTCTAATCCATAATAAAATATTGGTTTATTAACTTCAAGTAAATGAGTATAAGGATCATCTCCACAAGCAATAACCATTTTATCTGCCTTAAGTGCAAATTCTTGATAAGCATTTATCACATCATCTATATTTTTATAATAATCAACATGATCAAAATCTATATTTGTTATTATAGCGTAATAAGGTTGATAAGCTAAAAAATGTCTTTGATATTCACAAGATTCAAGTATAAAGTATTCACTTTCTCTATCTGCATAACCTGTTCCATCTCCTATTAAATAACTAATTTTTTTTATATTTTTTAATGCATTAGAAAGCATCGTTGTAGTTGTGGTTTTACCATGACAACCGGCAATACATACAGTTTTAAATTTTCTTGTTAATACTCCAACCATTTCATTATATTCATAAATATTTAAATTTAATTCATTTGCTTTAATAAGTTCTGGGTTATCATCTTTAATAGAAGCTCCCTTTATAATTTTCATGTTTTCTTTTATATTTGATTCATCATATGTAGTTATACTAATATTATTTTTTATTAGTCCTTCTTCAGTAAAAAAATGTTTTTCTACATCACTACCATTTACATCATAACCTAAATCATGTAACACTATTGCAAGAGCACTCATGCCCGTACCTTTTATTCCTATAAAATGATACATAAAACCTCCTAATTTAAATAATTTATTACGACCGGTCCTAAAACTAAAAGTAGAATAAGTGGGACCATAAATAAAACAGATATAATACTAATTTTATTTGGTATCTTATTAATTTGACCTTTTATTTCTAATATTTGTTTGTCTCTTAAAAAATCTATCTGATTGTACATTGTTTCTAAAATACTATTTCCAAAAACGTTTGTCTGTGTTATGTTTAAAATTATGTTATTTATTGTTTCACTTGGTATTCTCTTTTTCATTGCCTCTAATGCTTCTACTAAAGATTTACCAAATTTAATCTCAAATAAAGTTTTTTTAAATTCACCTGATAATTCACTATCAACATTAAATACAGTTATTTCAAGAGCATGTTCCAAATTTCTACCTGATTCAAGTGTAAGTGTCAATATTTCAAAAAATTCTAAAGCTTCTCTATCAAGTTTTCTACCTCTTTTTTTTACCTCTCTATCAAGAGTGACATAAGTAAAAAGATAGTATGCTAACACGCAAATAACTGGCGCTATTACATATCCAAAATTAAATAAATATACAGTAATTAAAAATGAAAATATGCAAAACAGTAATCTTATAGTCATATATTTAGAAATAGACATTTTAAAATTATCACCTAAAAGTGAAACCTTTTTATTTACAACTTCTACACTTTTTTTAGTATATAAGCGAATAAGAAAGTCATCTTTAAACATAAAATCACATCCTAACTTTCATAATTTTTCTAACAAAAAATACATAAATAATATAAATTATAAATATTAAAATAGACAAAGCTCTTCCTAGTAGTGTTGTATATAAAGGTTCAAAATAAGATGGTGATATAACACTAATAAACACAATAAATAATAAAGGAATTATAAATAACGCATATACTATCAATTTAGAACTACCTGTTAATGATGATAATTCTAACTTTAATTTTTTCTTATTAAACAAAGTTTTCTCGATAGATGAAAATACTTTAATTATATTACCACCTGTTTTATTTAATATTGAAAGAGATGAAGTTAAATAATTAATCTCATCTATTTTAACTCTCTCACCAAATCTTTTAAAAACAACATCAATAGAAAGTCCAAAAGAAAGTTCTAAGCTCATTTTTTTAAACTCTTCGGCTATTGGCCCTTTTAATTCTTTAGTGACAAGTTCAATTGCTTGACTTATACTTCTTCCTGATTTAAATGCATTATTCATAATAATTATTGCTTGTAGTAAATCATTTTCAAGTCTATTTCTATACATTTTATATTTCACAAAATAATAAATATTTGGAATAAAATTACCAATTATAAAAGATATTAATAGTTCTGGTAAATTTATTACTTCAAATTGAATAGTTTTAGAAAAAATTGATAAAATCATACAAATCATACCTATAATAAATTTACTTGAGATTATATCCATAGAATTTTTAAAAGAACTAATTCTAATATATTTTTCATACTTTTTAGACATTCTATTTAATATTTCTGATTTATTAAAAATTTCTGATACTTTATCAATTATCTTAATATATAATATTTTTCCTTTTTCAAATAAAGTATCTTCCTTATTTTTTAATGGTTCTACTGTATATTTTGATATTTTTTTCTCTAAAGCTATTGCTTTTCTATATCTTATAAACAATATAAGTAAAATAAATATAAATAATAAAATTAATGATAGTGTAATTTGATATTGTACCTTAGTACTTTTTTTAACATTAAAATTTAAAACCGTAGATGTTGTATTTCCTGCTTTATCACTTACAGAACAATCAACTTTATACAATCCAGACTTAGAAAAATTATATTTATCAAAATCACACTTTATATCATCATATAAATCTTTATCAATATTATCTTCTACTCTTATATTTGATTTAAACATATCCATAGATATAGAAGATGTTTGTTCCAAATTAATAACTGAATCAGATATGATATGTGGACTAGACAAATCAAGTTTATACATACCACTTTCATATTTAGTTATATGATCCCACCTATCGTAAGATGTTACTATTATTTGATAAATTCCTGAGTCATCTAAAGCAATATCTACAGGTTTTCTATTTGTTACAGTAGATGATGAAATAATTTTACCATCTTTATACACTTCATATGTATACTTATAAGAAGAAGATACAGGTTTATATGTTATAATTAATGGTTCATTTCCATATTCAGTTAATTCATATAAACTAAAATTATCTTTTTCCATATTATTCACCACCTATTCAAAAATATCATCTATATCATCAATACCAGCTCTTTTAATTTTCTTATACACTTCTGGTACTTTTTTACTCATTACAAACTCACCCATAACTTCACCATTTGAAGTTAAACCATCTTGTTTGAATGAGAAAATTTCATTTAAATTAATTACATCATCTTTAAATCCATCAACTTCACATATACTTGTAATTTTTCTCTTACCATCTGAAAGTCTTTGAATATGTACAACTATATTAATTGCATTTTCAATGTATTCTCTTAAAGCTTTAACAGGTATTTCCATTCCAGCCATAAGAATCATTGTTTCAAGTCTATTAAGTGCATCTATTGGCCCATTTGCATGCATTGTAGTTAAACTACCACTATGTCCTGTGTTCATTGCTTGTAGCATATCAAAAGCTTCCTTACCACGTACTTCACCTACAATAATTCTATCAGGTCTCATACGAAGTGAATTAATAACTAAATCTCTAATAGTTATAGCACCTTCACCCTCATAATTTGTAAGTCTAGTTTCAAGTGAAATAACATGTTCCTGATTAAGTTTTAATTCTGCAGCATCCTCAATAGTAATAATTCTTTCATCACTACCAATAAATGAAGATAAAACATTAAGTAATGTTGTTTTACCTCCACCAGTACCTCCACATATAATTATATTTAGTTTTGCCTTAACACAAGCTTCCAAAAATCTTGCCATATATGGGGTTAAAGTCCCATTTCTAAGAAAGTCCTCTATATTAGCAAGTTCTGGTTTAAATTTACGAATTGTAAGAACTGGCCCTTTTAAGGAAAGTGGTGGAATAACAGCATTCAAACGCGATCCATCTTCAAGTCTAGCATCAACCATAGGATTTGTTGTATCTATTGTTCTACCAAGTGGTTGAATCATTCTTTGTATAGTTCTTATAATATGGTCATCATTTATAAAAGAAATCCCATCGTCTTTAATAATCTCACCATTTAGTTCTATATATATTTGGTCTTTACCATTAACCATAATTTCAGTTATATCTTTATCTTCAAGTAATTCAGATAATGGTCCATACCCGTTAATTTCATTATCGATAAGATTATAAATATAGCTTCTTTCAATATCAGACAAATCATATCCTTCTAATGTTTTATCTATCTCAGTTTTAACAAAATCATCCATTGTACCTTTTGCTGTTAAATTATTATCAATTAAATTTTGAATAATTTTTGTTCTTAATTGATCAAGTAATTCCTTATTTTCAAATGCATCATAGTCTTTTATAATACTATAATCACTCTCATCAAATTTAACATCAAATTCATCTATAAATTTTCTAGCCACATTCATCACCTACTTATCTTCACGTACTAAATTATTAGCAATTTTTTCTAATACTTGTACTCCCTTTTTATTCTTTTTTACAAATCTTTTATCTAAAGTTAAAATATTTCCATCAAGTAAATATTTTTCAATTTTTTTCACATACATAGATTCAGGAATAATATAATCTATAGAATTATTAATCATATGTTTTAAATCATATTCGGTAAAATATTTTTTATTTTGTCTATTGGAATAATTAAGTACTACAACATAATTTTTCATATCCATATTGTAATAAATATTCATAAGTGATCGCATATTTTTAGTATCAGCTAAATCATTATTTATTATATATAAAGCTTTATCACTTTGATCTAATGCAGTCAAATTAATTTCATCTAATGTATGATTTGTATCTATTAATATTACGTCATATCTTGATTTTAATTTGGCAATAACAATATTTAAATATTTAATACCAATTTTATTAGCAAGTCTTGGATCACGAGGAGAAGGAAGAACATCAATATATTCATCATATTTTTCAACATAATCCTCTATTTTAGTAAACCTGTTTTCTCTCAAATCATCAACTAATTTAAATATGTCAGTATTATTCTCCATATTCAAATAAAGTGATACAGCACCAGCATACATATCTAAATCCATTATTAGAACCTTTTTGTTTTCATGTTCAAATATACCTGCTAAATTAATTGTTGTAATAGTTTTTCCTACTCCCCCTTTAACAGAAGAAATTGTAAATACCTTTGCTTGTTTTATTGCCATAATTATCCCCTTTCTACAATAATATTATCTCCATCAAATGTACCTTTGTATGTTACCTCAATATTTTTTATAGGATTACTAAATAAATTACTAAATATACCATTTACTTTAGTTTTTATATATACATATAAATCACCATTATCATAATAAACTTTATAATCTTCAATGTTTTTAATATTTTTTTTAATTAATTCAATCGTTTGTTCTTCATCTAAATTTTTACTAAAAGATGTTCTAACAGTATACTTTATATTATTTTCAACATTTCTTTTTTCATATGTAGCATACGATATATCAATAATAACTCCAAGTAACATAAATAATACTGGTATTAAAATAATAAATATAGTTAATGTTTGTCCTCTATTATTCATTTTTATAAATTGTCCTGCTTTCTTCTATTTTATAAGGATTTCCTAGTATATTAGATAATCCAGGTGTATTTATATCAATTTTTTTTGAAATAGTTATTGTTAAAAACTCATCTTTTTCATCAATAAAAAACTCAACACCATTCTCTGTCACAAACGATTGGATTTTATCTTTTTTATTGTTTTCATATAAAGAAACAACATCATTTAAAATATCATTCATTTCATTTTTTTTTAGCAAAATATTGGCAAAATCAAATACTGCCATAATAAATAATATCAAAATAGGCAAAATCATTATAAATTCAACTAAAGCTTGACCTCTATTATTCTTCATAATCAACCCTCCCTATTATCATACAAATTATACCAAAAAAAAAAGAAATACTCAAGTAATATTTCTATTTTAATCTACACAACTTCCCTCACCTGGTTTATTTCCTTCAACATAAGTTTTTCCAACTAAATTGCAAGAAGATTTTGTCATAGAATCTTGTAAATAACCACCCAATAATTTAACTACTGCCACAACTACAACGCTTATAACAGCTATAATAAGTAAATATTCAACTAATGCTTGACCTTTATTGCTTAATTTTTTCATGTAACATTCCTCCTGATTTCAAGTATTCTTTCTAATAACATATTATACTTTTTTTATATATTTGTCAAATGTTTTTTTATGTGATATTATTGTTTTAGTGATTTAAATGAATGTAATTATAAACAATAAAAAATATGATGTTAAAAATTGTAAAAACTTATTTTCAAAATTTAAAGGAATGATGTTTTTAAGAAAAAAAACTAAGACTTGCTACAGATTTAAAAAGTGTAATAGTATTCATACCTTTTTTTGCTTGCAAAATTTAGATATCATTATGTGTGATAAAAATAATAATATTCTTTTTAAATATAAAGATTTAAAACCTAATAGAATTATATTACCTAAAAAGAATGTTTATTATACATACGAGTTTTCTAGTAATATGATAGATATAAATAATGTATATGAAATAAAGACTATTGATTAATAGTCTTTATTTCATATATTGTACCTTCTCTTGTATCTTTTATATAAATACCTTTACTTGCTAATTCTTTTCGTATATTATCCGCTAATTCATAATTTTTATCTTCTTTTGCTTGTTTTCTTAAATTAATTTTATTTTCTATATATTTTTTTAATTCTATATCAATGCTATCCTCTTTATTATCTTTATCATTTAATAAATCTAAAGATAATACTTTGTCAAAATCTCCTATTAAATATATTTTTGAATTATTAGATAAATCTTCATCCTTAATTACATCATATAATACTGTAATAGCAGATGAAGTATTTAAATCATTTTCAAGTGCTTTTGTAAAATTATTTTGATAATATATTATTTTATCACCATTTAATTCACCTGATAAATTTTCCTTTATTGTTTTAATCTTATTTAATAGTTTATTGTATGTATTAGAAATTTGATCTAAAGCATCATACGAAAATAATAACTGTTTTCTATAATGTGATTGTAGACAAAATAGCCTATAAACAATTGGATTATAACCTTTTTCTTCAAGTAATGAAATTGTCAAAAAATTTTCTTTAGATTTGCTCATTTTACCAGTTTGATCATTTAAATGTTCACTATGAAACCAATAATTACACCATTTATGTCCCAAATAGCTTTCAGATTGAGCTATTTCATTAGTATGATGTGGAAATATATTATCAACACCACCACAATGAATATCCAAATATTCGCCTAAATATTTTAATGAAATGCAAGAACACTCTATGTGCCATCCAGGATAACCAATTCCCCAAGGACTATCCCATTTTAGTTGTTGATCTTCAAATTTAGACTTAGTAAACCAAAGAACAAAATCATTTTTATTTTTTTTATTCGAATCAATTTCAACATCATTTCTTACAGCTTCAATCAAAGAATCTTCTGAATGATTAGTAAGAACATAATACTCTTTTAACTTGGAAGTATCAAAATATATATTTCCCCCTGCTTTATATGCATAATCATCATTTAATAATTTTTCAATCATATTGATGTATTCATCAATACATGAAGTTGCAGGTACTATAATATCTGGTTTTTTTACATTTAGTTTTTTCAAATCATTAAAAAAACATTGTGTATAATATTTGGCTATTTCTAAAACCGTTTTGTGTTCTCTTTTAGCGCCTTTTACCATTTTATCTTCACCTGTATCAGCATCACTAGATAAATGTCCAACATCAGTTATGTTCATACATCTTTGAACATTATAACCAATATAATTTAAACTTTTTTCCAAAATATCTTCCATTATATATGTTCTAAGATTACCTATATGTGCATAATGATATACTGTAGGACCACAAGTATACATTTTTACATGTTTTCCATCTCTAGGAATAAATTCCTCTATTTTTCTCGATAATGTGTTGTACAATTTCATAAACCTTCACCTTCTAGTAAATTATAACATATTATATAGATATTTAATAGTATAAAATTATTTAAAAAAAATACTTATTAAATATAAAATGTATATATTTTTTATAAATTTCTTTAAAAATTATTGCATAATTTGCCCGGTTATGCTATTATTAAAGAGTGCTAAATGCATATATGGACCCTTAGCTCAGTTGGTTAGAGCATCCGGCTCATAACCGGGCGGTCATAGGTTCGAGTCCTATAGGGTCCACCATCTTGTGCAGGTGTGGCGAAATTGGCAGACGCGCTAGACTTAGGATCTAGTGTCTTACGACATGGGGGTTCAAGTCCCTTCACCTGCACCACTTTGTTTACCACTAGTCTTATGACTAGTTTTTTTGTGCCCTATGACCGCCATAGAATGAAAGGATGCTCTTTAAACTAATCTTAATTATAATATTTTGTAATATAAATATTCAAAATCAAAATATTTTATAATAATTAATACATTTTTATAAAGCAATAAAAGGCAACATAATTAACACATATCTAATTTTAATTATTTTATGTCCAATATAATAATAATTCACAAATAAATAAAAAAAACTAATTATATACAAAAAAATTACTTTTTATAATTATAAAGTTCAAAATCAAATTTATTAATGTTAAAAAAATATATTTCATATTTATTAAATATTCGAAATAACAAAAACAGTCATTTGATTTAGTTATGTTAATACTCTAAAATTTAATTTGAGGTGATTATTATGGATGAAAATATGAAAAGTTTAATAAATGAATTTTGTAAAATAAATAATAAAGGTTGGATAAAAAGTAAATATAAAAGTTATGGTAATGTTGGATTAACATTTGAAAATGAAATTAATAAAAAAATTGATTCAATGTTTTTTCCTGATTACAAAGATATAGAAATAAAATGTTCGACACGATTTAGCCGATATCCTTTACATTTATTTAATACTGCTTTTGATGGCCCGACATTTCCTGAAATTAATAGAATAATTGAAAAATATGGATATCCAGATAAAGATATAAGTGATAAAAATATTTTTATTGCAACACTTAATTGTAAGAATCCATGTTGCGTAAATAATAATTTTAAATTTAAATTTGAAATTGATAAAAAAAGTGAAATATTAATATTATGTGTTTACAATAAAAATAATGAACTAATTGAAAGAGAATCCTTTGTTTACTTAGACAAATTAAAAGATCATTTATGCCTAAAATTAAATAAACTAGCTTTAATAAGGGCTAGTAAAAAAATTATTGATGATGTTATTTATTATAGGTATTATTCACTAGAATTATATAAACTAAAATCATTTGAAACTTTTTTAAATTTATTAGAAAGAGGAATTATAGAAATAAGTATTGTTGCTAGACTTATTAAAAGTGGTGATAAGATTGGAACATATAGTAACAAAAGTTTAGAATTTACTATTAAAAAAAATTTCATTTCCCTATTATTTGATAAAATTCACTATTTAGAAGCTGGATAGAAATTGCACTTCTTTATGGTCGTGTTGTTCGAATCCTAATCAAGAGCAATAAACAAAAAAACCGTTGAATTTCAACGGTTATTTTCATTATGGTGTCCCAGGAGAGATTCGAACCCCCGACCCACGCCTTAGAAGGGCGTTGCTCTATCCAGCTGAGCTACTGAGACATTCCTGTTCTAACTGAACAAGACAATTATACAATAAAAATTTCTTTTATTCAATAGTTTTTATAACACTTTTATAAATTTCTTTTCCATTATAATTAAATATAACTTCATCAACATCATAATTATCACCAATTGATAAACTTATTGTGTTAATAACCTCTTCTAGTATATTATACGTATCAATATTATCAAAAATATTTTCATTAAATGTTAAATATATACTGCTATTATCATTTTTCTTATTTAATATTTTAGTATTATTATTTAGATAGCTTATTAAATTGTTATGATATAATGAACCCTTAGATAATTCTTGAACAATTACATCTATTTTATCACTACCACCATCAATATACTTAGTAACTGGTACATAATAAATATTATCATTATATTTACTTAAATAATATATTGTTATTTTATCAATATTTTTGTAAGTTGTAATATCATATTCTTTATTAATTCCATAGCCTCTATCTAATGATGTTGGAAGAATTTTCCCAGATGGCAGCTTTGTTAGTACATCACCATTTACATATATTATAACATTTTTTACATTTTCTATGGATGTTAATGTATACACAATTGATTCTATTACTTTGCTTTCGTTAAATTCTTCTATATTTAAAAATTCAATCGAAAAATTTACCTTAATTGTACCTTCGACATATTCAACGCTCAATATTTTTGTATCACTTGGAATTACTGGTTTGAAACCACTTGGAATTTTGCTTTCTTCTTTTCCTGAAATTATTAGAAGCTCTAATAATTCCTTTGCTTTTTGATCTATTTTCTCATTATGTTCAAGGGCGACAGTTGTTCTTGAAACGTAATCATATTGATCAATTAAATAAATGACATTACTTTCTAAAGTATAATCAACATATTCCAATTTTTTTTCAACTTCTAATACATTAGTTTTAGGCATTAAAGTAAGTAAAAATAAAGTAAATAACGTAGCCGATGTAATTATAATTCTATTTAGTATCCTCTTTTTTAACACCATTTCACCTCTTTAATTAATAGTATGAAAAAAAACCGCTTTAATGCGATTTTATAGTGTAATTTCACCAAGTTTAAGTAATTCTACAACAGCACTTGCTCTGCCTTTGACTCCAAGCTTTTGCATAGCATTTGATATATGATTTCTAACTGTTTTTTCACTAATTTTTAATTTTTCAGAAATTTGAACAGTTGTATTATTTTGTATTAACAATTCAAAGACTTCTTTTTCTCTTTTTGTTAATATGCTTTTTTTCATAAACTCCCTCTCTTTCTAAGATGATGGATTATATTTTTATTCATATTATTGTATGTATTTAAATATACAATGTGTATGTTTTTTTACTAAAAAAAAGTTCATATATTTATGAACTTTAAGCACTAAACTGTACAGTTACATACATTTTTGTTTCAAATTTTTCTTGAATTGTATTCATTATATTGTTAGCTAGTGTTGTATCATGTTCACTACCAGATATAACAACTTTAACTTGATTATTTTTTATTTTTATAAAAGATTTTAATTTATATGAAGATTCTATCAAATTTTCCAACTCTTCTTCTTTATTCTTATTTGTATTTAAATCTTTCATTTTATCAAATGCATCATTTTTTTCTTCAACACTTGACTTATTGTCCATTAATACTAATTTTAATGTATCTAATTCTTTTAAATATTCTTCATCATCAGCAACTTTTAAAGCTGTTATTACTTCATTTTCTTCTATAGAAACTTTTGTATCCTCTTCACTAGTATCTTTAGTTACAAAATTAGAATTATTTGTTATCAATAATTCTGTTGGCATTGTAACATAATACACACTCAATACTAAAATTAAACTAAATAATGTCAAAAACCATAAATTCTTTTTATTTATCATTTGTATCCTCCCCTAGTGCATATCTAATTAAAACTATGATAAAAAGGATTAAATATTACAAAAAAAAGGATTTTTCTCCTTTTTTTATAATTCTTTATTTTTTATTGCTTTTTTTAGTAATATTATAAGTTCATCAATAGATATAGTTACTGTTTCTGTGGTACCAAATTTTCTATAACTTATTAAATTATTATCAACTTCATTTTGGCCAATTATTAATGTAAATGGAATTTTATGAGTTTGACTTTCACGTATTTTATATGATAATTTTTCATCTCTGTTGTCAAGTTCAACCCTTATATTTTCATCCAATAATTTTTCATGTAACTTGTTACAATATTCTAGATGATATTCATTATTAACAGGAATTATATTAACTTGTACTGGTGATAACCAAAGTGGAAGATTCCCTTTTGTTTCCTCTAAAATATAAGCCATAAACCTATCAATTGAACCTAATATTGCTCTATGTAATACAACAGGTGTTTTCTTTGACCCATCCTTATCAACATATTTTAAATCGAATTTAGCAGGTAAACAAAAATCTAATTGACAAGTAGATAATGTATATTCATTACCAACAGCAGGTCTAACATTAACATCTAACTTTGGGCCATAAAAAGCTGCCTCTCCTATTTCTTCAGTATAATTAATACCAAGTTCATTTAGAACCTCTCTAAGTCCATTTTCTGCTTTTTCCCACATTTCATCATCTTGATGATACTTTTCTTTATCCTCTGAATCACGAAGAGATAAAACAAATCTATAGTCTTTAATTCCAAAGTCTTTATATGTATCTAGTATTAAATCAACAACTTTTTTAAATTCATCCTTTATTTGTTCAGGTGTTACAAATAAATGTGCATCATTTTGGCAAAAATGTCTTCCTCTTTCTATTCCTTTTAATGAACCACTTGATTCATATCTAAAATCATGAGCAATTTCACCAATTCTTATAGGTAAATCCCTATATGAATGTAATTTATTAGCATATATCATCATGTGATGAGGACAATTCATTGGTCTTAACACAAAACTTTCTCCATCGACCTCCATTGCAGGAAACATGTTTTCTTTATAATGTTCCCAATGTCCACTTGTTTTATATAATTCTACATTTCCAACACATGGTGTCATAACATGTTGATATCCAAGCCTTTTTTCTTTGTTTTTTATATAATTTTCTAATTCTTGCCATATTATATATCCATTTGGTAAAAACATAGGTAATCCCCTACCAACTAAATCATCAGTCATAAATAAATCTAGATCTTTACCTATTTTTCTATGATCACGTAGCTTTGCTTCTTCAAGATAAGATAAATAGTTCATCAAATCTTCTTCTTTTTCAAAACAAACGCCATAAATTCTTTGAAGCATTTTGTTTTTTGAATCACCTTTCCAATATGCTCCACTTACTTTTACAAGTTTAAAATACTTCATATCTTTCGTAGAATTCATATGCGGTCCTCTGCATAAATCAATAAAATCACCTTGTTGGTATGCAGAAATTACTGTATCGTTTTCATTCATTCTTCTAATTAAATCTATTTTATATGGATCATCTTTAAACATTTCTAATGCATTTTGTTTAGTAAGCTCTATTCTTTTAATTAACTTATTGTCCTTACTGATTTTTTTCATTTCTTTCTCTATTTTAGGTAAATCATCTTCTTTTATTACATCATCACCTAAATCAATATCATAATAAAATCCTTCTTCCACAACAGGGCCTACCCAAAACTTTGCATTTGGATATAAATGTTTTATAGCATGTGCAAGTAAATGCGCACAACTATGATTTAATTTATTTAAATCTTCATTTTCTTTAAAATTAATCATATTATTCTCCTCTTTACTTATCTTATTCCTCTTCTTATTAAAGTCTTAACTCTATTTAATTTTTGTGTAATACAAGGTTCTGCCTCGAAAAAATCATTCGATAATACTTCCCCATTTGGAAGTTCTCTATAACCTTGTTCTTCCAGATATCTTTTTCTTACTAAGTCTCTCTTTAATTTTTCCTCATTTTGTTTAATTTGATTGCATAACATAGAAAGATTTATTGGCCTTTCATACGGAATAATTTTGCCTACATCATCTCTTACTAAAATATATGTACCATTTAATATATCTTCTTTTTTTATTTTTTTAAAATTAACATGTGTTAAGTGTGTTTTCCCTTTCATAATTAAATAATTTGAAAACTCTTCATGTGTTAACTTCAATTTTCCATCATACTTAAGATTTAAAAAATTCCACATAAACTCTCTTATTTCCAAAATGTTTTTTCTACTTACGTTCATACATACTCCTCCAAAACGCAAAAAAGAATAGTACTAAGGAGTGCAGAAAGCACGGTACCATCCTTTTTTTTACTTTTATATTTTTAACGGAATAACCCGGAAACTCTTTTGAGTTCAGTTCATTGGTAGTAATTATTAAATTTTACTTTTAGGCTTTCACCATTCCTAAATCGCTAAAATTAGTTTTATTCAATAATCATGTCCAAATCAAAACTATTACTTAAATTTTACCACTAATTTTTAATTTGTCAATCACAAATTAAATTGTTTTAATTTATTCCTTTTAGCATTATTTTTAAATACTATATCTTCTGGCTTAATATGATTAATACTTAGATTTAACTCATGCTCTAATTTTTCACATTCTTTTAAATATTTTGATTTATCTTTAAGCTTTTGGTTATTAAAAATAATATCTGTAATTAATCGTTGATTAAAAATAAATAAATAATTAATGTCATTTATTAAATTTAAATTATATGTTCCATCAACTTCGAATGCTTTTGTAGAATAATTATATTCACCTACATTATTACTAATAATAGTGTATAACTTCTTAAAATCAATTACATTCAACCTATTAAATATATTACTTAAATTATTCATATGATTTATATAATCATTTATATATTCTTTTCCACAATAAATAAATGGTAGTTTATTTTCATCAATATAATTTATAAATTCTTCATTAAGTAATATTTCAATAGATTCATCAATTGTATAGCTTTCGAAATCTTTAATATTCTTAGAAGCTAGAATTTTTTTGGATAATTGACTTAAGTTTTTCAATAAAGTATTATTTTCCTCATCTATGAAGATTTTACTTTTATAAATCTTAAAATCTGTAATACAATTACCTTTTTCAATATTAAATTCATATGTAATTGTAGGATTTTCTTCATTATATTTTAATGCTAATTTTCTTTTTATATTTTCACTAATTTTTTCATGTTCAATCATGCAGTTATAAATTTTACTATCCACTGATGTATATGGTGCGACAATTTTACTTGTATCTATTACATGTATTTTAAGTTTTCTCTTATCACCATCTTGAGATAATGAATAAGCATTAATTCCATTTAATGTGATACAGTCATCTAATACATTTACTCTATTGTCTTTTTTCAAACAATGTGTTCTATTATTTGATAATAACTCAGTTTGCCATCTTAATTGTCTTTCATCAACTTTTCTAAATTTTAATTTCTTTTCATAATATAAATATTGACTTTTTAATTTTCTTACTTCTTTTTTTGCTAAGGTTTTTCTATCTTCTTTATATATTTCTTTATCTAGATAAAGTATAAAATCATCTAATATATAGTCAATTGTTACTTTATCTTCAAAATTCAACTTCAAATTACTATTGTTCATGAATAATAAATATACTTGTTTTAAATAATCTGGATTTATAAAACAACCATTTTTATCTTTTAACATTTCTTTATAATTATAGATATATTCCTTTAATATATTTATAATTATATGTTCATTACTATGTTCTTTTACTCTAACATTTACTATTTCTGGCATATAATTAATTATTTTTTTTACATATGGATATCCATTTTCATCTTTTAAATAGTATTTTATGACATCACATCTATAATCATGTTCTGTACTTTTTGTATCTTCTTTATAATTTTTACAAATAAAATCAAATACAATTCTCAATTCCTTTAATATAGAACGTTCCAATTCATTATCATCATTTTTATTTAACGAAAGTAATCTATATCTAATTGTATCTTTTATTGAATTTATCATAACAATATCTTTATCATCTTTAATTTCTTCATCAATTATTTTGTTAGATATATACTTTGATACATTAAGAATACTTATTGAATAGTCTTTAACATAATTCATAACTAAATACTTATATGCTGTTAAAATTTCTAATAAAGTATATCTGTCTAAACAATCATTATTTTTAATTTTATCAACTACTTCTAGCTCTTTTTTCGACAATTTTGAATTATTATTTATTTCATTGCTATTCTTTTTTGAAATATTTTTTCTCTTTTTATGTTCTATTTTTATAGCTTCATTAGAATATTCCTCAATTTCTTTTACATATTTATAAATTTCTTTTGAAGTATTCTTTTCTAGTGTGGAATAAATATCTATACATTTACTTTTCAATAAATTTAATAGTTTTATTCTTTTATTTATATCTGTTTCATTTTCTAGTTTTTTTAATGTTTCTAATATATTCGTATTAATTTTCAAATCAATGGTTAATATTTGCTTTTCATTTAGTTTCAATACAGGATAATAATATTTCTTTTTAACAATTATTTCTTTTTTACTTGCTTTAATTTTATCCTTTATTTCATACTCTATTTTTATCAAATTATTTATATATCTATATATTCGTTCAAAAGTCTTATATTCAGATCCAAAATTTTCTTTTTTTATTTTGATATTTGCTTTTGAATATATTTGTTTTAATTGAATTAATATTAAAATCCTTTTATCTGTATCAAATTCATAATTTAACTTATCAAATAGAACATAAGTATTTCTATTAAGAATAACATCAATATTTTTAATTTCTGTATCGTTAATTTTAAATAATAAATTTTTATTTTTTATTTTAATACTATGTTCTACCTCAATATAGTCTTTAATTTCTTTATATAAATCTATGTTTTCTTTAAATTTTTCTATTTCACTAATAGATTTAAATACTCTATTTGTTTTTAAATACTTTTCATATTGTTTTTTCAAATTACTTAGTTTTTCATACTTTGTAGTTGCACTATCTATTAGGGCATTTAAAAGTTTTATTTTATCATTATAATTTAATAGTTGTATTTTTTTTGATAAATACATTCTTTTTTTATTAATTGAATTAATTTTTTCTATTTTTCTTACTATATTTTCCATAAAAGCCCAACCTTACTTCCTATAATTTTTTGTAACTAAATTAAATTCACTAGTTAACTGTCTTACCCTCTCAATTATTCTTTTAGCTTTTATTTCTTCTATTCCATCTTTACTATTAGAAAGATGTTGTTCTAACATATTTATATCTAAATTAGATGTAAAAAATGTTGGCAATTCATCTTGCATTCTATATTGAAGTATTGGTCCCAATACCTCATCTCTTTCCCATGAAGTATTTGCTTCAGCACCTATATCATCAATAAGTAAAATAGGTATCTTTTTTACTTTATTTAGTACAGTTATATATTCTTCTTTTCCAAATAAAGTTTTTAAATAAGATATATATTCAGGCCAATATACAATAGAACTTTTTATATTATTTTTAGCAAGTTCATTAAACACAGCAGAAACTAAATATGTTTTTCCACTTCCAAAGCTTCCACTTAAATATATTCCTTTTACCTTTTCACCATTTAAATACTTTTCTAGAAAATCCATAAGATAAGTTATAACAGGATATCTAGACGCATCTTTTTTGTATATATCCTTTATTCTAGCGTTTGCTATTTCCTTCGGTTCATTATATACATAAACATTATCTTTATATGAGTTTTCCTTTTCATATTTATTCTTAAATTTACAAGCCTTATATCCAAAAGAAAGTGATTTATCTTTTTTATTTGGTAAATAAGCATATCCACATATTTTATTTTTACATTCAATTAATCCCTTGCAATTTAAACAATGATCATATTCAATAGATGATTCTTCCAACTCACTTGTATATTTAGATAATACTTCTATATTTAATTTCAATTTATCTACAAGGCGTTTAAATTTATCGTTACTATATGATTCATTAAAAGCTTTATATAATTCTGTTTCAAGATTCTTTTTTTTATTATATTTATCAATTGAATCAATTACATTTTTCATATTTCAATTCACCTACTCAAATTTGCTTAGCATTTCTTCCATCTTTTTAATATCTTCAGCACTACCTTGCTTCATGTCATTTTCTTGCTTTGCCCATTCTGGAACACTCTCTAAAACTTTAACTTTCTTTGTTGTTTTAGTTTTATTTCTATTTTTATATTCTTGGTTTGCTAAAGCCATAGCATCTTCTACCGTTTCTATTTTACTTCTTGAAAACTGTGTCGCTACAGCATCAACAAAATTTTTATTTAATTTATTATTGCTTATTTTAAGTACATAATCAATAATAACATTTACAACTCCAGGATTTAAATTCATATCATCAAGAAGATATTCTAATATATTTATTTCATGCTTAGTCGGTTTATCACCACCATGCTTATTACATATAAATTCATATGGGCTCATTGTTTCAAATTGATATATTATTTTATCTTTTTTACTGTTCCCATATTCTTTTCTTAAACGTTCGGGTTGCTTTTTATATACAATTCCAACCACTTTATCAGGATTTTCAAACTTATAATATTTTCTTGCATTTTCTTTTAAAAGTTCTTTACTTATTTTTTTATCTATAATTGAATTTTTAATCAATTCTAGCATTTCTGAATCATTATAATTATAAATAAATGACAATTTATATAAAAAATCTTTTATTTCATTTGTAACATATTTTGTATCTAGTAGTTCTTCGGGTATAAGACTTATTGTATTTTCTAAATTAAATGAAGATAATATTTTTAGTTTGTTCTTTTTATTTTCTCTTAAATCACCTAATATAGGTCTATAACTATCAAAATCAATACTCATAAATATATCATTAAATGATGAAGTTATATCTTCATATTCATCTAAATTTATAGTTGGAATTTTAAAATAAGAAACTATTCTTTCAAACTCAGTTTCACCGACACTATTATATAAACTTATATTTAAAACAGGATTATTCAAAAATTCATAAACAGATAAAGGAGAATACAATTCATATACATATTCATTTGTAATACCTCTTTTAACATATGTTTTTAAAAGTCCTATACCTTCTAACTTTTCTCTAGAATTTATAATTTCATCTAGATCCATTTGAGTATTATTTATAAGATGTAGATGTGTCCAATCAGATGAAGTTATATCATTTTGATCTAAATATGCCCAAAGGGAAAAATATAGACTAATTGATGATTGACCTATTATAGGCTGATATAGCATGAAAAGAATTTTTCTATCACTATCATTTAAAATTGATTTATTTATAACAATAAATTTATCTGATGGTATAACTCTTTCCATAAACTCACCCACTAACTAAACATATTTTAACATAAAAAATAAGAATTAAAAACAAGTTTTATAAAAAACTTGTTCTAAACCTTTATTTTTTGATTTTTATTTTCTATATGTATTCTCTGAATAACTGCTAAAGAACAGAAAAGAGAAAGAGTAAATGAACCTCCATAAGATAAAAATGGAAGTGGTACACCTGTTAAAGGAATAATACCAAATAATCCTCCTAAGTTAATGAATATATGGCAGAAAATATATATAGACATACCAAATGCTATATATCTTCCTCTTATTGTCTTAGATGTACTAGATATTTTAAGTATTCTATATAAAACAATAATATACAAAATTAATATTACACTTGAAAAAATAAACCCATATTCTTCTGCTATTATAGCAAATACTGAATCTGTATGAGCTTCTGGAATATAAGATTTTTGTGTACTATTACCTATTCCTACTCCAAATAATCCTCCAGAATTAATAGCTATAAATCCATTACATATTTGATATCCACCACTTTCATATCTAGAACATGGATCAAAAAAATTAAATCTATTAAGTTGTTTTTCTGAAAATAATTTACCCGCATTAACAAAAATTATAAATATACCAACTACACCTAATATCAAAACAAGAAACAGAACTTTTAATTTATCACTTTTTAATATTGGACTTGCAAAAAACATAACAAAGAATATAACACATAAAATTATCATTGTACCCATATCTTTTTGTAAAAAAACCATTAATGGGAAAAATAATCCTGCAAATAATATAATAGCTAACATACTATTATGATCTTTATTTGGATTTCTTAATCTAAAATAAAAAGCTTCAAATAAAACACTTAAAAAAATTATCATTGTTGGTTTAGCAAGTTCACTTGGTTGTAAATTGAAAAAGCCAAAATCAATCCAGTTCTGATTACCACTCCAATTTTGTCCTATGAATAAAACTGCTACATTCAAAATGCCAACTACAATAAATAAAACAAGTCCAAATACTCTATAATTTCTAGTTGGTTTCATAATTATATATATACTTATAATAACACTACCAATAAGTATTGCAGCTTGTTTAAAAAAATAATTATAAAGTGACGTATTATACTTTAATACTGCTACTTGACTAGAAGCTGTTACTATATTTAAAAGCCCAAAAACAAATAATATAACAGTACATATAAGTAATACTTTATCCATATCTTTAAGTGTATTTTTAAGTTTTTTCATACTTTCACTCCTATTTTATATAATAACACACTATTAAATAACTCTCAAGATAAAGTACATTTCTTTAAAATAATTTAGGCATATTCAATCACCTATTTTACATCTTTTGAGTAGACTATATTAGAAAAAGGAGGGGATTTTTTTGTACTACTACGGAGGATATCAAGGATACGGAAATGCTTGCTGTAATCAAGGAAATTACGGATACGGTACTGGATATGGAGCAGCTATAATCCTTGTTCTATTTATTTTACTTGTAATCATAATTGGTGCTGGAACATGGAATCGTAACAACTAATTAAAAGCCCTATTTTTATAGGGTTTTTATTGTTTTTAAATTAAATTTGTGCTAAAATATATTCACTGGTGATGTATATGTTTAAAAAATTAAAAATATTAGATGAGAAAAATAAAATATTAAGAGAAATTTCTAAAGAAGTAACTGAACCACTTACTAAAGAAGAAAAGGAAACAATAAATCAAATAATACTTAATTTAAAATATAGTCAAATAGAAAATTTATCTAAAAAATATGATTTACGCCCTGGTATGGGTTTAGCCTTCCCTCAAATTGGAATTTTAAAACGTATTATAGTAATTGTCTATGAATATGAAGAAGGAAAATTTGAAAACTATGTTGTAGTAAATCCAAAAATAGTTAGTAATTCAACAGAAATTATAGCTGCAGAAGCAGGAGAAGGATGTCTTAGTGTTAACAGAGAAGTTGATGGCCATGTACCAAGATATGCACGTGTTACTGTAGAAGGATTAGATACTGATGGAAATAAAATAACAATTCGAGCAAGAGAGGATTTATCTATAGCCTTTCAACATGAAATAGATCATTTAAATGGAATTCTATTTTATGATAGAATAGATAAAAATAAACCATTCTTTACAGATGATGAAATAAGATTAATATAAAGATTTACCTTAGGGGGGTAAATTTTTTTCTTTATGTGGTATAATAAATTTGGTGATAAAATGAAACAATATAAAAAGAATATTGCAAAAACTACATTTAAAGTTATCACATTAGTTGTAATAGCAGTAGTTTGTTGTATTTTAATTTACTATTATGCTTAAAAGGAGGTTTATTTTATGAAAAATAAAGTTGTAATAATAGGTTGTGGAAATGTTGGAATGAGTTATGCATATGCCCTTTTGAATCAAAGAACATATGTTAATGAACTTGTTTTAATTGATTTAAATAAAACAAGAATAGAAGGAGAAGCAATGGACTTAAATCATTGTCTTGCAGTAGGTCCTTCTAAAATAGATATAAAAGCTGGAGATTATTCTGATTGTAAAGATGCTACATTAATTGTAATTGCTGCTGGTGCAAATCAAGAACCTGGTGAAACAAGAATGGATTTAATATATAAAAATAGTAAAATATTTAAATCTATTATAGATAATGTAATGTCTTCTGGATTTGATGGTATATTTTTAATTGCTACTAACCCACTTGATGTTATGACATATTTAACATTTAAATATTCAAAATTACCTCACAATAGAGTAATTGGTTCTGGTACATGTCTTGATACAGCAAGACTTCGTTATTTAGTTGGAGAAAAACTAAATATTAATCCTAAAAACGTACATGGGTATGTTATTGGAGAACATGGTGATTCAGAATTTGTTCCATGGAGTAATGTTAATATAGGTCTTCAAAATATAACTGATTTTTTAAATAATCAAGAACTATCTGAAATAGAAAAAGATGTTAGAAATGCTGCATATGAAATAATTAATAAAAAAGGTGCTACATTCTATGGAATTGGTATGTGTTTAGCTAGAATAACAAATGCTATATTAGGTGATGAAAATACAGTACTTGCTGTTTCAGCATATGATGAAGTAAATGATATATATATGGGAATACCTTCTATAATAAATAAATCAGGTATACAAAAAAGAATATATGTTAAATTAAATGAAGAAGAAACAAATAAATTACAAAACTCAGTTGATATAATTAAAGATGCAATTAAAAAGATAGAAAATTAAATTCTATCTTTTTCTTCTTTTTATTCTTCTTTTTTTCTTTTTATTCTTTATATAAATTATTAACATAAAAAATACAAATATAGAAATATAAATTAAATAATAAGGAAATTTCTTTATTTCAGTATTTAAAACAACATCGTAAGTATATAATTCTTCTCCTTCATACATAACAGTTATAACGCCAAGTTTATCCCCTACTTTTGATTTATAATCTATAACATCTAATCCATCATATTTATATTCTAAGTTATTTAAATCAATATTCTTTTTTACATATACTTTTATATTTTTATTAGAATATATATCTAATTTCTTAATTGTACTTTTTTTAACTTTTAAAGTTTTTAGTAATTGATTTTTACTTATTAAAGTTTTATATTCATAGTTCTCATCATAATAATTATAAGTATCTAATGCATCTTCTAAATTATATGGGTAAGATCCATTTTTTGCTCCACAAGTTACAAGTAAATAATCAATATTACTTAAGGAAGCTATACTAGCTAAACAAAGACCAGCTTTATTAGTTGTTCCTGTTTTAGAACCTAATATGTAACTTGCATCTTTATTTAAAACTTTTGCTTTGGCACTTAGTGTACTAGATAAAACAAGACCATTTGTTGTTGTATACTTTTTTGTAGTAAATATTTTTTTAAAATCTTTATTTTTTAATGCATATTTTAAAGTTTTAGCAACATCATCTACACTAGAATAATTCTCAACACTATCCATACCTATAGGATTATCAAAATGAGTATTTTTTAAATTTAACTCAACTGCTTTTTTATTCATTAATTCAACAAAGTCATCAATACTACCAGATACATTATTAGCAATAGCTTGTACAGCATCTGCACCACTTGGTAAAATAATACCATATAATAAATCTTCATACGTTACCTTATCGCCAACATTAAATCCAGCTTTCGCATACCCTTCTAATCCTTTAAAATCAGATTGTTTAAGAGTAACATAATCATTTATATTATCTATATTTTCAATAGCTACAATAGATGTCATTATCTTAGTTAAACTAGCTATTTGAATCTTTTCATCCTTAGATTTTTCATATATTACGTTATCATCATTTAAATTATAAAGAACTGCATTTTTTGAATTTATATCTAACGCAGAAACATTTATAAATGTTAAAAAAATAATTAAACCAAATACTATTTTTTTCATATCTTACCACCATACATATTATAGTATAAAATAACAAAAAACTAAATAATAAAATAATTATCTGTGTAAAGTAAAAGATATTATCCTGTAATAATATCTTTTAATATTCTTTTTGTTTTATTTTTTTTATAATCTTCATATTTTTAATTCATAATTTATTCTTTTTTTAATTTATCACATATCAAATCAGTTACTATATAAGAAACAGCATATATTATTGTTGTAACAAAAACCATTTTCCAATTTATACTTTTAGAAAACAAATACATTACTAAAGTATATATAATTTCAAAAACAACTATATTTATTAAATATTTTATATATTTTTTCATATAAGCCTCCTAACAAATTATCAAATTGTAATTTTTATTCAATAGTAAATTCAACTGCTACATTGAAAGTTTCATATTTTTCTTCTTCATATTCATAGTCAATTTCTTTTATAATTCTATAAGTTCCATTTGCAAGTTTACCATACCCATTTTCCCAATTGAGTTCAATTTCTTTACTTTCTTTTGCTGAAAGTTGAAAAGCTGGCATATCGAAATATAATTCAATATTTATTTTATGCCATTCTTCATCTTTTTTAATTTCTATTTCATAAGGATCCCCATATTGGAAATTTTTATCACTATTATTTGTTAAAACAAGAGTTGCACTTTTATTTGTTAATGTTCCCTCTTTAATAGTCATTGTAACATCATTTTGTGAAATCTTAATATTAGACTTATTTCCAATATCAAATTTATTTTTTGCTTTTCCACATCCTGCCATTCCCAATACTATAATCCCACATAATAAAATAGTTAAAATTTTTTTCATAATCAATCCTCCATTTCAATAAATTACTATCTATCTATTCAATTATACCACATTTTTTCTAAATTAGATTATTCGGATTATTACTACACTATGAGCATTATAATTTAAAATATTTAATTACGAATTTTGTTCCTAGTTTGTTTGATTCAACACTAACATTTCCGTTATCTTCTTCAATAATAGTCTTTGCTAGAGCCAGTCCAATACCTATACTATCAGATGTAGCATTTTCACCTTTATAAAATCTCTCAAAGATGTGTGCTATATCTTTTTTAGAAATACCATCACCAGTATCAATAATTTCAATCATTGAATATACATTATTATCTTCTATATTAATTGTTACTTTTGAAGCATTTTTAGAGTGATCTATAGCATTTTTTAATATATTAGTTATTGCTTCAATTTGCCATTTAGAATCACATACAATTTTAGAATTTCCTTTAGTATTAAATTCAATATTAATGTTTCTTAAATCACATAAAGTAGAAACATTTTTAATGGATTCTTTAACAATATTTTGTAAATCATTTTCTTGTTTTATAAAATAAACTGTATTAGCATCAAACTTTGATAACTTTAAAAGTGTTTGTACCAAAAAATTAATGTTTGTAACATTTCTTTTTATATCTCTAATAAAATCATTTCTAACACACTTATCCATATCAGGATCTTCAATAATATTGTCTAACATTACTAATATACTAGTAAGTGGAGTTTTTAATTGATGAGAAATATCTTCTAATGATTTTTTTAGATTTATTTTATCCTTGTTAGAATTTTCAGCTGATTCTTTTAACATTATGGTAGTTTTATATATTTCATTTTTTAAAATTGATAATTCATCTTCTGATATCGAATCAATCTGTAATTCATAGTTCTTTTTGTTTATTTCTTCTATACATTTAATAATATCCTTTATATCATTTTCTTTTTTATGATTATATCTAATATATAAAATCATTAAAATAATAATAGTTATTGTTAAAAAAGACATATTTATAACTAAAAACATATGATAGTCTTTATCATTTTTAATAAGAACTGATTTATTATCTACATCAATTCCATATTTGATAAAAAAATCATTAGATTCAAATTCATCACTATTTAAAATTGTAATAATTTCTTTATCCGTTATTTCTGGATACTTATCTTTGATTACATTAATAATAGCACCAATTTTATTATTAAAATTTTTAGTATAAGTATTGTATTCATATATATTTAATGTTAGGAACGAAACAAATAAACATATTGATACAATAAATGTAGAAATAAAATACTGTTTTAATTTAATTTTATTCTTCATCAATCCTATAACCCATTCCTTTAATAGTAGTAATAATATCTGTTCCTATTTTTTCTCTAATTCTTTTGAAATAAACGGTAACCGTATGATCATCTACATAATTACCAGTCCAATCCCAAATTTTATCTAATATAACATTTCTACTAACTACTTTATTTAAGTTATTAAATAATAAATTTACAAGTTTTAATTCTAATGCAGTTAGTTCAATAGGAATATTATCTTTCATTAAAACAAATTTATCCATATCGTAAGAAATATCTTTTACTTTAATAATATTTTTCTTTTTAGATCTTAATAATATTCTATTAACTCTTGCAAGTAATTCTTTAGAGCTAAAAGGTTTAGTTATATAATCTTCAGCACCTACATTTAATCCTTTAACAATATCATCTTCTTCATCTTTAGCTGTTAAAAAAATAGTAGGAATTTTTAAATTCTTAATAGTATTTTCAAATAAGTTAAATCCATTTCCATCTGGTAAAGTTATATCAAGTATTATTAAATCAATGTTGGAGTTATTTAATAAATATTCTTTTGAATCTTTTATAGTAGTTTTTACATTTAAATTATAGTTATTTTTTTCAAAAGAGTATGTGAGTCCTTTTATAATTGATTCTGTATCTTCAATTAACAAAATATTCATATATTAGCTCCTTTCATTACATAATATTATACCACAATATAAGGAGCTTTTCGCTCCTTATATTAGATATTCTCATTTCTAATTGTTTCAATAGTATTTTGCTTATTTATTTTACTCATAGAATACTTCATAATTAACGAAATAAGTATAAATACAACTGCTATAGCAATTAATATTGCTACAATAGGAAGTTTATAAGGTATTCCTGATTCTTCTGATAAGAAATGATAAATAATATATGATAATGCTATTCCAATAGGTACACCAAAGAATAGAGATTTAATACCCATAAATAAACTTTCTAATCGAATCATCCTGTTAAATTCTTTTGTTGTCATACCAACTGATTTTAACATAGCAAATTCTTGTTTTCGTAGTTCCATATTAGTAGTAATAGTATTAAAAATATTAGTTATACCGATTAATGAAATTACAATTATAAATCCATAAAGAAATATTCCTACTAAAGTAAATAAGTTACTCATTATTTTAACATTTTCATCTACATTATTAATGTTATAATCTTCGCCTTTTAAGAAATCATCAAGATCATCTTGTAATTTATCAGCATCATTTGATTTATAATATATTGCTAATGATTTAGATTTAAAATTAGCATCAAACATTTCATCACTAATAAGTAAATATTGCCCATCGACACCTTTAAATCCAAAAGGTTTAACATCAGAAACTGCTCCAATTTCTATTTTTATTTTTTTATCTTTATCAGTGATAGTGGCGTCAATGATGTCACCTTTATTAAAGTTAAATACTCTCATATATTTAGTAGTTAACTTATTGTTTTTATTATAGTTAGAAACATATCCCTTATCAACAAGAATAGCTTTATTTTTAATTTCATTATAATTTAAGCCTAATGAATCAACATACTTTTTAAACTGTTCTTCTCCAATAGAAATTATAGATGCATATGTAGGTTTATTTTCATCTAATGCTAAATTTAAAAACTTAGCATATTCTTTGTTATAATGATTCCCTGTAAAAGATATTTCACTATTTCTAAATATTGTATAATCTTCTATATTATCTAATCTAGTAGTTTCTATAAATTTATTATAAGATTCATTATTTGTGATAGTTGTAGATAATGAAATATTAAAATCAGATATCTCTAATTCATGATCTACTTGTTGAAATGCCAATTTCATAAATCCTGATAAAGCAATAAATATAAATACAGAAACAACTATTGATATAACTGTAGTTCTATATTTTTTCTTATTTCTTTTTAAGTTTTTAAATGATATTTCGCCACCCACACCAAATATACTTTTTATTAATTTTGGTGATTTAATCTTTTTAGGATTTATTTTAATATTAGCACTATTTCTAATAGAATCTATTGGTGATACTTTAGATGCTCGTTTTGCACTTCTAAATGCAGAGAAGTATATAGTTACAATACCAAGTATTATGGCTACTAAAACAGACAACCAAGAAAAAGAAAATACTAATTTTAAACCTTCTGCAAATGAACCATTTAAATAATAATTACTTATGATAATAAGTATATATGATGCTATAAAACCAAGTAATAGTCCTAATGGAATACCAATTAATCCTAATATTGTAGCTTCATAAAAAACATTTCTTTTAATTTGTCTTTTAGTTGCTCCAATACTTCTTAACATACCATATTGCTTTATTTTCTCTGTAATAGAAATATCAAAACTATTTTTTATACAAAATATTGAAGTAAATACAATTATTCCTATTACAATTCCTACAACAATACCTAAACCGCCAATACCACTATTTGAAATAGGATTTGTTTCTAAAGCAATTAAATAGGAATTAACATTTATATCACTATATTTTGCTTTATCCATTTGATTTAGATATTCTTTTAATTCTTTATTTGACGCTTGTTTCTCATTATCATTAACTTTCTTAAATAATTTTGCATCAACACCTAATATATTAGCAATAGTTTCATAACTGTTTTTTACACCATCTTTTGAAAATCTTGCATATACATCAACAATTCCATTTATTTTATTTTCTTCAAGATAAGTTATAAATGTATATCCTGGTGCAGAATAACCTTCTATATTTGTAGCTGGTCTTCCTATAATACCAACTATTTTATATGTTTTTGATGTTGTTTCAACTATAGATTCACCAACTTCTTCATCATTTTTTTGATATGGATTATTTTGATTTAATTCATAATTACTATTATCAATTCTTTTTCCTATATCTAAAGTAATAGAATCACCAATATTTAAAAATAATCTACCATTTGTTTTTAAATGAGTCGGTATAACTATTTCATTTTCATTTTCAGGAAGCCTTCCATCCACCAGTTTAACAGATAAATTTTTTAAAGAATCTTTAGTAAATGCCTTTATAAAAGCGTAAGGTTTATATTCATTTTTAGAGTCTATTTTAGCATAACCAACATTTTTAGTAATATTGATAGTTTCTATATTTCTATTGTTTTCAAATATATCGATATCACTAACAGGGACATTGTAAAATGCAGTATGAAAGTTTCCTTTTTCGCATGTTTCGTATTTAATTAATGATTTTATACCACTAGAGTATATAGATGCTACAGCTGTTATTAAAGCAACTGATAGCATAATACCAATAATAGTAACGACTGTTCTTTTCTTATTCAATTTAAGATTTTTAATTGTCAATTTGTTAAGTAAGCTCATAATTATACCTCCTCAACAATTTTTCCATCTTCAATTTTAATTATCCTATCAGCCACTTTTGCAATTTCCATATTGTGAGTAATCATAATAATTGTTTGATTAAGTTCTTTATTTGATTTTTTTAGTAGAGCAACTATTTCATCACTTGATTTAGAATCCAAGTTACCAGTTGGCTCATCAGCTAGTATAATTGTAGGATTAGTAATTAAAGCACGACCAATACTTGTTCTTTGCTGTTGTCCACCAGATAATTCATTAGGAAGATGTGTTCTTCTATTTTGTAATCCTAACAGTTTTAACATATCGTTCAATTTTTCTTTATCAACCTCACGATTATCTAAAGAAAGTGGCAGTGTTATATTTTCTTCTACATTTAATATAGGTATTAAATTATAGAATTGATATATTAATCCTACCTGTCTTCTTCTAAATATAGCAAGTTTATCATCATTAAAATTAAATATATCTTTACCATCAATAAACACCTTGCCAGAAGATGGTCGATCAACACCTCCAATTAAATGTAGTAGTGTTGATTTACCAGATCCTGATGCACCAACTATTGCTACAAATTCACCTTTTTCTACCGAAAAAGAAACATGATCTAATGCAACAACTTTTGTTGTATCTTTACCATAAATTTTAGTTAAATTATCTACTTTCAAAATTTCCATAACTAACAATTCCTCCTTTTCACAATAACATTATATTATAATCAATGTTACAACTAAGTTACAAAATAAAAAAAGCAGATTTTTCTGCTTGAATGTTTGTTATATTATTATATTACGAACAATTAGATAAATTGTAATTTGTTTTTATTTCTTTGGCTCAAATTTTTTTGCCCACTCTATATATTCTTCATCTTCATAGTCATTACAACTTAGATATATTTTCCATTCATTTATTCCATCTTTTGGACAAGATGTTTTTACATATAAACCACAATATGATTCATTATCTATATCTAACAACACATCCTTATCCATTCCACCATTAAACACTAGAGTTTCATGAGTAATTAATTGACCACCATTTCCTTGTTGACAATTTGGACTAACAAGACTCATATATTTTTCTAGTTCTTTATCTATTTCATCTCTGATTTCATCATATCTATCTAAGCTATATTTCATAAACCAACTACCATACTTTACACCACGATTATTTTTAAATGGTTCGTTCGGACTAACACTTGGATATAGAACAACTTTATATCCTAATCCCCAATATGTAACCTTCTTTCCATCTTCGCTTACTATTTTGATTGTAAACTTTGGTTCAACACTATTTCTAACTCTTGCACTATCAATATAACTTGTAACAAATCCTGCAACTATCAAAATCACTAATATAAATCCTAAAATAATTAAAAGTTTCTTTTTCATACTTCCTCCTATTTAGTAAATTGCAATTTATTCTTTTGTATGTACACCATTATTTTTAATATAATCTACTAAATCATTTTTCATCATCGAATCATCAATAATAAAATAAATATTTTTTTATCTAAACAATAAATTTCTCCACTTTTATCATCTGGTAAATTTTACATAAATTCAATCTTGTAAATTGATTCACAATATTCTATATTTCTTTCTTCTAATAATTCTATTATTTTACTTCTATTATTTTCCGTAATACCAATATAATAATAGTCTTTTTTTGCAAGTTCAACAATAAATGATTTAAATAAAATGAAACAGAAAACTAAAATCATAATTAAAGCACAAATAATAAAAATTGTAATTTTACCATTTTTTTACAGTTTTGAATTTCTTGTTCTATATTCTGTCACATAATATTTACCTCACTTTACAATTACTATTTGTCATCTAAATCCCAACTTAATCCATTATCAATACTTATGAATATTAATTCTACATCTTCATATCCATTTTTATCTTCTCTAACTTGATAAATTGAACATTTAACTTTCAAAACATCATTTTCAAAATATGGTGTTGATTCCACCGTTAAAATTTCAATATTAGGATTATAGTAGTTTATTTTACTATTTATAAAACTTTTGCCACCATCTTGTGTTACTTTAAATCCCATATAATCATTGTTCTTTGTTAAGTTTGATTTAGCAATTGCAAATCCTAAATTTTTATCTAAAAAAATTAATTTAGGTTCCATACTTAATATTATTGGTTCTTTTGTTACATTTTCAAAAGTTTTTCCTTTATCAGTACTTTTTTGAACAACGACAACTTGATTTTGGCCTGTTGAATAATCATATCTTTCAAATCTCAATATTTCGTTTTTAAATTCTATATAATACAATGTGTTCTCATCTTCATATGAGTATTTTCTGTTTAATAAAAATAATATTATGATGCAACTTATAATTAGTGCAACGGTCATTAAAACTATAATTGCTTTCTTTTTCATATTTCCTCCTAACAAACAAATTACTATTTATCTATCTATACTATATATAATTATACTATATAATTCATTATATTGATAAAAAATCTAAAATTAATATTCTAAGTATTATAAAAAGATATTATCCTGTAATAATATCTTTTACTTTATATTACTTATTCTTTCATATTTTGAATAAAATTCTTTTAGTATATTCAAAAATTATATTTCATTTTATAAAATTTAATTTAAATATTAAAAAGATAATTATTAATCTTTAAACCATTTTACTAATAATGGTTTAATTAATTCATAAATAAATATTGACATTAAATTTATGATAGATACAGCTAAAATTAATCTAATATCTATTGATGTAATACTTATTAATTTACCTATAGGAGTAATAAACACTATAAGTTCAATTAAAAGTATCAATAATATTCCATAGTTCATTGGTTTATTAGAAAATATTCCTTGTTTAATAATTGATTGTTTTAGATTTCTACAAGAAATTGAATAAACAATTTCTTGAATTACCATTGAAAGAAGCGCTAAAGACATAGCTGTTTCTTGTCCATAATTTTTTAAACTAATAAAATATGTAAAAACTACAAATACAGTTTCTATTATAGCTGAAGATGCAATACAAGATTTAATAAAAGATGTAAATAATGGTTTATCAATACCTCTTGGTTTTTTATTCATTATATCATTTTCACTTTTTTCAAAAGATAAACATATACTTGGAATAGAATCTGTTACCAAATCAATAAATAAGATATAAATTGGCAATAAAATTGTTTTTTTAGTAAGTAACCCTATAATAATAGTAAATATTTCAGCAAAATTACTTGATAATGAAAATACTATATTATTTCTGATATTATTATATATTCTTCTACCCTCTTCAACTGCTACAACTATTGTTGAAAAAGAATCATCCATTAATACTATGTCAGAAGCTGACTTTGTAACATCAGTACCAGTAATACCCATTCCTACACCAACATGAGCATCTTTAATAGCTGGAGCATCATTTACTCCATCTCCGGTCATTGCTACAATTTTTCCACTATTTTGAAGAGCAAAAACTATTCTTTGTTTATGTGATGGATTAACTCTTGCATATACTGAATATTTTTTTACTATGTCTTTTAATTCATTATCATTATATTTATCAAGTTCACTTCCAATTATTGCTTCATTATCATTAGTTATTATTCCAACATTTTTGGCAATAGCAGTTGCTGTATCTATAGAATCTCCTGTAATCATAATTGGTCTAATTCCAGCTTTTTTACATAAAAGGACACTTTTCTTAACACTTTTTCTAGGCGGATCTATCATTCCTAGAATACCAGCAAAAGATAAATCTTTTTCCTCTTCTTCTAACTCTTTAATATTTTTTGGTATATAATCTATTTTTTTATAAGCAAATCCTAAAGTCCTTAGAGCATCTTTAGATAAACATTTAACTTTATCTAAAATATCATTTTTCTCACTTTTAGTTAAATTTACTTTTTCTATCAAAGATTCCATACTACCTTTACATAATATATATATATCATTATCTATTTTATTTAAGGTAGTAAACATCTTTCTATCACTATCAAATGGTATATCTAATATTCTGTTACATTTTTTTCTTAATTTAAGTGGATCAATCTTTTTATTGTATAGATAGTCATACAAACATGTTTCTGTAGGATCACCAACATATTTATCTTTATAAATAAGGCCATCATTACAAAGAGCACATATATAATTAAGCATATTTTCATCTAACACATATTCTTCTTTAACAGTCATTTTATTTTGTGTTATAGTACCAGTTTTATCAGAGCAAATAATGTCTATAGCTCCAAGTGTTTCTACTGCTTGCATTTGTTTTACCACTGTTTTCTTTTTTGCTAAATTAGATATTCCAATGGACAATGTTATTGTAATTACAGTTGGTAATCCTTCTGGAATAGCAGCTACTGCAAGAGATGAACATAGCATTATAATTTCAAGTATTGTATACTTATTTATTAAAGCTAAAATAAAGATAAATATTAAAATAATAAATACTATTATTGTTATCTTTTTAGAAAGCTCTTTTATTTTTAATTGTAATGGTGTTTCTAATGTATCAACTTCATTAAGTGATAATGCAATCTTGCCTATCTCACTGTTTTTTCCTGTACTTACAACTATACCAGTACATTTTCCACTTGTAATGCTTGTTTCTAAAAATAGCATGTTTTTTTGTTCTTGAAGAATTAAATTTTCTTCTAAAACATCTTCACATTTTAAAACAGGAACACTTTCTCCGGTTAAAGTAGATTCATCTACTTTCAAATTTTCACAAGATAATATTCTAATATCAGCAGGAACTGTTTCTCCAGATTCTAAATAGATTATATCTCCTGGAACTAATTCTTTAGTATTTATTACAATAATTTTATTATCCCTTTTTATTTTGCAAGTACTAGTTTCATATTTTTTTAAATCATTTAATATTAATGTTGCTTTTTCCTCTTGTACAAATCCAACAATAGCATTTATAAAAACTACAAAAAGAATAACAATAGTATCAGTATACTCATGAGAATAGAAAATTCCATAAAAATATAAAAGCAATGCTACTACTAATAATATAATAATCATTGTATCATTAAATTGTTTTAAAAATCTTAAAATCCATGGTTTTCTCTTTTTATTTAAAATAATATTTTTTCCATAATCATTTAATCTTTTATTTGCTTCTTTACTATCTAATCCAGAAATATTACTATTCAAAATTTTTAATATATCTTCTTTTCTTTTAGAATACATTTATCACCATCTCCAATTTATTATTTTTTAATTTTTTTAAAACTCTTAACTAATTCTATAATGACCAACTATATCTTTTCTATATTCTAAAATATCTTCTTCATAATATCTTTGATAAGGACTAGCATGATGTATAATGAAACTTATTCCTTTTTTATTTCTATTATCAGACACTATTCCGATATGTTTTTTAAATACAACAATATCTCCACCTTGCCACTTATCTATTTTATTTATATCTGTAGTAAGACTTATAGCATTATTATCTAAATATATTTTTAAATTTTGAACTCTTCTAAAGTCTATTTTTTTATCAATAACATTTATATCATATAAATCTTTATTGGCTTTGATATCTTCATTTACTAAGGTCATTAAATCATATCCAGCATCTTTTAATGCAAAAGCTACTACATCAGTACAAACTCCATATTCATCATCAGGATAACCTGTTTCATAATATTTACTCCTATATTTAGGCTTTTTTTCTATATAATTTTTTGCATTATTTAATATATCTGTTTGATCATCTATACCGTCATTATCTTTATCAATATTGCTTTTATAAGTTTTTATATTAAAATCTGTATTTGTATATTTTTTATGTGGAATATAATTAAAATAATATAGTGTATATAAAATAATAATTATTAATATTAACATTATCAAAGTAGTAATGATTATTATTTTCTTCTTCATAATAAAAGTCTCACTTTCAAATTATTCTATCTAATCTATATATAATTATAACATATAATTCATTATATTGATAAAAATATCTAAAATAATATTCTAAGTATTATAAAAAGATATTATCCTGTAATAATATCTTTTAATGTTCTTAAATAAAGTTTAAATATATTTACTTTAGTTACATCTTCTTTTATAGTTACATTAATAGTATCAACAATTTTATTGTTTTCTTTTATACTTAATTTTCCAACACATGTACCTTTTTTAGTGGGTACAGTTATTTTATTTATATTTAAATCATATGTAATATTTCCAAGCTTCGTAGATTTATTCATTATTATATTTACATCATTAACTGGTACAATCTTTACAGTTTCATCTTTTGCTTTAGAGATTTTTATTTCTTTTAATACATCATTTTTATCTACAACTTTTTCTAATTTATATTTAGCATATCCATAATCTAACATTTCTGTTACTTCACTATTTCTTGTAGTAGTATCTGGTTCTTTCATTACTACTGATATAAGTCTCATATTATTCTTATTAGCTGTAGCTGTTAAACAGTATCCTGCAGTTTTTGTATAACCAGTTTTTAATCCATCCACAATAGGATTAAATCTAACAAGTTTATTTGTATTAACTAACCAAAATTCACGATCAGTACCTTTTCTTAAATAATCTTCATATATTGATGAAAACTCCAATACTTTTTCATGTTTTAATAACTCACGAGCTATAATGGACATATCATGCGCTGAAGAATAATGATTTACTTCATCAAGTCCATGTGGATTTTTAAAATTTGTATCTGTTAAACCTAATTCACTTGCCCTTTTATTCATCATTTCTACAAATTCTTCAACACTTCCAGCTACAGCTTCTGAAAGTGCTACAACAGCATCATTTGCACTACCCACAGCAACACCTTTAAATAAATCTTCTACGCTCATTTTTTCTCCAACTTCAAGAAGTATTTGACTTCCTCCCATAGAAGAAGCTCTTTGTGATACAGTAATAATATCATCCCATTTTATAACATCATTTTCTATTGCTTCCATTACTAGAAGCATACTCATCATTTTGGTCATAGAAGCTGGAGATAATTTTTCATGAGAATTTTTTTCAAATAATATTTTACCAGTTGATGCCTCAATCAATATAGCACTTTCTGCATTTTGAGCTAAAGTATAATCTACTTTTGACTCTTCTGCTTTTACACTAAATGCAATAAAAAACAAACATAAGAAACATAATACTTTCTTCATAATTCACCTCTAATAAAAGAATATGTTATAAATTAAAAAAAATTAGTTAACTTTTAATTTTTAACTAATTTAATTACCATATATTTTATCTTTACATACTTGTTGTCTATTTTTATAATATAGATGATGTAATTCATTTACTTTTTTATGTATATTTCTAACAACTTTTTCATAATCATCATTTCCATGCAAAGTTAAAATTGATATATAATAAGGTCTTGTTTCATATACTATTCCAATATCATGATAATAATAACTATACCATCCATATTTATGCGCTACATTATTGCTATCTTTATCAGTTAAATAAAGAGAATTATAATAAGTATTCATCATATATTGTTTTAAAAGTGGTCCATATTCTTTACTATTTTCTATTATTTCGTTAGCATGTTTCAAATATATATTAGTATCATATGCTGTTTGTGAACCAAAAGTGTCAGTTCCATACAATGTATATTTAGCACCTAATTTTTTACCATAAGCCTTAAGATTATCAGTACCTATATAATCACTTAGCATAAAATGAGCACTATTATCACTATACATAATAGCATAACTTATTAATTCTTTTATAGATACATCATCACCTATTTTATGCTTTTCCATACCATCACTATAAGCTTTTTTATATTTGGCTGTATACGTTAATGTATCATTTATATCTATATTACCCTTTTCTGCTTCATCAAAAATATACATAGCTTCAACTAGTTTAATCAAACTTGCACCATAGTAAACTGTATTTTCATTATAAGTATATTTAAAACCAGTATTAATATCTTCATAATACACACTTGCTTCATAATTTTCCTTTATATATTTATCTATTTCTTCTATCTTATTTTTTATTTCATCTGTCATATCAGATTCGGTGTATTTCTTCGTAATACATTCATTATACTTTTTTGTAATAGATAAATCTTTATCTACTGTAATTAGCACTTCATCTGCTTTTCTTTTTAAGTTAATTGCATTCTTATAATTTAAAAATAAAATAATTAAATATAAAATCAATAATAATATTATAAATAAAAATATTATAATTTTCTTCTTATTCTTTCTCTTCTTCATACCATCACTTCAGGACTATTATACAACTAATTTAAAAATAAATCTATATCATTTTTGAAAATACCCATTATATACTTCTTTAGTTTCGTTAACTACAACAAAGGCATTTTTATCATATTTTTTTATAATTTTTCGAAGATTTATAAATTTAGTTTTATCTATTTCAATAAATAACATATATTTTTCTACTTCATCTTCACTTAATATATCTATAGCTGTTAATCCAAATCCTTCTTTTCTTAATATATTTATTAATTTTTTATTACTAGTTATAACTTGTACACCAAAATTACCACTTATAAATTTTTCTGATATATATCCACCAAAATATGTACCTGTTGCGAAACCTAAAGCATATGATATAGCAATTAAAATACTAGTTTCATCTGTATTTAGTGCTTCTTTCACTATTAAAAACCATAAAAGTATTTCAATAAATCCTATAACACTTGCTAAAATTTTTTTACCTTTTACAGTTAATATAGTCGCTACTGTTCCCATTGATACATCTATTATTCTAACAAAAAATATTTTTAAACAAAGAAATAAAAGTTCCATATAATTCCTCCATATATATATATTATTTACTAAAATGCAAATATATATTCGGAATTGTTTTTTATTTTATTTATAGTATAATTATTATAGGTGAAATATATGATAGTAAAAAGAAGAAAAATAAAAAAAGATGTATTATATAAAGCAATTGGTATTCTTGTATCAATAATAATTATTATTATTCTAATTAATGTATTTGTTTCTATACATAATAAAAAACAAAGTAATAATTATAAATTAAAAAAAGTTGGATATAATGATAAAGAAGTAACTGAAATACTAAAATTAGATGATAAATATATAGAATATCTTTTAAAAGCTGACTATAACCCAGTCGCATATAAATTAATTAAAGAGAAATATTTTATAGAAAATAATATGGATGCATATTTAGATTATTATAAAAAACATGATAAAGAAAAACTTTCTAATATTATCGCTCTTGTTAATGTAGGTCAAAATGAAAAAAATTATGAAAATTATAAAAATTCAAATGTAGAGGATAAAGAATTAATACTAATAAATAAACATACTAAATTAGATGAAAATGTTGAATTTGATGATTTAGTAGAGGTAAAAAATTGGTATTGTTATGGAACAAATTACTTAAGAGAAGATGCCTACAATGCATTTATTGATTTATATAATGATGCTCATGAAGAAAATCTAAATATATTAATAAAATTAAGTTATAGAAGTTATGCTGATCAAGAAGCTCTATGGAATAACCAAGGTGGTGAAGATGATGATACATCTATTTCAAAGCCAGGATTTTCAGACTATCAATCAGGATACTCTATAGATATTAATTTGGATGAAGAAGGAAATATTTTATCTTGGATGAAAGCTAATGCTTACAAATATGGATTTATTTTAAGATACCCTAGTGATAAAGTTAAAATAACAGGATATGAAGCAAATGATGCTCACTGGAGATATGTAGGCGTTAAAGCTGCTAAAAAAATACATGATGAGAATATAACTTTTGATGAATATTATGCATATTATGTAGAAAATAAATAGAAACAAAAACATCACTAAAGCATATTATATAGTGGTGTTTTTTTATGAAAAAATATATAACTATAATTATATTTATCTTACTTTTTATAGGAGATGAAATAACTCCTAATCCCCTTTTTTACCATAATATAAAATCTATTGATAGTATAAGTTATACAACTCTTATAAATAAAAATAATCGCATTGGAAGTAATTTTATTCCTGATTTAAAAAAGTTAGATATAAATTACGCATTTGATGATAAATATATGGAAAAAAAAGCTGCTTTAGCATTTGAAGATATGGCTAAATCTGCTCTTAAAGATGGTTATAAAATTATTGCTGTATCAGCATACAGAAGTTATTCATATCAGGAAAAATTATATGAACATTATGTAAAAGAAAAAGGATATGAATATGCTGATAAATGTTCAGCAAGACCAGGCCATTCTGAACATCAAACAGGGCTTTCTGTTGATATAATGGGAAGTAATAATGATTATAATTTATTTGGAGACTCTATTGAATTTAATTGGGTAAAAGAAAATGCTTATAAATATGGTTTTATATTAAGATATCCTAAAGATAAAGAATATATAACTGGATTTAAATATGAGCCTTGGCATTATAGATATGTTGGAAAAATATCAAAATATATATATGAAAATAATATAACATTAGAAGAATATTTTGCTTTTCATAAAAATAGTTAAAAGTAAATCTATAAAAAATAATATAATTAATATCCAAGAAACTATTCTTGGTATTTTTTTTACTATTTTATCACTTTTTCCTTTTAGAAAAACAATAAAAAGTAATGAACTAATTCCCCATATAATTAACATTTTAAGAGAAATAAACTTTCCAAAATTAAATTTATGATTTGAATAATCCCATAAAACTATATTAAATAAACTTTTTAATAAAATACCACCTAAATATTCAATTAAAGTAAGTAAAATACTAGATATTAAAAATAATAATAATAAATATTTAAATCTACTAAGTTTAAATTTTTTAAGAAACTTATCAATAATTAAAACTATAATTATTCCTATACCATATATAGGAGTCCAATAGCCATATAAAAAACCACTATGACCACTACAAAATAAATAAATTATAGATTCTATTATATGACCAATAATTGAGTATAAAAAAAAGTAATTAATATAATACATAATATCACCTTTATTATTATGGCAATTTTAGTATATTAATTACATTTTGGCTCTTGGATGTGTTGATAAATATACTTTTCTAAGTCGTTCATTTGAAACATGAGTATAAATTTGAGTAGTAGATAAATTCTCATGACCTAATAATTCTTGAACACTTTTTAAATCAGCTCCACTATCTAACATATGTGTTGCGAAAGTATGCCTTAAAACGTGTGGACTAATATGAAAATCTATTTCACCTTTTTTTAAAATATTATCTATTATAACTCTAACTCCTCTAGTTGTAAGACCACTACCATTTTTATTTAAAACCAGATACTCTTGATTATTCTTTACTAATTTTTCCCTTCCATCATTTAAATATATATCAAGTAAGTTTTTTAAATATTCTCCATATAAAACTATTCTTTCCTTATTTCCTTTACCTAAAATTCTAATTTTTCTTGTACTTAAATTTATATCTTTTAATTTTATATTAACTAGCTCACTTACTCTTATACCAGTTGAATATAAAAGCTCTAATATTACACTATCTCTTTGACCTAAAGGTGTACTTTTATCTGGAATATTTAAAATAGTTTCAAGTTCATTATAGTATAAAAAATGAGGTAGTTTACTTTCTTGTTTTGGATTAGATATAAGAGTCATAGGATTTTTAACTATATAATTTTCTTTTAACATATATTTATAAAAGCTTCTAAGAGAACTTATATGTCTACTTATAGTTTTAGAACTATATTTTTTATTATACATATATGATAAATAATTTCTAATTACTTTATAATCACTATCTAACACATCAATATTCTCTTTATTTAAAAAATCTAAATAAAAAGATAAATCATCTTTATAATTAATTAAAGTATAATTAGAATAGTTTTTTTCTAAATCAATGTATTTTAAAAATTCAGATAAATACTTCATATAATCACCATATTAATTATATCAAAAAAAAGAAGATTAATCATCATTATCTTCTTTTTCAAGTTTTATAAGTACCTCTCTTGGCTTAGAACCATTTTGAGGTCCTACAATACCACGTTCTTCTAACAAATCAATTGCACGTGCTGCCCTATTATATCCAAGTCTAAATCTTCTTTGTAAAAGCGAAGCACTTGCCTTACCTTGTGTTACAACGAATTCAACAATTTCATTATATAAAGGCTCTTCCGTAGCATCTTTTTCATGAGGATTTGAACTACTTGTTTCGTTTACCATAGTTGTAGCATGCATCTCTTCATCACTCATTATAAAAGTTTCATCGTAATGAGCTTTTTGTTGATTTATAGTATAATCTACAACTTTCTTTATTTCTTCATCACTTATAAAAGTACCCTGAATTCTTATAGGAGTATTTTCTCCTTGAGGTAAGAATAACATATCACCTTTACCAAGTAATTTTTCAGCACCTGTCATATCAAGAATTGTTCTTGAATCTATACTAGATGAAACAGCAAATGAAATACGAGATGGAATATTAGCTTTTACAACACCAGTAATTACATCAGTTGAAGGTCTTTGAGTCGCTACAATCAAATGAATACCAGCTGCTCTTGCCATTTGAGTTATACGCATAATGGAATCTTCTACCTCTTTTGCAGCAACAAGCATTAAATCAGCAAGTTCATCAATTATTACAACTATAAATGGTAATTTTCTAATCTTATGATTTTCATCTCTATTTTTATTTTCTTTTTCAACATATTCATTATATCCAGCAATATTTTTAGTACCACTATCACTAAACATATCATATCTATTTTCCATTTCAGTAACAATCTTCTTTAAAGCTATATTAGCCTTTCTTGGATCAGTTACAACAGGAGTTAATAAATGTGGAATTCCATTATACATAGAAAGTTCTACCTTTTTTGGATCAACTAATACTAATTTTACCTCATCAGGTTTAGAACGCATAAGTATTGATACAATCATACTATTTATACATACTGATTTACCACTACCAGTAGATCCAGCAACCAAAAGGTGTGGTGTTTTATTAATCTCACAATATTGAGGAGATCCCATTATATCTCTACCTAAAGTAGTAAGCAATTTAGAATCTTTATATTTAGGAGGTACACTATCTAGAATTTCTCTTACTGTTACAGTAGAAACAACTTTATTAGGTATTTCTATACCTATAGTTGATTTACCAGGTATAGGTGCTTCTATACGAATATTTTTAGCAGCTAAAGCAAGAGCAATTTCCCTATGAATACTTAAAACTTTACTCATTTTTGTACCACTTGCAGCTTCTACTTCATATTGAGTAACCGTAGGTCCAGGATTAATTGCAACAACATGTCCAGTTATACCAAAATCCTTTAAAACTTGTTCAAGTACAGTAACATTATGAGCAATAGTATCTTTACTCTCTACTTGTTTTTGTTTTGGTTTAGAAAGAAGATTATTAGAAGGAAGAACATAGCCTTTTTTATTTATAGGTTCAATTTCTTCAACAACATCTTTTGGTTCTAAAATAACATCTGGTTTAACTTCTTCCTTTGCATTATTATTAATATTTATTATCTCATCTATTGATGTTACAACAGTTCTTTTATCACTTTGTTCATTTACTTCATCAAGTTCTTTTAAGTCATGAATTTCTCTAACTTCATTTTTTTCTTCTTTTTCTTTCTTTTCATGTTTTGTTATTTTAACCTTCGAAGCACCTTTCTTTAAAATATCCATAATAGACATTCCAGTAAACATAACAACACCACATATAAGTAATGCCCATGTTACAATAGTAGTTCCTGTTGTATCAAAAAGAGTTACAAAAAGGCAAGAAAATGCAGCTCCTATAATTCCACCACCTAATTGACTTTTACCTGATGATATAGAAGCCATAAATTGATTTAAAGTTTCACTGATTATATCCATTCCTTTTAAATCAGTATCTTTTATATATTTAGTATGAGTTAAAACTAATAATCCTAAAATAAATATATAAAGCCCAACAAGTTTTGATGTAAAAAAGTCTGGTTTTTCTCTTTTTATAATCATATATATTCCAATAACTATTAAAGCTATCAAAAACAAACCATACCATATTCCAACTAAAAAGGATGAAAAACTACTTATAAAATTACCTATAATTCCTGTTTTTGGAATAAAACCTATAAGAGCAATTATTATAAGAAGTAAACCAAATAATTCTGTAGAATATTTTTTAGGAGTTTTACCTTCTTCTTTTCTCTTTTTTTTCTTACTCATAATGATGCCTCCTATCATTAAGACAATTATAACATAAATACAAAAAAAAAACTAGAAGAAGTCTAAACGATAAAACCTGTTCTACCAGGTGGGCACTACAGAATAAATATTAGGATTCTTAAATAAATTTAAGCATTCAACACAACCTATTCATTAAGTTCCCGAATCGTTTACTTGTAGGTTTTTCTTTTATAACTTCCTCTAGTAATTTAATTATAGCAATATAAAATAAAATTTACAACTAATTTTTAACTTCTTGACACTTTTCTGTTAAAGAATACAAATTACCATTTTCTTTAATACTAGCTTTAACATAAGCATAACCATTATCTATAACATCAGATATATCAACCATTATAAGTCCTGAATCATCAAGATCAGATAAAGAAATACAATAAATATTATTTAATGTATTTGGATAATCATTTATATTTTTGGATATATATGTATCAGCCGCACTTTTAATTAATGAAACCTTTGCTTCATCTACTTTTTGGTTATCGTTATCAACTCTTTCTAAAATCTTAGGTATCATAATAACAGCAAGCAAACCCATTATAGTAATAACAGCCAACAATTCAATCAAAGTAAAACCTTTTTTCATAACATCACCTATTCTATTAACAATTTTATAACAAAACTTAACCCCTGTCAAACCTAACTTGACTTACCAAATATTATAGTATATATTTATTCTAGGAGGATGATAATTTTATGAAAAAAATATTAAATAGTGATGTAGAAAAGTTTATAAAAATATCTTTAATAGTTTTAACATTTATAAGTATAATGATTACAATATTAAATTTTACATACCTAACTTATATAGATCAAAATATAGATAATATTAGTAACTTTTTAATCAATTATATTAATGGTCCATTATTATGGATAGACAATATTTTATTATTTGTATTTGCAATTATTTATATAGTATGTGCATTAAAATCAAAAAAAGAAACATCTCTTAAGATATCATTTAGTATAATAGCCATACTTACATCTATGATACCACTTTCACTTATAATTAATGCTTTAGCAAGTATTTTTGGCATTTTCAATTAGTAATTTAAAAATATTCTAAAAAAAGCGATGACTTATAATAGCCATCGTTTTTTCTATATTCAAAATGTTGTTATAAAGTTAACTTTTGTTTGTTATTAATTTTGTTTTCAATGTATTCAATATTATTAAATGATTTATTATTCTTTAATAACTCCATTTGTTTTCTTGCAATATTAATCATAAAATCTGTCTTTTCTTAACAAAAAAAATATCAACTTCATTTAGAAATTGATATTTTATATATTAAGCCCTAAACTATAAAAGTTCGAACAGATTTCCCGATGGAGGGCCTAGTCGGATTTGAACCAACGATCAGGGAGTTGCAGTCCCACGCCTTACCACTTGGCTATAGACCCATACAAGAAGATTATATCAAAATATTTTATTCTTGACAATATATTTTATTCAAAAAAGAAGATGTTGTTCATCTTCTTTTCTTTTTTAAGGAATAACTTCATTTAGTATTTTTTCTTGTTCCTCTGTTTTTAATATTAAATCATATGTTATTATTGAATTTGAAACAGTAATTAATTTATCTGAATAATCATTATAATAATTAATGTAATCACTTCCTACTGTTTCATTTATATCTAGCATTTTTCCTTCGTCTTTACTTCTATTATAATACATTTTATCTGTTAACCAGTTACCATCAGGAAATACTACTACATTTTCATCAATTGAGAATATATCATGCCCTAAAGCATATTTACTTTTAACACCTAACATATTAGCAAGTGTTGGTTGAACATCATACATTCCCATTACTTTTGTAACTTCACCTTTAAATTTATCTTTCAATTTACTATCTGTTGTCCACATTATAAGTGGTACTTTTCTATTTAGTTCATAGTCATAATAATCAACTTCATGATATCTTTCATCATCTTTATCATACATTTCACCAGTTTCTGGATTAAAATTATAATAAAAATTATAATCAGATTTTTTCACTTTAGCATCATGATCACCATACAATACTAAAAGAGTATTTTCCATTAAATTATTATTCTCTAGATATTCAATTAATTCACCTAGTGCTTCATCAGCATAATGAACTGATTGGATATAATATCCTAACTTTCTTCCCTCCAAATAATCCCAAGATGCATCTTCATATTCACCTGTTTCTTCATTTAATTTTTGAAAGTGATATCTTACATCAAAATCTGAAAAAGGTTCTCCATTTTTATTAAATGGTGTATGGTTGGATAACATAATCATTGTTCCATAATAATTTTTATGTTCTTGTTTAATATTTTTTAATATATCAATTGATTGTCTAAAGAATGATTTATCCGAAAGTCCAAGACCAACAGTATCATCAATTACATAATCATTAGTATAACAATAAAATTTTTCATAACCTATACTTTCATATGCAAGCTTTCTATTCCAGAATGAACAATTATTACCATGCATACTAAAAGTATAATATCCTTTTTCTTTTAACATATTTTGTAAAGTTACATATTTTCTATCATAATAATTTACAAAAACAGTACCTTTAGAAGTTGGTAAAATTGAGGATGCATATGTAAATTCACTATCACTACTTGTTCCTGTACTTTCTTGTGCATAAAAATTAGAAAAATAAAGTCCTTCACGAACTAATTTATTTAAATTAGGAGTTATTTCTTTCCCATTTATGGTTGTATTTATTACCCATTTTTGCATACTTTCTGCATGTATTGCTATAACATTTTTTCCTTGTAATAAATTTGTATATTCATTTGTTTTAGTTTCAGAATCCTGTGAATAAAATTCTCTAAACTGAGCTGCAGCTTTATCATATCCAAATAAAGGATTTAATGATGATTTAATATTTGTAATTAAGTCATTTATATGGTATGTATATATTCCATATTTCATAACAATATATTCAGGATTCCATTGTTTACTTAATCTACTTATATCTGTACTAGTTAATGTTGATACAAAGAAACCTAAAGTAATAAGTCCTCCAACAATTGAGTTTAAAAATCTAATTCTACCTACTTCAATTTTTTCAACCTTTTTATAATAACCTTTACGTTTTAAAAACTTATGTACAAATAAGAGTGCTACAACTTGAAATAGATAATAAAAATCTCTTGGTTGTAACAAATCAGTAACTGAGTCTTTTACTCCTCCCAATTGACCTGCAGCCTTTAATAACGATACAGATGAAAAAGAAACATAATTTGTATAATAAACAGAATTAATTATACAAATTATAGAAAATATAACCGACATAATAAACAAGTATTTAAATTGGTGTTTTGGCTTTAAAAAATAGCAAATAGATCCAATAAATATAACTACTGTTAAATCAGCTAAAACAGGACTAATACTTAACCCATTCTTTACTGTAAATAATCTAAGCATAGTTGAATTTATAACAGAAGTTATAACAAATGTAAAAAATAGTATATTAGTCTTTGAATAATTAATAATTTTCTTTATACATTTAACAAAATTAATTGAAAAATCTTTGAAGAAAGATTTAATATAATTTAAAAATTTATTACCTTTTTTCAAAGTAATCACCTCAACTTCATAATTGTAACACTTTTTATTACTTTTTTCAAATTATAACATCAAAAAAAAACATTCTAATGAATGTTCTTTTGTTATTTAAATAAAGTTAAAATTTTTACTTTTTCTTTACTTTTTTCATATTGAACAAATTGATTATTAATCTGTTCATCATGTTCAATACTTGCTTTATAATATAATAAAGCATTCCTTAATTTTTTTAATTTTTCTATTTTTTTCATGTGTTACCCCCAATATTACACTATAATAATATATTCTATGTAGATTTAAAGTATAAATTTAATTTTTTAACATTTTTTTATAAAATCCTCTATATTAAAATAATTATGTTTATTAATTTTAGTATCTGGTAAATTAATATTACATTTATCTAAAATTTCATACTCTTCTTTTACATCTTTAACATAATTTATATTATTTATTAAGTTATTTCCATATATATCACTAATTTCTTGCTTAGAACTTGACGTAATAAATATTTTTTCATTATTATCAATCATATTTTCTAATTCAGTAATACTATTTAATTTTTCTATTTTATCTATATAATATGAAAATTCTTTATTTTGATTAAATATTTGATTTATTAGTATATTAGAAATACCATTATATTTAGTATCACTTATTATAAAAATTGCTGTTTTATTATTTAAAATAGATAAATCTATTTCGTTATTACATAAATTATTTAATAAAATTTCTTTTGTACAATATAAATTTAATTTTTGTTTTAATACCGATATAATACTTGCTCTAGTTTCAGATGGAGAATATATAACTTGAGATCCAAATACATAAATAGGATCCATAATATCCAAGGTACTAAAATACTTTTTAATTAAATTAGTATCTTCAAATTCTTTTTCACCAAGAGTTAACATAGTTTGTATACTTCCTAGATTTATTTCATCATATGATCCTTCTTTAAAAAGAATAAGCGCTAAAGTCGTAAAATATGATGTAGCACTATTCTCCCAAAAAGGATCTGAATTACTATTCTTTTCCTTACAAATCTCATGCCCAATGCTTTCTAACATTTCAACTGCTTTATCTTTTTTACCAGATTTATAATATTTATATGGAAGAATAAAAGGATTAAATCCATTACTATGAGAACTATCTTTTAAATTTAATATATAGGTATTATATTCTTCTTCATTTAATTTTCTTAAAAAATCACTATAATAAGATACATTATCACTAAAAACTAATATATTCTCATGATTTGTTATAGAATTATTTATATTACAACTAATTTCGTGTCTTATATTTTTATTATTTGCTTTTCCTATTAATAAACTTGTATTATTCATTTTATCACCTTAATACAAAGATTTAACTTTCTTTGTATTTTCCTTTCTTTTTCTAATTTTACCATTATTTAAATTACTTTTTAATTCATCTATTTTTTTTATTGCTTTTTGTTTTATTTCTATATCTTTTAATAATTCATCTTTTTTTTCATTAAACAAATCTACTGTAAAAGAATCCCAATTATTTTTTATTTCTTCTAATGAAAATCCAACACTTTTTAATACATTGATTAGCTCTAAATCATAAATTTGATCAGTGCTATAATATCTATACCCAGTAAATAAATCTACATCAATTGGTTTAAATAAATCTATATCATCGTAATACCTTAAAGTTTTCACAGATAGTCCTGTCATATTTGAAAACTCACCTATTTTATATAACATATGACCTCCTTTTAAATTTTAACTAATTAAATTATATCACGTATTAATTTTATATTTAAATATTATTCACCTCTTTACAGTTAAAATATATCATTACAGTCAAATGGAGAGTCAATAAAAAAGAATACTTCTCATATTCTTTATTTTTATAAATTTAAAACATTATTTACTATACCTACTTATATTTAAAACAATTCCCATACTTGCTAATGTTATAAGTAAACTAGAACCTCCATAGCTCAAAAATGGTAAAGTAACCCCTGTAACAGGAATTAATCCCGTTACTACCATTAAATTTAATAGTGTTTGAAATGAAAGCCCAAATATAATTCCAAAACATAGTAATTTACCAAATAAATCTTTACATTTTATGGCTATATTTATACCTCTTATTATAATTATTAAAAAAAGTGTTGAAACTATAACTATACCCATAAACCCAAATTCTTCTGAGATTATAGAAAATATAAAATCTGTTTGTGGCTCTGGAAGATAAAAATGCTTTTGTCTTGAGTTTAAAAAACCAAATCCAAATAATCCTCCAGGCCCTATAGCATATAAACTTTGTATTATTTGAAATCCACTACCGAGTGGATCACTCCATGGATTTAAAAATGAAAGTATTCTTTTTAATCTATAAGGAGCTGCTATGATAAGACCTGATATACCACATAATCCAAGTATTCCAAGACGTATAAAAAAATTAAAATTTACTCCTCCTACAAATAACATTCCAACTATTGTCATAACAATTATTACTCCTGTACCAAAATCTGGTTGTAGCATTATAAGTCCAAATATAAATAAACATACTAAAAATATTGGTAATACTCCACTTTTTATACTTCTAAGCTCTTTTCTATTTAAAGTTAAATATTTTGCTGTAAAAATAATTAAAGATATTTTAGCCAACTCACTTGGTTGTATTCCAAAAGATCCTATTCCAAACCAACTACGACTTCCATTTCTAACACTTCCAATACCAGGTATTAAAACAAGTATTAAGAGTATTACTGTAAGAATAAGTAATTTGTTTGAATATTTATGATATATATTATAATTTATTTTACTTATTATAAACATAAATATTATTCCAACTATTAAAAATAAGCCTTGATTTTTTACATATTTAAATGGATCATTAAATTTATATTCTGCCCATATATATGATGATGAATATACCATAATAACTCCAAAAGTAGCAAGCGCTATTACTGATAAAACTAAAATATAGTCAACCTTTTTCATATCCATACCCCATATATAATTCCAATAGTTGATCCTATTAATCCTATTATCCAAAATAATTTTACAATGTCTTTTTCTTCCCATCCTATTTTTTCAAATGTATGATGTATAGGAGTCATTGGGAAAAATCTTTTATGAGTAAATTTATAATATATAATTTGAATAATACAAGTTAGAGTTTCTATAACAAATACAATGCCTATTACTATAAGAAGTATTTCATGCCTCGTTAAAATTGCAACTGAACCAAGTAAGGCTCCAAGAGAAAGTGATCCAGTATCACCCATAAATACTTTTGCTGGATTAGAATTAAATACTAAAAATCCTAGTACTGCTCCACTTATACTAAATAAAAATAAGGCAATTTCTTCATATCCATAAAGCCAGCCTGTAGAATATGTTATAATTGCAAATGTTAGTACAGCTATAAAAGAAAGACCTCCTGCAAGACCATCTAATCCATCTGTTAGATTAACTGCATTTGATGAAGCTACAAGCACAAATAGTATAAATAATCCATAAAACCAGCCAATATCAGCTTTTAAGTTTAAAGCATGTATCCAAAGTAATGGTTCATTATTTGCTTTCATAAATAGATAAAAATATATAACAGCAACTATTACTTGCATAAAAAATTTTTGTCCTTCTGTTAAACCTTTATTATTATGCCTCTTTATTATTAAATAATCATCTATAAAACCAATAAGTGAATATGCTAAAAATGTAAAAATTATTATGACAAAATTAAAAGATAATTCTATTTTACCAAGTAAATATAATATGGTAATAACTATAATAGGTGTAATTATAAATATTAATCCACCCATTGTCGGAGTACCTTTTTTACTTTTATGACGTTCTTCTAGGTAAATGCTTAATGATTGACTTGCTTTAAATTTTCTTAATATAGGAATTAAGACAAGTCCTATAAGTACTGATAAAATAAAACTAATTACTAAAATTAAAACTGACTTCGTAAGTATTAACATATTACATCACCTAATAAATAATATGTAAAAAAAAATTAGAATATTAAAACTATTCTAATTTAAATAAAGCATTACTGTTTCACCTTCATATATTGATTCTCCACCTTTTGGAGATTGATGGATAACAGTATCACCATTCCCCTTATATTCAACTTTAAATTGTTTTAAAGAATTTAATGCATCACTTAAACTTAATCCTGTTACATCATTTACAGTTGCATATTTCTTATCATACCAATTATATTTTTTGCTACTTCCACCACTTGGTTTTTCTATATTTAATATATCTATAATACTTACCATTAAATTACGCGCTATAGGGGCTGCAACAGTACCACCATATTGTGTTACACCTTTAGCATTATCTATTGCTACATAAACTACAACTTTAGGATCATTGGCAGGTAAAAAGCCAATGAATGAAGTAATATAATTTCCTACTAAATAAGATCCATTTACTGCTTTTTGTGCTGTACCTGTCTTACCACCTACTCTATATCCCTCTATAAAAGCATTTCTTCCAGACCCATTCGTTGCGACACTTTCAAGTGCATATCTAACTTTTTCACTAGTTTCTTCACTTATTACTTTTCTTAATACTTTAGATTTATTTTCAAGTATTACTGAATTAGTTTCAGGTTCATTTATGCTTTTAACTATATAAGGCTGATAAATATATCCACCGTTAATTGCTGCAGATACAGCTACTACTTGTTGCATTGGAGTAACACTTACTCCTTGACCAAATGATGTTGTTGCAAGTTCGACAGGTCCTACATTTTCTTCTTTAAATAAAATTCCTTTACTTTCTCCATTTAAATCAATACCAGTTTTACTTCCAAAACCAAAGTTTTTAATATACTTAAATAAAGTCTCTTTTCCTATTTTTTGTCCAATATATACAAAACCTGGATTGCAAGAATTCTCTACAACTTGCAATAAAGTTTGTGTACCATGACCTCCATGTTTCCAACATTTTATTCTGGCACCAGCTACATTAACACTTCCTGTATCTGTAAAGGTATCTTTATCTAAATCTATTAGTTTTTCTTCTAGTGCTGTTGCGAGTGTTATTATTTTGAAAGTTGAACCTGGTTCATATGTTGCCCATATTGGTAAATTTCTATTTATTTCTTCTTTTGAGTAATCCTTATAATTAGTTGGAGAAAAATTTGGTCGAGATGACATAGCTAAAATTTCTCCAGTATTTGGATTCATTACTATACCAATTGCTTGATCAGGATTGTATCTACTTACTGCATTATCTAATTCTCTTTCTAATGCTTGCTGTATTTCAAAATTTATTGTCAAATTTATATTCATACCATCTTGTGGTTCTACATATGTTTCTGATAATTCCATTCTATTTCCCTTAGCATCAGATACATATTTTATTGATCCATACTTACCTGTTAAATAATCTTCATACATAAGTTCCAAACCACTAAGTCCTTGATTATCTATTCCCACATATCCAAGTACATGAGATAATAATTTATCATATGGATATGTACGAGCTGATTCCTTTAAGAGATATACCCCATCTAAATTTAGTGAATCTATTTTATCTGCTATAGAAAAAGATAATCTTCTTCCTTCCGGATGAATTCTTTCGATAGAAGTTTTTTTACTTACATGTTCATAAATTTCATCATAACTAACATTTAATATTTCTGATAATTTTTCAGATACTTCTTTTTTATCTTTTACTTGATTTGGAATTATTACAAGAGAAACTGTAGTTTTGTTATCAGCTAGTACAACACCATTTCTATCATATATTTTTCCTCTATCTGCTTCTATAGGAAGATTTCTATTCCAAAGATCATAAGCTAAATTAGAAAGTTTTTTATAACTTATAACTTGTATATAGAATACCTTAATAATAACACATAAAAATAGCATTATGATTAATAAAAGTACCACTCTAATTCTTGAATGTATATTTTTAAAAAACATTTATATCACCTATTAAAATATATGATAAATATTTAATATATATTTTCTAATAATTAACAAAAAAAGTACAATAATTTTGTACTTTCTTCTTTTTTTATTTCTTTAGTATATCAAAGATTTTTATTTACTTTATTAGATACCATTCTTGTAAATAATTTGTCTTTACACCGCAATATTCACATTCATTTTGTGTTACATCGATTGATGCTCCACAACCTCTACATTTTATTACATTAATTCCACTATTTAATTGTTCTATTTTTACATCATTTTTTTCTAATTTAATATTCTTTACCTCTTCATAAGACATTATTTTATTATTTTCTATTTTTACAATTCTCAATTTCAATTTAACACATATATATAAATTATGCTTTTCATCATATTGTTCCTTAAATTCTATATAATCAATAATATCATAATCAATTATATTTGGAATATCTTTATAAAAATAGTTTTGTAATTCATAATTAAGATTATTATAAAATGTATTTTTATTTATATCTTTCATTCTGTTCCAAAACTCTATTTGACGTTTATTAATTTTATCTTTATATATTTTTACAGGTAAAGTTATAATAAACGCATTTAGCATATAAAATACATAAAAAAGAGCTGCAGCAAGTATTATTGTATAAATAAATATTTTTGATATATCATAAACATTAAAAGTTCTTCCTGTTATTTTTATATAGCAAAACATTATTAAAAAACTCATAATTAAATCAACAACAAAAGTTATAAATAAATATTTGCTTTCTTTAATAGCTCTATCATAATGATATTTAGCGCCTAAACTTTTATTTTCATAATCAACATTATAATATGTACCACAATAAGGACATCCTTCTTTAAAATTTTTACCAATATCACTCATACCACAATTTGGGCATTTAATTATTTTATCATCTTCATTATTAGTTACAAATGTATATTTAATTCTTGGATCAAAATCTTTTATTTTATAAACTAATTTATTATCTTTATAATATTCTTTTTCTAATCTAATACCATCAACAATATCATTTTTTGTATTATCATCCACTACATGTAATGACTTATCATCTTTATATGTAGTTTTAATTTTTACATTATACTCATTTAATCTATTATAATGAGCTTTATCATAAACTCTTATCATGTCTAGTTATTATTGTTATTATTATTGTTGTTGTTATTATTGTTATTAGAAGAACGGCCACTTGATGTATAATAATTTCTAGATGAACTTGGTGTATAAATTGGATATATTTTAAATTCTTTATCTGATATTTTTATACCACTTACACTTGAACAAGAAGTTGGTAAAGTTTCAACCTTTATCAAATTATTATTAGTATATAAATTAATTTTATTGCTTGATGCATATACGTTATTTTTTGGATTTTGAGATAAAAAATTCCATATTTCTTCTAGTATTTCTTTAGGTATATCAAAATATTTTGCTAAATCAGAACACCTTTTTGTTCTAATTAAATCATTATATGTTTCTGGTTCTTTAAACATACTTTCACTTCCATTCTAAATAATTAAACTCTATATTTTGAAAAGGTAAATTTATTGCTTCTATATGGTAATATGCATTATTTTTTTGTTTTAAATAATGATAATCCCTAAGTGATGCTGTTGTAAAAAATATATTATTTGGATTAGTATTTGATAGATATATACTATATTCTTTTAATAAATTTGTAATATCATAGCAATAAAAATCATCTTTATTACATTTTATTTGATTAAGTACACCTTTATATATCTGATGTGTCATTATATGTCTTTGTTTCACTCTTTTTTCATCACCATATTGTACTGTATCTCCACTTAATAGCATAATCCAAACAGAATTGTTCTCTGGATATTCACATTCTTCATTTATTATATTTTTTCTTATATATAAAACAACTTTACTTTTATTAGTTATATATACTATTTCCCTTGATTTTTTTAATATTTGTGACTCTAAATTATATTCATTTCCATCAATACTTAAGATAAATGAGTTTGGATCATATATATATTTTAAATGTATATCTTCCTTTATTAAATCTTCTAAATTTTTATGTTCATTATTATTTTTAACTATAAATTCATCTGCTATATCAGGATGCATCTTACACATATAATCATACATTATAGACTTATCATTAATTGGTTCATAATTTCTTTTTTTATATAATTCTTTTTGTAGTTTGCAAGTATAAGACTTATTAGAATTATAAATATTTTTAACAAATGGGCACCCTGTTTTACATATATATAAATACTCACAATTTTTACATTCTTCACTCATCTTTTGCATATTATGTGCTTTCATAATTTTTTCATAAGCATTATTTAGTATTTCTTCTATCGTATTATTGTAAATATTTCCATAATAAAATTCTTTATGTTTTTGACCTCTTACGCAAGAATAAATATCTCCATTTTTTTCAAGTAAAAAGAATTTTTCTCCACAATTATCACAATTAGTACAATAATCTGGTCCAAATTCATTAAACCATGCCCCATTAACACCTGAATCTAAATCTGTATTATCAAAGTGTTCATGCATTTTATTAAAGAAATCTACTTGTTCTTCTTCTGTAAGTGGAGTTAATAACCCGTTAGAATTATAATCAAATCCTATCATGAAATTAAAATCATTCATATCTAAACATGTATTTTTATTTAAATACTCTATATTTTCTATTATTTCATCGATTCTATTATAGTGTTCTTTAAATATAGTAGCAGATACCTTTTTCTTATTTTCTAATTTATTTAATAATTCAATATTTTTTAAGATTTTATCTAATGTTTTATTATTACCTTTTGTAATTCTATATTCATCATGTAAAGAAAAAGGTAAATCCAAACTACCACTAATAGATACATTAAATTCTTTTATTGTATCTATATGTTTTTCTAAATTATATAAGTTTGTTTTTATATGTGGGGTACCAACTCTAAAACCATTTTCTTCTATTAAATTTTTATTTTCCTTATAATAGTTACTTATATACTCTATAATATCATGAAAATCTTCTTTACTTAGAGTTGTTACTTCTCCTCCATGGAGTGAAATATTAAATGGCATCACATTATTATTTTTAAATTTATTTATTGCATATTTTAATGTATCAATTGCTTTATATTGTTTCATTTCATCTTTTGTATTATCTTCCAAATAACAATATTTACAATTCATATTACATGCCATAGTTGGGACATATAATAAATGTATAAATTTCATATTACTCATCTTGATACCTATATACCAATGTTGGACTTTCTTTAAATGCTCTATCATTTACAATTGTATCTTCTGGGATATTAATAATATCTAAAGAAAGACACTTTCTAAATGCTGAACTTCCTATTTCCTTAACCGTAGATGGAACTTTAACACTCCTTAAATTAGTACAACCGTAAAATGCATGCCCACCTATTCTTGTAACACCATATGGTATATCAATTGATTTAAGAGATGTACATTCTTCAAAAGTATTACCTCTTATTTCTGTAATATTTTTTGGTAATTTTATTTCTTCTAAATCTGAACAATTTTTAAATACTGAACCATGTATAGATGTTATATTATCATGTAATTTAACATATTTTAAACTTGAACATCCTTCAAAAGTACTACCATTTATTTCTTTAACACCACTAGGTATCTCTATTGATATAAGAGAGCTACAATTCTTAAATGCACTACCACCTAAATATGTTAAATTTTTAGGTAAATTAATCTTTTCCAAAGAATAGTCATTTTCAAATGCTCTTCCTCTTATAACTTCAATAGAATCAGGTAAATTAATTTCTTTTATAAGTTTCATATTACTGAATACTTTTCCTCTTATTCCAATAACTTTTTCATTTTTATATGTAGATGGAATCGTAACTGTTTCAAAATTAGTGATTCCATATGTATAAAATCTTACATAATATCCTTCATCTGTCTTTTCATAAAAAGTATGTGGCTTTATAAAAAATAGAATTGAAAAAAAGCTAACAATAATTATAATCATTCTTATAAATAGTAAAGATTTACCTGAGCCTTGAACTTTTGAAGATATAATATAAGATATTTTTTCATCTGGTCTTGCTTTAATTTGTTTTTTTAAATAACTTACTGTATTTACTTTATTCATCATAATTATATACACTATTATATTTAAAATTTCAAATAAATATTTATAAGAAAATGTATGAAAAAATATACAACAAATAAAAACAATATTTAATAAAGAAAAAATACAAGTTAATATAATTTTAATATTCTCAACGGATTTCAATTTTATCTTTTCAACATTTTGTTTTTTTAATTCACTTCTTACCATTTGTTCAAGTAATTGCTTATCATTTAAGTTATATATTGGATTAAGAGTATATTGTGAACTATTTTGTATTTTAATATTACCCATTGTAACAGGACTTGAATCTATTTTTGATGAAGATTTTACCTGCTTTACAATAATAAAAATAATAACTACTATAAATATAATATTAAACATAATTCTCACCTATTATTGATTATAGCAAAAAAAAGACTTTTTTAGAAGTCTTTTATTTAAATAATTTTTTTGTTCTATCAGCAATGGTTTCTTTTTTTGCTGATTCTTCTTTTTTAGTTACTTTGTTTTCTTTCTTTTCACCATCTATTACAAGTATAAATTTACTACTAGCTTCATTATCACCACTTAAATTCATTGTTTTATATTCTTCACTTAATTTAACTAGTGAATTTACTCTTGTAGAGTATGTTTTTAATGTATTACTCATACTTGATAATTTCTTTATACCATCATTATTAAATGTTACTATTCCATCATTTAAAGTAGTCATTCCATTTTTAAGGTTTGTTGTACCAGCTGTAAGTTCATTCATCTTACCACTTAGTGTAGTCATTCCACTACTTAATTGAGAAGTACCTGATGATAATTTACTTGTTCCTATTTTTATTTGGTTTAAATATGTTTTTAATGTTGTTATTGTTGTAGTTATTTTTGTATTAACTTCATTAAATGTATTTAAAGATGTTTTTAAAGCTTCATTATTTGTTTTTAAAAGAGTTAACATTTCAACATTTTTTGAATATGTATTTTCATAAGTAAATTTAATATTATATAAATCTATTTCTGTTGGAGCATTTAATATTTCTTCATATGTTTTATTTGCTAAAGCATATTTAGTATAATTTTCTTTCAATGAACTTGTTGATGTTTCAAGAGATTTTATAACTTCTTCATTCTTTGATATTAATAATTTCATATTTTCAATATTTTGCAATGTCTCTTTATTATTTAAAACTTCACTTGATTTATCTAATTGTTGTATTATTTGTTCTAATCCATTATCTACTGAAATACTACCATTTTTTATTTCATCTAATTTTTGTGATACAATTTTTAAGTTATCATTTATTTTAATACTTCCATCTTCAACACTAGTTATACCATCTAAAGCTTTTTTTGAACCTTCTTCTATTTTATCAATTGAAGATTGTAATAATTCTACACTACTGTATAAAGAATTTAAGTTAACTAAACTGTTTATATCTTTACTACTTATTAATTTTGGAGTAATAATTGAATAAATTGATGATAATTCAAAATTTTTAGTATTATATTTTATAGTTATTTTATTAAAATCTTTTAAATCATTTATACGAGTACTTTCATAAAGGCCTGGTGATGATAAACCTACTAATACATAAGAGTTTCCATTATTTACAACCTTACCATTAGTTATTGTTACATCACTATTATTTTCTACTGGTATAACTGTAGATGTAGCTACAACAAAAGGAGTATATAAATTTTCATATCTTCCATTTATATATTTATTATGTTTATCTAAATTTGTGTAAGTAATATTTATCTCAATATTCCCACTTTTACCTAATATGTCTTTTAAATCTTTTTCTTCACCATTTAATTTATAAGTAACAGATTCAGTTATAGGTAATTGTTTTTTTGTTGTACCTTGATAAAATATATCTTCTCCTTTAGCATCCCAAGTTAAAAGAGTATTTTCTGATTTAAATTTATTATTACTATTAGTATTAGTAATATTCTCTAAATCTGAATAATCAATAATTGAATCTAATTTTTCATCATTTATTAGATGTTCATTTACAGTAGTAGATTTTACACTACCATCACTATTTAATTTAGCATATACAGTTTCTTCTTTTGTTAGTGCATAAGATACATTTGGTAATAATGCACATGAAGTAATTAGAAAAGCAGCAAGTACTTTTTTCGCTTTATTTATTGTTTTCTTTTTCATTTTATTCATTCCTTTCATACCCAAAGTAGTTTTTATTATTAATTTATCAAAAACTAATAATATTGAAGGAAGTACAGTTATAACAACTATCATACTTATAATTGCACCTCTAGATATTAATGTACATAATGATCCAACCATTTCTAGATCAGAATATAAACCAACACCAAATGTTGCTGCAAAGAAACACATTCCACTTACAAATATCGAATTAGAACAATAATCTAATGATTTTTCTATAGCTTCAAATTTGTTATTTCCTTGTTTTCTTAAATTAATAAAATTAGTAGTCAATAGAATTGCATAATCAATTGTTGCTCCAAGTTGAATTGTTCCAAGAACTATTGGCGCTACAAAAGGAAGTACTGAACCTGAAAAATAAGATATTCCCATATTTGTAAATATTGCAGCTTCTATTGCTAAAATCAATAATATTGGAAGTGATACTGATTTTAGAACAAATAACATTACTATTAATATAAAGAATATAGAAGATGTATTTACACTATTAAAATCTTCATCACTTATTGTAACTAAATCTTTCATTAGCGGACCTTCTCCAGCTAATATAGCATTTTTATCATATTTTTTTATTATTGTATTAATACTATCTACTTGATTATTTAATTCATCTGTAGCGACATCATATTCAGAATTTAATAACATCATTTGATATTTATCACTTTCAAATACTTTTAATAAATCATCACTTAACATATTTCTTGTTATACCAAGTTCTTCTACTTTAGAAAATGATAATACAAAATCAATGCCATCTAATGATTCTATTTCTGATACCATCTTTTCTTGATCAGATGCTTTCATATTTTTATCAACTAATATAATTTCTGCAGAAACTATATTAAATTTTTCTTTTAATTTTTCATTAGCTACTATACTATGTAAATTTTTTGGTAAACTTTCATCAATTTTATAATAAACACTTACCTTACTATTTGCTTTATAAAGTGGTATAAGCAATATAATAAATACAATAAATATTGCTTTATAATGTTTAATTACAAATTTATTTATTCCTTTAAAACTAAATTTAATAGCTTTATGTTTAGTTTTCTCTATTAGTGAATCAAATGTAAGAAGTAAACTTGGGAACAAAGTTAAAACACATACTACTCCTAAAAATACACCTTTAGCCATTACAAGCCCTAAATCTTTACCAAGAGTTAAATTCATTGTACAAAGAACTAGAAATCCAACAATTGTTGTAAGTGAACTACCAGTTACTGATATAAATGTTTCACATATTGCTTCACTCATTGCTTCATTTTTATCTTTTATATCTTTCTTCTTATTTTCATATGAGTGATATAAGAATATAGAAAAGTCAGTTGTAACACCAAGTTGTAATACGGCAACCAATGCTTTTGTTATATAAGATATTTCTCCAAATATAATATTTGATCCTAAATTATATAAAATAGCTATACCAATATTTGCTAACAATAATACTGGTACTAAATAAGAATCCAAAGAAAGTTCAAGAACAAGTAAGCATAAAATAACAGCTATTACAACATATATAAATATTTCTCTTTCTGATAAATCCATAGTATCTAATACCATAGAACTCATACCACTTATACTAACATCGTCTTTGTTTATTTTTTTCATTTCTCTTATAGCATCTATAGTTTTAATAGATGATGTAGATTCATCGAATGTAACAAATAACAAATCAGTAGAATCTTTATTAAGTTTTGAACTTATATTATTTGGAAGCATATTTATTGGAATATTAGTACCTATTACATCATAAGCACTTATAACTTTACTTACTCCATCAATATTTCTAAATTTTTCTTCCAATTCTAAAATTTCTTTAGAACTCATATTATCAGTCATAACAACAGAATATGCACCCATACCAAATTCATCTGTCATTATATCTTGACCTTTTACTGTTTCAATATCTTTTGGTAAGTAAACTAAAATATCATAATTGATTTTTGTCATTTTAGTACCTATTATTGAAAATACAAATAAAAATGAACAAACAATCAAAATTGCTATTCTGTTTTTACACACAAAATTTGAAAACTTTTTCATATTATTCCTCCATTCATCAAAAGAATTGTATTCTTTTTTCTAAAAAAATACACCAACATAATAAAAAATACGTATAAATAAACAACACTTTGTTAAAAACGTATGTATAAATAAGCTACATAGTGTTTATTATCTTTACAAATCATATTTTCTATTTTATAATTAATGTGGTGGTTATATGGAAAAGAATGATTTACGTGTTATTAAAACTAAAAATATATTATATTCAACTTTACTTGAATTAATGAAAGAAAAACAATTTGAAGAAATAAAAGTATCAGATATTTGTTCTCATGCTCTAATAAATAGATCAACATTTTATTCTCATTATAATGATAAATATGAATTATTAGAAGAATATATTAATACTTTAAAGGATTCACTTATTGAAGAATTATCGAAAAATAAAAATATAAATAATACTAAACAATATTATATTGAATTAATAAAACTTTTCTTTAATCATATTGATGAAAAAAGGAATATATATATATCTGCTATGATAAATAACAGAAATAGTATTACTATGGATATCATATATGATGTATTGAATCATGAGGTAACAAAAAGATTAAATGATATAGAATTTAAAAATAAAACTATACCTGTTGAAATTATTTCAAAGTTTTATTTAGGTGCAGTATTTAATGTTGGTATAGAATGGCTAAAAAATGAAAATAAATATAGTAAAGAAGATTTAGTAAATTATTTAGATAAATTAATACCAGATAATCTATAGAAAGGAAGAAAAATTATGAATGTATTTTTTTGTGATATTGTAGGAACATTTAATGGTTATGAAGAAAATATTAACCTAAGAAAAGAAAAAATAAAAATATTAGTAGATAAACTAATAGAACTAAGTGATAATCAAATACTATATTTTAATTTTATATCAGGAGATAATTATTTATTTGTAAAAAGGTACATAGATGAAATTCAAGAATATATAAAAGATACAAATATTATATTAGATACAAACTATTGTTATAATCAAATATATAAGAATAATACTCTATACAATAATCCATATTTGTGCAAATGGGAACAAATTTGTAATTATGTAGAAAATAATCCAAATATAAATAGAATATACTATGCTGAAGATGGTATTATTAATTTACAAATGACAGAGGAATTATTAAGTGAAGAACATGAAAATATTGAATTAATTCAATTTATTCCTGGATCAGAAATAAATGAATATAATATAGTAGGTTCAAAAGAAAAAGGTATTGATTCATTAATAAATATATTAACAAAATATATAAATAATCTTAAAAATAATAATAATAATATACAAAAAAAGTTATAAATGTTATAACTTTTTTTATTAAATTATATTTCATAAGGATTATTCCATGTACCATTTCCACCCATAACAGTAATTTCATTTTTTACCTTTATAACTGGGCGAATAGATGTATCGGCATTATATTTAGCAGATGGATCCGTCCCAATAGTAACACCATCATTATTTATTTGATATGCATCTTTTCTTACTTTATTAATAATCCAATAACTTTTTAAACCTTTAATAGAATACTCTGTGGTATAATTTTTTGTCAACATTGTAACTGAATATCCAGACAGCATTTCACCCATTCTTAAAAATCCAACTTTTGCATTTATTTCATTTCCATTAGTACATGTTGTTCTTCCTTCTAATCTAGAGATTGAATTTTCACTACAGAAATAGTTACCCTCTTCTACTATTCTTTCTATATTGTACCCTCCCCTAGAACTTTTTGTCAAGAGTAACCATTTAAGATATTTTACATACAATAAATTAGAATATAGGTGATATTATGTTTAATTGGTTTTTAGAATTAAACCACATAGTTCAAGCTTTAATGGCTGGATTATTTACATTTAGTATTACTGCATTTGGTGCTTCATTTGTATTTCTTTTTAAGAAAATAAATAAAAGTATTATGGATGCAATGCTTGGCTTTTCTGCAGGAGTAATGATTGCTGCATCATTTTGGTCTCTTCTCTCTCCATCTATTGAAATGGCTAATAGTTTAAATATGATTGCATGGCTTGTTGCACTTATTGGTTTTCTTTTTGGTGGAATTTTATTGTTTATTGGTGATAAAATTTTTGATAAGATAAGTGAAAAGAAAAAGATAATAAACACTAAATTTAAAAGATGTTTAATGCTTATGTTTTCTATCACTCTTCATAATATACCAGAAGGATTAGCTGTTGGTGTTGCGTTTGGTTCTATTGCATATGGTTTAGATGGTGCTTCAACTAGTACTGCATGTTTGCTTGCTTTAGGTATTGGACTTCAAAATTTTCCTGAAGGAACTGCTGTTTCAGTTCCTCTTAGAAGAGAGGGATTTTCTAGAACAAAATCATTTATTTATGGAAGTTTAAGTGCACTGGTAGAGCCTATTAGTAGTATTATTGGAGCTATATTAGTTATAAAAGTTAGATTTTTACTTCCATTTCTTTTAGCTTTTGCTGCTGGAGCGATGATATATGTAGTTGTTGAAGAACTAATACCTGAAAGTCAATCAAATAAAAAGAAAGACTTAATGGCACTATTTACTTTAATTGGTTTTTCTATAATGATGATACTAGATGTAGGTTTAGGTTAAATATGGTTAATTCCATATTTTTTTTATATAAAAAAAAGAACTTATTCTTCATCAAGTTCTTCATCGTTCACTATTGATAAATCATCTAGATCATCATCATCCAAATCGTCATCTAACATTTCTTCATCAATGTCATCTTCGTCAGCTGATTCTTCAACTTCATCAGCTGTTTCCTCTTCTTCTTCCTCTTCTTCTTCCATTACTATTTTAACTGAATGTTTATCTCTTAAATCCCATTCATTTGTATCAAGAAGCACAAATCTTTTATCTGTTGTTAGTGCAGTATAAAAATCTCCTATATTGTTTGCATATTCATCATCACTTAATTCAAGTAAATTACAAATTTCTTTAAATAAATTAGCAGTAGTCATTGCATTATGTTCTTTTAAAATGTGGTAAGCTATATCAGTATTAGACATTATTTCTAAGTCTTCTTGTTTTAAATTGTTTAAACTCATAAGTTAATTCCTCCCTAGTATCTACATTATTGTAGGTATTTCAATAACTAATAGATTTAACATTTCTTTTATAACTTTATTAGTTAAATTTAATACATACATCCAATCATTTCTTTTTGTATCATCATCTAAATCACTTAAATGATTATTTTGATAGAATGCATTAGCGCATACACATAAGTCGTATAAATATTCAGCTATAAAATTAGGCATTCTATTTATATATGCATTTTTTACAGAACGTTCTAATTCTAATAATTTTAATCTTAAATTTCTATCAGAATCATTATAAATATTATCTGATATTATGTCAACATTTTTTGTTATTTTATTTATTCTAAGATATGTATATAAAATATATGGTCCAGTTTTTCCAACTACCTCAGAAAATTTATTTATATCAAATATATAATCTCTTTCTCTATTGTTTTGTAAATCAGCAAACTTTACAATACTATTTACTATTTTATCTAAATCTGATTCACTCATATCTAAATTAGATTCTTTTTTTGATTTAAAAATTTCTTTTGCTTCATTAAATAAATTTTCAAGCTTTGGATTATCTCCATTTCTTGTTTTAAATGGTTTACCATCAAGACCATTTGCTGTACCATATGGAAGATGTTCTAATTTTTCTTTGCTTATTATTCCTGCTTTATCTGAAACTCTAAATACTTGTTCAAAATGAAGTGCCTGTCTTAAATCTGTAACATAAAGTACATGATCTGGATTATAATCTCTTTTTCTTTCTAAAAGTGTTGCTAAATCTGTTGAAGCATAAAGATATGCACCATTACTTTTTTTAAATAAAAGTGGTGGTATTTCTTTTTTATCAGTATCTTCTTTTACATCAACTACAAGGGCTCCATCACTTAGTGTTAAAAGATTTTTTGATTTAAGTAGTTCTTCAGTTTCTTTTATGTCATTATATGAATCACTTTCACCTAGCCATAAATCAAAATTAACCCCTAAATAATCATAATTTTTCTTTATATCTTTTTTTGAAACTTCAAGTATTTTTTTCCATAGTTTTCTATACTCATCATTTCCTTCTTGTAATTTTTTTGTTATTAGAGCACATTCTTCTTTTATTTTTTCATCTTCTTTGCAAAGTTTACTCATATATGGATATATTTTATCTAAGTAGTTAATATCTATATCATCTATACTTAAATTATCTTTTTTTATTCCATATATAACTTCACCTATTTGTAATCCATAATCTCCTAAATGCACATCACATATTGTTTTATGTCCCATATAATTTAATATTCTTTTTATTGACTCACCTATTATAGCTGTTCTCATATGTCCTACATGAAGAGGTTTTGCTACATTAGCTCCACCATAATCTAAAAAGTATAATTCTTCTTTTTCTTGTTTTATATTAAATTTTTCATTATCATTCATATTTTTTAAAATTTTATTAATTATCTTGTTACTTAAAGTCATATTTATAAATCCAGGACGAACAAATTCTACTTTCTTAAAATAATCATTAAAATTACTTATAGAATTAATCGATTTTTCTATTTCTTCACCTATTTCAATAGGATTTTTTTTATATATAGAAGCAAGTTTAAAACATCCATCAAATTGATAATCACATAACTCAGGTCTATTTGAGTTTATAACATTTACATCTATATCATATCCTATATTATTTATACATTCTTTTACTATTTTTTCTAAAACATTATTTATCATATTACCATTCCTTTAAATTATACTCTAGTGTAAATAAATATTCGCAATCACTTTTATAAGTAATTTCTACTTTATTCATATATATATATAAGTTTTTTAACTCTATATCCAAGTCAAATTTCAAATCATTCTCTTTTAAATTAATAGTATAATATGATTTATTACTATCAAAAATCATATTTAATTTATAATCAGAATTATCCCTTTCAATTTCTATTTTATTATCATTAATAAAAATTGTTACAAGTGTATTTTCATCTTTATAAATTATTTTATTATCACTAAAATCTCCAGTTGTATTTATTTTATGTATTGTATTTTCTGTACAATTTTTTAATTCACTTTTTATATTTATTTTAGACATAAAATACCTCTTTTAATCCAGTTCATTATAATATAGTATTATTTAAAAATCAACATTTTTATTAATCTTTTGTAATATTTTAAAGTATTTGTAAAATAATAAAAATGATAGAAGGTGATAATATAAGAAGATTCTTTAGAATATTTTTTAAAACAATCATAATAATTTTTGCATTACTTCTTATTGCTTATATTTTTCTATATATATATGCTAAAATGTCACCTAAATTAAATCTTAATAGCGCTAATGTATATTATTTATATGATTCATCTAATGAATTATATACTGGTTCTAATGATAAATGGGTATCTATTGATGATATTTCTAAATATTTAATAGATTCAACAATTTCTATTGAGGATAAAAACTTTTATAAACATAATGGATTTGATATATTAAGAATAATTAAAGCTATGGTTATTAATATTAAATCCGGTAAAACAAAACAAGGAGCTTCAACAATAACTCAACAATATGCTAAAAACTTGTTCTTAGATTTTAATAAAACTTGGAAAAGAAAAATTGATGAAGCTTGGATAACTTTAAGACTTGAAGCACATTATACTAAAAATGAATTATTAGAAGGATATTTAAACACTATAAATTATGGTGGAATTTATGGTATAGAAAATGCTAGTTACTATTACTTTGGTAAAAGTGCTAAAGAGCTTGATTTAGCAGAAAGTACAATACTTGCTGGTATTCCTAAATCTCCAAGTAATTATTCCCCTATTTCAAATTATGATAATGCAAAAAAAAGACAATTATTAATACTTAACTCCATGGTTAAAAATGGCTATATAACTGAAGAAGAAAAAACGAATGCATATAATGAAGAATTGACATTTATTGGCGAGGTTAGTACAAATAATCTTAAAACGTTAATGTATTTTCAAGATGCAGTTATTGACGAACTAAAAACTATAAAAGAAATTCCATCATCTTTTCTAACTACAGGTGGTCTTAAAATATATACAACATTGGATATGAATGCTCAAAAAAGTTTAGAAAAAAGTATTGATACAAATCTATCATATGATAAAGAACTACAAGTTTCTGCTATGTTAATGGATCCAAATAATGGAGAAATTAAAGCAATAGCAGGTGGAAAAGATTATAGTTTAAGTCAATACAATAGAGTCACCTCTTCTAAAAGACAGGTAGGATCTACTATGAAACCTTTTCTATATTATAGTGCTTTGGAAAGTGGATTTACTCCATCTACAACATTTACAAGCGAAAAAACAACTTTTACCTTTTCAGGTAATAAAACCTATAGTCCTAAAAACTATGGCGATTTATATGCTAATAAAGAAATATCTTTAGCCTCAGCTCTTGCTTTTTCGGATAATATATATGCTGTAAAAACAAACCTATTTTTAGGAGAAGATGTTCTTGTAAATTTTGCTAGTAGAATTGGAATTAGTAATAATTTAGAGGCTGTACCTTCCCTTGCACTTGGTACAAATGAAATAAATATTAAAAATATGATGCAAGGATATGCTACCTTTGCATCAGAAGGAAAAAAAATAATACCACATTATATAAAAAAGGTTACAGATATTAATGGTAATGTTTTATATGAATACAAACAGAATGATGAAATTTTATTAAATAAAAGTACTGTATATATATTAAATGAACTTTTATCTAATTGTACCAATGAAAAGATAGTTGATTATACTACCCCTACTTGTCTTAGTATAAAAAATAAATTAGAAAAAAAATATGCTATAAAAACTGGTACAACAGATACAGATCATTGGATATTTGGATATAATAAAAACGCACTACTTGGTATATGGGTTGGATATGATGATAATCATGAAACTGATGGAACTCCTAGTAGAGCTATGAAATATACTTTTGCTGATGCAATTAATGAATATGAAAAAGATATGGATAATACTTGGTATGAAACACCTAATAATGTAGTTGGTGTATTAGTTGATCCAATAAGTGGTAAAGTTGCTGATGAATCAACTAAAAATTCTACAATATTTTATTATTTAAAAGGTACTCAACCAAATAGAAGTGAAAATTACTTAGAAGAAACTTTTAAAGAAGTAGAAGAAAATAATTCATAAAAAAATGGCAATTTAAACAAAAATTGTCATTTTTTAACTATTAAAGCTTTATAACAAAAATATTATTCATACATAATTTCAATTAAAGAAATATCATTGCCTAAAAGATCAACATAATCATCCCCTAATTTAACTTTTAATTTTTCAAATTTATCTATAAAATCATTACATGGGAATAAGAATAAATCTAATGAAGTCAAAAATAAATCTTTATAATAATATACTCCACTATCACTTAAATATTTAAAAATTTTTGAGACATTTTCAATATCTATTTCATTTATAATATCATCATCAAAATTTTCCTTTAAAATTTTGATATCTAAATCATTAAATTCTTTCATAACCTTTTACCTCCAAAATTAAACTCTTCTAATGGATATTTTTTCATATACTTTCCTATATCTATATTATATTTTTTCTTTAATAATCCTTCTGCTTTTCCAAATACAGGATTTAATTTACCATCAATTATTAATTTTAAGTTATTCTCTTCCAAATATTTTATCAATGCATAGTTTTTATTTGGAGAAACTAGCATAAAACTTGTATTCAAGTAATCCGTCAATCCATATTCTTCTGCAAGATTGAATAATATAGGTAACCTTAAAATCATTGATTTGCTTCTTGCAACAACTGACGAAGTTAATAGTCTTCTATATCTTTCATCATTCCAACAATCCATACTTAATAATTTTTGTACATCTTCTAACTTCGCATGCGCTAATGT
>ENA-ORRE01000025-ORRE01000025.1-human-gut-metagenome-genome-assembly--contig:-NODE-25-length-97508-cov-22.690528_pt1 | contig 97508 bp, 105 predicted proteins | sample MGYA00242171_ERZ509126 | MGnify/ENA primary metagenome ERZ509126 (study PRJEB26280, sample SAMEA2338648) | human gut metagenome | biome: human gut; feature: human-associated habitat; material: faeces... | reverse complement strand
ATCAAATCTTATATTTTTAATATCATAACTAAATACATTATCATCAATTCTTACACCATTCTTAATTAAATAAAATCTATTATTATCAAATTTAAAATCAATAGTACCCTTATATCCAAAATCAAACCTATATACATTAAAGTCTTTATACATTTTAATACTACTATTTTCCTGATTCATATCATATAAAATATTTTCATCCTTAAATTTAAACAATATTTTATCACCATTAATACTTATAGATGTAATTAATTTTTTATTATTAGAAGTATTTTCTTTATTTAAAATAATATTATAATTACCATCTATTACTACTATTTTCTTCTTTTCATTTATCTTAATACCACTGTTTAAAGTAATATTATCCATTAAATATATATATTCATATCCATTATCATTTTCTAAAATATCTTTTAATTCCTCACTAGTAGATATACCAATCTTTTTTTATTTATGATTTCCATAGCTTCACTTTCTAATAATAATATATGTAGATATCAATTAGCAAAATAATGAGTTTACAATATATTTAATTAATAAAAAATGCTGAATAAAACAACATTTTATACATTATAACTTTTAAAAATGACATTCATTTCAGTAAATTTAATATCACTAGTTGGAGTACCATCTATTACTGTTTTTAAATTAAGAACAGCTGGAGCATATATATCAGCAACATTTACTTCACAAAAATCCATATCTGAAGTAGTACCATTATCAAGTTTAAAATTCAAATCACTAATAATTTCATTTTTTGTAGAATTATATAAACAAAATGAAGTCCCAACATCTTCAGTTACTCCTGAAATTCTACCACATAAAGTTACTTCAAAAACACCAGTAGTACTAATAACTATATCAGTTCCATTTTGTATTGAAAAAAATCTATTAATTTCAGGTATAATTCTAGTTGCACCAATATTGCTACTTTTAGAAACTTCTCCTGAATAAATACCAATTTCATGTAATCTATTTCTTATTTTTTGGTTTTCTATAATACGTTGTATCTTATCATTCACTTTATCACCTCTTATCTAAAAATATTTTATGATTCATAAAAAGTTGTAGTAATAATACAAAGTATCGCTTATTTAAAACAAAAAAAGCCTCTAAGGCTTTATTTCTTTTTTCTTTTCTTTAATATAATTATAGTTAAAACAGAAATAACTAATATTAATGTAAAAATTAATTCTAAAATAATAAACAAATAATTTATAGATAAAGTATTTTTATAAGTATTAGATTTATTAACTATATTGTTGGAAGTTGCCAATACAGGCTCAACTTTTTCTTTTCTTGTAATATTTATATTATATTCTTTTATGTTTCCATCTTCTGCTGTTACTTTTAATTTTATTTCATTTATTCCAACATTTAAATTATAATCTCCAATACCCTCAATACTTGCCTTTTCATCTTCTTTTTCTGCACCAATAGTAATACTTTCTATATTATTTTCAACATCTATTTGATAATCAGTAACATCTTTTGAATATTCAAACTCGACATTACTTATTGAAATATTAGTTAAATTATTATTATTTGATTTAATTTGTTGCTCTTGAGTATTAGTATTTTCTTTAACATTATTTGTCTTAACAGGAGCATAATCTAAATATATATACCCTGTTATACCATAACGATCAGGTGATAAAGTATATTTACAAGCAATACGTTTTGCATTTGCTCTACACGCTTTATCTGTTTCTTCACTAACTCCATTTTCTATACATTGTTTAAATTCTAATGAATCTTCATCTATACAATCTTCTGATGAATCCCAAACATTTATTACATTATCACCAACTGATTCAACATATCCAACATGCCCGTATGAGGTCCATCCACCCCAAACAACTATAGAATTTGCTCTTGGTGTTGTACCAACAGTATATCCTAAAGAAGATGCATTATTATACCAGTCTTTAGCATTACCAAGTGAAGGAAGCACTACATGTGCTTTTTCATTTGCCATATTCCATGCATACCAAGTACAGTTAATACCATATGGACCATTTTGATTATATGGATTAGCAGATACCTTTAAAATATTAAATGTACTAATAAAAATTAAACATAATAATATATTTTTTATTCTTTTCATCATTATCGCCTTTTATTATTTTTCTTTTACAGCTTTAAATATCTTTTTCCACAAATCTTTTGAAGAATAATTAAGTATTCCTACTTTATAAACTTTAATACCATATTTAATTAAAATAAAATTAGTTATAATCATAATTATTACAGATATTATTACATTAATAATACTAAATTCACCTATTACTAATAAAGATGGAGAAAGTATTGCTGAAATAAATGGAACATAACCCATTATTTTTATAAATACTGATCCTTCAAATTGAGCAGCCATAATAGCTAGAAAATAACCTATCATAAGTATAATCATTATAGGAGTTTGTATTTGTTGAAAATCTTCTGGTGATGTTGTTATTGATGATAATATTCCAGCTACTAAAGAATATCCAATAAAAGTTATAACCATAAGTATTAATGTAAGAGGAATTATATAACCTAATTTACTAATAAAATCATTAGTAAAAATATTTCCAAGTAAACCAGTAACAGAGCCTAATATACTAGTCTTAGTTATCATAGATCTAATTGAAAGACCAATTAAAGTATACAAAATAAATAAAATACCTTGCATAATAACAAATATATTTGATGAAATAACTTTAGAAAAGAAATGTTGTTTTGGAGACACACTCGATATTATTATTTCCATACCTTTAGTAGTCTTTTCATCATTTATTTCAGCACCTATCATTTGTACTATAAATATAGTAAGCATAAAAAATGGAAGAATAAATACAGGGAAAACAGATGTCATAATCATTGAAGTAGATTCCTCTTCTGATTTTTTATTTTCATCAATATATTCTCTTTTAATATTTGCTTCTTTATATATATTATTTAATTCATTAACATCAATATTAGATTTAGAAAGTGCGATTGCTACCTTAGAAGAATTAAGTGATGTAGTTATTAATTGATAATCTGTTGAATTAATATAACTTTTAGATATAAGTCTATATGAAATATAATTATCATCATCATTATTTACTTCTATAATAATATTCTTATTAATATCCTTCTTTAACTCATCAACACTTTTATCACTCTTTTGTATTTCATATTCATAAGAATTATTAGTACTAGTATTAAGTGATTCAATTGTATTTTCTATACTACTTTTTAATATATCATAACTATATCCAGTATTATCAACAACTTCTATTTTAGTCTTTTCATTAAAGTCCCCACCAAAAAATGTAATAATACTATCTATATTAATAATTCCTACAATAAAAATACATAAAATAATGTTAACAATTTTAAACCATTTAGACTTTACCTTTTTATCTAAACTATTTTTTATTAAAAATCTAGTTTTCATATGCTTCACCTACTTTAGATACAAATATTTCATTTAAAGATGGTTCTTCTACAACAAACTTAGTCACATTTTTACACGTCTTAATATAGTTAAATACATCACTAACATTCTTACTTTCTAAAACAGTAACTATTACTTCATCTTGAGTCTTTAAAACTTTTTCAACACCTTTAATTTTATTTAACTTATCATAATCAATATCTGCTTTTATAAATATATTTTTCTTTCTATAATCTTCTTTTATTTTTCTTAAATCACCTTTTAAAACAGTTTTACCTTTAAGTAAAATTAATAATTTTTTACAAAATAATTCAACATGTTCCATTCTATGCGAAGAAAATATAATCATACTACCTTTATTTGCCATTTCAACTATTTCTCTTTTAAATAATTCAACATTAAAAGGATCAAGTCCACTAAAAGGTTCATCTAATATAACAAGTTTTGGTTCATGAATAATAGCAGTAATAAATTGAACTTTTTGTTGATTACCTTTAGACAATTCTTTTATCTTTTTATTTTCATAATCAGATATCTCAAACTTATCAAGTAAATACTTCATTCTCTCTATTATTTTATCATCATCCATACCTTTTAATTTACCATAATAAATACATTGTTCCTTTACAGTAAGCTTCAAAAGTAAACTTCTTTCTTCAGTTAAAAAACCAATTTCATCAGTAACATCATAATCAATTTTTTTACCATCTAAAGTAATAGAACCACTTGTTGGATCAATTAAATTTGTAATCATTCTAAATGTAGTAGTTTTTCCTGCTCCATTAACACCTAAAAGTCCAAATATTTCTCCCTTATTTACTTCAAAAGAAAGATTATCAACAGCCTTTAAATCACCATAATACTTTGTAACATTTTCTAGTTTTAACATATAAACTCTCCTATACTAAATTTATTATTAAATCAATAATTATTCCAGATAAAACACCTATAAAATATAGAATACCTAAAATTTTAAAATCTTCTTTTTTATCTTTATTAACTTTAAATAATACCATTAAAGCAACACCACTACCAGTTAAAAGCCCAGATATCATAGAACCATATGTTATAGCGCTATTTAGATATAATTCAGTTATAATAACACTTGATGCACAATTAGGAATAAGTCCTATAACTGATGATATAAAAGGACAAAATATACTTCCTTTTAAGAATAGTTTAGAAATATTTTCTTCCCCTATAAAATAAATTAATGCATTAAGTAATAAACTCATTATAAATATAAATAATGTTATATTTAAAGTATGCTTTATACTTGATTTTAAAATACTATGTTCACAATCACAATGATCATGTTCACAAATCTCATGTATTTTTTCATTCTCTTTTTTTCTAAATATTAAATCAATTATAATACCACATACCATACCTATTATTATCTTAGTAAGTATAATACTTAAAATTAATTTAATACTAGCTGATGAAGAAATAAGTATTGGAAGCATCTCATCAGATGTAGATAAATAAATAGCTATAAGTGTACCCATAGTAATTATTCTAGATGCATATAAATTTGTTGCTGCAACAGAAAAACCACATTGAGGAAAAGAACCTAAAATACTACCAAATATAGGTCCTGTTTTACCAGCTTTCTTTAATACATTTTTATTTTTAACACTTATTTTATGCTCAAGTAACTCCATAATAAAAAAAACAATAAATAAAAATGGAATTATTTTTAAAGTATCAATTAAAGCATCTAATAATATATCTAACATAAACTCACCCTTTTTCTATATGATTATAACATATTCAATCATAAAAAATAAACATAAAAATATAATTTATAGAAAGGACGTGAATTAAATGAACAATAATAATTTTCTAGGAAAAACTATATTCCCAGGAAACCCAGTTTATACAGATAATAACATACCTATTCCAAATCAACAGACAATGCCATCTACTCAAGGAGGTATGCTTCCAATAGAATCATCATACATAGAAAATATATTAAGATTAAATAAGGGAAAGAAAGTACATGTACATATGACATTTCCAGATTCAGAGCAATTTAGAGATAGAGAATTTTCAGGAATTATAGAACAAGCTGGAAGAGATCATATAATATTAAGTGTACCACAAACAGGTACATGGGATTTACTTTTAATGATATATGTTGATTTTATAACATTCGATGAACCTATTAATTATAGTGAACAATTTATTCCAAATAACTAGTATTTATCAATTTTTTTTGATATAATTACTTTAGGTGATTATATGACGATTATTTACTATATATTAATGTTTGTGATTGTATTTGGACTTATAGCCATATGGTATATAAGTATATATAATAATTATCAAGGTTTAATTATAAGATTAAATGAAGGAGAAAACTTTATTAATACAACACTTAGAAAAAGATATGACTTATTAAATAAAGTTTTAAGTATTTTAAAGCCAAATAAAAAATCAAAAACAGAAATACTTCCAATTATAAGTAATCTTAAATCTAAAAAATTAAATAACTTTGAACTTGATAGAAAATTATATGACGCTATAAATGAATTTACCTCATATAAAAATGAACATCCAGATATAAATAGCAATGAAAACATATTAAAAATTGATTTAGGACTTTTTGAATCAGAAAGTGAAATTGTAGCAGCTAGAAAATATTATAATGATATTGTTACAGATTATAATAAACTAATTCATGCATTCCCATCAAATGTAGTTGGAAAATTATGTAGATATAAAGAAAAAACATATTTTGATGGTTATAAAACTGATGATAAAGTAAAAATATAAAAAAATTATTCATAACGAATAATTTTTATTTTTTACTTTTTTTCTTTATTACACATCCAACAATAACAACAATTATAAATAAACCAATAATTATAAAATTATAATCAGTTTTTTCAGTTTTTACTTCTACTACATCATCCGTATCTTTTCTAACATCAAGAACCAATTCATTATCTTTAGTATACAAATAATTTTCTCTAGCATATCTTGCTAAATACTCTTTATCCTGAAGTTTAGTAATAGTATTTTTATAATCACTTTCACTACTCTTTAACTCAGTCATTTGTGTATTTAAATTCTTTTTTTCTTGTTTTAGTGAATATACCTTGTAATTATAATAAATTAAACTTGAAAAAGCATATATGATTAAAAAGATAGAAATAGTTCCAAAAATAACTAATCTTCTTTTAGATACTTTACTCACCCGTTTTCTCATGTACTATCACCTTAATCAAAGTATATCATTTTTTAACTTTAAAAGCAATTTTACTCTTTATTTTTTTATGCATAAAATATTCAAATGTAAAACCACAGACAATAGAAAAAATCAAATATATATGATAATATCCATTATTTATATGCATTAAAATTATAAAATATAAAAGTACATGTACTATTATAAAAATAAAAGCAAATAAAAATCTAAGTAACTTATATTCATTGTATAAAAATTTACTATTAATACTCGTATTAAATGAAAATAAAATACCAAATAAAAAAGAAACAATTAAACTCTTAATTTGTAAAGATAAAATCATTTAAATAATTTAGAAAACATTCCTTCATCTTTTTCTTTTTTATTGGCAGATTCCATATATGAAAGAGAATTAACCCTACCCTTTATTACTACATTACCTTGATAAGTATCAAGTTTAACTATTTCTAATTCTTTACCCTTTATTACTACATACCCCATATTAGTTTCCAGTAAAAATTCTTCATTATCAAAACTATCAATTTTTTTTACACCAGTAATATTAATATTTTTTCTTTCAGTAATATTTATAGCATGACTTACAGTACTTAAAATACTTTCTTTATCCATAAACTTGTCCTCCTAAAAAAATATATGTATTAAAAAAATATATATTACAAAAAAAGAAATAACAATTAGTTATTTCCTATTTCTGCTTTATAAGCATCAATTACTGCATCTTCAAACATCTTACGGCATTCAGAAGTAATTGGATGAGCTATATCTCTATATCCACCAGTTGCTGTTTTACGACTTGGCATAGCGATAAACAATCCATTATCTCCTTCAATTATACGAATATCATGAATAGCAAAACAGTCATCAATTAATACTGAAGCTATTCCTTTCATTCTTGTATCTTCTTTTTCTGTTATACGTACATTTACAGATGTTATTTTCATGAGCTTATTCTCCCTTCGTATCATTACACTTTCATTTTATAATATATTTATTTCAAAAGCAAGAAAATTGTTAAATTTTGTTAATTTTTCATGTAATAAATAAAAACATAATAACATATATTTTACAAGGTGATATTATGAGTTTTAATATAGGTGATTACGTTACAAGGAAATCATATAATAATGACATAATATTTAAGATAGTAAAAATAGAAGAAGATTTATATTACTTAGAAGGAAAAAATACAAGATTATGCGCTGATGCGATGGTAGAAGATTTAGAACTATCGCATGAAAATGATGATGAAGAATTTTTAAAAAAAATAGAAATACCCGAATTAGAACGTGATGATTACTTTTACTTACCAGGTAAAATTCTTCATATAGATGGAGATCAGGAATATTTAAATAGATGTTTATCTTATTATAATAAATGCAATATAATGGCTGCAGGAGTACTAGAAAAAGAAGAAAACATGAGTAAAAATATGTCTACATGGTTACGTGAATATAACCCAGATATTGTTGTAATAACAGGACATGATGCCTACTATAGAAAAAGAGGAAATAGAGATAATTTAAGTTCATATAAAAATAGCAAGTACTTTGTAGATTCTGTAAAAGCTGCTAGATTATATGAAAAAAGTCACGAAAAACTAATTGTTATAGCTGGAGGATGTCAATCTAATTATGAAGAATTGATAAAAGCTGGCGCTAACTTCGCATCAAGCCCTAAAAGAGTAAATATACATGCACTCGATCCAGCTATAATAGCAGTTAAAATGGGATTTTCAGATATAAATAAAGACATAAGTTTAAAAAATATATTAGAAAATACAAAATATGGAAGTTCAGGAATTGGAGGAATTATTACTAAAGGAACCATGCATATTGGTTATCCAAGATAAGGAGGATTCATGACACCAGAAAAAATTAAAGATGAATTAAATAATTATAAAGGGAAAAAAATAAAAATAAAGTATAATTTGGGAAGAAATAAATATGAAGAATATGAAGCAACCGTTAAAGAATTATATAACCATATATTTATTGTTGAACTAAATGAAAATAATACAAAATTTTGTAAATCATTTTCTTATATAGATGTAATTACAAAAACAATTAAAATTAAATTATAAATTTAAAACTGTTAGAAAATATCTAACAGTTTTATTTTGCTATTTAAATAAAGATTTAGATACTGTTATAACTGGGCGCACACCAGCATATGTTGTACTACCAACAATATTATCTGATAGATATCCATCATCATCAACAAGCCATGCTCCATTAATAGTAATAAGTTTTGCTGTACTTGTCCAATAACCATGAGTTTCATTGTCAGAATTATTTAAACATCCACGAAGTTCACAATTTGTATTTGTTCTATCATATAACCATGCATATTGTGTTCTTTTACTTATATCATTAGGTTTGTTACTTCCAAAGCATAAACTCCCATCATAATTATCATTCCATGATGTAATATTTGAAACACTTGCTACTTCTGCTCCTGTTATTAATCTTGCATTTAAAGCTTCACTCCATGTGTTTGTATCATATGTCAATTGATTTGTTACTGTTATTGCCTCTTTATCATTTCTTCCATATTCTCCATAATTTTCTTCTGTTCCACCAGCATTTATATAATCTTCTTTTGATAACCAAGCCACAGTTGCTGTAGTATTATGATCTAGTATCATATTATAACTATTATCATCTTCAGAGTATATATACCATTTCATACATCCTGTCTTTGTTCCTGTTTCACTTACACTATTTGATGCATTACAATTATTTTCTAAATTTGTTGGATCTAGATATACTATTCCTTTATGTGTATCTGTACTTGTTGGTTCTACTTTCGTTGGTCCATTATTGCTTTCTTTTACTATATTAGCTACTCCATCTGAATATTGAACATTATAACTATCTATTATAAAATAAGCATTTGTAACCGTACCATTTTCATCTAATACCACATAACTATTTTCTTTTGGTAACTTTCCACTTACATCTACTGTTATTTTAACATTATTATCTGCATCACTTACTAATTTTAATCCTGTTGAATCTACTTTAAATTTTCCTGTATATTTTCCATTACTATTTTTTACTAATTCTTGTACTACTCCATTTTCTACTGCTTTTACATATGCGGTTGCTGAAGACTTTGCTGCCCCCTCTTTCGCATTATTTATTAAATTTAGTACTATTGGTGTTGCAATCAAGGCTATTATTGCTAGCACTACTATTACTGCTAATAATTCTATTAACGTAAAACCTTTTTTCTTCATTTTTTATTCACTCCTTATCTATACTACTACTTTAGTATACCCCCCCCCCCAAGCTTTTTGTCAATACCATATTTTGACATATTTCCGTAAATTTTTTTTACGTAAATTATTTATTTAAAGTCTCGTTTTAATCAACATGAAAATTTAACAAAAAAAAATACTGTTATTCAGTATTTTTTTAACTACACTTTTAAATGTTTTCTTACAGCTCTAACACTACCTAACATACCAACAATCATACCAATAGCAAGTAATACTCCACTAATTAAATATGTAAATGGTGTTGGATTTATTAATCTAATAATAGATGAGAATATTTTACCACCTAATTTATTATATAAAGTTGTATATCCATATATAGTAACTAAAATTGGAATAATAGAACCAAGCATACCTAATATTAAACCTTCGAAAACAAATGGAATTTTAATATTTAAATTTGATGCTCCTACTAATCTCATAATTTCAATTTCTCTTTTTCTTGAGAATATTGTTATTTTTATAGTATTACCTATTAAAAATGCTGTAACAATTATTAAAGCAACTACAACTCCCCAAGATATCTTTTTAACTATCTCAAAAATACTAACTAGTTGTTCAACCATACCTTCTCCATATTTTACAACATCTACGCCTTTTATTTTACCGATATTCTTAGCTGTATCACCAATTTTTTCTACATCTTTTACTTTAACTAAATATGTATCTTGTAGTGGGCTTTCTTCATCAGTCCAATCAGACATTATATTTTTATATACTTCAGATGATTCCATCATTTGATTTGCAATTTCTTTTTTAGATTCAAAACTAATACTTTCAATATTATCTAATTTTTTTATTTCTTCTGAAACACGACTTCTACCAGCATCATCTATATCAACATCTAAAAATGTTACTATAGTTACATCAGATTCAATTTCATCAGTAAAATAATTAACGTTATATGACATAATAATTGAAAATGCAACAACAACTAAAGTAATTGTTATACATGAAATAGAAGCAAGAGATAGAGAAAAATTTCTAAATACACTTTTAAATGAGTCTCTTATATTTCTACCTAGAATTCTTAATGCTTTCATGATTATAAGTTCCTTTCTCAAAATCTTTTAATATTCTACCACTATCAAGTAAAATAGTTCTCTTTTTCATTTTATTTACTATTTCAGTATCATGTGTAACCATAATAATTGTTGTACCAAGTTTATTAATTTCATCCAAAACATTCATAATTTCCATACTAGTATTTTCATCCAAGTTTCCTGTTGGTTCATCACAAATAAGTAATTTTGGACCATTTACTATAGCACGCGCTATAGCGACTCTTTGTTGTTCTCCACCAGATAATTGATTTGGATAATTTTTTGCTTTATGTTTTAATCCAACTAGCTCTAAAACTTTTAAAACTTTATCATGTATTTCATCCTTTGAAAGTCCTAAAATTTCAAGAGCAAATGCTACATTTTCATATACAGTAAGTCTACTTAATAATTTAAAGTCTTGAAATACTACACCAATACTTCTTCTTATTTTATATACACTACTATTTCTAAATTTAGCTACATCTTTACCACCTACAATAATTTTACCACTTGTAGGTTTTTCTTCTCTATATATCATCTTAATAAGTGTTGACTTACCACATCCAGTTGATCCTATTATAAATACAAAATCACCTTTTTCAATATCTAAACTTAAATCATGTATTGCAACAACACCTGTTTTATATTGTTTTCTAACATTTTTCATTACTATTAAATTCATAATTTCACCCTACTTTCCACCAGTAAACTCATATGCATCTGTAACAAGTACACAAGCACGTGGATCTATCTTTAAAATATCCTGTTTAATTTTATAATATTCTCTTGTTGGAACAATGCACATAATTACTTTTTGCTTGTCACCAGTATAACCACCTTTAGCCTCTAATATAGTAACACCATGATTTAAAACTCCCATTATATAATCTTTTATTTCATCAACATGTTCTGTTATTACATGGAATGATTTTGATTTAGAAACCCCAAGAATAACTTTATCTGTAACAAGAGTTATAACATATAACGTAATAACTGAATATATTAAATTCGACCAATCAATAGCGCCTGTTGGAGTTCTTAGTAAAAGTGTTGATGCAGCAATAACTATACTATTAAATATAAGCATACTTTTACCTATTGGAATATGTAAAAATTTGGCCATTATACTTACTACTACATCAGAACCACCAGATGTAAAACCTGATTTAAATGTAAGTCCAAGTCCAACACCAGTTAATGTACCACCAACAATAGAAAGTAATAATTTGTTTGTAGCATTAAAACCTATTATTTTAGCTAAATCACTAGTTAAATAAATTAATATCGGAAATAATATTGATCCTAAAAGTGAACCTTTAGTATCTTTCCATCCAAGTAATATAAAACTTAATATTAAAAGTATAACATATGATACTACCAAAAATAATGATGCATTTATTCCCCATAAATTTTCAACAATTATAGATATACCAGCAACACCACCATATACAATATTTTGCGGTTTAAACATAACATTAAATGTTATAGTAACAATTAAACATCCAAGTATTAAATTAATATATTTAAGAATTTTCTCACGAGGAGTTACTGTATTAACTCTTTTTTCTATTTCTTCTTTTTTTAATTTTTTCTTAAAAAACATACACCTTACACACCCTTTCTCAAATTATCATAAATAAATTTATCAATATTTCCATCAAGTACAGAATCAACATCACTAACCTCTGTACCAGTTCTATTGTCTTTAACAAGTTTATATGGCTGCATTACATAACTTCTAATTTGAGAACCAAAATTAATATCACTAACATCTCCACTTATTTGTTTTATTTCATTATTTTTCTTTTCAAGTTCTAAATTATATAATTTATTTTTTAAAATTGACATAGCGATTTCTTTATTCTTAATCTGACTTCTTTCATTTTGACAAGTAACAACTATCTTAGTAGGAATATGAGTTATTCGAACTGCTGAATCTGTAGTATTAACACCTTGTCCACCACAACCACTCGATCTATAAACATCAATTCTTAAATCACTTTCTTTAATATCTATATTAATTTCATTATTTAAAAACAATGGAGTAACATTTATAGAAGCAAATGAAGTATGTCTTCTTGCATTAGAATCAAATGGAGATATTCTAACCAATCTATGAACACCTTTTTCAACCTTTAAATACCCATAAGCATTTAATCCCTTAACAAGCATAGTTAAACTTTTTATACCAACCTCATCACCAGGTTGAGTATCAACAATCTCTACTTTATATTTTTTTGAATCACACCATCTTGTATACATTCTAAATAGCATATTAGCCCAATCGCACGCCTCTGTTCCACCAGCACCAGAATGAATATCAACTATAGCTCCTAACTTATCATATTTATCATTTAATAAAATACTAATCTCTACATCATCCATTGACTTTTCAATATCATTAGTTTCCGTATAAACTATATCCTTTAATTCAGGATCATAATTATTTTTTAAATCTTTTAATATTTCTAAATTATTATCTATTTTATTTTTAAGACTAGATACACTATCTAAACTATTTTTTAATTCATTTACTTCAGCTATAACTTCCTCAGATTTTTGCTTATCATTCCAAAAATCATCTTTATTCATAATAAGCTCTAAATCATTAATTCTTCTTTTTTTTAAAGCTGGGTCAAAGAGACCTCCATAAATTATTAATCCTATTACTTAAATGTTCATATATATTTAAAAGTTCACTTAATTCCATATATTATCCTCCATAAATTCATTATAACATTTATAAAAAAATTATTTATATACTATTAATCCTTACATTTTTTTATTACAAAATATTTACACCCATAAGCACATTGATTTTCTATATAATCTTCCTTTGTACTTATATCATTAATTTCATTAAATAAAGAATTATCTTTATCACAAAAACCCTTAAGTCTTAATTTATTATAAGACCAATCACCCAATACATAATCATATTCATAAAAATAATCAGTAAATATTTCTTTTAATTTTTCTTCATCAAAACCATCATTAATATTTTCTACTAATTCATAATTTATATCATCTATAACTATTTTTTTCATACTCTAACCTCTTTTACATTATAACATAAAACTTTAAATAATAAAACATCAACTACTAGTAATTGGTGAATAATAATAACTAGGTACTTCCCCAGAAACCATTTTCATAGCAATAGGAATATCAGTTTCAGTAGTAACTATTTTGGAAGAAAATGGCAATATAACTTTAAGAGAAACTTTTACATTTACTATAACCTTAAGTAATGCATTATTTATTCCATAACTTGTAACACTTGTATCAACATTTGTTTCAACATCACCTATCATATTCATTCTAACAGGGACACGCGGCCCTAAATTAGAAAGTAAAGAATTATTAAATATAACTCCAGTTGGAATTTCGTATATAATTCCCCTTTTCAAATCATCATATTTATAGTTTTCAAATATTGATTTATTAGACTTTAACTTTTCTATATTTCCATTTTCAAGTTGTTCTAAATATTCCTTAACACTATTTGTAATTAAATTTAATAATTTATTTATCTTAACAGAATCAAAATCCACATACTTAATATTATTATTATTATCTTTTTCAATTTCAAATAAATCATTAGTTTCAATATTAGAAAAAACCTCATTATTAACAGAAGCAGTTATTATAAGAGTCGCTAACTTAGTTGATTCACTTGTAGCGTACTCTAACAATACTGGACTAACCCTTTTATTAATAAATTTAAAACATATAGAAACACATAGAATAACAAAAAGAATTATCAAAAGAGAAAAGTCTCTTATTTTATGCTTATTTTTTTTCTTTAAATGAATACGTTTATACATAATATACACCTAATAATTTTATGATTAAAAAAAAGCATTTATTAAAATAATATATATTTTAGATAATTATAAAATTAATTTTAACAAAAATAGACATTTAACATACATTATTTTGAGGGGGAATTTAAATAATGAATTTTTCAGATAACTTTTTTAAAAGAGTTGAAAAAAAGACAAATGTTAATAAGGAAACAATTCTTTCTTTAGCAAACAAATTACAACAAGGAGATATGAAAGATGAAAATACATTAAGAGAAGTAATACAAGAATTAGGTCGTATGACAGGAAAAGATGTATCAAAAGAAAAAGAAGATAAAATAATAAGCGCAGTCGTTAATGATAAAATTCCTAAAGATATTGATAAAATGATCTAAAAAAAATGTAGTTTTTCTACATTTTTTACTTTTCTATTTTAAATTTAATTGTTTTTTTATCAATATAATTATTAAATTTTATAGTATATTCTCCATCACCATCATATATAAAATATAAATATTTATCATATGATTCTCCACTTTCTAAATCACCAGCATAATCACAAGCATCATCAAAATATATAGAAACAGTAGTTGTATTTACCTTTTCATCATTTGGGCCAATAACCGTATAATAAAACATATTCAAATGATTATCTTCATCACTTAAATTCTTAACAGTTATAGGTAATTTAACAACCTCTTTACCATAATAATCAGAATAACTTTTATTTATCGTTTTAAAACTATAATCACTTCCTAAAGTAAGCTCTAAATCATCAAATTCAAAAGTTTTATCTAAACCACTACTTGTAAAACTATTTATTGTCCAATTTGGTTCATTTTTATCATTTGCTAACTTAACAAATATTGGTAATATAACCAATATAATTGATAATACAATTGATATACAAAATCCAATTAATGCTCCAAGGCCTGCAGCTTTAGAAGCTTTTTTCTTATCACTTTTCCATACTAAAAATAAAATAAGTCCAACAATTGGAAAGAAAAATCCTAAAACTCCCCATCCAAATTTACTTTCTTCAGATTCAGTATAATTAACATTATAATTTTGTTGTAGATTATTTTGTTGTACATTATAATTTTGTTGTACATTATTTTGTATTTTCGCACCACAATTTGTACAAAATAAAGCACCCTCTTTTACCTCATTATTACAAACATTACATCTCATATTCTTCCTCCATCCTAAAATAATAATAACATAATAAAATTCTATTTTCAATTATATCTTTAAATTTTGAATATATTATCTTTTTTAGAATATATTTAGAGTAGATTTATAGAAAGTAGGGATTTAATGGAAAAAATAGAGATTATTAAAAGTATTACAGGTAGAACTGGAGGAGATATTTATTTAGGTATTGTTGGAGCTGTTAGAACAGGTAAATCAACATTTATAAAAAAAGTAATTGAAAATTTAGTAGTTCCAAATATAGAAGATGAATATGCTAGAAAAAGAGCTTTAGATGAAATACCACAAAGCGCTAATGGAAAAACTATTATGACAACAGAACCTAAATTTGTCCCATCTAATGCTGCTGAAATACAAATTGATAATTTTAAAGCTAATATAAGACTTATAGATTGTGTAGGATATGTTATTCCAGGATCAAGTGGATATGAAGATGAAAATGGTCCTAGAATGGTAAAATGTCCTTGGTATGATGAAGAAATACCTTTTGTAGAAGCTGCCGAAATAGGTACAGAAAAAGTAATTAGGGATCACTCCTCTATTGGTATTATTGTAACAACTGATGGTTCATTTGGAGAAATACCAAGAAGTAACTATATAGATACAGAATTAAGAATTGTAAATGAACTAAAAGAAATAGGAAAACCATTTATAGTAATTCTAAATAGTAATCATCCAACATTACCAGAAACAGAAAGACTTGCTGAAAAAATGCAAGCAGATTATGATGTTCCTGTTCTACCAATTAGTGTTGAAAATATGACAGAAAGAGATATTTATAATATTTTAAGAGAAGCATTATATGAATTTCCAGTTATGGAAGTTAAAGTTGAAATGCCAGATTGGATAGCTACACTATCATCAAGTAATTGGTTAAAAAAAATATATATAGAAAAAATAAAAGAAAGTGTTATGGAAATTGATAAATTAAAAGATATTGAACTTATCACATCACACTTTTCAGATTGTGAATATATAAATAAAGCATATCTTTCTAATGTCGATACAGAAACAGGCAATGTAACAATCAAGCTAGAAGCAAAAAGTGAACTTTATAATCAAGTCTTAAAAGATATTATTGGAGTTGATATAAAAAGCAAATCACAACTTTTAAATCTATTCCAAGAATATAATGAAGCAAAAATAGAATATGATCACATAAAATCAGCATTAAAAATGGTAAAACAAACTGGATATGGTGTTGCAAGTCCATCGCTTAGCGATATGAAACTAGATACACCAGAAATAATAAAACAAGGAAGTAGATATGGAGTAAAATTAAAAGCAACTGCTCCTTCTATACATATGATTAGAGTTGATGTAGAATCAACATTCGAACCAGTAATAGGTTCAGAACTTCAATCAAAAGAATTAATCAATTATTTAATGAAAGATTATGATACAAATCCAGATAATATTTGGAAATCAGAAATATTTGGTAGAAGTCTAGATGTAATTGTAAAAGAAGGAATACAAGCCAAACTATCTCTAATGCCAGAAAATGCAAGATTTAAACTTCAACAAACAATAACAAAATTAGTAAATAAAGGAAGCGGTAACTTATTTGCTATAGTATTATAAAAAGGATTATTTAATCCTTTTTTCTATTTTATAATTAAAACTTAATAATAATCCAAGTATTATCATAAAATATGGAGATGTATAAAACATGCTATTTCCAAACATGGATGAAATAAAATAACATATACCCGTAAAAAATATACCAATTACAAATATATTTTTTTCTTTTAAATTTTTCAAACTTGAAAGAAATATTTTAAAAATAATGATTATATAAACAAATGCTGCAGGTATACCTACAAACGAAGCTATCTGTAATATTATATTATGAGGTCTATCTTGATCAATTTTATTATCAGCATAAAACGTTCCCAAGCATTCTATTCCACCTCCTACAAGTGGTTTTTCTTTTATTTTAAGAATTGCATATTTCCATAATATACCTCTTGACGTTCCTATACTATATATTTTTTCTTTTGACTCTTTATTATTATTAAGTACATAATTATTTATTATTTTACTATCCATTAATAATTCCTTAATATTTTCTTTTACTATATAATTTTCACTACTATTAAATAATGTAATTGAAAGTGTTATAAATATTATTGACGCAATGATACATTCCATTCTTTTCCATTTAAAAAATAATGAATAAATAATAAAACAAATAAATGTAATTAAAAACGCTAAATAACATCCAAAAGTATTATTTATAATTAAGAAAAATAGTATTATAGTAAAAACACCAAGATATATAATTTTTTTATAATTATTCTTTTCATTAATAAAAATGAATAAAGATAAAAAAGAGCTTATCATCAAATAATATCCATAATGATTAAATTGCATAAATATATTAGAATATTCTCTATTATAAAAATTGCTTTCACCTTTTAATAATAATGGATATAAAGAACTTACTAAACAACACCATATTATTGTTTTAAATATTCGAAACAAATATTTCTTATCTTTAATACACATAGCATTTAATAAAAATCCAACATATAATATATACCTAATTAATCCTTCTTTTCTATAAGAATCCCCTAATATAGCTATACTCTTATCTTCAGCAAAAAATGTAGATATAATTGCTAAAAGGACTAATAATCCTATTAACAACAAAGAAATATTTTGTTTTAACTTAAAGCCATTTTCTCTTATATACTTATAATAAAAGATTATGAAATTAAATATACCTATAACTCCGATAACTGGTATTATTGTTTGAATATAATAATAATTCATATAAAAAATCTTACAATTTTCTTTAAATAATAATTCAAATATAGGATTAATACACCATAATATTATTAATATATAAGAAATCTTTTCTAAAAAATTATAATCAATTATATCTATTATTTCATTAATATTTTTACATTCATTAAACTTTTTCATATATTTTCCTACCCTATATAAATTGTACCAAATTTCTGAGGAAAAGTCTTTATTTTTAGCTTAAATATTAATTTAATATATGAAAAAAAATATATAAACATTTATCAAAAAAGGATATTTACATATCCTCTTCACCTTTATTTTTAAAATTTATTACTATTGGAGTTCCAATAAAATCAAAATTTTCTCTTATCTTATTTTCTAAATAACGTTTATAAGAAAAATGCACTAATCCTTTACTATTAACTTGTAAATTAAATGTAGGAGGGACAGCATCTGTTTGATTACAAAAATAAATTTTTAATCTTTTACCCTTATATGAAGGAGGTAAATTAAGATCATAAGCCTCTCTTATAACATCATTTAACACATTAGTTTTAATATGTCTCCTACTATTTTCATATGCGCGAATAACTTCAGGCATAAGAGTATGAATTCTTCTTTTAGTAAGAGCTGATAAATATACTATTGGAGCATAATCTAAAAAAGCAAACTCAGATTTAATTAAAGCATTAAACTTCTTCATTTCTTCATCTTTATTTTCAATTAAATCCCATTTATTTACGACAAGTACTACAGCCTTACCAGCATCAACTGCATAACCAGCTATATGTTTATCATGTTCTATAATACCCTCACTAGCATTTATAACAATAACACAAACATCAGATCTATCTATTGCTTGCATACTTCTAAGTAAGCTATACTTTTCTATATTCTCATAAATTTTTCCTCTTTTTCGCATACCAGCAGTATCAATAACAACAAAATCTTTATCATGGTATCTAAAATCCATATCTATAGAGTCTCTTGTAGTACCACTTATATCAGATACAATACTTCTTTCTTCATTTAATAAAGCATTTACTAAACTACTTTTACCTACATTAGGACGACCAATAATAGAAAATCTAATCTTACCATCATCCTCATCACGTTTATACATTGGTATATTTTCTATAACTTTATCTAAAAGATCATACACTCCATCACCTTGTTCACCACTAACAAATACATATTCATCAAAACCAAGCTCATAAAAATCATACATGTGTTCTCTTGATTCCTTACTATCACATTTATTTATAGCAACAATAACTTTTTTTCCAGATTTTAAAAGCATATCTCTTACCTGTAAATCATTTACAGTAATACCTTCTTTACCATCACAAACAAAAATAACAATATCAGATTGTTCTATAGCAAGCTCTGCTTGCATCTTTATCTTATCATTAAATTCTATTTTTTCACTATCAATACCACCAGTATCAATTAAATTAAACTGATAATTATTATATTCTGCATGACTATATAATCTATCTCTTGTAACACCAGGAGTATTTTCTATTATAGCAAGTCTTTTACCTATAATTTTATTAAATAAAGTAGATTTACCTACATTAGGTCGCCCTACTAAAGCAACAACAGGTTTCTTCATATTTTCTTCACCTCATTTAATAAATTATACCAAATTAAGAAAAAAAAAGAAACTAAGTTTCTATTTTTTTACCATATTTTATTATATCATTACATCTTTTATAGATTATATTACTCATTTCAACTAAATTCATATATAAACTATCATTAATTTTTTCTTTTATCTTACCATAATATTTATTTTTATATACATATATATCTATACTTTTTAACAATTCATAATAATCAAATATATCTTCAAGTTCATATAAAAAACTAGTTTTTTCTAAAACAATATGCATATCAATATCATTTTCATCATAGTCAAAAAAATCTATATTTTCATGTTCAAGCTCTAAAACGACACCATAAAATTCATCAACATATACATAAACATAATAAAATCCATTAAACCTTATATTATAAACTTCTCTTAACTTAATAAATAAATCTCTAAAATATTTTTCCAACCCATTAATATTTTTAAAATCTAATCCTTCTATCATAAATTTATTTAAATATAAAACTATTTTGTCATCATTTAAAATAACCTTCAAGATAACCACCTAATAATAAACTATGAAAAAAAAAGAATTATGTGTTATATAATTCTTTCAATTTTTTCATGTATATCAGATTTTCCCTCTTTAGTAACATTTGAAAATACTACAAAATCATCACCTACAACAAGTTCCAAATCATTTAATATCATATTTCTTTGAGCTTGTTGTTTTGTTATTCCTACCTTATCACATTTAGTTGCTACAATAGTAACAGGAAGTTTATAATATTTCAAAAAATTATACATCATAATATCATCTTCAGTTGGTTTATGCCTGAAATCTATAAGCATAAATACTTGTACTAAGTTCTCACGATTTGTTAAATAATCTTCCATCATAAGCCCAAACTTTTTCTTTTTACTCTTATTTAAATTAGCAAAACCATATCCAGGAGCATCAACCAAATAAAACTTATCATTTACTAAATAAAAATTAATAGTTTGAGTTTTACCTGGAGTGGCAGAAGTTCTCGCATAACTTTTTCTGTTAATTAATGTATTAATAAAACTACTTTTACCAACATTAGAACGACCAACAAGTAAAAATTCAGGTTTATTATCAGTTGGATATTGACTCCTTCTTACAGCGCTTATAGTCAAATCAACAGAATTTATTTTCATAATTAATTCACCTCAAATATAAAAGATTATAACATATTATCTCATTTTACGCAAATCTTTCTTAAGTACACGAACAATTCTGATTTTTTCATCTTCACTATTTATAGCATCTTCAATATCCTCAAATGATATATTATTTAAAACTTCATATAAATTTTTATCATTATTCATTTTAAGTAAATATACAACTACTTCATAAAATAAATCATTTATCTTTTCTTTTTGTTCTCTTTTACTTTTTAACGCTATAGGTCCATCCGAATAAATTATTTTATATTTTTTACCTTTAATAACTATGCTAATAACATTTTCATCAATATCATAATAATAGTATTTAATTATAGTTTCATACTTCTTGTTTTCTTTAATTAAATTAATATTATCGACATAATTTGAATCAAATGTAATAATCTTAGCTCTAAGCATATTTCTGAATTTATTATAATATTCTAGTTCAGATTCTGTCATTTTTTCTAAATAACCTTTTTTATTTAATTCTGTTAAAATAAGATTAAAATCTTGTATATAATTATATCTGTCTAAAAATTGTTTAAATACATTAGCAAAAGGTACTAAAGAAGTAAAATCGTAATTAGATTCATCATAATCGCTAAAATCCTTATTAAACCTATCCATATTAATTTTTAATCCCAAATCAGCTAAATTCTTATATAGAATATTAGAATTATAATATTTTAATATTTCTGATAAAATAATTGTACCAATAGAAATAATAGAAATATCCATATTATCGCCCCATCTCATATTCATCTAAAGATAATCTTACTTTATAACTATTTAAGCAATCATAAAAATTATTTTTAATTTTTTCTTGACTAAAAGCATTATTATTATTTAATAAATTATTTAATATAATTTGATTTAAATATTCAGTCATTTCATTACATAAATCTTTAGAATCAGATAAAAAATTTACTTTATTAGAATTAGAAACACTGTCATTATATATATTAGGTTGTTGTTCCCTTATAATATCATTGGAATCTATTCGCCTAAAATATACAACTTCATATGTTTTTTGAGTAATATTATCTTCATAAATTTTTCCATCTACTTCACTAATTGTTTTATATCCATATGTTTTAATTTCACTTATCAAATAACATTTTTCAGTAACATAACATAAAATCTTTTTCATTTTTAATCCTGTATCATCATCAACCCATGTTTTAATTATAGGAAGTGGTGCATAAACTATTGGAAAATTATTTACATCCATAACATAATACCTCCATATGGCCTGTATTATACACTAAATAAATTAAAAATAAAAGAAAAAAAGACTAAAAAAGTCTTAACTTAATTTAGTAAACTCCTGATTTAACATAGTATATTTTTCATTTATCTTGTTATTGTCACTTTTTTCTAATTCATACCACCCAAATCTAAACATAATTTCATATACCTCTCTTTGAAGAGATGAATATTCATCAAACATTGTTTTATATTTACTATATAAAATTTCATTACTAGCTTCAGTTAAAGAAACTGCATAATTTTTTACTAATTCTTTTAAAGTACTTAAAACACTATTAATATAATCTTTATCATTTAATTCTATTCCACCTTCAACAGGTACTTTTTCATTACTTATTTTATTATTCATGATTATTCTCCTTTCAATATATCTAAAACTTTTACCATATTAGAATGAAATACATTTATAGCCTTATCAATAACTCGCTTTAACTCTTCATTTTTAACACTATTTGATGCACTATAACTACTCTTATATGCTCCATAATTCCAATTAAACATATCACTTAAATAATCTAAATCTTTACAACTTATAATATTTGGTACTTCAGTATAATTATTCATAATATTCCTCCCATTATATTTTGATATTAAAATAAATTTATATACAATTCTACACAAAAAAAAATATGATTTCTCATACCATATCATTTGCACAAAAAGTTTTAATTTTCTTAATTATAGTGTTTTATTTATTCTCTAATAAAAATTCCTCTTCCTTATATTCATAATTTAAAACATTGTTTTTAGTTATTATACTTTCACCAATTTCTTTTTCCAAATCAACTCTTGTATTATTTGCTATCTTACCACCACGTTTTGCTACTTCAATATTTTCTTTTAAACCCTGTGGATTATGTTTTTTAGCAATCTCTCTTGTTGCAATTTCACCTAAATCAGCAAGTGTAACTTCAATATCACTCATATTATCTCTTAAAGATTCTTTTCTAAGTCCTTTATACTCTTTATATTCTTTAGCACTCATTCCTGACCAACTTTTATAAATTTCATTTGTAAGAATTGCATATTCTTTATTTTCAGTTATTCCTCCATCTTTCCAGATATCAGTTAATTTCTTTCTATCTTGCATTCCTTTCAATCTTTTTTGAATCCAAGCTTCATCATAACCTTTTGCTCTATATAAATCAATTGCTCTTTGTGCTGAAATTGAAGGATCAAATACTTCATCAATTCTTTCTTTACCTAATTTAGCTAACCATTGTTTTATTGGTTCAGCATTTTTACTTGGAATAGATTCTATAATTCTAAACATTCCTTCAATATCAGTTACATCTGTTAAGCGATATTTTCCATCTTGCGATTTCAACTTCAACTGTCTAGTAATACTAGACGTTTCAAAATTCTCATCTTTTTTCAATTTATTTTTTAACCAATTCCAATATTTTCTTGGACTATCACTTTCAGCCATAACGCCAACTAAATCTACAATACTTATATAATACTTTTCATCTTCTTTATCCCATACAGTTCTTATTGTTTCATTATTAAAAATTTTATTTATTAAGTGCATTCTATCTTGTCCCATTTTTTACTCCTCTCATTTTTTAACTAATAGTTTCTACTATTATATATACCAGAAAAGTTTTAGATTTCCTTTTAAATTAATTTAAATTTATAATATATATTATTTATATTTACACTCATTATATTTTACCAATAAATTTGTTCATAATATTTTTATAATATAATTATTAAAAAAAATATGATTTCTCATATTTTTTTATTTTCTTTTTAATATTCTTGTAGAATTTAATATAGTAAGCAAAGTTACACCTGTATCAGCAAATACAGCTTGCCACATACTTGCAATACCAAGAGTACTAAGTACAAGTACAAGAACCTTTACTATTATAGCAAATAAAAGATTTTGTTTAATTACCTTTTTAGTAAACTTAGAAATATCTATAGCAGAAATAATCTTTGATAACTCATCTGTCATTATTACAACATCTGATGCTTCGATTGCTGATGCACTACCTATTCCACCCATTGATATACCTATATCAGATAAAGCAAGTGATGGTGCATCATTTATTCCATCTCCAACAAAAGCAACAACACCATTTCCAATTTCATTTTCTAATAATTTATATTTATCTTCTGGTAATAATTCATAATAAGTTTTCTCTATACCTAATTTTTTTGATATATCAAGCGCTACAGCATTATTATCACCAGTAAACATTTTAGTTACAATTCCTCTTTTATTTAGTTCTTCTATTACCTCTTTAGCATCTTCTTTTAATCCATCAATAAGCATTAATTTAGAACATACTTTATCATTAATACTTAAATATATAGCTTGATCATTCTCCTTTATACCTATATAAGAAGAAGATCCTATTTTTATTGTATCTTGATTATATTTATAACTAATACCTTTACCAGATATTTCTTTAAAATCTTTAACATTCTTAGTACTAACACTTAAATTAAATATAGATAATATAGATTTTGCTATAGGATGATTAGATAATTTTTCACCCATTAAATAATACTTAATAATATCATCCTTATCTTTTGATGAATCTAAAACAGTAAGAGTATAATCTTTAAAACTTCCCTTTGTTAAAGTACCTGTTTTATCAAATATAATTTGATTTATATCACTAAGTAAATCTAAATAATCACTACCCTTAACTAAAATACCATTCTTTGAACAAGAACCTATTCCAGAAAAATAACTAAGGGGTACAGATATCGCTATAGCACAAGGACAAGAAACTACTAAAAATACAAGAGCTCTATATATAGCATCACTCACACTAAGACCAAATAGTGGTAATATAAAAGCAGTTAAAATAGATAAAATTAAAATTACAGGAGTATATACTTTAGCAGCTTTAGATACAAAAGTCTCTGTTTTAGCTTTTCTGTCAGTAGCATTTTCAACTAATTCTAAAATTCTTGATACAGTACTATTTTCATATAAACAAGATACTTTCATTTCAAAAATATCTCCCATATTTACCTCACCAGATAAAACTGTATCTCCAGCATCAACACTCTTTAATTTACTTTCACCAGTTAAAGCTGAAGTATTTAATTTTGAACTACCCTTTACTATAACACCATCAAGAGGTATTTTCTCACCAGATTTTACAACAATTATATCACCTATATTAACACTTTCTGGATTTACAACTTTAATTTCCCCATCAACCTTTAAATTAGCCTCATCTGCTTTAATATCCATTAAATCACTAATAGAACGTCTTGATCTATTAACAGCAATTTGTTCAAGTACCTTACCTATTTCATATAAAATAATAACCATCGCACCTTCATGAATATTATTAGTAAAATAAGCACCAATACAAGATATAGTAACTAAAAAATTTTCATCTAAAGTTTTCTTAAATAATAATTTAATAGCCGTAACAAAAGTTCTAGAAAGTAAAATAATATAAGATAAAATAATTAATATAGAAGAGACATTACCCTTAAATATCATCCCTAAAATAAGTAAAACAATTCCAAGTAATAATCTAAAAATATTATATTTAAAATTATTATTTTTAACTTCTTCTTTAATATCTAAAACAATAACATCAGGTTCAATACTTTTAACTATATCAGAAACATACTTTTTCACATCAGATTTTAAATCAGTTTCTAAAGAAACCGTTAGTTTTGAAAAATTAACAGAAGCATTTCTTATATTTTTATCATTATTTAACTTTACCTCTATTTTACTCGCGCAATTGGGGCAATCTAGTCCATTTAATTTAAATCTATATTTCATTTATATGTTCACACCCCATTCTAAATATTTTTTCAACATGATCATCAGAAATAGAATAATAAGTCATATTCCCATCTTTTCTATATTTAACTAACTTTGAACTTTTTAATAATTTAAGTTGATGTGATACAGCAGATTGACTTACATTTGTAATATCTGCTATTTCATTTACACACAACTCTTTACCAAGTAAAACATTAATTATTTTAACTCTGGTAGAATCACCAAATATTTTAAATAATTCTGACAAATCAATTAACTTATCATCATCTAATATTTTCATAATACCTCCTTATATGAATATTTGTTCATATACTAATATTATATTATTTAATATATTCTATGTAAAGATAAAAATACATTTATTTAAAATTTTTACATTTTAAATAAATATGATATAATTAATAAAGGATGTGATTATATGAATAAAACTCAAGAAGATATAATTGATTTATTTTCAAATGAGATATCTAAAAAAGAAAAAATAGAAAAGAAAAAAATAGAAAAATTTAAAAAGAAAGAAGAAAAAAAGAAAGCTTTAGAAGAAAAAAGATTAGCTAAAATTGAAGATAAAGCATTTGCTTTAAAGCAAAAAAAAGAAAATGAAATGAAAAAGCTAGAAGATACAAAAAATATCAATACAATATCTTCTACACCTACTATATTCCAATTTTTAAGTGATACACTTATAGGATTTTTTTCAATAATAATATTACTTTCTAGTATTGGATACAATGTATATGAATATTTACAAGGTTCATTAGATATAATATATGGTAGTTTATTAATCTTTGTTTCACTAACATTTGTACTTTCTATGGTAACAAAAAAAGAAAAAATAAAAAAATTCTTCTATATACTTTCAAGTATATCATTTGCTTTATTTGTATGTTATCAATTATTTATATAAAAAAGAAAAACTATAAACACTATAGTTTTTCATGTATTAATAATAATACACTAAATTATATGATTAAAGGAGAAATATATGAAATTTAAAACAAGAATTAAAATAATATTACCAATATTAATATCAATAATAAGAATATTACTTATACCATTTATAATAATACTAAATTTAAATAATAAAAATATTATTTGTATTATTTTAATTATAATTGGTTATTTAACAAATATATTAGATGATAAAATAGCAAATAAATTCTATACAAAAACAAAATTAAGTAAAAATATAGATGAAATATCAAATATAGCTTTTTTAACTGGAATATGCATAAGCTTTATCAAAAAAAATACTCTATTTATTCCTATTTCAATAATACAATTTATAAACCTTATAATAATTATTATTATAACTATTAAATATGAACTCACAATACTAGAAATAGATAAAAAAAATAGAATAAATATAATTATATTATGTTTAATTACCTATTTTATTAAACAAACAAACTTAGTATATGGATTTAGTTTTTTAACACTAAACCTTTCTTTAATAGTTTCTATATATTATATAAATTTATTTATTATGTATAATAAAAAAGAGGATATAGGAATTGATAATTATTCAGCTCATAAAAAAATAATGAATGAAACAAATGAAATAATTGAAGATGAAATTATGAAAACAAAAGCTATAAAAAAAATTGAAGATATAATAGAAAAATACGAAGAGAAATAACTCCTCGTATTTTATTTACATTGTCAAAAAAAGTAAATTGAAAACAAGGAATTAATATGCTATAATTGAAACATAAAGGAGTATAGAAAATGAAAGGTAAAAAAATATTTATTACTTTACTTACATTATTTCTTTTTACCTCTGCTTCTTATAATACAAAAGCTAAAACTTTTGGTCAACTAAAAGAAGAACTGAAACAAGAAGAAAATAATTTAGGTCAAAATAATCAACAAAAACAATTAACAGAAGAACAAATAAAACAAGTAAATTCTAATATTACTCAAAATAGAAAAGATATTGAAAATATTACTACTGAAGTTAAAAACTTAAATGATGAAATTATTAAGTTAAATGAAGAAATAGAAAAAAAGAATACTCAAATAAAATCAATAATTAACTTTACACAATTATCAAGCGGAGATTCACAATATCTAGAATATTTATTTGGTGCGGCAGACTTTACTGATTTTATATATAGAGCTGCTGTAGCAGAACAATTATCTAAATACAATAATAACTTAATAGACGAATATAATAAAACTATAGAAGAGAATAAGAAAAAAACTGAAGAATTAAATAAAAAACAAATTGAACTTCAAAATAAACAAAAAGAATTAGAAGAAAATTTAAATAAATTAGGAAAACAATTAGATACAACAAAAGAAGAAGGACAAAATATTGAAGAACAAATAAAATATTTAAAAGAATTAGTACAAGTTTATCAAGATAGAGGTTGTGAGGACAATCAAGATATAGCATCATGTGGTAGAGCAACACTTCCAACATCAACTCAATTCTTTAGACCAATAATTAATGGTTATGTTACAAGTGAATTTGGTGGTAGAGGTAGTAGCTATCATTATGGTACAGATATGTCAACATCAGAAGTATGGAGCGGAAACGTAAATGTATATGCATCTGGTTCAGGAATTGTATCAGGTATTACATGGAAAAGTAGTTGTGGTGGTAACATGGTATTTATTCACCATAAAACAAAAACAGGAGCTACATATACAACAATTTATATGCACTTATATCAAGTATACGTATCAGTAAATCAAGTCGTAACACCAAGTACAGTTATAGGTTTGATGGGAGGAAATCCAAGAAATCCAAATGCTCCAGGATATACTCCTTGGGACGGTTGTACAACAGGAGCACATTCACACTTCCAAGTTGCAACAGGTTTATATGGAGTTGACTACTCTTCTTGGTCAACACTTAGAGCAAGATCATTTAATGCAAGAAATTTTATAAACATACCTAAATCTGGTTGGTTCTATGGAAGAACAACAGCATATTAATACGAGTAAAACTCGTATTTTTTTTATAAAAAAAAGATATCATTTTATTGATATCTTAAAGTTTCAGCATCAAATTTCATATTATTTGAAGTTTTTATTGCTTCAAAATGTAAGTGAGGTCCCGTTGCAATACCTGTTGATCCAACATAACCAATAACCTGTCCCCTATTTACTGTTTGACCAGCTTTAACAGCTATACTATTCATATGTGCATATAATGTTGCAAAACCATTATTATGATCTATAACAACATAATTTCCATAAGACCAATGCCACGTAGCTTTTACAACAGTACCATTATTTGCTGCATAAATTCTAGAATTATAAGGATTATATATATCCGTAGCTTGATGACTTTCGTGTCGACCAGTTACAGGATTAATACGGAATCTTGCAAAATGAGATGTAATATAATGACTATCACAAGGCCACTTCCAAATTGAAGTACTACCAACAGCTGAAGCATATTTATTACCATATACAACAATCTTATCAACAGTTGGAGTAATAACATTTTTACTAATTGTATTAATATAAGCTATTGAATTGTTAATATATTTAATTTTCATATTAACCCTATTTGTACCATTTTGACCTTCTTGTTCAACAACATCATCACCAATATATTTATTATTATCATATTTAACAATAGTTTGAAATTGATCTACCTGATCCTCTACAACAGTTTTCTCTTCTACAACTTGAATTTGTGGATTAGTTTGTTTAATAATAACAGATTGTCCAACAAAAAGTAAATTATTTATAGAAGTAAAAGAAGGATTAGAAATTAAAAATTCTTCAGGGTTAATTTGATTATCATAAGAAACAGATTCAATAGTATCTCCTTCTTTAATAACATAAGTTTTTTCTTCAGTATTACCACCATATAATAAATATTGAGCTAAATCCTCTGAATTAGAATAAATAACCTCAGTAACAGGAATATTAGCTTCTTTTATTGTAATATCATTATCTAAATAAACATCATCAATATATTCACCTATATCAGTTATCTCAACCTGATTATCATCAATATATGCCTTATATTTATCCTTTCCAACAAAAGTTTCAATAACACTATTAATAGATTTTTCTAAATCATCCTTATTAACAATATAAATAATTTCAGTTTTTACTTTATTTTTTCCATCAGATTCATCCACATAATCAGTATTTATCTTAACCTGATATCCTCTTATAGTAAAAGGACTTAATTTTTCTATTTTTTTGTATATTTTCTTTACATTATCAACACTACCATTATAAGTCATTATTCTTTGAATAGATAAACCATTTGGAGAATAAACCTTATCTGTACCATATTTTTTTTGAAGTTCTTTATTTTCATTATTAATATATTTTTCTAATTCACTTTTACTTTTTATAACACCAATTACTTCACCATTCATATACACTTGATAAAATGTATTAGGATTTTTATTACTAAAATAATTATAAGACAAAATAAAAGTTGCTACAGCAATCAAAATTGTACTAAATATACAAAAAAATTTCTTCATATTATCACCGTTTCATAATATAAAAATTATAGCATATTATGTACAATTAAGTCAATTTAATACTCTAATCTTAACATTATCATTTTAAATTTATTTACAAAAAAATTAGAGTTATTTTTTCTCTAATTTTTATTTAAAACAATATCAATAGCTTTATTTAAACTCTCTTTAATTATTGGTTTTGATACATATTCATCAAATCCTGCTTTTAAAAACTTTTCTCTTGCTCCTACTACAGCATCTGCAGTTAAAGCTATTACAGGTGTTTTAAACCCTTCTATCTTTTTTAAATTTTTTAATGTTTCAATACCATCCATATCAGGCATCATATAATCCATAAATATTAAATCATACTCTTTATTTTTTATTATATTTAAGCATTCTTCTCCACTTAAAGCTTCATCTATTTCAAAATTATAAGGTTTCATTATATGAGAAGCTACTTTTATATTCATTTTATTGTCATCTACTATTAATACTTTTTTATTACTATAGTCTTTATATACTATTTCTTCTTTTTCTATTTCATTTTTTTCTTCTTTTGAATCTCTTAAATACTTACATAATACTTGATGTAATTCATCTTTTTCTATTGGTTTTGATAGATAATCATTAAATCCTTGATTTAAATATTTCTCTTTCATTCCATTTATAGCATTAGCTGTAAGCGCTATTACGGGTGTTTTAAATCCTTCTATTTGTTTTAATCTAAGTAATGTTTCTCCACCATTCATTCTTGGCATCATGTCATCCATAAATATGATATCATAACTTGATCCATTTTTTATCTTTTCAAGACATTCCATTCCACTTTCAGCACTATCTATATTTAAATTATATTTAGATAATATTTTTGATGCTACTTTTATATTTAATTTATTATCATCAACTACTAATTTTTTTTTACCTGATAAATCTAAATTATCTACAACAATAACATTTTCACTATTAATATTTTCATTTGATATTTGTTGATCCAATATAACACTAAATTTTGAACCTTCTCCATATTGTGATTGAACTATTATTTTACCTCCCATTATTTCCACTAATTGTTTAGTTATGGCAAGTCCTAATCCCGTTCCCTCTATCGTTGTATTTCTATCTTCATCAAGTCTTTGGAACTTAGTAAATAATTTATCTAAATTTTCTTTCTTTATTCCTCGTCCTGTATCTTTAACATCTATCATTAAACGACATATTTTATTTTTATTAATGCATTTTACTTCAAATGTAAAATAACCTTGATCAGTATACTTTAATGCATTAGTAAGTAAATTAATTATAACTTTCTTTATATTAGAATGATCTCCATATAAAACCTCTGGTATATCAGGTGCAATAGATACTCTAAATTCTAACTCCTTATCTCCTAATCTAGCTCTTATCAATCTCTCTATCTCACTAAACAATTCATTTGGTTTATAACTAGAATTATGTATCTCTATTTTTCCTGCTTCTATTTTAGAAATATCCAAAATACTATTAACTATTTCAAGTAATGTTTTAGATGCCACTACTATATCTTCTGCATTTTCCTTTGCTTCTGATAAATCATCTGCTTGCAATAAACATTCAGAAAAACCTACTATAGCATTTAATGGAGTTCTTATTTCATGTGACATACTACTCAAAAAATCTGTCTTAGCTCTATTTGCTTTTTCTGCATCCTCTTTAGCTATATTTAATTGTTCTATCATTTTCATATCTGGATTTTCTATTGTATGATACATTATTAAAATAACATAACTCATAACAAATGGTTCAAAAACAACAGATGGAATTAAGCTTCTTAAAATCAATCCAATAATAGCAAGTAAAATCAATGAATACAAAGGGAAAAATTTTTTATTTTTTATATTTTTCTTCTCTTTAAATATAGAAAATAATACGCAAATAATTATTCCAATAGCAAACAAAATAACAGCTACGTAAGCACAATCTGGAGATAGTCCTTCAGAATTTATAGTATCTCCATCAACAATAGGTATGCAAGGTAAACATAATGTAAAAATAGAAGCCACTAAAACAACCAAAATACTGATTTTTTTGATTATGTTATGCCTTTTACCCTTAAACCACGATATATTATATACATAAACAAACATCAAATATGCCCAAATTATAATCATAACCAAATCTACTTTTTGTAATATGCCAAAAATAACCAAATTACCATGTAAAATCACGTATGCTATTCCAAAAACATTGAAAGCGCATTCAATAAAGTTAACGATTAAAAGATAAGAATATATTCTTGTTTCTTTATTTGATATATTTTTTTTAGAAAAAAACATTATTATTATTAAAATGTCAATTAATAATGCAGCAATTGGAAAAAATATTGCAGTCATTACTTATCACCTACTTTTTAATTTTTCTTTTATTTGTCTTTGAATTTCAATTGGCAAACTTATATCTTTTCTAAAAATAAATGCATTATTTTTATTAATTTTAAGATTTTTTATATACGAAAAAGCATCTGATGGTGCACAAATATATTTTTCTTTAAAAGTTCTTTCTCTTAGTATATTCATATCATAATACTGTTTCTTTGTTTTAGGATTTTTCCACTCATTCAATTTGTTTTCAACAAATTCGTTCAACTCTTTTTCATAAGATCCCATACTTTTTCTTATAAAAACACCCCTAGATTCATATATTTCCCATTTCAAACATGCTAAGCAATTTCTTAATTCTTTTTTTTGTTCTTCTATATATTTTTTTCTACTAGCTTCATCTAAATTATCACCAATTGAATTAACTTTAAAATTTTCCCCTATATTTACATAAAAATCTTTACCATATTGTTCCACAGCAACAGGAATTATATCACAACCAGTTTCTAATGCAATATTAATAATCCCAGGAAATAAAGGTAAAGCTAAAAGATTTGGTGATAAATTCCAAATTCCCTCCGGATATATTAATAAATTTTCATTATTTTTTAATAATTGTTTTGAAGTTTCTAAAGCTATATGTCTGTCTTCTTTTGAATTTGTATCACAGTATATCAGTCCATTAAGTGCTAAAACAACACCATCACTCGAACGATACAAAGTTTCAGGATCACCTGCAAATGGATACTGATGTTCTCTAATAGCTTCACTTACTATTTGATAATCATATACACCTATATGTGTTATTGCATATATAACAGGTTTATCAGTTTGAATCCTTTTATCATTTATTATCGTTAAATTTTGCTTTAGTATATACTTCCTATTTAATTTAATTAATTGAAGTAAAATTGGATGCAATTTATCTCTCCATTTTAATCCTTTTAAATTTTTTCCATTGTCAAATTCATATTTTCTTTTTTTTAAATAATAATCACTTAATTCTTTATTCTTTAATAACAATTCTCCAAAAAAAGATAGAGGTTTAAATTCATCATTTTCATTTTTCATCCATATCACCTCTGTTTATTATTTCAACAATATCATTTATAAGTAATTTTCCTTCTTTAGTTGGATAGGCGCCAAAATCATGGCCCTGACCTTTATATTCAATATAATTATTTTTTATTGTTTGAGCATCTAAAATTTTACTAAGTTTTAAACAATCTGGTTTTAAAATATCCTTTTCTCCAGATATTATTGTCATTTTTCCCAAATCATTAAAATTTCCATATATAGGACTTACCAAATAATTTTTTACATTTAATTTATCTGCCCACAATTTTCCGGCATATTTATTTCCAGCAATGCCACTTATTGCGTCTTTTTTTTCTGATTCTTTCAATTCTGGATTAGACATTGATACATCTAGCCATGGAGACATCATTATAATATTTTGTGGTTGATTAATATTACGATTTCTTAAATACATTGCATATGATAGTACAAAACCACCACCAGCTGAATCACCCAAAAAGTTTATACGCTTTTTATTTATTTTTTTATATAAAGAGTCAATCGATTCGTACATAGTTTTATAATTACCTTTAGGTGCTAAAGTGTATATTGGCATAATTAATGTTGAATTTGTTTTTTTAGCAATATTTATAGCAAATTTAACTTGATAAGATATTGCCTCTTCAATATATGAACCACCATGAATATATAGCAAAATTTTATCTTTTGTTTTTTCTATTGTTCCATTATATGTGTAAACAGTCATACCATCACTTTTTTCTAATTTCATACCTAACTTTTGTGGAATCTTATACTTTTTAAGTGAAATTTTTTCTATATATCTTTTTGTCTCATTTTCATCTGAAAAGATATGTTTACTTTTCGAAAATCTAAGTAAAAAATTAATTAATCTGCTTTTAAAAGAAATCTTATTATAATATTTTTTCATATTAATCACCATACACTATTCTTCTTCATTTACAAACAACACACTACAACTACATACCATCAGTATACCTTATTTATCAACATTAAACAAGTTTTTTCAACATTTTTTTACAATAAATTATTTATCTAATTACTTTATAAATTTTGAATCTGCATTAACACTTACTTATATATCATTAATTTTAGAAATTTCATTCATATCAATTTCATATTCTTTTTTGTTAAACATATCTTTTATTCTAAATTTTTCGTTTTTAATTTCATCTTCACCCAATACAATAACATATTTTATATTTTCTTTATTCGCATATTCAAAAAGTTTCTTTATTTTTTTATTACTAGTATCAATTTCAACCTTATATCCTAATTTTCGTAATTCAGAAGCTACCTTTAGTGATGTAACAGGTTCATTCATTGAAATTATAAATATATCTATCTGAGCTTGATTACTTACTTTTTGCTCATCTTTTAATAATTCATATATTGAAGATAAACCAAAACTTATACCAACAGTAGGATATAAATTTCCATCATCAATAAAATTCGTAATCATATTATCATATCTTCCACCACCACCAATGGAACCAGATATTTTATTATTTTTTTCATATACTTCAAAAACATTTCCAGTATAATAATTTTGACCGCGAGCTAGTGATGGTGAAAAAGTACAAATTTCTTGTAACCCTAAATTCACAATATAAGTATTTAATTCATTCAATTCATTTAATCCATCTTTAATAAATTTATTATCACTATTTAAATACTTACTATTTAATTCATCTAACGATAAACTAAATGTTGATGCTAAAGAATCAATATTTTTCTTTTTTATTCCATATTTTAGCATTAAATTTTCAAATTCATCAATTGATAATTTATCTTTTTTATCAACAATAGTTGTAACTATTGATATCATATCTTCAGAAACCCCATTTTCAATCATCAAACCCATCATTAATTTTCTACTATTATATTTTATAATAATATCTATTCCAAGTCTTTTAAATGCATCTCTATATAGACTTAAGAGTTCTGCTTCAACAAACTGTCCATCCAAACCAACGACATCTACATCACATTGTGTAAATTCCCTATCTCTTCCTGTTTTTACAGGTCCATCTCTAAACACTTTAGCTATTTCATATCTTTTAAATGGATATTTAATTTTATTTTTATTTAATGCAATAAATTTTGCAAAAGGTACAGTCAAATCATATCTTAAACCTAATTTTCTGTCACCTTGATCACTTAATTTATATATTTCCTTTAATATATCACTTTCATCATCATATTTATCAGTTAAAATATCATAATATGTTATTATTGGTGTTTCAATTGAAAAGTATCCATACAATTCAAACACTTCTTTTAAAGTTTCTTTAATGTAATTTCTAATTTTTTCTTCTTGTGGCAAAAAATCATAACCACCTTTAACATTAGCAATTTTCATAATATACCTCCTCTTAAATTATATCATATTTTAAAAAGATAGTAACATCACCATCTTTTATATTAATTCAATTCTAATTCCTAAAACACCATATTGTTTTTGTTTTTCTTTTGTATAAAATTGTTCAAGAACAGCAATTAATTCTTCTTTTGTCATTGAACTATCAGATAAAACAGAAATATCAAAATCCTTAAACATATCTTCAAAAGTGTTATATCTTAATAATCCGATAACCTTAGCGTTAAATGACTCATTCAATTCTGGTTCCTTTAAAATTTTAATTGTATCTCCAATCTTAATTTGTTGCCTTTTTTCATCAAAAAGTCTTATTTCAATTCTTTTAGTACCATTAAGTATAAAATTATAATACTCAGGTTGTAATTTCATTTCATGTTCCATATTATTTTCTTCCTTTCATTCTATCTTTTTGCAATATCACTTGTTTTGTTTTACTAGGATTGTCACATAAGTTTCCATCTAAACTAAAGGCTTCATCCCATTCTCTAATAATCTCATATAATAAATCATTATCATAAATAAATTTAATATATTGTGGCATATCAGCATTTCTTGAAATACTTCTCATATTTTTTAATGAAAAATATTCTTCAAATTCAGTAACATCATGCAAATGTAAATCATAGCAATTTGGATTATTTTTCCCATAATATTCAACTATTTCATAACCATCTTGTCTCTTATCATATCCTGTAGCAGTTAAAATCTCATCCGTGTTACCATTTAAAATATCGCTTACTTTAAAATATCAAATAATTGCTTTATCTTCTTTGGCAGAATATACATAAATTTTTTAAGTAATTCATACCTCAATGGCGATTTTCATAATATACCTCCTCTTGAATTATATCACGTATAATGTAGATTAAAAATATAAAAACTAAAAAAGGATGTGAAATCTATTCATCATCCTCTACTTTATCCTCTACTTTTTTAGCTTCTTTTTTTAATCTTTTTTCTTCTTTTCTTTGTTTTTTAGTTTCTTTTTTTTGATTTTGAATTTCCAGTTTTTTATTTTTCTTTTCTTCTTTTCTTAATTCTTTTGCTTCCTTATTTTCACATTTTTTAACACATATTATGATTATTATTATAAATGCAGCAATCAAACCAATACAAAGTAAAAAAGCAAATTTCTTTAAATTGTCATTTTCTTTTAATGTGTCATTTAATTCTTCAATATTATATCTTTGTAAAGTATTTTCATCTTCATCATAAGAATAAAATGATTCTTTATTATTAGAAGTATTCAATCCATAAACTAAATAAAAACCTTTATTTTTTTTATAAGCAGTAACACTATTTCCATTAATTTTAATACTTACCTTTTTATAACCACTAGGTATACTTTTAGGTTCAGTTAAAACTAAATATATACCAGATAAATTTATATCTTGATATAAAGTATAAATAGGCTCTTTTTCATCATCTTTAAAAGAATCAAACTTATATAATTTAACATCATTATTTTTATCCCTTAAAGCTATTAAAACATAATCAATAGAATCAATCCTATAAGCTTTTACCTCTGTATCTTGAATATTAAGTGTTATAACATCATGTTCTATATCAATCTTTGGTAAATCCTCTTCTTTTGTAACCACACTATATTCATCATTATTCTTTTTAATAATAATAGGTTTCTTTTCAACAATTACATTTACTGTATAATTTCTTTGTTCACCATTTTCTGCTGTTACAGTTATAGTAAATTTGTTCTCACCAATAGAAACAGATTTAACACCTTCATCGCCAGAAATGCTTGCCTTATCATCCTCTTTTTCATAAATAACTTTTACTTCTTTTGTATCATAAGGAACAGTTACACTATAATCACCATTATCTTTATTAAATTCACTTGATAAATTATATCCTTCTACACCAAAACTTTTTAAATAATTATTATTCGATTTACTAGGTTTATTTGAATTACTTTTTTGACTTGTTCCCTTATTTGAATTATTGCTAGGTTGAGGAGTATTTTTAGGATTTATCGTAATAGATACTGAATTGCAACTTAAATTAATATCATTTCCTTGACTATCTGATGGTTGAAATGGAGACACATTAATTGTAGCAACTCCAGAACTATTTGCTGTAAAACTTATTGTTTCAGTATTATTTTCTATCCAAATTGAATTTTGTGATGAGGTTAATATCGATGATGATGATATATTAAACTTTCCAATTACATCTTGACCACTAATAGAAATTGTAACAGTATCTCCCTGTTTTATATTTGTAGTATTTGCTTTAACATTACAAGATGAAGCACTTACTTTTGGAATTAATAAAAAGCTTAACACTACTATAAATAATATTTTTTTACCTTTCATCTTATCACCTACTGAATAATATTGTATGTACCCATTATATGATTTTTTATCAATACATAATCGCTTGCTTTAACATTTCCATCTTTATTTACATCTGCAGCTTTCAAATATGCATTTTGTAATATGTTTGTTCCCATTATATGATTTTTTACTAATACATAATCGCTAGCCTTTATAGAACCATCACCATTTACATCACCATATATAACAACTTCATACTCTTTTGTTTCACCATCTAACTTAATAGTTATTTTATCACCTGAAGCTAAATCATTTGATTTATTATTGGAATTTTTTTCAAAGACTACTGATATGTTAGAATTTTCTTTTTTTAGATTAGACTCAAATGTATCTTGAGATGTATTAACTGATATACCTGATAAATAATTATCATTAATTTTTAATTTATTGTTTAAAAGTATATCATCTATCTTTGACACTTTCATCTTTGTATTAGGTGCTCCCTCATATATAGGAATATAAAATACATATGAATAATTTTTGTAGTCAGGATATGAAGCATATGAATTAAATGTTGTTATTGATTCAGATACTGGTGCTTGAATATTTTGCATATATTGATGTCCACCTAATTGTGGACCATATGGATCCCATTTTTGTAAATATAAAGTCATTTGACCTTTTACATTATATGTGTCATTTATTCCAACATACTTCTTATACACAAATTTAGAACCACCAACAATTGATGCATATGGTGAATCCCAATTATTACCACTACAATAATTTAATGTTCCTTTAGCGCATTTTAGACCATTTTCAATAACTGCTTGATCTGTATTACCACTAGCTTGAATATTAAAATAATTATAATATCCTTTTAATTCTCCATTTGCGCCTTCATATGTTCCTGAAATTAAACTACTGCTTCCATTTCTTCCTTGTTCTTGTATTAATCTAGATGCAAGCATATATGGACTTACATTATTTTTTTCACCAGCTTCTAATATTACTTCAGCATATGTTTTATCAGAACCAGGGCAATTTTTATTTGCCATAAAAGATCCTGCTAATATTTTTTCAACACCTTCTTTAGTGTGATAACTTTTAGAATATAAAGATTCAAACATAAATATATTTTTTTCATTTAAAAAATTATATGGATTTAAATAATATGAAATTGCTTCATCTGATGCATAACTCCAAACACATCTTCCATTTGAAGTTTGACCACATTTATCAGTTTTATATGAGTCTTGTACTGATGATTGAATTAAACTTCTTTCTCCTTTTTGAGAATTAAACATACTATTCCAAGAAACAGGAATTTCTTTATATTTTTTCCAATCAAAAAATTCATTTTGTACTACAAATAAAGCATTAGGATATATTTTATGTAATTCCTCTATTTTTTGTTGATATTCATATGGAAATTTTTTTAATTCTTCTTCATATGTACCAAGATTAGCATTAGAATCTGAATATATAGCATTAACATTTGATAATAAGCAAAAAGATACAACTATAATTAATAATATTTTACTTAATTTATTCATATTCCAACACCCCACTTCTTTAGTATTTCAGTACATATATTATATCAAATATATAGAACAAAAAAAAGTTAATCAAAAATCAACTTTTTTTATTTACACAATTTTACATGTATGAAGCGCCATAAAAAATAAATGGTAAAATTATAAGAATTAATAATACAACTAAAAATAATCCACTTAAAGCTAAAGAAACTATTCCCATAACTTTACCAGGACAATTTAAACCAGTTTGTTTTTTATATAAATTACCATAATATATAGCAATTATAGCAAATACAATATTAAAGAAAGGAAGAAATAACTTACCAACTAGAGCTATTATACCCATTATAAATGAAGTTTCTTTATTCTTATCTTCTACAGTTTGATTATAGTAAACATTACCATTAACTACATTACCACATACCCTACAAAAATTACTACCATTTTCTATTTTATTACCACAATTTGAGCAAAACATATAATCCCTCCAATAAAACATATTATATTACAGAATAAATTATTTGTCAAAAAAACCTCCCTTTACAAGGAGGCTTAATCTAACTCATATTTTCTAGCTTGTTATTAATCTTTTTAGAAGTAGTTTTAACAACATCTTCTACCTTTTCTTTTACTGGTTCATTATACTTTTGATATAAAAGTACTGATGCCATACCCATACCAATTAGTGCCATATCTCTACAAACACACATTTTCATAACTTATCACCCTTTGCTAAAAAACATGATGCATGCATATTAATTTATACATGCATTTATATTGTTATCAAAATAATTTTAATTATACATATTTTCTAGTTTTTCTTTTAAAAATGTTTTTCTATTTAACTCACTATCTTTCATAACAGCAACTCTAAATGCTTTTAAATCTCCAACAACTATCAATTTCTTTTTTGCACGTGTTATAGCTGTATAAATAAGTTTCCTATATAACATTCTATAATAAGACATACAAATAGGAAGTATTACAAAATCAAATTCACTACCTTGTGATTTATGAATACTAATTATATAAGCATGTTTTAATTTATTAAAATCTTTTGGTAAATACTTTACAACATTACCATCAAAATCAACATAAATTTCATCTTTTTTACTTTTACTAGTATTTGAATATAATATATATTTAATTACACCAATATCTCCGTTAAAAACATTTTCATCAGGCATATTAGTAAGTTGTAATACTTTATCATTTTCTCTAAATATAATATTACCTACATGTACTTCTCTTTTTGTATCATCAGATGGATTAAAAATACTTTGAAGATTTCGGTTTATATTATCAATACCATTTTCACCAGCATACATAGGGGCCATTAATTGAACTTTTCTATAATCATATCCATTATCTATTAACTTTAAGCACAATTGTTTTAATACATTAATAATGTTATCATTACTTGTTTCAATAAATCTGAAATCATCTTTTTGTTTTAATATATCATCACTTACATCATTATTTTTTATTTCATAAGCAAGAGTTGGAATATATGAATCATTACTTTGTCTATATAACTGATTTAAATATATAGTATCAATCATATCACTTTCAATTAAATCTTTTAATACTTGCCCACATCCTACACTTGGTAATTGATAATAATCTCCTACAAATACAAGCTTTACTCTATCAGTTAATCCTTTAAACAAATTACCTAAAAGCTCTAAATCTATCATACTAGATTCATCTATTATTATAAATTCTGCTTCACTTTTATTTGTTTCATTTATCTGAAACTCATTTGTATCTTTATTCCATTTTAAAAATCTATGTATTGTATATGCAGGAAAATTAGTTGATTCACTCATTCTCTTACTTGCTCTTCCTGTTGGCGATAATAAAGCTATTTTTTTTGTTGCTTCATCTATTTTAAGCTTATTTATATCTATATATAAATCTACTATTGCTTTTATTATTGTTGTTTTACCTGTACCAGGACCACCAGTTATAATAGTTATATTATTAAGAAGAGCTTTCTTTATAGCAGCTTTTTGATCACTATTATATGAAATGCCACTACCCTTTTCAAGAATTTCTATATGAGTATCAATATCAATATCACTTTCAACATAAGCATTTTCAAGTACCTTAATCTTATTTACTACTTCCATCTCAGCTTTATATAAAGAAGCTGTATAAAATCTATCATCTTCTTTTACTATTTTACCCTCATATCTTAATACATCAAGATAATTATTAAACCTCTCATCATCTATATCAAAATTCAAATACTCTATAGTATTTTTTTTAATTTCATCATAAAAAAGATATGTATCACTATTTTGAAATAAAATATCACTCATTATATAATATATACAGCTTTCAATTCTTTTCTCATCATTTTCTTCTATATTTAATTTTTCTCTTAATTTATCTATTTTATTAAAATTAATATCATCTATATCATCTATAAGTTTATATATATTATTTTCAACAGTATATATAGTATTATCTTTATAAAAATTATAAATTGAAAGAGCATCTTTTAAATTAAAGCCTAATTCAGTTAAATAAACAATAGTCTTATGACTTTCTTCATACTTATTTAAAACAGATGTAATAGCCTTTGCTTTTTCTTCTGTCATCTTTGGTACCTTTAAAAGTTCATCTGGATTACTTAAAATAATTTCTAAAGTATTTTTCCCCAAAACATCTACAATGTTTGTAGCAAGTTTTTCTCCAACACCTTTAAATAAATCACTAGATAAAAAAGCAATTATTCCATCTCTATCTTCAGGTTTAATTCTTTCAGATTCCTTTACATCATACTGTATACCATATTTTGGATGATTAACAACCTCACCATAAAAAATATATTTATCATCTTCCTTTAAATCAGGAAAAATACCAGTAAAAGTTATAGTTTTATTAATATAATCACTAAATTCTTCTTCATTAGTTTCAAGTACTTTAAAAATTCCAATAACATAACCTTTATCAGATTTAAAAATACTCCTTTTATATATACCTTTTACATAGTTTTTCATATATTTCACCTTTATCTACTATAACACAAAAAAATAGCTTTTACACTATTTTGTTTTATATATACTTTATTTTACAAATAAATATATATTTATCGAGTATCGAATATTTATATCTTATTTACACTATATAATACATCCTAAAACATATGGATATTCTAATTTTTCAAGTTTTACATTAATATCTTGTTTAAGTAATTTTTCATCACCTAAAGCACGTACTAAAATATAATTTCCAGTATGTCCTATTAAATAACCATTCTTATAGACTTCTGGTATAAAAACTAATTCTTTTCCTATAAATTTAGAAAAATAATCCTGTTCCAATTCTTTACTTAAATTTATGATTTTACTAACTCTTTCTTTTTTTACTTTTTCATCAATTTGATTATCCATTAAATCTGCTGGAGTACCTTTCCTTCTAGAATATGGAAATACATGTATTTTAGAAAATTTAATTTTATTTAGTGTATCAATAGTTTCATTAAATTCATCTTCTGTCTCACCAGGAAATCCAACAATTAAATCAGTAGTTATAGAAATATCAGGTCTAATACTTCTTATTGTATCTATTTTATTAATAAAATAATCCTTATCATATTTTCTATTCATACGTTTTAAAACTGTATTACTACCTGATTGAAGAGGAATATGAATATGATCAACAAGTACTTGACTATTTTTTAAAACATCTAAAAACTCATCATTTAATTCTGTTATTTCAACAGAAGATATTCTAAGTCTTAAAAGTCCATCTATTTTAACTAATTTTTTTAATAGCCCAGCAAAACTCTCATTAATATCAGATCCATAATGTCCAGTATGAATACCAGTTAAAACAATTTCCTTATGACCTGATTCAATAAGACTTTTAACTTCATTTATAACATCATCACTTTTTTTACTTCTAACATCTCCTCTTAAATAAGGAATAATACAATATGAACAATAATTATTACAACCATCTTGTATTTTAACAAAAGCTCTAGTCTTATCAAAATTATTAACTTTCATTTCTTCAAAAGGAACTTTTTGAATATCAGATACCCCAATTATTCTTTCATTTTTATCAAAATATTTTTGAATATACGATACAATATCAGATTTTCCTTTATTACCTAAAATTACATTTACTCCATCTATTTTCTCATATGCCTCTTCTTTATTTTGTGAAGAACATCCAACAACTATAACATTCTTACCCAATCCTGCAGCATGTCTTGCAGCCTTTAAAGACTTATTATCTGCTGTATTAGTAACTGAGCAAGTATTTATAATTACTATGTCACTATCATCCATATCAGTATATGTATATCCAGCATCAATTAATTTTTCCTTCATTAAATTAGACTCATAAAAATTAACCTTGCATCCTAAAGTATAAATATTTACCTTCATAAAAACCTCCAAAAAAATAGGCAAAAAGCCTATTGTAAATTTTTTCTAAAATCCTTTAATGCATTTAAAAAATCATCATTTTTCTTTATTTCATCACTTAAAGGTTGTAAATCTAAAGATTCTTCTAAACTTATATTATTTCTGTATTCTTCTCTACTCCTAATAGGTTCAGAAACTTTTTCTACCATTTCATGCCTATTATTTTTAATAACAGGATATTCAGAAGTATTTTCCATCTTTCCATAAACAGGGGAAATAAATTCTGTAGTTTTAAATTTCTTCTTTACAACATTATTACTATCAAAAGAATCTTTATTTTCAATCATTTTCTTAATAGGCTCAACCTCATCATCTATTTCAATTACAGGTGCATCTATTTTATCCTCAATATCTATAACTGGAACATCATCTGTATTTTCAATATCTATAACAGGTACACTTTCAACCTTCTTTATCTTACTAACTTGATCCTTATTTTTCAAACTATTAATAAGTTCTTGATAACTTATAATAGATTTTTCCTCTTGTTCTGCTTCAAAATTAGCTACACTATCCTCTTCTTCTTTTGCTTTTAAATCCTTTTGCATAGCATTTAACATAGAAGAAATATCAGCCCTATCATCTTTTATTGGTTCAATCACAACAGTTTTATCTAAATCTTCACTTTCATGAATCGGCACTTGAATTGTTTTTTCTCTTGGTTTAGCATCCATAAGTTCATTTACAATTCCTTCAATTTCTTCCTTATCAGCTTTTCTTTCTTTTATAATTAAAACAACTAAACATACTGCATTTATAAGAATAACAGCAAGAATTATAAAAAATATAATTTTATGTTCAAATAAAATATTTAACATAATTATCACTCCATATTTATATAGTTTAAAACACTCATTAAAAAGATAGGTACCGTTTCTACTCTCATTATCCTATTTCCTAAAGTAATAGGTACAAAATCCATATCAATAAGTTTTTCTTCTTCAGTTTTATCAAAGCCACCTTCTGGCCCTATTACAAAACTTATTTTATCATAATTCGATATATTATTCATGTATTTTTTTATATTTTTGCTTTTTTCTACTGTACTACACATTAATTTTACACCATCTATACAGTTAAGATCATCTATATTCTTTATACTATTTAAAATAGGTATATCTACTCTCTTAGACTGTTCACTAGCTTCTTTTAATATCTTATTCCATCTAATTATCTTTTTAGAAAAATCATCTTTATCTAATTTCACAACGCTTCTTTTAGATAAGTAAGGTATAATTTCACTTACTCCAAGTTCAGTTGCTTTTTGAAGAATAAGATCAAATTTTTGTTCTTTAAGTACCGGTATAATAATAACTGAGTATACTTCATTAGATATAGTATTATCTAAAATTTTATTTTCTATTATAGTAATATCACTTTCAATATTATTTATACTACAAATATGAATTTTTTTATCATATATTACCTCTATTTTATCATCATTTTTCATTCTCATAACAGTTTTAATATGATACAAATCATCATCTCTTAATATAAACTTATTATTACATTTATCTAAAGCAAAATATCTTTGCATACTACCACCTAATCTAATTATAAATAAAAAGTATAGAAAAATCTATACTTTTAACTAATATAACTAATAAAATCTTTCAAAGTATCAGAATTAGTAATGCTATAACGTGGTACTTTAAATAAATTAACTCCAGGCTTTGCTTTTACACGACCACCTTTAAATGCCATAGTAAATCCAGCTTCCTTTAGTATTTCAATAGCTCTTTCATTATATTCATAAAAAGGATAACAAAAATATGTTGTATTATTTAAACTATCTCTACTCTTCTTTAAATCATCAAGTAAATACTGCTTATCTTTGCATAAAATAGCACCACCAAGATTACCAGGACATTCTCCTATATTATGAATATTCCAACCATGAGAATGAATCTCCAAATAATCAGATTTATATGCATCTGGTTGAGCTATATTACCAATTAAGAACAAAGTTCCATGCATTTCATACTTTTCAAGTAAAGCAATATTACGCGCTACATACCAACCATCATCAATTGTAATTACAACAGTCTTTTTAGGAAGATTAACCTTTCCTGTTAAAAATAATTCAGTATCTTTCATTGTAGCAGTATAGTATCCATTATCCTTCAAATATTTAAGTTCTTCTTCATACTGAGTATCAGTAATACAAATTGATTGAACACATTCCTTAAGTTCCCCAGCATCTTTATTAACAATATAATGATAATTCAAAACAGCTATTGAAGATGCTATTTCAGCACTATAACTCGTTTCAATCTCTTTTTCTATATCACTTTTATTAACATATACAAGATGACCTAAATACTCAAAATAATATTTTTCACCATCTATAATAATTGGATTAAACTTTATTTCTTTTAAATTAAACTGATAAAAACTATTATCATCAATATATAATTTTTTACCTTTTATAAGTATTACTTCTTTATTAAAAGGAATATAATTTTTCCAATAATTATCCTCTTTAGTTAAAGAATCAATTTTAACTACATCTTCATATTTTACATAAGCATCAATAGTATCAGAATAAAAATATTTAGTATTTTCATCTATTTCAATATCTTTTAATTCTAATTCTATATTTTTAACACTACCTATTACATTTTCTTTATCATCATACAAATTAACTTCATGATCAATTTTTACATATTTATTATAATGACTCTTTATTAAAGAAATCTTTTCTTGTCTTTTATTTTCATCTTTTTTATTTTTATCATAAAAATAATATCCACCAAAAGCGCAACAAATAAATAATAAAATCAAAGATATAATTATGCCCTTTTTCATATATTCTCCTTTTTAAAAATTATTTTGACTAAAATATTTATCTTCTTTAAAATATTCTTCTCCCCATTTTTTTATCATATAATTTTTTTCACGTTCAAATCTCATAGACTTTTCCTTAGTAACTTCATATCCTCTTGACTTAGACTCATGATGATACATAGTTATATTACTCATACATACATTAAAATAACCTTTTTCTAAAACCTTTAAGCAAAAATCAACATCATTAAGAGCGACAGTTAAATTTTCATCTAACCCACCAACTTCATCATAAATACTTCTTTTTACAAGTAAACAAGCAGCAGTTACAGCAGAATAATTATATGGCATAGCAAGACGTCCAAAAAGACCATTATCATTACGACTACAAGATACAAATATATGACCTGCAACTCCACCATAACCTAAAACAACTCCAGCATGTTGAACCTTTTTATCACTATATAATAACTTTATACCTACACATCCTGTTTTAGGAAGAGATGCTTCTCCTACCATTTTATCAAGCCAATCGTTTTCAATAACTTCAGTATCGTTATTTAAAAGCAATACAAATTCTCCCTTTGCTTCTTTAACGCCACAATTATTTAGATAAGAATAATTAAATTCACATTCTATTCTAACTACCTTAAAATTTTTATACTTTTTCTTATATTCATCAAATAAATCTATTGTAGACTTTTCAACACTTCCATTATCAACAACAATTACTTCAATATTTTTATAATCAGTTCTTTCAAATAAACCTTCTAGACATTTTCTTGTAATTGAAGCATGATCCCTAGTTGGAATTATAATAGATACAAGTGGATTATTATGTTCATAATCAACCAAATAAGCATTAACTCTTGGATTTTCATAAACATGTCCTTTTATACCTCTTCTTTTAAGAGATTCTTCCAATGCTTTTTGTGAAGCAGATTTAGTATATGTTTTATTACCCATATAACCAGCTGTCGAAGTTGGAGACATTCTCCAGTGATATAAAACACGTTGTATATGATATATATTATTTGTTTTTTCTAATATTCTTAAAAACAGATCATAGTCTTGACTACCATCAAACTCACTTCTAAATCCACCTACTTCATCAACTAAGCTTTTCCTTATCATAGTTAAATGACAAATATAATTTAGGCACATAAAAGTATCAGGCGACCAATCTGGCTTAAAATGTGGTTCACATCTTTTACCATTTAAATCAAGTTTATCCTCATCACTATAAATAAAATCTAATTTATTATTTTCATTTAATGCTTTAGCAAACAAATATAAAGCATCTTTTTCAATTGTATCATCATTATCAACAAGTACAATAAATTCACCATGAGAATTCTTTAAAGCAGTATTACTAGAAGCAGAAATCATCCCATTTTCTTTTCTATATGTAACATGAATTCTTTTATCTTTCTTTTCATAATCATGTAATGTATCAATAGTTTCTTGTTTTGTAGAATGATCATCAGCTATACATACCTCAAAATTAGTATATGTTTGATTTAATATACTATCCAAACATTCACTCAATAATTTACGTGATACATTATATGTTGGAATAATAATAGAAAATAAAGGATTATATTTTAATTTTTCTATTTTTTCATCAACACTAGTATTTTCTATCCATTTTAAATAAGCAGATTGACTAGTATATAAATTAGAAGTATTACCATTATTTCTTTTTAACACAACAAAAAATGATTTTATATATTGCTTTAAAGCCTTAGGAGGTATAAGTAAATGATGTCTATGCCAAGCAAAATAAAATGCCTTCTTTACCAATTTAAAAAACTTTTCTAATTTAGAAAGCCCTAATACTTTATATAAACGTGTAAATAATTTTTTTACTTTCTTTTGATTAAAACTTTTATATTTTTCTTGATTTAAATATATATCAATAATATCATAATCTATTAAATCACGACTTATATCTATAATCTCACCCTTTTTATAAACTTGTTCAAAATATACTTTATCATTTAACTTAATGCATAAAGTTGTTTTTTTATTCGCTATTCCATTTATAATTAATCTTTGATTAAATATACCTTTTACTTTTACTTTCATGCTATCACCCTAATAAATCAATTATACTAAAAAATTAAAAAAAAAGATACTTTTACTTAAAAATATCTTTATATTTTTGAACAACCAATTCCCAAGTATACGAATCTTCTATTCTCTTTTTAGCTAATGCTCCTAATTTTTTCTTGCTTTTATCTAATAAGTCCTTATTATCTAATAATCTCTTTAAATTATTATTTTTATTACTAAAATAAAGACATGTATCAGATCCTACCTCTTTATTAAATACACAATCAAATAATAAATTTAAATCTGTTAAACTCATAGCCTCTAAAAGAGATGGATTAGTTCCTCCTACACTATGACCATGAAGATAAAGATAGGCATTTTTTCTAATTATAGATAACTCTTGTTTATCATAAATAGATCCCAATACTTTAATTCTTTTATCATCTTCATATTTAGTATTTTCCTTAAACACTTCATAATAAGAACTATTTTCTATATTAGAAATAATAACTAAATCCTTATCTATTTTAGACTTTTTAAATTCATTTATTATAAGTTCTATATTATTTTCAGGTACACATCTACCTACTACTAAGCAATATCCATTCTTTTTTAAATTATATTTTTTTAAAATATCTTTTTCATTAATTTGTGATATATCAGGTATAGTAGCTCCATAAGCAATAAAATATTTAGGAACTTTATTTTTAGGATAAGTCTCAATTAAGTAATCCTTAATTCCAACAGCATCACAAACAATACCATCACAATTTTTAGTCATAGATTTTTCAGCTATTAAAAAATACTTCTTAACTAATTTATTCCATTTAGATCTTTTCCACTCTAATCCATCAGGATTAACAAATACTTTTATATTATACTTTTTAAATTTAGGTTTTAAAAAATATAATAAAGTACCCATTTTAAGTCCTAATATATATATTATAGAATTTTCTATTTTATTATTCTTTATATATTTAATATAATACAATAATGACTTAATAGAATAAATCATCATTGTAATACTACCTCTTTTTTTAGTATAAATAGGATTACATATAATACCATTTTTTTTATACTCATCACATTTTTTATCAGATATTTCACTTACATATATATTAGCAGACTTCTTATCATAAAAATCACAGAAATTTTTTACAAATGTTTCCCATCCACCATAATTTTTATCATATCCTTGAGAACCAACTATAAATATATTCTTCATATTACTTCTTCTTTCTATCTAAATAAAATGGCATATATTTGCTTAAGTTTTTATTATAAAATTTGTCATCTAAATTATATTTTTTATTTAAATAATTAAATTCTCTTTTGCTTATTATTCGTTTATTAGAATATTTCCTATAAGTTATAGTTTCTACAAAAGGCAAAATAACATTATTTAATTTATTTTCTAATAAAGAATAACAAATATCAATATTTTTACCATAAAAATCTAAATTCGAATTAATACTTATTTTTTCATATTTTGATTTTTCAATCATCAAACAATCAAGAGGAACTATAGAATAATCATAAGCAACTAAAAGTCTTCCATAAAAACCAACATTATCTCTATTAAAATTACAAAATGCACCTTTCAAGCAATTATCATTACATAAAAACAATCCTGCATTATCTATAATATCATTTTTATAAACCATTTTTGTTCCAACAGCGCCTATATTTTTTTGAATGGCATAACCAATCATATTTGATATAGCATCCTCACTATCAAAAGCAATAGATGAATTTAAAAACAAATATACCGTTCCATTGCAATACTTTTCAAAATTCAACGATTTAATTACTCTAATATTCTTATCTTTTATCTTTTTTAATTTACTAAATCTATCAATTAATATAATTTCATAATTAATATAATTATTTTTTTCTATTGAATTAATACACAAATCAACAGTTTTATAATTATCAATATTTATAATTATTGATAACAATGGATTAGAATGTTTATACTTAACAATATATTGAGTAGTATGCATTGGAAGAACTACTTCTCCATCTAAATTTCTTCTTTTTAAAGCATCTTCTACAGCTTTTCTACCATTTTCTATTGCATAATCTTTATTATCAACAGTATCCGCTGTAGATCCTGGAATTTTTCTCCAATGATACATAATAGAAGGTATATGCTTTATATTTTTTGCTTTCTCAACAAAACGTAAAAAATAATCAAAATCTTGAGCTCCATTAAACTCAGATTTTTCCCCTCCTATTTCATCTAATATACTTTTTTTCATTATAACAAAATGACATAAATAATTACCGCCAAGAAATGAATTAGGTGACCAATCAGGTTTAAAATGAGGTTCACATAAATTACCACTCATATCCATTTTATCTTCATCACTATATATCATATCTATTGTTTTATCATCATTTAAACATTTTACCATTTCATATAAAGCATTCGGTGTTATTAAATCATCATTATCCATAAGGCCAATATATTCACCATTTGCTAAAGCATATGCTGAATTTGTAGCATTTGAAATATGACCATTTTCTTTCCTATACACTACCTTAACTCTACTATCTTTATTTTCATATTCATGTAAAGTATCAATAGTCTCTTGTTTTGTTGAATGATCATCTGCTATACATATTTCGAAATTAGTATATGTCTGATTCAATATACTATCAAGACATTCTGATAAATACTTCTTATCAATGTTGTAAGTTGGAATTAATATTGATATTAAAGGATTATAATCAAATTCAACATTATCATTTTTTAAATTTTCATCTATATTACTCTTATACCATTTTATATAATCATTTTGTTTAAAAGGATTATAGTGTTTATTAAATAATTTATCAGATACCATTCTAGTATAAAAAGGCCAAAATTTAAATGGAACAAGGAAATGATATTCCCTCCAAAAATATTTAATTATTTTTTTTATTTTTAATAATATTCTACCGACTTTATTACCAAACAAAACCGTATAAACTTTATTAAATACTCGCTTTATTTTTCTGTTTTTAATTAAACAAATTTCAATAACCTTATTACCTATTATAATATTTACTTTAACATTAGAATTATTAGTTAAATTTGCTTTTATTTCATATGAACTTAAACCTACTTTCTTCATGTTAAAACTAATAGATTTATCATTTTCCATAACTTCTATTCTATCAAATTTTTGCCTAATAATAATATTTACCAGCATTAATGGATTTTTAACACCACATACTGATTTATTTAAAATATAATAATTTTTCATAAATTACAACTCCTCAGCAAACCTTTTTTCTAATTTTTTAAATATTAAAATTCCTAAAACTAAAATTACTAACGCAACAATTAAAACTATAGCTAATGCTTTAAACGAAGGAATAGTATGATATAAGAAAATATCACGATAAGCATTTATTAATTGAGTCATAGGGTTTAAATTTATAATATTAACTAAATTAGTAGCATTTTTAAACATTGAAAGTTCATATATAATTGGTGTTGCATAAAAAAGCATACTTAAGAAAAATTGAACTATATGTTCTATATCTTGAACATATACCTCTAGTGCACTAAGTATCAAAACAATACCCAATAGCAATAATGTTTCAATCAAAGCAACAATAGGTAAAAATATCAAATGCCAGCTAATTCCTACTCCAGAAAAAATACAAAATAATAAAACTATAACACAAGAAATGAAGAAGTTAACAAGACCAGCAGTCACAACAGAAAGTGGTAATATTTCACGTGGAAAATAAACTTTTTTCAAAATAGGGCCATTAACTTTTATAATTGTTGTACCTTGAGCAATAGTATTCAAAAAGAAATTCCAAGGAATAAGTCCCGTAATTATATATATTAAATAATTTTCAGTAGAACTTCTTAATAAATAAGGAAATACAATCCAATATACAATAACTTGTAATAAAGGATTCATAAATGACCATAGAACACCCAAAAAAGAGCCTTTATACTTTCCTCTTATCTCTTTCTTCACATTAGTTTTTAACAATTCTCTATATTTATATAATTCCTTAAACATACTATTTCTCCTCACGATTAACATATATATTTACTTGCTTTGTAGTAATTAATTTTTTTTCACTATATAATTCAGCAACTATATTTAATTCCTTGTCTTGATCTTTAATATATTTTTTAGGTTCTATTGACACTTCCCACCCCAATTTTTCTGGGTCTAAAAAGCCTTCATATTTTTCACAAAAAGCCTCAAAAACATCTATTCTTTGAACTCTTTTTATTTTTTCAACGTATTTATCATTAACCTTAAGCTTTAATTTAGAATTTTCACAATCACTTACATCCCATCCAGATACTTTTAAATTTTTATCAAAAATATTAATAGTAGAGTGGTTTTTAGGATCATCTATCCAAATTTCACCATTATATTCTTCTTCACCAGACTCTATTTTTTTTCTTTTATTTTCTTTATGATCACTAGCTATTCTATCCAAATATTTATCTATAACATATGATGGCTCTCCATCCAACTTAACTTCTCCATCATATATCCAAATAGCTCTTTTACACAATCTTTTTACTTGATCTAAACTATGAGATACGATTACTATTGTTTTATCACTATCTCTTAATTCTTCCAATTTTTTAAAACATTTATCAGTAAAATGTTGATCTCCTACTGCAAGAATTTCATCAATCAAAAGTATATCAGCATCTACATTTATAGCTATAGAAAAGGCTAGCCTCATATACATACCAGATGAATATGTACGTATTGGATTATCAATAAATTCTCCTAATTCTGAAAATTCAATAATATCATTAATTCTATTATCAATTTCTTTTCTTGTAAGACCAAATATTGATGCATTAAAATATATATTTTCTCTTCCAGTAAAATCAGGATGAAATCCAGCTCCAAGTTCAAGTAATGAAGTTAAAGTCCCATTAACCTTAATCTTACCCTTAGTTGGATAAATAATTTTTGTCATTAACTTTAATAATGTACTTTTACCACAACCATTTGTACCTATAAGTGCGACAGTTTCTCCTTTTTCAATTTCTAAATTTATATTTTTTAAAACTTTTTTAATTTCTGATTTATTACGTTTCCAAAACATCATCTTTTCTTTAAGACTACCTGCTTTATCGTAATATACCTTAAAATCTTTACTCATATTTTCGACACTAATAGCTATATTATTCATATATAAATCACCTAATATTCATTATAACATATATAAATATATAATTCAAAGAAAACAAAAAGTATTTGAAATGATTTCAAATACTTTTTAATCACTAAATTTAACAATAATTATATTTTCATAAACTTCTATATAATCTTTGTCAGGATAACACTTCATTTTTTTTACATACTCACTTGCCTTATTAACCTGTTCATCAGTAGGAAAACTTACATTAAATCCTTCTGCAATCATTGCTTCAACAAACTTCTTAGGAGCAATACTATTAACTTCTGTATACGAAAATCCTATTACTTCTCTTTCAACAATACTATCATTAGGAAAATTATCTGTTTGTCCATGAACATATATTGCAGCACCAGGTTTGGCTCCCAACTCTAAAGCCTTATTATAAATATTATTATAAACACTATAATCTTGCCTCATAGTATAAAAATCAGAATATAATAATCTTGTATTCATTTGAATATGAGTAACAACAAAACAAGAGATAAAAATTATTAAGAAACATAATGCATATTTATTATTAAAAATTTTATAATGATCCACAATAAAATTATATTCAATATAAGCTAAAATTGAAAATAAAAGAATAACAGAAAATTGTTGACGATCCACACATGTTGCAGCTGTAAAAATAGTTAAAATAAATGGAGAAATAATTACCATAATCAACATAATAAATACACTAAATTTTTGAAATTTATTATTAATTCTTTTTTTATTAATAATAAATAAAACAAATGCAATAACTAACTCAACAAAAAATAAACAAGAAAATATAACATTATCACCAAATAATGATAATACAATATATTTTGACAAATGTAAAAAGCAATGAACAAGATCAGAGTTAAGCCAAGCAAATTGTGTTCCAAGATAACCAGATGTACCTAAATGTACATCAAATATTAAACACATAATTTTTGTACTAATAATATATATAACAAATGCCAAAACAGAAAATAAACCTATACTAATAGTTTTTTTCCAAAATTCTTTCGCATTAAAATTATTATTAATAGCCTTTGAAAATAAATAAACAAACATAAACAAAATATACATAAATATAAATGCTTGATATCCAGCGAAGCAAAATACAAGCCCTATAGAAGATAATAAAAGTTTTATCCAATTATTCTTGTTTTTTATATTCTCTATTGAAAAAATAAAATTATAACTAACAATTGGTATTAAAACCGAAATAACCGATAGAACTTCAATTTGATTTCTATAAGCAAATTGAAGCGCCCAAATAGGATGCGAAATATATATAATATCAAATATAATTTTTCCAAAAATATTTTTTGATTTAAATCCAATTTTTTCTAAATAATAATGCCATAAAAAAGATGATAATGGAAATAGTATTAAAAACATTGAACTAGAAAAAAATGGATTGATTACTTGTACACCAAGAATCTTTTTCAAAAATACAAAAGCCCATCTTCCTAATGCAACCCATTGATAATACCATTCATTATTTATAATTCTATTTGAACTGAAATATAAACCTTCAGCATCAAATGAAACGAAATATTGAGCCAACCACATTCCATATAAAGCTATCGTAAATATATAAATAAATATTAAATAAGTAGAATTATTTTTTAAATAATCAATAAACGAAGTAGAATTAATATTCTCATCATTTGTTTTTATTATTTTTTTTACTTTAGTTCTCATATTAATTTTTCATAATCAACCTAAAAAAATAAAATTTCTAGATTGATTCCTTTCTATTTTATTTTTTTAACTATCTCACTAACATCACTTGGAGATTTTTCAAAAGCTCTTAAAACTTCAAGAGGTACTGCGAAAATAATTGTATTAGATTGATCAGAACTTACATCATTTATTGTTGATAATGTTCTTAAATGTAAAGCTCCTGGTACTTTAGACATAGTTTCAGCAGCTATAGCTAAATTTTTTGAAGCCTCAACTTCACCACTAGCTTTTGTAATAACTGCTTGTTTTTCTCTTTCAGCTTCAGCTACTCTTGCTATAACCCTTTTCATTTCTTCCGGAAGAGAAATATCTTTTAATTCAACATTCTCTACTTTAATACCCCAAGGATCAGTAGCAGCATCAATAATATTACAAATTTCAGTAGAAATTTTTTCTCTTTCAGTTAAAAGTTCATCAAGAGTTACACTACCTACAGCATTTCTCATTGTAGTTTGAGCAAGTTGTGAAACAGCATAATAAAAATTTTCAACTGCTAAAATAGATTTAGATGCATCAAAAATTTTATAATAAATAACTGCATTTATTCTAACAGATACATTATCCCTTGTAATAGCTTCTTGTTCAGGAACATCTACAGCCTTTGTTCTTATATCAACCTTTTTATAAGATTGAAAAATTGGTAAAACAATATTCCATCCTGGATTCATAATTGATGAATACTTACCACAAGTAAATTTAACTCCCCTTTCATACTCACTAATTTGTCTTATTGAACTAAATATTAAAACAGCTACAATAACAATTAAAAATATAACAAATCCCATATTATTTGTCTCCTTTCTTGTTTGTTTCTTTTACAATATAAACAGGTCTTTTTTTAGTTTCTAAATAAGTCTTAGCTAAATATTGCCCCATTATGCCTAAACATAATAACTGTACTCCACTAACCATTAATATTATACATACAAGTGATGGCCATCCAGCAACTGGATCACCAAAACAACAAGTTCTTATAATAATTAATATTATAGCTACCAAAGCAAAAAAGCAAAATAAAATACCAAATATTGAAGCTATAGAAAGAGGTACTGTAGTAAACGCTACAATTCCTTCTATAGCATATTTAAATAATTTCCAAAAAGACCACTTAGTTTCTCCAGCAACTCTTTCAATATTTTCATATTCAAGCCATTTTGTATTATATCCAACAAAACTAAATAAACCTTTTGAATATCTATTATATTCTTCTAATGATGTAATAGAATCAACTACCTGTCTTGTCATCAATCTATAATCACGTGCTCCATCAACCATTTCTACCTTAGACATTTTATTTATTAATTTATAAAAACATCTTGCAAAAAAACTTCTAATTGGAGGTTCACCTTTTCTTGTTACACGTCTAGTTCCAACAGAATCATAACCTTCTTCTTTTATTAATCTATACATTTCAGGAAGAAGAGCTGGTGGATCTTGAAGATCCGCATCCATCAAAGTAATATAATCCCCATCAGCATACTTAAGCCCAGCATACATAGCAGCTTCTTTTCCAAAATTTCTTGAAAAAGATACATACTTTACTCTATCATCTTTTTCTGCTAATTCTTTTACTATTTTTAAAGTATTATCTTTAGATCCGTCATTTACAAATAAATACTCAAAATCTAAATCTTTCATTTTTTTAGATATTTTTGTTATTTCCTCATAAAAATAAGGAATAGATTCTTGTTCATTATAACAAGATACAATTACACTAATTTTTTCTTTTTTCATTTATATTCTCCTAACATAAACCAAATTAAACTATATTTTCTTTCTAAATACAAATAATTTACTTAATACATAATTTAAAATTATAACAATTACTTGAGTAACTAGTTTTGATAATACATCATTAATTTTAAATGTTTTAACCATTAATGCAAATACGCCTAAATCACATACCACTCCAGTAAATAATCTAGCTAAATAAAATGAAATAATTTCTTTTAATAAAGTTTTCTTACCAGTTTCTTTACTCTCAAAAACATATAATTTATTTGTTATAAAAGCAAATAATACAGAAAAAAACCAAGATATAACATTACTAATAACTTCATCAATTTTAAATACTTTAGCAAATATAAAATATACAACAAAACTAACTACAGTTGTAAGTACTCCAAATATCAAATAATTTATTATTTCTTTATTCTTTTTATATATATTTATCATAAAATCTACCCTTCTTTGTTAATTATAACATGATATAAAATAAATAACTATATAACCAATCACTTTTTTTCAAAAAATTTTATAATCCCATTTTCTATTTTCTTTATAAATTTCGATATATAACTATTATATAAAATCGCTAAAAATAGTAAAACAATAACGCTAAAAAAATAAGTAAATATGCTAGATTGAATATAATTTAACCTAGTTATTAAAAATTTAAATATAAACATGCTGAATGAAAATATAAGAGGTATATGTATTAAATACGTTTCAAAAGATATTTTACCAAATTCTAAAAATATGCCTTTACTAAAAAACTTTTGTATACATTTACATAATAAAATACCTATAATTAAAAATGTAGATCCAATTAAATGATAAACAAAATAATTTCCATGAAACTTTAAATATATATTATTAGGACTAACACCCGTTGGATAACCCCCTAAAAAGCATCCTATTATTATTAAAATAATCCCTAAAATACAAAAAAGTTTATTACTACAATTTATATTTATTTGATTCTCTATATAGGCTAGAATAAATCCTATAACAAAGCAAGCTAAATAGCTTTGTAAATAAATATTAGTAATAAGCAAAAATATAATATTAATATTTTTTTATTTTTATTTACCGAAATAACACTTAATACACAATTTAAAAAGGTACCAATAAATATATATTTTAACATCCAAAATGCATTAGAAATCAAATCATCACCAATAAATATGGTATTTACAAAAGAAGATACAAATACATTTTTAAATGATATTTTGTTTGTATAATAACTAGCAAGCCATGGTGATTTTGTAATTTCAGAAATATATGAATTATTAAATAAATTAAATTTAAATAATAACCATACTAAAATTCCTATAAAAAATATATTAAGTCCTAATTGAAAATATCTTTTTATTAGACTTTTAGACATTTTTTCATTATCTAATTTTTTTAAAAATTTAACACTAATTATATATCCACTAAGTAAACAAAATATATGAACTAAAAAATTACCATTAACTATAAAACTTAAAGGACTTGATGCAAATTGCACATCATATTTAAAATGAGACATACCTGCATCTCCATAATAGCTAGAAGGAAAAAAAGCAAGTAAAAAATGATGTGTAAAAATTAATAAACAAATAATTCCTTTAAGCCCATCAATCCAATTAATTCTATTTTCACCATTTACCATTGTTCCACCCTGATTCTTACATATTAATAATAACACATTTTTCATTTTTTTATCAATTAAAATATAAAAAAGCCTATTTAAGGCTTTTTTACGTATGATTTTTTATATTCTCCTGATTTTATATCATCAATCCATTTTTGATTATCAACATACCAATTTATAGTTTCTTCTATACCATTTTCAAAAGTATAAGTTCTATTCCATCCAAGTTCTCTTTCAACTTTAGTAGAATCTATTGCATATCTTAAATCATGACCAGGTCTGTCAGTTACATATTCAATTAAACTTTCATCTTTACCTAATTGCTTTAAAATAGTTTTAACAACCTCTAGATTAGTTCTTTCAGAATGTCCACCAAGATTATAAACTTCTCCTATTTTTCCATTTCTTACAATCATATCAACACCAATATTATGATCAATTACATGTATCCAATCTCTTACATTTTCACCACGACCATATACAGGTATTTTTTCATTCTTTAAAGCTTTACTTATTACAACAGGAATAAGTTTTTCTGGAAATTGGTAAGGTCCATAATTATTAGAACATCTTGATATAGTTACTGGAAGTCCATAAGTTCTATAATATGCCATAACTTGTAAATCAGCCCCAGCTTTACTTGAAGAATAAGGACTTGAAGTATGAATTGGAGTTAATTCTGTAAATTTTAAATCAGGTCTATCAAGTGGTAGATCACCATAAACTTCATCAGTAGAAACTTGATGATATCTAATATTACCATATTTGCGACATGCATTCATTAAATTCATTGTTCCAAGTACATTTGTATCAGCAAATAAATTTGGATTTTTAATAGAATTATCAACATGACTTTCAGCAGCAAAATTAATTACACAATCAAATTTTTCTTTTTCAAATAAAGAATCAATTCCATCAACATCTCTAATATCCATGTGAACAAATTTGAAATTTGGCTTACTTTCTAAATTCTTTATATTATTATAATTTCCAGCATATGTTAATGCATCTAGACAAACAAATATATCATTTTCATATTTATTTACTACATAATGCATATAATTGCTACCAATGAAACCAGCTCCACCTGTTACTAAAAATTTCATCTATTCTCACTCCTTACTTTTTTCAACTCAACTTTATATCTATCTACAGCATCCTTCCACTCTGGTAACTTAGAAAAACCATTTTCTATTAATTTTTCTTTACTCAATTTTGAATTTCTTGGACGATATGCTATATGAAGTTCCCTACCCTCATTTAAAGCACGTTCATATTGTGGTTTATAATAATCTTCTGTAGATACATATTTTACTTCTGTATTTGTATCATTTAATATATATTGAGCAAATTCAGCCCAACTACAGAATCCTTCATTTGTAGCATGATAAATACCATATTTTTCAGTATCAGCCATATCAACTAAAAGTCTTGATAAATCAACAGTATATGTTGGAGATCCAAACTGATCATCAACAACACTAACCATATCATGGTTTAAAGATAATTTAAGCATTGTTTTAATAAAATTATTACCATTTATACCAAATACCCATGCAGTTCTTACTACAAAAGTTTTATTATTTTTTAATGCTTCTAACTCACCTAAATATTTAGTTTTTCCATAAACACTCATAGGATTTGTTTTATCACTTGGGTTATATAAATCAAGTTTTGTACCATCAAACACATAATCTGTACTTATATAAAATAACTTACAATTTATACTTTTTGCTACAAGAGATATATTTTTTGTACCCAATACATTTACATTATAACAAGTATCCATATCCTCTTCAGCACGATCTACATTTGTATATGCAGCGCAATGAAATATAACATCAGGTTTTATATTTGTTATATAATTTTCTACTGATTTAAAGTCTGTTATATCCATTTCATCTTTATCTATAGCTATAATATTTTCATCATCAATACCTCTAGATAATAATTCTCTTTTTATATCATAACCAAGTTGTCCCTTATAACCAGTAATTAAATATTTCACTATAATACCTCCCTAAAATACTCTGGAGATTTTTTTAATGTCAAATGTTTTTGATCCTTTTCACTAAATATAGGATTTTCAATACCATATTTTTCAAATTGCCAATCTATATTAATATCTGGATCATTCCATATTATTCCAGCCTCATGATCTGGCATATACTTATTATCAATATAATATTCAAATATCGTGTTCTCTTTTAGCGCTACAAAACCATGAGCAAAACCTCTTGGAACATACAACATACGACCATTTTCTGGAGTAAGTAAAACACTTGTCCACTTACCATATGTTTCTGAATTTTTTCTCACATCAACAACCACATCTAAAACAGCACCTTGCATACAACAAACACATTTTGCTTGACTATATGGATTTGTTTGAAAATGTAATCCTCTAATAGTACCCTTAACACTCTTAGAATGATTAATTTGAACTATTTCCTTAAATCCTAAATCATGTAATTGCTCTATTGTTATAGATTCAAAATAACCTCTATTATCACCAAACCTTTTAGGTTCTAATATATAACAATCATTTAAATTAGTTTTTATTTTTTCCATTTATTTTTTCACATATACCTTTCCTTTTGTTTCTATTATAGCATCTTCATTTGCTACTTCAAATAAATATTCACCATATCTATTTTTTTTCATACTATCTGCTATTTCAAGTAATTCCTCTCTACTAAGCCAACCTTTTTGATAAGCAATTTGTTCAGGACAACAGATTAATGAATCAGTACGTTTTTCTTCATTTCTTATAAAATTACCAGCATCAAGTAATGAATCCATTGTTCCAGCATCTAACCAATGAAATGCTTTATGTAATACTTGTGCTTTCAAACTTGAACTTTTTAAATACATATCATTCAATGTTGTAATCTCAACTTCACCACGTTCTGATGGTCTAACATTCCAAGCTTTGCTTGAAACTCCAGTAGGATAAAAATATAAACCAGTAATACAATAGTTACTTTTTGGATTCTTTGGTTTTTCCTCAACACTAAGTACATTATTATCACAATCTAACTCCATAATTCCAAATCTTTCTGGATCAGGAACTTGTACTCCAAATATAGTTGCATACCCTTTTTCTGCATTTAAACGCGCATTATGTAATTTGCTAACAAAACCTTCTCCATAAAATATATTATCTCCAAGAATTAATGCGCATTCGTCATCACCAATAAATTTTTCACCTATTGTAAAAGCTTGAGCCAAACCTTTTGGTTCAGGTTGTACAGCATAACTTAAATTAATTCCATAATTAGATCCATCGCCTAATAATTCAATAAACCTAGATTGTTCTTCTGGTGTTGTAATTACTAGTATATCCTTTATATTTGCAAGCATTAGTGTAGATAAAGGATAATAAATTAATGGTTTATCATAAACCGCTTGTAATTGTTTACTAACCACCTTTGTAAGTGGGTGCAATCTCGTACCAGCACCTCCTGCTAAAATAATACCTTTCATAAAAACCTCCTTAAGACGAAAAAAATCCCTAAAAGGGATTATATTTTTTATCTGGTGATCGGTATGGGATTCGGACCCATGAATGCTGCCGTGAAAGGGCAGTGTGTTAAGCCACTTCACCAACCGACCAGATGGCGCCTGATGTAGGACTCGAACCTACGACCTATCGGTTAACAGCCGAGTGCTCTACCAACTGAGCTAATCAGGCATCTCTCACAAGACTATTTCATTATATACTATAAAATTAATTTTGACAATACTTTTTTATATTTTTTTATATTTTTTTTCATAAAGAGAAAAAACATGTTTATAAAGTTTATTTTTAAATTTACTTTCTCTAAAAAACAAAAAAAGTTAGAATTATCTAACTTTATCTTAATTTAATATGTACTTCTCTTAATTGCTTTTCATCTAAAGTACAAGGAGCTCCCATCATCTTATCTTCTCCAGATGCACTAGTTGGGAATGTAATTACTTCTCTTAAATTAGTTTCATCAGTAAGTAACATAATCATTCTTTCAATACCAGGAGCCATACCAGCATGTGGTGGAACACCATATTGAAATGCATTATAAAGTGCTCCAAATCTTTCTTTTACAACTTCTTTAGAATATCCTACCATCTCAAATCCTTTTTCAAGACATTCAATATCATGATTACGTACAGCACCTGAAGCCATTTCATAACCATTACATACAAAATCAAATTGATATGCTTCTATTTCATCTAAATTTGGATTTTCATATGCCTTTATACCACCTTTTGGCATACTAAATGGATTATGACAGAATTCATATTTTTTATTTTCTTCATCATATTCAAACATAGGAAAATCATTAATAATACAAAATTCATATTTATTTTTATCTATTAACTCTAATTTTTCTCCTAAATAAGTTCTTATAAGACCAGCTTGTTTTAAAGCTACTTTTTCATTTCTATCAGCTATAAAGAATAATACATCTTCCTCTTTTAATTCTGCTTTTTCTATTAAAGTCTTTTTATCTTCTTCAGTTAAAAACTTATCAATAGGTCCTTTAAATACCATACCATCTAATATTGAAATATAACCAATACCTGGCATTCCAATTGTTTTAGCATAATCTACTACATCATTAAACCAACTATTTGATTTACTTGCTATACCTGATACTTTTATAGCTTTTACATTTGATCCTCTAAATGGTTTAAATTCTGTTTCAGTAAACACTTCACTAATATCTATTATATAAAGAGGATTTCTAAGATCTGGTTTATCAGTACCATATTTTTCCATAGACTCTTTAAAACTTATTCTTCTAAATGGTCTTGGACTTACCTCTTTATTTGTAAATTTAGTAAAAGTATCATAGAATATTTCTTCTCCTACATCATATACATCTTCTTCAGTTACAAAAGACATTTCAAAATCTAATTGATAAAACTCTAGTGATCTATCTGCTCTTGTATCCTCATCTCTAAAACATGGAGCAATTTGATAATATTTATTAAATCCACCTACCATAAGTAGTTGTTTAAATTGTTGAGGAGCTTGAGGTAAAGCATAAAATTTACCTTGAAATTTACGTGATGGAATAATAAAATCACGTGCTCCCTCTGGACTTGATGCAGTAATAATAGGTGTTTGAACTTCAGTAAATTCTAAACTATCCATTTTATTTCTTAAATATTTTAAAAGATTACTTCTAAATTTTACCATATTATGAACCTTTTCATTTCTAAGATCCAAATATCTATACTTAAGTCTTACCTCTTCATTTACATTCGTAGATGTTACTATTTCAAAAGGAAGATTATTTAATGCTTTACCTTGAACTTCTATTTTCTCTACTACAACTTCTATTTTACCAGTTTTTATATGATCATTATAATCATCTTCTTTTCTTTTTCTAACACAACCATCTACTGTTATTGTAGATTCCTTAGTTAATCCTGTAAAAATAGAGTCATCATTACTAACTAATTGAATAACACCAGTTTCATCCCTTAAATCTAAGAATATTACTCCACCATGGTCCCTTATATTAGCAATCCAACCTGAAAGTTTAACTTCTTTTTCTATTTCATTTTCACTTAATTCACCACAGTAATAATTTCTATATATTGTTGGTTTTAACATATTTACCTCCTATTTTATCAATTCTTGCAATATTGTTCTTGTAGATGCAGGATTTGCCTTTCCACGAGTTTTTTTCATAACTTGACCTACAAGGAAATCAAGAATATTAGTTTTACCAGCTGCATATTGCTCTTTAGCAGTTGGATTTTCAGTCATTACCTCTTCACAAATTTTTCTTATCTCATTTTCATCACCAATTTGTGAAATACCAGATTCTTCTACTATTTTTACAGGTTCTTTTTCTTCAGTTAAAGCTTTATATAAAACTTCTTTAGCCTGTTTAGAAGAAATTTTTCCATCACTTTCTAATTTAATTAAATCAGCAAGCATTTTAGGTGTTACAAAGATTTGATCTATTTCTAATTCATATTTATTAATATGACCTAAAATAATACTTGTAATCCAGTTAGAAGCTGATTTTGGATTAACAGAATAACTTAATACATCTTCAAAATAATCAGAAACTTTTTTTTCTTTAACTAATATAGTAGCATCATAATTAGATAGTCCATACTCAGCCATATATTCTTCTTTTCTTTGATATCCAAGTCTTGGTATAGATTTCCTTATTTCTTCTAACCAATCTTTATTTAACTTATACTTTGGAATGTTTGGCTCAATAAAATACTTATAATCTATTGCATCTACTTTACTACGCATACGAATAGTTTCACCAGACTCTTCATCCCAACGTCTTGTTTCTTGAACTACAACTTCATCATAATTTCCGTCTTCTTTTGCTTCAGTTTGTCTTTTAATTTCATAATTAATTGCATCTCTTACTCCACTAAAAGAGTTAACATTTTTAATTTCTACCTTTGTTCCCCAATTTTTAGAATCAAGTTCATCTAAATCCTTATCCATTATAGAAACATTTACATCACATCTTATTTGACCTTTTTTAGAATCAGCTTCACTTATATTAGCATATTGATATATACTTCTCATTGTTTCTAGAAAAGATACTGCTTCGTCTGCAGAATGAAAACATGGTTCTGTAACAAGTTCCAAAAGAGGTACACCTGCTCTATTATAATCAATTAAAGAATATGAAGAAAAATGATCAGATGATGCTGCATCCTCTTCAAGATGAAGATTATTAATTTTAGCTACATGAAATTCACCATTACATTCATACTTTAATTCACCATATATACCAACTGGCGCTGGTTTTGTCTCTTGTGTAATTTGAAATCCTTTTGGAAGATCTGGATAATAATAATTCTTTCTTTCAAAATAAATATATTCAGGTTGTTTACAATTTAATATCATACTAGCCATTAAAGATTTTTTTATTGCTTCTTTATTAACTACAGGAAGTGTTCCAGGAAAAGCCATATCAACTGGTCTTATATTACTATTTGGTACACTTACATAAGAGTTTTTAGCACTTGAAAATACTTTAGTATTAGTTTTACTAATTTCACAATGCATCTCCAATCCAATTAACGCTTTATATTCCATTATTTAACCTCCTTAGCTATTTGATTTTTATAATTCATAGTTGATTCAATAGCATAAGCTATATTTAAAACATTAGCATCATCATAACAATTACCAGTTATATTCAAAGCAACAGGAAGATTATCTACAAAACCGTCTGGTATTGTAATAGATGGGAATCCTCCAAAGTTACCAACTTGCAAATGTTCTTCTAATACTTGTGCATTTTCATCTAATATATCAAGAGATCCATCCAAATGTTTAGCAGGACCACTTCCAACAGGTAAAATTACAGCATCATAAGTTTCAAATAGTTTTTTCCATTCATTAACGAGTAATCTTCTTACTCTTTGAGCATTAAAGAAATATCTATCTTTATTTTGAGCTTGAAGAACATAAGAACCTATTACAAATCTTCTTTTTATAAGAGGAGAGAAACCTTTTGTTCTATAATTTTTCATCTGTTCTATATAAGTATTACCTTCACCCCTTGGTCCAAAAATAAACCCAGTTAAATTTGACATATTACTTGTAGCCTCTGCACAAGATATTACAACATATGTTGACGCTATAGCATTAAGTAATGTTTTATCTATACTAACACACTCAACACTCATTCCTAATTCTTTACATTTTTCTAATGCTCTGTTAAAGTTTTCAAGATGCTCTTTTAATTCTTTCGAAGCATTTGGATAATTCTCTATATCACAAATTTCTTTAATATAACATAACTTTTTACCAGTAACATTGCCATTTAAAGATTCTTCTAGATTAATTTTGCTTGAATCCCATGAAGTCATATCATATTTATCTATTCCCTTCATGTTATCAACAACAATAGCAGCATCTTCTACACAACGAGTTAAAACACCACAGTGATCTAAAGATGACGCAAAAGGAAATAAACCATATCTCGATATCATACCATATGTTGGTTTATAACCTACTATACCACAATAAGCAGCAGGTTTACGAATAGAATCTCCCGTATCTGAACCTGTAGCATAAGGATAAACACCAGCAGCAACAGCACAAGCAGAACCAGCAGATGAACCAGCACACATACGTGTCTTATCCCATGGATTTCTTACTATTCCAGTATGTCCTGTAGTACCAGTACCACCCATACCAAATTCATCCATTACAGTTTTATTTACCATAACAGCACCAGATTTTTTCAACTTAGAAATAGCAGTTGCATCAAAAAATGGGACATAATCCTTTAAAGTATTAGATGAACCAGTAGAAAGAACTCCTTTTGTAGAATAATTATCTTTTACACCATAAGGAATACCCGATAATAAATTATCAGTAACACTTACCTCTTTAGCATCATCTAAAATTGTTACAAACGCGTTACATTCATCTTGTAATTCATGTGATTTTTTTAAAGATTCTTCTATTAATTCTTTACTTGTCACTTTACCACTTATTAAATCTTCATGTATTTCTTTTATTGTTTTATTCATATAACTCATATTATCCCACCACCTTTGGAACTTTTACACAATCATCCTGTGAATCATCACAGTTAGATAGTAAATCATCAATATCAACACTTTCTTCAACTTCATCTTCTCTTAATTCAAACTCAAAATCGTCTAAACAATGTGACATTGGCTCTACATTTTCAATATCATGAATTTCATTAATAATATCTATGTTCTTATCTATTATTTCAAATTCATCAAGTACCATTTTATTTTCCTCATCAGTTAATCCTATTAACAATTTATCTGCATAATCATTAACCATTTCACTAGTAAATTTACCCATTATATCAATCCTTTCTAATAAAAAAAGTTACTAATATTAAGGGGCGCATAAATGCACGGTACCACCCTTATTATCAGTAACTGATATCTCTAATTTTTTAACGGAAATTATCCGGAATATTTTACTTATTTTCAAATATTCACTCCGTGGTGTTATTCATATTAATATAATTACTAGTTTCCACCATTCTAGCTCTCTTTAAATCATTGATTAATATTACTTCTCCACATCTAAGTATTAAATTTACCAGATATTTCTATCTGCTAATAATTATAACATAAATAAGTAAAAATACAACAAAAATATAAAAAAAATACTTATTTTATAAGTATCCCTTTAATTCTTCAACAGAATTTTCTTGCATTTCTACAAATTTTTTAGCTATTTTTTTAACCTCAGAATCCATTACTTCATGATTTAATATCTTTACCCCTTCAATTATTCCCATATTAGTACCTTGAAGTAAAAGTTCAGCTAATTTAGATGTACTATTATCAGATATAGTTTTCCATTCAATACCATACCATGTCATAACTTTATTCATTTTACTTGTTTCCTGTGGACTATCATCTTCCTTATATTGATTGTAAATGTCATTTATTTTTAAAGATATTTCTTCATACTTCTTATATTGTTTTCTTAATAAATCCTTAAAATTCGTATCTTCTGCTTTATCAAGTACAAAATTTATAGCATCTTCTCCCATACAAGCCCCTTTATTTAATTCATCTAATACTTTAATATTTTCTTCCATAAAATCTCCTTTCATATATAATTTGTATAAATCATTTAATTATATACAAAAAAAAGAATCATTATTTTGATTCTTTTAAACTTTTTTCATTTTGCTTGTTTTCAAGTTTTTCAAGTACATCTTTAGTTACAACAATTGCTTTTTCACGTATAGCATTTGCTGACTTTTCTAATACAGGAGTTCCTTTTTTTATAGCATAATCAACTAATTCATCAGCCTTTTGTTTAATTGCCTTTGCTGATTTTTTTGCTATCTCAAGAACCTTTTCTTTATCTAAATTTGTAAGTTCATCCTTTATTTCTTGAATCTTTCTTTCAATATTTTCTTTAACTTCTTCTTTATCTAAATCTCTAACCTTTAATAACATATCATCAAGTTTATTTTTTAGATCACGTCTTGTTTCAGAACCTTTCTTTGGAGCAAATAAAACTCCAATTCCAGTCCCAATTGCAATTCCTGCTAATAACTTTCCAAACCCTTTACCATTCTTCTTCATCTTTATCTTCCTTTCTAAATTTATTTGCCAAATTTTTTATCGATCCAGCAACTAATCCTATAATCTTATCGCCTATTCTATCAACAAAATTTGTTGATTTTTCCATTATTTCAAAAGCAGTATCTAACTGTTCAGACTTCTTTGTCATATCATCTATTAAATAATTTGCTTTTTTTATAGTTTTCATCATCTTAATACATAAAATTATAAGTACAATTAATAATATGCATCCAAGTGTAATTAATAATATAGTTAATAGTTCAGTTAAGTTTACCATGTTTATTCTCCCTTTTCATACATTGAATCAATAAGATTAAATAAATCTCCTTCTTCTATATCCTTTTTTTCATTATTATTATTATCTTCATTCAAACTAATGTCTTTATTTATCTCTTCTTCTAACGAATCTAATTCCTTCTCCACATCAGTTTTGTTTTCAACTACTTCATAATTATTTTCAATACCATTCAATGGTTTAGTTTCTTCTATACCATGTTTTGCTTCAACTGTTTGTTCTTCTTTTTTAGTATCAACATTTGATTTTATATATTGATTAATCTCCGCAAGTTTAGCTTTTTGTTTTTCTATCTCAAGTGATAAATCATCATCAGATTTAATAGATTCATTTTTTTCTTCATGAGAAGCATGATACTCTTCTTTTTGTTCACTCTTTGTATCAAGATTATTTAATTCATTATCAACTTCATCAAAATTATTATCATTACTAGTTAAAAAAGCTCCTCTTCCATACAGAGTATCCTCAAGTTCATCTTCTAATGTTCCAAATGCCTTTTGTCTAACATCGTCAATAGTCAAATGTTCAGGTTTCTTATAGTAAGAACTTTCTCTTTTTGGAACTATATCATCTTTTGTATAATTTTGATCCAAAACACCATATACAGGAGATATAATAGGTGAAGGTTTAAATACTTTTTTTTCTTTTATAATTGGTTGATAAGGTTTTGGAGCATTTTCAGTTAATTTAGTTCTCGGCTTTACTTCTTCTACTTTTCTTTCTTTTTTTTCTAAATCCTCAAAATCCTTATCATCAAAATATATTGGAGTTCTAACTTTTTCTGTATTATTTAAAATCACACTATCAGAAATTTTAGATTCTTCTTTTTTGATTTTTAATTCTTCATCACGTCTTATCGGAGAAGGAATTTCTACTTGTTTAACTTCCTTTTTAATTGGTTTTTCTTCCACTACCTCTTCTACTTCTTCTGTAAACAAATTTTTCATTTTTTCTAAAAACTTCATAAATTCACCTCATTATTGTTCTTCAATATACTCTAGAAAATTATTGTTTTCTTCTTTTTGTTCAAACAAAGTATATCTTTCTTCCTTGTTAGTAAAATATTCATCATCAAGCATTAATCCTATTATATTATCATTAAATTTAACAGTAGATAAAATATATGATGAATTAAGTACTACTTCATCTATTTTATCCTCATCAACAACTGTTTCTATTTTAGCATAATTATAAACAAATTCTATGTGATAACCATTACTTTGCTTTGTTATTTCAAGATACCCTTCTTTATCCTTAAGCTTAATCTTTTTAAAATAATAAGCATCTTTATTTTCTTTTATATCAATTTTTGCTTTGTAATAATATCCAATGGCATCAATATATAAATAATAATAATCTCCATTACTATACAATACATCATTCAAATCGAGAGTATCTATATATGAAACACCTCTTGGTTTATAGTACTTATATCCTCTACCAATCCTATTATATAAAGTATTATTCTTAGAGAGTACTACATCCACAATATTATCGATACTATTTGTATCTATCCTAACTGCACTACAACCAGTCATAATAAATAAACCAAATAGTAAAATAAATATTTTCTTCATGAATTCACCACTCTTCATATAAATTATACCAAATTTATTAACTTAAAAAAAGTTTTTTTGTACTTTATGTATAATTTGTGTAAACTATTTCATAACTTCTATTTTATAGATTACCATATTTTTCTCTAACATTTTCACTTCATATTCAGTTTGTATATTTAAATTAATATCATCATCATATAAATTAAGAGAAATATCTTCTATCTTATATCCATAATCAGTAAGTGACTTAATAGAATATTCAAATAACTTTCTGTTATCTGTTTTTTGAATAATATGACATTTATCAGTGAATATTTTATCATACTTTTTCAAAAATTCATAACTTGTAAGTCTACGCCTAGCATGTCGTGCTTTTGGCCATGGATCAGAAAAATTTAAATATATTGTATCTATTTCGTGATCAAAAACACTTTCTATATTTAAAGCATCCATCCTAATTAATTTTAAATTAGGAAGTAAAATATCATCTAATTTTTCAACAGCTCTCACTATTACACTATCATATTTTTCAATTCCAATAAAATTAATATTAGGATATCTTTTAGCATTTTCTATTATAAAATTACCTTTCCCCATACCAATTTCTATATAAATCGGATTATCATTTCCAAATATTTTTTTATAATTTCCTTTATATTTTTCATAATCTAAAATCACATATGAAGAAGATTCAACTTTTTCTTTTGCACCTTTAACGCATTTTAATCTCATTAAAAATCACCAAATACATTATATCATAACTCCAAAGTTGTTTCATCTATAAAATTATAATTAAGATATTTTAGTTCTCTTACTAATTTAAATAAAGCATTATCTTTTTCTTTTGCCTCAATCATTATATCAACATCTTCATTTATATTTTTAAGTTTATTACACAATTCTATAAAATCACCCACATCTATAAAATCATGATGACTTCTAAATTCTGATTTTTTATTACTACGAGATGATGATATATGCATTTTAGGAATGCCATTCCAACTAGAAAATATTGAATCAAAATCAATTTTTAAATTATTATGATTACATATATGGTGGTGATAATCAAACACTATAGGAGCATTTATTAATTTTGATAATTCAATAACATCTTCAATATTAAAAATCTTATCATCGTTCTCTATTATTATACAATCTCTTATTTTCTTAGGTAATTTTTTAAAATTATTTTTAAATCTAGACATAGATAATTTTTTACCAAAAACATTGCTTCCAACATGCATAACAATATATGGAGTATCAGTTATCTTACTTAATATACGATATAACTCTTTTATATTAGAAAAAGAAGATGAAACAACTTCTTTTCTAACACTATTTATAACAACATATTCACTAGAATGCATATCAACCCTCATGCCATTTTCTCTTACTAATTTTTTTATTCTTTTAAATTCACTATTAAATTTATATATTTTATTCTTATCTATATTTGGATGATCTATTAAAGGAATTAAATTAGATGTAATTCTATAAAAATGAATATTATTTTTTACATTATATAAAAGTATTTCATACAATGTATCTAAATTATGTTTAATTACGTCATTTAACTTATCATAATTATCATTAAAATTAGAGTAATTAACTGTTTTAAATTTTTTATCTATAGTTTTTGTAATACATGCATATCCAAATCTTATTTTCATATATTTCACCATTTTTATTATGAAAAAAAAGAGAATCATTTATTCTCTTTTAATTTTATTATTTATAAAAAATAGATTTATTAACTGTTACAACAGGTCTAATACCACGATACGAAGGATTTTGAGGATTATCATTTCCAAGAGTACCAATTCTATTAACTAGTCTTACTGTTTTTCCATTTACAATGGAGGTACTAGTCCAATAACCACTATTACTTGAATCTGATATATTACATCCATAGTTTATACAATCTTTTGTACGATCATAAAGCCATGCATATTTTGATTTATTAGTTGAATTTGCAACTTGTGATTGCCATCCACTATACCCAAGACCTGAGCCATCAAAATAAAAATCTGCAGAATAATTTTCAATATCTGTATTACCTGAAGGTTTTGTAGATGACCACTTTAGTGTATCATCTCTATCGGCTCCAACAATATGTGCGACTTCATCAGCATTAATTAATCTTGCATTTAAACTACTATCCCAAGTACTTGTATCAGAGTCTAAAGCAGTTTTGGCCTCTTTCATTTCACTATTACTTCCAGTTGAATTCCATGCCACAACAGCTGTAGTATTATGATCTAATATCATATTAAAATTATTTTTATTATTATCTGAATATATATACCATTTCATGCATCCTGTTTTTGTTCCTGTTGTACTTACTGCATCATTTTGGTTACATACCTTTCCTGTTTTTGGATTAAAATAAACAGAAGTTCCTTTTGCTATAACAAGAATCTCTTTATTTATTTTATCTATATTATTTCCATCAAATCCTTGACATGATATTTTATAATTTCCAACTTGTAATGAAGATGTATTTGAAACAATATTATTGTTAACTATACATTTTTCAGGAATAGAATAACTTGATTCCTCTACTAATACATTTGGAATATCACTTAAATCAATCAAATTACTAACATCAGCTTTATTTACTGTTATAACAGGTCTAATACCATGGTGAGAATAGCTTGTTTGATTGGATTTCAAATAACCATACCTATACACGTGCCACGCACTATTGCCTCCGCCTGCGGTAGGTGTACTTGTCCAATAACCCCAGTTACTTGAATCCTCTATATTACATCCATATTCTTTACAACCATCTGTGTAGTCATATAACCATGAATATTTTGATTTATTTGTACTATTTGCTACTTGTGTTTGATTATTACTATCTAAATAAAACCACTTATCATATGTTGTAGTTTTTTCATCAAAATTTGTATTTCCTGTTATTTTAGCTACTTCATTTGCTGTTATTAATCTTGCGTTTAAAGATTTATCCCAAGTATTTGTATCTATTATAAGTTGTTGTGCTGCTTCTTTTATTTCAGCATTACTTCCATTTGAATGATATGCTATAAAAGCTGTAGTATTATGATCTAATATCATATTAAAATTATTTTTATTATTATCTGAATATATATACCATTTCATACATCCTGTTTTTGTTCCTGTTGTACTTACTGCATCGCTTTGATTACATATCTTTTTCGTTTCTGGATTAAAATAAATAGTTGTTCCTTTTGATATAATAAGTATTTCCTTTTGAACAATATCATTTTTATTTCCAACCGTAATTTGACATTCAACATTATAATAACCCGAATGTAATGTTGACACATTTGTAATTTCATTATTATTTACTTTACAAGAAATATTACTATTATCTTTTAATGTATTAGAAACATTTGAAGGTAATTTATAATCAGAACCCTCTACTAATATACTAGGTAGATCATCTAAATCTATTGAAATCTCATCAGATGTTATTCCGCTTAAATTGTTATATACATCCTTTTTTATCTGATTTAATATAGTTTTTCTATTATTTAACATCAATAAAAAGGAAAATATAAGCGCTAAAAAAATAATTAAAAGTGAATATAATAACCCTGCTATAGCAAAACCATTACTATTTATTTTTTTCTTCATAACTTATCCCCTTATTCTACATAAAATTATAACATTTTTAGATTTTTATGTAAATTACAAATCAAATATTATACAAAAAAATATATAAGATTACTCCCTTATATTTTTTGTATTACTTTTTTTGATAATAAAATTAATAAAGAAATAATTTCAATATCAACAATATTTTTCAAAATATTTTTAGCTATATCAATTTTATTCTATTCAATTTATTTTCTTGCATACTCTTCAGCACTCATATACTCAACAAAACCAGAATCATTATTCAATTCATTAATTTCTTTCATATATTTTGATACCATCTTATCATTTTTTTATTTCAATAATTCTTCCTTATTAAGATCTAACATTATTTTTTTAAATGGTTTATCATATTTACAAGTATAACCTCATCAAAAAAATATTACTATATTATTTTTTTATATATTCGATACAAAAAAACTTGAATATTTATAATTCAAATTTAATTTTATTGTATTATTTATATTTTATATATATTTAAATCAAAATTTTATCTAGTATAAATTTTTAACTTATTTTTTGTCATTTCTCTATTTAATTTTTCAAGGGCTTTATGTATTATATTATTAACTGCAGCACAACTTAAATTTATTACTTTAGCAACTTGTCTTTGACTAAGTTTTTCACCATAAAAGCCAAAATATAACTTTAAAATTTCTATTTCTCTTTCACTTAAAATATTAAGTTTTTGATTCATTAAATTAATCATTTGATTTTTTATAACCATATCCTCAAGCAAAACATTATCATTACATAAATTATCCTTATAAGAAATAATATCATTATCATCATACATCTTTATATATTCATCTAAACTAACATTAAATTTATTTTTATTATCATTCCTTATAAATAATAATATTTCATTTTTGATACATTTGGTAGCATAAGTAGAAAACTTATATCCTAATTCAACTCTATATGTATCAACAGCATTTATTAATCCAATCATACCCACACTTATTAATTCTTTTTGATCATATATTGAATCTTTAAATTTCTTTACAACATAATCAATCACTAATCTAATATTTGTATTTATAATCTTATTTCTAAATTCTATACAACCATTATTCATTTGATAAAATAATTCATATATTTCATCTTGTGATAGCACAGAAGGTAAATTATCATCAACAAAAAGTTCACTCATATTTTTCACCATTTAATTATATAAAAAATATGATACATTTATACCCTATTTAATAATATTATCTCGACAAATTTTTTAATTCTTCTTCATTTAAATCCCTCATCATATATTCATTATATATTCTCTTATTTTTTTGATTATAATTTAGATTTATTTGAATTATATCTGTTTTTTCATCATATGAATCATTTCGTAAAGTATGTGAAGAATATATATTTGAAATATAACTCATATTTCTAGGATGAATATATGATTCCAAACTTGTATTAACTTCTATTTCAATTTTTTTATTAAGACCTTCTAAATAAACATCAACACTTTTCCTTTTGACATCCATTCCCTTCACACTTAATTCCACATTTTTTATATTTATATATTTAATTTCTTGCTTCAAAATAGTTTCTAATAATTTCTTCAATATATCCTTATTTTTCTTATTTAACATTATTTCTTTAAATGGGTTATCATATTTACATGTATAAAATTTTTTCATATATAACCTCCTAGTAAGAATATTACTATATTATTTTTTTATACATAACAAAAAAATTTGAATATTTATAATTCAAATTTTATTTAATTACAATATTTACTAATTTTTTAGGAACAACTATTTCTTTTATAATTTCATGTCCATCTATAAACGTTTTAACATTATCTATTTCTTTAGCTAATTTTTTCATTTCACTTTCTTTTGTATCAGATGAAACTTCTATTTTACCCCTTACTTTTCCATTTACCTGAACAATCATAGTAAATGTTTCCTCTATAATTTTACTTTCATCATAAACAGGCCAAGGTTCATAAGAAATAGTATTTTCATGTCCCATAAAATTCCAAATTTCCTCTGTAACAAAAGGACATATTGGATTTAATAATTTTATAAATCCCTCTTTATATTCTACAGGGAAAATTTCTTCTTTCATTACAGCATTTATGAAAATCATCATTTGGCTTATTGCAGTATTAAAGTTTAAAGTTTCATAATCTTCAGTTACTTTTTTTACTGTTTGATTATATATTTTTTCTAGATTTTTACTTTCACCTATAGCTTTTGGTTCATCAACATAAATTCTCCATATTCTATCAATAAATCTCTTAGCACCTTCAACTCCGCTTTCACTCCATGGTTTGTCAGCTTCAAGAGGTCCCATAAACATCTCATAAAGTCTTAATGTATCAGCACCATATTTATCTACAACATCATTAGGATTTACAACAAACTCAGGAAATCTTTTACCCATCTTTATTCCGTTTGATCCTAAAATCATGCCTTGATGTACAAGCTTTTTAAATGGTTCTTTTACATTAATAATCCCCTTATCATATAAATAATTATTCCACATTCTAGAATATAATAAATGACCAACAGCATGTTCAGGTCCACCAACATATAAATCAACAGGCATCCAATGATTCAAAAGTTCTGAATCAGCTAAGCATTTATCATTATGAGGATCAATATATCTTAAAAAATACCAACTAGATCCTGCAGATCCAGGCATAGTACTTGTTTCTCTAACACCCTTCTTACCATTTACACATACATTCTTCCATTCAATTGCATTTTCAAGAGGTGCTTTACCATTCTTTCCTTTATAATCTTCAAGTTTTGGTAAAATCAAAGGTAAATCTTCTTCACTCAAAGCAATAGTATCCCCATCTTCCATATGAATAATAGGAATTGGTTCACCCCAATATCTCTGACGAGCAAAAATCCATTCTCTTAATCTGTAATTAACTTTTTTACGAGCAACTCCCATATTTACTAATTTTTCAGTTATTGCTTCTTTAGCTTCCTCAGCTGTAAGTCCATTAAACTCATCAGAATTAATTAACTTGCATTCCTTACCAAGATAATCAGTTTTTTCAAAAGCGTGATTTTCTGTACTTTGACCATCAATTACTTGTATCATAGGAATATTATGCTCTAAAGCATATTCAAAATCCCTTTGATCATGAGTTGGTACAGCCATAACAGCCCCTGTTCCATAAGAAGCTAAAACGAAATCTCCTAAAAAGATTGGAACTTCTTTACCATTTACAGGATTTATTGCTTTAACACCATCTAAAACAACACCAGATTTTTCTTTATTCATTTCTGTTCTATCAAAATCAGACTTTTTCTTTGTTTTTTCTCTATATTCTTCTACTTCATTCCAGTTGTTAATTCTAGGTTTTAATTCATCAACTAAAGTATTTTCAGGCGCTAAAACCATAAATGTTATTCCATATATTGTTTCTATACAAGTAGTATAAATAGAAAATTTACCACCACCAGTTATATTAAAATCAACTTCAACACCTTCAGATTTTCCAATCCAATTTCTCTGCATTTCTTTTGTTGATTCAGGCCAATCAACCTCATTTAATCCTTCTAGTAATTTTTCAGCATAAGCAGGGATATCAATAACCCATTGTTTCATATTCTTTCTAACAACAGGATATCCTCCCCTTTCACTTTTTCCATCAATAACTTCATCATTTGCTAAAACAGTACCTAACTCTTCACACCAATTTACAGGCATATCTATCTGCTTAGCTAGTCCATCTTCAAACAATTTAATAAAAATCCATTGAGTCCATTTATAAAAACTAGGGTCACTAGTAGAAATTTCCCTATCCCAATCATATGATAAACCCAAATATTTTAATTGTTTTTTAAAAGTTTCTATATTTTGATTAGTAAACACTGCAGGATGATTTCCAGTATTTACAGCATACTGTTCAGCAGGAAGCCCAAATGAATCAAATCCCATTGGATGCAATACATTAAATCCTTGCATTCTTTTCATACGAGAAACTATATCAGTTGCTGTATAACCTTCTGGATGTCCAGCATGAAGTCCTACACCAGATGGATATGGAAACATATCTAAAGCATAATATTTTGGACGCGAAAAATCCCAAGCATCTGTTTTAAAAGTCTTATTTTCTTCCCAATACTCTCTCCATTTTTTTTCTACATTTTTAAAATCATACATTATTTTTCCTTCTTTCCATACAAAAATCCAATCAATTTATACATTAAAATTTCTAGTATAACCAAAGCAACAATTGCAAATATAAATCCAACATACATATTAGAAAATAAATTCATAATATAAAATGATCCAGATACTATAAACGCATTTGAAAGTGCTATAACATTAATAAATCCAATAAAATTAATAGAACTTAAATCAACATGATATTTATTGACCAATACACTAACATATGAATTTTTCTTAAATTTTTCTCTTTTTTTAGGTCTTATTATTACAAATATCAAATAAAATAAATAAATAATAATAAATACTATTAAACTCAAAATAAAATTCTCCATAAAAACCTCCAAAAAAAAGTATTACTTTTTAAGGGTGAATAAAATCACGGTACCACCTTAATTCATAATACATTTATTATCTCTACCATTTAACGCATAGGTTACGTCATAAGAAGTTAAAAAAGCAAGTTCATAAATATATTTTTGCAAGTTCTCACCTTCCACTTACTCTCTTAAAAAAATATCATTTACTAATACTCTTTTTATAATAACCTTTAAATATATATTTATTATAATATAATATTTTTATTTTTACAATAACTAATTTATTTTAGAAATTGGAAGTCTATGATATCTTGGCAAATTTCTTTTTACTTTAATATAATTTGTAACTAATTCATCTTCGTTATTACCATAAGACTTATTTAACTCATGATAGCTAACTGTTGTATATACTTTCATTGCATTTTTAAATTCATTACTTTCAAGATTAATTTGTTCAATTTCAGGATTAATAAACTTTAATTGCATCATATCTGTATCATAATATCCTATAACTCTAGATTTATCATATCCAATATTCTGTATCGAATTTAACCTTTCATATAATCTCTTTAATCCACTTTTAATTTGATCTTCCATACAATTAAATTCATCCTCTGTTACATTACATATTACTAACCTATACCCATCATATTTTTTCAAAAATTCATGTATACCATCAAAATATATTTTATCCTCTGCTTCAAACATTGCTATAACTTTATCCATAATATCTACACCTTTCATTACATTAAATAACTAACTTTTTTTCTTTATAACGATTTAAAATAATAGAATTAATAATTGCAGCTTTTGCATCATTAATATATATATTATCCATCCCATACTTTGAAAATCTTACCTGAAAATCCAGTACTTCATGATATTTATTTATATAATTTATTGCATCCTTTTCATTAATACTAGAATAATCACTTAATCTTTTAATAGATTCAACAGTCATAGGAGACTGTAACATACCAATAATATCATTAATCTCACTATTGATTTCCATCACATTTCCTCCTTGTATTATATCACATTTTAAATAATATTCAACTAAAATATAAATATGCTTTATTATAAAATATTTTACTAATTATTCAAATTAAATTACAATTTTACACATTAAACTATAAATCTAAAAATGTATATTAATAACATATATAATATTGTTTAGATGAGCAAGATTAAAAAAATAAAAACCGTTGAATTTCAACGGCTATTTTCATAATGGTGTCCCCGAGTGGACTCGAACCACCCCAAAACCAGACTTAGGAGGTCTGTGCTCTATCCTGATGAGCTACGAGGACATAAATAAATTATATCACAAAAAAAAGCTTTTATAAAGCTATTCTTTTGTTAAAATTTCATATCCATCTTCTGTTATTACAATAGTATGTTCAAAATGAGCTGATGGTTTATAATCTTGAGTAATTATTGTCCAATCATCTTCTAGTAAATATATATTTGGTGTACCTAAATTAAGCATAGGTTCTATAGCAATACACATTCCAGGCTTTAATTTTGGACCAGTATTTTTCATCCCATAATTTGGAACATCTGGATCTTCATGTAAATTGCTTCCTATTCCATGACCAGTTAATTCTTTAACTACTCCAAGTTTATGTTCATGGGCATACTCTTCTATGGCAAAAGATATATCTCCTATTCTATTTCCAGGCTTAGCTTGTTCTAACCCCTTATATAAAGCTTCCTCTGTCCATTTCATTAAATTCTTTTTACTATCATCAATTTTTCCAACAGCATAAGTCCAAGCAGAATCCCCATGATACCCTTTATAACAAGCACATATATCAAGAGTTACAATATCACCATTTTTTAATCTTCTTTTACCAGGTATTCCATGAACTACTTCTTCATTTATAGATATACATATAGCCTTAGGATATCCTTCATACCCTTTACAAGATGCAGTTGCACCTTTACTAATTATAAAACTCTCTACTAATTTATCTAATTTTTCTGTTGTTATTCCTTCTTTTATATAAGGTTTAATAAATTGATGAGCTTCATATACAATATGACCCGCAATTCTCATTAATTCAATTTCATGTTCACTTTTAATTGTAATCACTATAATTACCTCCAAACTAAAGACATTATATCACTAAATTTACATTTATATGAAAAAAACATGAAATTCATGTTATTTTATTAAACTTAAAAATATTAAGAAAGTAAAATTTGTTACAAATTTAAAATTATTTTTCCAATTACAAACAAACTCTTTCATTCCAATAAACTTATCACTAGCAATAACTATCCAACTTTCAAAATACAATGGTAGTGTCAAACAAAATGGGAACATATGAGATTCTATTATATTTTTTTCCTTATCACTTATTCCAAATTTCATAGCATTTTTAGATGCTTTTTTTGGATGTGTAAATGTAGATAAAATTCTTGTTTTAAAACCTCTTCCAACCTCACTTAAAAAGAAATCATGCATAAGACCAGCTTTTGCTACCGCCTTATAATCTAACCTCATACGTTTTGCCATTCTATAAGATTTATAAGCAACTTTTATAGAATGATTATATCTTGTTGTACCATGATGTTCTATATTTCTTAATTTATTAAAATCATCAGAATCGAGTATATTTTTTACTATATTCATAAATTCCAAATCGTTTTCTATATTCATTTTTTCACCTCAAGCTTTTTAATTATATCATTAATCAAATTAATTTTAAAGTACTTACTACATATTATGAAAAAATGAATTTATTAAATAATTAAAATACTGATTATTTCTTTCTTATTTTTACTTTAACTTTTTTTACCTTTTCTTTTAAATTAAAACAACTAACATTATATTTTTTCTTTGCTTCATCAATACTAATATAACCTCTACAAGTTAATTTATATATCATCATATCACCTAAGATAGAATAGTGATAATTTCTAAATTTTTCCAAATAATATTCTGAATCATCTTGTCTTAATACATAAGTTTTAATTATTAAATCATCTATTTCATATACATAATCTAACATATTCATATAGTATCACCTATTAAAATATATTAAATATTATAATTTATTATTACTCTCATTTATTATTGATTCAAATAATAAATCAACAATATAATTAGATGGTTCTAAATTATATTTTTTAATTAATTCATCTATCATATTTTCTGTATAAGGAATATTCAAATAATCATTTATATATTCTTTTTTATTATCTATATCCTTTAAATACAATTCTGTATAACCATTATCAATTATAATCAATTTATAATCTTCTATAAATTTTTTAAAATCATCAATTATTTCATCACAACTATCTTTATAGATAAAACTATCCTTATCATAAGAAATAATTTTTAAAAAATCCTTAATTTTAACTTTATTCTCATTTAATCTATAATCAAATCTATCAATAACTACATCATTATTTATTTTTATTGCTGATAACTGAATTATATCTCCATCCTTAAAACTAGATGGAATAATTTCTAATATAATGCACTTCATTTTACTCCTACTTCCTTTTTATATTCTTTATTACATTTATTTATCATCAAAATCAAATCTTTTGCTATTTCTTTAACTTCCGGATTAATCTTTTTCGCACTCTTTATTAATTTTATAAATAAAAGTTTATTTTTTTTCATTTCACCCAAATCTTTTAATTCAATATCTCTGCATATATCAAAAAGAGTTGTAAAAAAATTTTTTCTAACTGTATTATCATATTTTTCCATCCAATTAGATATACTTCTACTAAGAATCAAACTAAATTTACTTAATTCAGTTCTTTCAAATGTATCATCTTTTACTTTCCAAGTCATAAAATTATGAGCCAAGATACTTTTTTTAGAACTTTTTATTGTAATATACTTTTCATTAATCAATAAAAGACCAACTACAGAATAATTAGGTACTAAATGGACTAATTTTTGACAAATAGATTTATACTCCTGTGATTCAATTTGTTCTAATTTAAGTCCAGGTCCATCATTATTATAAATTCTTATTATTCTTTTTTTTATACTGCTTGTACAATACATGGAAGAAACAAGAGCCAAATTACCACCTTTTGAATGTCCACCAACTATTATTTTTTCCTTAGTTTTAGAATATTCATTCAAATAATTAATGGCCTTAACTTGTGCTTCAACAGGAAACAAATATGTCATACGTGCATCCTCTTCCCATCCACTAATTAAACTATCTGTTCCTCCAAAGGATATAAATATTAAATCAATATTAACTTCTACCGTAATAGCGCAAAACTGATGATTCTCATCACCAATATAAATATAATTATATAAATATAAATCTTTATATCTTTTTTTATTCTTAATTGCTTCTAATACTTTAATTGCTTTTTTTCGAGCATATATATCATTTTTATCATACTTTTTTTTATGTAAAGAGAAATATAAATCAATAGCATCAAATATAGTTATTTTTTTATCTAAGCCTTTTTCTACAACATTATTAAAATCAATATAAGTAAGTACAGAAAAAATAATATTATCTACTTCATTAAATTCTTTTTCAGAAAATGTAAAATCACCATATTTATTTATATAATTTAGTATTGTCACTTTTATCTGCACCATCCTTATAACCATTTAAAGTATCTTTTAAAGAATTAGGTATTTTAAATCCTAAATGTTTTTTTAAATCAATTAATTTTATTACAATATTATTAGAAAAAGCAAATTCCTTTATCTTGTTTAACAAATTAGTAGAATAAAAAATATCTATAAATAAAACGCCAGAAAATATACCTAAAAAATATGAAAAAGATATATTATTATCAAACAATTTTATAGCTTCAAGTAATTTACTTGCTATAAAATAATAATATAAAGCACCTATAAAGGTCCATATAAGAGTAAATAATGGGCATATTAATCCCTTATAATTCCCCCATCTATCAGAATAATCCCATATTTTTATACCACAGCCCTTAATAAATATAAGCCCACCTATAAGCTCAATTAGTGTTAAGCAAATACCCATAAAAATTATTACTATTATAGGACTAATATTATAATCACTAACAAGTAAATATAAATCAGTAAGTGTACATAAACCAAAACCATATATTGGTAGATAAGGTCCTATTAAAAGTCCAGGATTTACCCACTTCTTAGCAGTTATTCTTCTAAATAATAATTCAACAACCCATCCAATAATACAACCAATAAAAAATATAAAAGCAAATCTAAAAAAATAATTCATATTATCACCTTTATAAATTTTATTAATTATCACATAATATTATTCATTATAACATACATTCTAAAAAAATAAAATGCGCAAAACTTAAACCAATTATTTTTTTATATTCTTTAATATTTTTGTTAATTTAACTCTTTGCATATCTAATTCAATATTATTTTGTTTTATAACATCTTCAAAATTATTACTTCTATAATATGACATCATAAGAAAAATATTTCTTGAAGCATTAATATTACTTAATACCATATATTTTAAGCTATCTAAATCAAATTTATATTTTTCAGAATTTTCATAATATTCAAGTTTTCTCACTTTATATAAAGCATTCAAAAATACTGTTGGCAATAATGTACTACGAAAAAATATATTTTCATAATATTTTAACCTATCAAGAACATAATCTATATCAATCTTATTTTTTGCAAAATGTAAATTTTTTTGATTACTTAAATTAAATAAAGGATCAATTATATCTTTTCCATCTACAAAATTAGAAATTTGATTTAAAGTTTTAACCATTGATTTAGATAAACCATCTAAACCCTTAGCTTTAATTATAATTTGAGTATTTCTAATAAATTTTTGCCCATATCCAAAAAATGTTAATGGAAAAAATTTATCATTATCATAATAATCCATATCAATCTTTGTTCTGCAAAAAAATTCATAAGAATCCAAAAAACTTAAATCATCAGGATCTTTCTTTCTATCACGTGTTGCATCAAGAAAAAAAACTCCATCAATATCATATTTTTCATCTACTAAATGAATAATATTTCTCATATGACCATACTTTTTTTTATTATTCCAAATATGATATGTCATTGATTTAAATCCAATATTAAGTAATACATTATCTAATATATTAGCATACCCAACGCAAACAATTTTATCACCAAGTAATACAGATGTTAAATCTCTAGATTTAGTAAAATCTTCATCAACAGATTCCCTAACATAAACCCTATCTCTAACTAAATCATAAGCAAAAATCAATTGTTCCAAAGGACTTAAATCATACTTTTCAATTTTAGATGAAATCTTTTCTATTTCATTTACAGTTTTCTCATAATCCAAAATAGAGATATAGTTATAATTCCCTTTAACTTTTACATATATATTTTTATTATAGCCAAATAAATCTTTAACTTTATTTAAAGATGTACGATTAGCAGAATAAATTTCATTTAAAAATATTTTTTTATTCTGAAAAAAAGAATTATTTTCTATATAAGATGGCACCAATTCATTAGGTAAAATTAATATAGATTCGCAATTATCAATTATATTAAAATCAGAATTCATAATATTGTTAATATGTTGAGTATAATATTCAATCATTAATGGATCATTACTATATTCATCAATCATATCTTTTAGCATTTTTAAAATGCCAGATTTAGATAATAAATCAACTATATTTTTATCAGTCGAAATAAGTAATTGGATATTATTAATATCACCATTTTCACTTATATAAATTTTTTCAATATTACACTCATCTAACAATTCAATTTGTAAATTATATTTCATAAAACCTCCCTTTTATACATTAAAAATAATACAAAAATAATTATAAAATTATACTAATAATAAAAAGAAAGCCACTAAAACAATAAAATTCTTTCTTATATGACTTTCTTTTTACATCATCTATTTTAAATTTTCTTTCATAAGTTTTTCTATTTCGTGATATAACTTATCATTTGCTTCTTCCAAAGACATATCTCCTACTTTAAACGGTTTTCCAAATCTAACAGTTAAATTTTTACTTCTAAATTTATAATCACCAGTTAATCCAAATGGAATTATTGTAGCATCAGTTTTCTTTGCCATAGAAACAGTTCCAAATTTAAATGGTAAAAGAAATTCTTTTGTTTTATTTCTAGTTCCCTCTGGAAAAAGTCCAACAGCTCCACCACTTTTTAAAATATTTAAAGCTGCCTCTTTTGCCACTTCATCTTTTTTACTTCTATCTACAGATATACAACCCGTAGCCTTAAAAAACCAAGCCATTTTTGAATCAAAATATTCTTTTTTAGCCATATAATGTATACCTCTTTTAGTAGATATTATAGTTAAGCATTGATCGTATACATGTTTATGATTACCAACTATTAATATTGGTCCCTTCTTCGGTATAGCCTGTTTATTTATTATTTTAGGATTATAATAAAATCTAAAAATAGGTCCTAAAATACATCTTCCAAACCTATATAAGAATGTTCCTTCTTTTTTTATACATCATCATCTCCATTATCATCTTGCAAACTTCTAAAATCAATTTTTCCTAATTTTGTTTTAGGAAGTGCCTTTCTAAAAACATATTTATAAGGACACATATAATGAACTAAATTTTTCTTACAATATTCTTTTATAGCTATTTTTTTAAATATATTAGCATTTTTACCATCTTTTAAAACTATAAAAGCTTTAGGTACCTCCATCTTATATGGGTGTTTCATCCCAACAACAGTACATTGCAAAACATCAGGATGTTTCTCTATAACCTCTTCTATATGAGAAGGATATACATTATATCCAGATGTAACTATCATTCTCTTCATTCGTTGATCATAAAATAAAAATCCATCTTCATCCATATGTCCCATATCCCCGGTATGTAACCATACTTTAGCATCATCATGCATTTGTAAAGCATCATTAGTTTCACTTTCATTATTTAAATATCCAATCATAACAGATGGGCCATTAACGCATATTTCTCCAATTTGTCCATAAGGAACCACTTCTCTTGTAGCAGGATCTATTATTTTAATACTATTACGTGCTAAAGGAATACCTATACTACCTGGTTTATATTTATCATCAAAACAAAGTGCAACAGCGGCAAGCCCCTCACTTAATCCATAACCTTGTACTACATTTATATTAGCATTATGTTCTTTTAAATATTTATTAAATTTTTCCTCCAAAGATTTGCTTAATGAATCTCCTCCACTAACTATATATTTTAAATAAGACAAATCTAAATTTTTAATATTTTTACAATTTATTAAAGCCTCAAATAGTGTTGGAACTCCAAGAACAATTGATGGCTTTGTTTTATTCATAAGAACATCAAATTTTTTTGAATCAAATTGTGGTATTAAAATAGTCGTGCATCCTAAAGTTAAAGGTGTATGCATACAAACACTAAGACCAAAACCATGAAAATTTGGCATTATTGCAAGAGTAGAATCACCAGGCTTTATTTTTTTTAAAGCTATACTACCTGTTTGGATTGCAGAAACATAAAAAGATCTATTATTTATAACAACATATTTAGGTTTACCACTTGTACCACCACTATGTAAAATAACTGCTGGAGTATTTTTATCAAGATAAGGTAATTTAATATTTTTACTCTTAAAGCTCTTTCTCATAAACTTATTCCATGACATATAAGGTTTTCTATGTGGATATCTCTTATATTTTCTTTTTTTTGTTAAATTGTATCCTAAATGCATAAATAAATTCATGGAATCAGCTGCACACAACATTACAACATATTCCAAATTAGTAGAATCTATTACATTTTTTAGTTTCTCATAATCAATATCAATAATTAATAAAATCTTACTTTTAGTGTCATTAACAGAATCTTTTATCTCTTCCTCAGCCGATAAAGGATGAATCATATGAGCTATAGCACCTAATTTATTTAACGCATAAACACTTATCAATGCTTGTGGTATATTAGGAGAACAAATTGTTACAATATCACCTTTTTTTATACCAAAATAGTTAAATGCTTTAGAACATTTATTTATTTGCTTTAACATTTTTTTATACTTAACTTTTTTAGAAAAATATCTATATGCAATATTATTTGGAAATTTTTTTGTACTTTCAACAAACGTATCGTACATAGTAACATTAGGTATTTTAAAATTTAATTCCTCTTCTGTATAATACTTTTCCCATGGCTTTTCTAATTTTTTCTTCTTAAAAAATAAACTTTTTATACTCATTTTATTTATCTCCCTTAATCATATCTTCAATTAAATTTCTAAATTTATTATTTTCATATTCTAAATCTTCACTATTAATCATAAAGGGCTTACCAAATATTATTTTTAGGTTTCTTTTAAAATATTTACCCTTTATAACAAAAGGAACAATTGGGGTATTTGATTCATAAGCTATTTTAACTGTACCAATTTTAAATGGCAATAACTTATGTTTCTTAGAAAAAGTCCCTTCTGGGAAAATAGCTACCAGCTTTTCATCTTCTAAATATTTAATAGTTGTTGGAATTACTGATTTATCTTTTTCTCTTCTATTAACTGGAATTAATCCCATATTACTAAAAATAATTTTTTTAAAACCTTTCCATAACTCATCCTTAGCCAAAAAATGAACGCATCTTTTAGTAGAACTCATCAAAAGAAAACAGTCTAAGTTATTAGTATGTGTTCCAGCTAATATTACTTTACCAGATTTTGGAATATTATCTATACCAATAAACTTTGGCCTTAAAAAAATTTTAGTAATAAATTTTACAATTGGTCTTGCAAAAATATATAATCTTGACTCTTTCATATTTTAACCTCTATTTAATTATATCACATTTATCAAAAGTTTATTAAAAAAATCAAGTTAATCAACTTGATCTAAATATTCTAACAATCTAAGTAATAAATTTATAAATTTACTGTCAAGTCCAGAACTCTTTAATTTTTTTACCAAAATTCTTTTCCTACTATTAGATTCATCAGAAAACATTACTTTATCAATTTTGTCCTTTAACTCAGTTGGAATAGCCAAATCAGAAACAACAGACTCAACGTCATTAGTTACCAACATCTCACCTTCAACTTCCATAGAATTTCCCATACACAAAATTTTCAACTCTTGAAGTGTAGAAACATTATCGACATCTACATAAAAACTGTTATTTTTTTCATAACTTGATGCACTAACTAAACTACCATTTATAAACACATTAATAAGTTCAGGTTCTTTCATATTTTTAAAACAGATTCTATAATTTCTATATTCTGGAATTATTCCAGTCCTTCCCTCTATTGGTTTAATTGTAAATGTATAACTATTCTTAGAATATTCATATTCCATACCAGTTACAATATAATAACCTTGTTTATAATACTCACTTATACCATCATCTTCATATAATTTATATGAATTACTTCTTCCCGGAAATACCTTTATTTCCATATTTTTAGGGCAATTTGTATTATTAGAATAACCATCTTGTTGCTTTAAATTATTAAGTGGTATAATAGCTCCTTCTCTTACAAAATATGGATATTCCTCTTCCCTATAAAATAAGATATATTTATTATCTCCAATAAATTTCTTACCAGACTTAAAATCATACCACACACCATCAGGTAAAAATAATTTATGAACTACCCTATTCATTAAATAATCTTTTTGAGATACTATAGGCGCTACAAAGAAATCAGAACAAAAATAATATTCATTTCTGTAATTATCATCATCATAATATCTCGAATATTTATAATAAACTGGTTCAATCATAAGTTTACCATCTTTATGATACTTATATGCTTCAGAATATAAGTAAGGAATTAATCTATATCTTAAATTAATATAGTCTTTACAAATCTTATATGTTTTAAAACTCCATTTCCAAGGTTGTCTATGGTAATATTTTCCTGTTTCTGATCCAAATTTAAATATTGGACTAAAAACGCCTAATTGAACAAATCTAGTATATAATTCATTATTTTCTGTTCCCTTGTATGTACCACCTATATCATGAGCATAAAAAGGTCCTCCAATATTAGCTGATGTTAAATTATAAAATACATATTTTTTCAACGTATCCCAACTAACAATAGATTTTCCAGTATACAACACTGGATATCTATGCTCACACAAATCAGAATTGCGAGATACCATAAGTGGTCTATTTTTAATATATTGATATTGATTTAAAAATTGATAATGCTTTAACAAATATAAATTATTATAACCTCTTGTTGTTAACCAATAAAAATCTACTCCAATTGAATTCAATGGACTAATTAAAATTTTAAAATATACATCTAAACAAAGAGGATCTAAAACATTAAAAGGTATTACTCCTCTTTCATCAGGAATTAAATATTTTTTTACCTCTTCATACCTTTTTTCGTATGGATATATACCTTCAACTGGATTTATACTAAGACCCAAATGAATTCCTTTTGAATGAAGATAAGCAATTAAATTTATTGGATTTGTATAATTTGTATTATTAAAAGAAAAACCTGACTCTAATTCTTTTCCCTCATAATTTCTTGTATGCCAGTAATTATCAAGAAGAATAACAGAAAGTGGAATTTCATTATTATCAAAATCTTCAACTAAACTTTTTATATTATCATCAGTATAATTAGTATTCTTACTCCACCATGTACCTAAAGCATATCTTGGAATTAAAGTAGGATAACCAGTAATACTAAAATAATCAGTTAAACACATTTGATAATTATTTAAATACATAAAAAGGTATATATCTATTGTTTTATTTTCTCTTGGAATAAACATACCATTTTTATCTATTATATAACTATCAGAATCATCATATGTTGCAAAACCATCAGTTGAATATAATCCCTTTTTCATTGCAACCTTGTCATCATTATCATCTATAGAAGATGAAGGATATCCATAATTTCTTACCTCTGGGTGTCCATAATACCATATCTTATCTGTACCCTTTAAAGATACTTTTAAATTACTTATTGGATTTAACTTTGTACCAGAAAAAACTCTGTCTTTAATATAAGATAACTTAAAATAATCAGTTTCAATTTCTATCTTACTATCAGTCTCATTTTTTATATAATTAACAAAAGGCATATTACGATACCATGCAAAAGACGTAGGTCTGTCTTCAAATATACCATTTTCATTATATTCTAATCTAATTAACCCTTGAGATAAAACAGTAAATCTATACTTATTTCCTTGAATAATATTATTAGAATTAGCTATTGATTTACTATAATCAAGTTCAAATTGACTACCCAATTTGTACATAGTATCACCTCTTTATTCTCATACCCCTTATATCATAAATAATTATAACATCATTTTTACTAAAATGAAATATAAAACAAAAAAATAGAAATTATTATTTCTACTTTTCATACCTCATACTTTGTTCATTTATAAAATTATTATCACTAAAATAATCAATTTTCATAGCATGTTTTACTTCTTCCAATGTTTTAGATGCATCTTTTTTTGCATTAATACTACCTTGTTTTAATATTTCATAAACCTTATCTATATTTTGCTCTAATTCTTTTCTTCTTTGCCTAATTGGTTCCAATTCTTCATTTAAAATATCATTTAAAAATCTCTTAATTTTAACATCTCCAACGCCACCATTTTCATAATGTTGTTTCAAATCTTCTAGATTTTTAAATTCAGGTAAATATTTTTTAAAATGTTCATCATTTGAAAATGCTTCCAAATAAATAAATACAGTATTATTCTTTGTATCTCCTGGATCCTCAACCCTCAAATGATTTGGATCTGTATACATCTTCATTACTTTTTCATATACAACTTCTTTAGAGTCAGATAAATATATACAATTTCCAATAGATTTACTCATTTTAGCCTTTCCATCAGTACCAGGAAGTCTATTACATACCCCTCTTTTAGGTAGTACTTCTTTAGGTTCAACCAAAACATTACCATAAGTAGAATTAAAACTTCTAACAATTTCTCTTGCTTGCTCTATCATAGGAAGTTGATCTTCTCCGACCGGAATAACATTAGCTTTAAAAGCTGTAATATCAGCCGTTTGACTAATTGGATATGTAAAAAAACCAACTGGTACACTAGATTCAAAACCTCTAAGTCCTATTTCTGATTTAACTGTTGGATTACGTCTCAATCTAGATACTGTTACCAAATTAGAATAATAAAAAGTTAATTCCGTTAATTCTGACACATAAGATTGTACAAAAATTGTTACTTTATTGGGATCAATACCGCATGATAAATAATCAAGTGCAACCTCAAGTATATTTTGTCTAATCTTACCAGGATTATCAGCATTATCAGTCAATGCTTGAGCATCTGCAATCATAATATAAAACTTATCAAAATCTCCGCTATTTTGTAATTCAACCCTTCTTTTTAAAGATCCGACATAATGTCCTATATGAAGACGACCAGTTGGTCTATCACCTGTTAATATTATTTTTTTCATTCTATCACCTTTTTAAATTATATCATGTATTTTATATATATTTAATATTTTCTTAGTTTTTTATTAATTATTTTTTATATTTTATACAATATTTATTCTTATTTTCTTGATAATAACCCGCAGAAATAGCTGCTTTTTTACTAATAATATTATCCTTAGCTATTATAAGTGACAATTGATCTATGTAAGTATATTTATGAAATAAATAATCTGAAAACTCTTGAAGTAACAATGTTCCTAATCCATTACTTCTGTATCTTGGTATAATTCCATAACTTATCTCATAAATACTTTCTTTAGTAATAATTGATATATATCCCACAGGAATATTTTTTCTATATACAACAAAAGCAAAATTAATATTATTATTATTTTTCCTTTTATTTATTTCTTCTATTGAATAAAATAAATCGCCTAAATACTTACTTGATTCTTTATCATTTGTAAATTCTATTACTACACTTCTGTGATCTATATTATTATAGTTATATTCTTGTAATATAAAATTATTTAAATTTATTACCATAGCAATTACCTTATAACATTTTTACTGATTCATAAAAATCCAAGCCATTTTCTAAAATTTTTTTTACATACATAAATTCATCTTTTTCAATAGGAAATCCTAATTTTAATTTTTCATAACTACTAAATACATTCTTATTACTAACTATAAAATCATACATATCTTTTTCTATATATTTTTGTAAATGCTCAAAAGGGGCCAAAACATAATTATAAGATACTTCATATTTATTAAATAATTTTCCAATTAAATTATTTTTCTTTAAATCATTATCCCTTACACACTTAAATCCAAATTCATTTTCTTTAACATACTTATTATATGCAGCATTAAATTCTGCCTCATGTTCACATGAAAAATACTCATGATTTTTTAGATATAAGTCTTCATCATTTTGAATAATTCTTTCAACTTCATAAATTTTAGTCTTAAGAACCTTATCTATATCTTTTTTAGGAAAATTTCTTTTATATTTTTCCAAACATTCAATATATGATTTATATTGTTCAACATGAGTTAATTCGTGATATATGATTTCCATAATAATAGAATATTTTGCTTGCATAAGAAATTTAATTGAAGAAGATAATATATCATCAATATCTATTTTGACATACATTTTTTTCATATCCGGATTATAAAAACCACATCCATTACAGTTTTCAAAAAAGGATATTTCTTTTATATAATTTTGATAATTATTTTTCTTTATTTCATAATCTATTATATACTTTATAATTCTTTCATCTATAATTCCTGTTTTAAGTGATTTACTATATAATTTTAATAATTTAATTTTATTCATATAAATTCCCCATTTATGAAAAATTATAATAACATTATTCAATAAACATGTCAACAAATAATAATTACTACATTATCATAACTACATTATCATAACTACATTATCATAATTATATACAAAAGTTTCAATTTTAATATCATACACATAGGCTATCTTTTACATTTACTTTATACATTTAATGAATATATACTTCATTTTAAAAAATTCCAATTGACTTATAAATTTCATTACTATAAAATTAATTTAGATAAAAATAGAAGGAAGGTATTAAGATGTTTAGAAGAGATGATACAATGAAATCATTTAGATTAGAAAAAGCCAAGAGACCAGTAGGAAGACCTACTATAAAAAAAGATTTTAAACTTTGTGATAATGTAAAATCATTTAAATTGTGTAAATAACAAAAAAGTAGTTTAAACTACTTTTTTTATTACTTAAATTAATATTATACCATTTTATCTATTTCTTTTTTTGAGACTTTCGAGATAAATTTTCTATATTATCAAAACTATTATCAACTAATTTTATTGCTTCATTAACTTTATTTATTTCAATACCATTTTCTACTCTTATTAATGGTTTACTAAATAAATCAACAATTTTTTGAATTTCATTTTCACTTCTATAAGCTATTTTAATAAATATTTTATAGAAATCACCTTCACTATATCCAGAATAACTAAAATCACCAAAACCTACAATATAATACATATTTTCAAAATCAGGCATATTAAATTGTTGTTTTATAATTTCAACATTTTCTTGAGCAATAGGGATTTTTAAGAATACAATTTTAGTCGTTTTACTTGTACTATACCTTTCTAATAGTATTCTATGATCAGTTAACTTAATATCATGATCACGACTATTATCTAAAACCTTATGTATTTTTCTAGAAACATCTGGATTATTATAACTTACATTTGAAAGTATTTTTAATGCAGAATAGGATCTCGATAATGAAATTGCACCATTTCCATTATTATTTTCACTAATACTTATTATTTCATCCATACTTTTTGGTGCAATTACTAAATTTATTAAACTACTACTATTATTACTATTGTTTATCACATTTTGAGATAATAATTCTTTCATATATTCTATAGTAAAAATTGCATCATCAAAAATTCTTGTTTCATCAAAAAGTTCAAATAATTCCTCTATTCCATCTTCAGGATTATCTAATACATAAAAAAATTCTTCTAATTCTTTTTCTAAAAAAAATTTACAAAATTCAAAGACATCATTATCAGTTACATTTGGACAATATTGCCTAAAAAAATTAATATTTGTTTCACTATCAGAACTAATATCATAATAATCTTTAAATCTTATACTATACTTTTTTTCATATTCCATAAAAGTAGAAGTTATACAACTATAATAATTAGATAATATAATGTCAATCTTATCAATTATATTTTTTGATAAATTTTGTAAATACTTCATATTCTTTATACTATCTACCATTTAATTTTTTCTCCCTAATATTTTTTTATCTAACAATGCCTTTGCTTTTTCTATATTCAAATCCTCTTCATATGATAATAATCCAACTTGATAATATATATCAATTACTTCCTCAGTTGAAAAATTAATACTTAGTTCATTTAATTGTTCTAAAATCTCTAATTCCATTTTTACTTTTTCATTAACTACTTTCGTATCAGATGCATCTTTTAGCGATTCTTTAACTTTCTTTAATAAACTTATTATATCTTTAACATAAATCATATCATTTTTAGTTAATTCTTTATCCTTTGAGTTATCATACAATTTTAATAAATATAAGACATCTTTTTTCGGTAATTTTTCACTTTTTATAAAATCTATTATTTTTGATAATTTTAATTCATTCATATACCTTCCTCATTCCTTATAATTACAGTATACCACAGTTACAATCCTATAATAAAAAAAATTAATTTTGTTTAAAAATTATTTTTTATTCTTAATTAATTTTTTTACTTTACCTTTTTTATCACTATAATCAAATTGATAATTATTATAAGATACTTGATGTTTAAAATCTTTTGAATTTAACTCATAATCATAACTTTTTCTATTTTATTGTTACTATTAATATTACTTTTTAAATCTTTTTCTTCCACTTTTTTCGTCATAACTAAACTGTTTTTATCCTCATATTTAATTAATTTTTTCTTTCTATGACATTTAATTATCTCACCAATTAATCCTGTTGGAGTTACAGAAATTATTCCAAATACAATAATAGAAGTAAATATTGTTGTAAAAAATGGAGTACTAAAAATAATACAAATTTCTCCGTCTACAACAAAACCAATTGTTATCATAAATAATAAATAATTTTATTATTCTATTCATAATACACGTCACAATATGTCTTATAAACTTTTTATATTATAACCATCATATATATATTATTAATACAAATAAAAAAATACGATTTAAAGAAATCAATAATTCAAAATTAAATCTATAAAAATTTTTATATAAATAATATTATTTAAAATTATATTATCGACAAGGCTCCTACAAAGCAGATTCCTATGTTCGACTTCACTGT
>ENA-ORRE01000020-ORRE01000020.1-human-gut-metagenome-genome-assembly--contig:-NODE-20-length-108840-cov-25.484037_pt1 | contig 108840 bp, 113 predicted proteins | sample MGYA00242171_ERZ509126 | MGnify/ENA primary metagenome ERZ509126 (study PRJEB26280, sample SAMEA2338648) | human gut metagenome | biome: human gut; feature: human-associated habitat; material... | reverse complement strand
TCTGTTTGAGCTTCATTATTTAATTCGAGTATATTTCTAAATACTTGAAGTTTTTGTTCCATTTGATTTTTAAATTCTGCTTTGCCTTGACCTGTTGCGCTTTCTTTATATGCAAAGTGAGCTGCAATACCACGTTCTGCTACTTCATCCATTTCATATGTTCTAATTTGTATTTCAAAAAGATGTCCATCTATTCCAAATACAGTTGTATGAAGAGATTGATACATATTTGTTTTAGGACTTGCTATATAATCTTTTACTCTTTTAGGTATAGGTCTATATTTAGAATGAATTATTCCTAATGCTTGATAACATTCTTGTTCCGTATTTACAAATACACGAAGCGCCAAAAAATCATATATATCATTCCATTTTCTACCTTTAGCAAGTTTTTTATAAATACTATATATACTTTTAGATCTACCTTTTATTTCAGCATTTATACCATTTTCTTTTAATAAATTAATGATTCTATCCATCATTTCATTTATTACTTGATCTCTTACTGCTTTAGATTCATTTAATTTTTCTACGATACTAAAATATGTTTCTGGTTTTAAATATCTAAGACATAAATCTTCTAGTTCACTAGTTATTTTACTCATACCTAATCTATGAGATATAGGTGTTAAAATATCTAGCGTTTCTTGTGCTTTTTCTTTTTGCTTTTCTCTTGGATGAATCCATAATGTTCTCATATTATGAAGTCTATCTGCTAGTTTTATTATTATTACTCTAACATCTTCACAAAGCGCTACTAAAATTTTTCTTTTATTTGCTACATCAGCCTTATCTTTTGTATCAAAATTTATTTTATTAATTTTAGTTACACCATCTACTAAACGCGCTACCTCATCACCAAATTCATTTTTCAATTCATCGTAAGTTACATCACAATCTTCCATTACATCATGAAGAAGTGCAGCACATATAGTTGAAGCATCAAAATCATTGTTTGTTATTATGTAAGCGACATTTAGAGGATGATTAATATAATCTTCCCCTGTTAGTCTTTTAACACCCTCATGTTTAGATGAAGCATATTCATATGCTTTTTTTATTAAATTTAAATTTTCTTCATCAGTTATTTCTGTTTTTACTTTATCAAATAAAGTTTCAAAAGTTACTTCTTGCATTAAGATATCACTTCCTAATCTTTTAATTTATTATTCATACCATTTTTTCTTTTTTGATTTACCTACATTTTTCTTTTCAAGTAAATAATATATAGTGGTTGCTAAGAAAAGAGAAGAACAAGAACCAGCAATTAAACCTGCTAACATAGCTATATTAAAGTTAAATATTTCATGTGAACCAAATATAATTAAACAAATTATTGGAATTAAAGTCGTAATAGAAGTTAAAATATTACGTGTTAATGTAGATTTTATACTATCATTTATTACTTCTTTTAACTCTTCTTTTTTCTTTATATTCTTTTTATTATTTTTTACTTCTTTAATTCTATCAAATGTAACTATAGTATCATTTATTGAATATCCAATAATAGACAAAATAGCTGCTATAAATAAAGTTGAAACCTCAAGTTTAAATATACTAAATACTATTACTGTTATTAATACATCATGTACTAAAGCAATAATCGCACTTATTGCAAATGAGAATGATAAACGTAATGATATATAAATAATAATTCCAATTATAGCTATAACAACTGATTTTATTGCATTTTTAATTAATTCTCTTTTTACGATATTTGATACTGTATTTATATCAACACTAGCATCAAATTTATCTACTAACTTTTCTTGTGTATTTACGATTTCACTTTCTAATATACTTTCATTTACTTTTAAATCAATTTGATTATCACTAATTATTTCTTCATCATAAACAGTATAACCCATAGATTCAATTTCTTGTTTTACATCAGATACATTTATTTTATTTTCTGAATTTATACTTATTGATGTACCACCTTTAAATTCAACGCTTAATTTAAATCCTTTAAAGTATATTGATACAAATCCTAATACTAATATTAAACCAACTATCATCAAATAAAATTTATTATTTTTTACAAAATCAAACTTTTTAGCTTTTTCTACAATGTGTAAACTGTTTTTTGCTCCAATAAATGCTTTTGTTTTATTATCAAAGTATCCTGTTTTTACTATTTTATTCAATAAAATTCTAGTTAATATAACCATTATAAACATAGTAGCAAATATACTTATCATAAGCATTGTAGCAAATCCTTTTATACTACTTTCACCAAATATAAATAGAATAACTGCTACAATAAGTGTTGTTACGTTAGCATCTATAATTGTACCAATTGAATTTTTATTACCTTTTTCATTTGCTTCTTTTAATGAAACACCATTTTTTAATTCATCTTTTATTCTTGTAAAATTAATTATATTTGAATCTACTGCCATACCAATACCAAGTAACATTGCTGCTATACCTGGAAGAGTTAGTGTACCACCTACTAGCCAGAATATAAAGAATGATATAAATGTATAAAGAATAAGGCTAACTGACGCTACAAGTCCTGATACTCTATAAGTTGATATCATAAATACTACAACAAGTAATAATCCTATAGCGCCTGCAATAAGAGTTTTATTTAAAGAATTTCCTCCAAAAGAGGCTGTAACTGTTTTAGAAGAAATTTCAGTTAATTTTGTTGGTAAACTACCAGAATTTATTTGATTTACTAATTCTTTAGCTTCATCTTCAGTAAAATTACCAGTTATTGTAACATATTGACCTGTTAATTGAGTACTTATTGTTGCTGCAGATAAGCAATGTGATTCACTTGTACCACATTTTTCTTTATCCTTTGTATATGAATCTTTCATATAACTATAATCAAGCCATATAACCATTACTGGATTATCACTTGTTCTTATTTTTTCTGTTTCTTTAAAGAATTTGTCTATATCTTTTATTTTAAGAACAACAGTATGCTTTAAATTATCATATTGATAATAAGCTCCTCCTGCTTCTAATACATCACTATTCATTATTAAATTATCTTTTGTGTCTCTAAATGTTAAATTTGCTACTTGACTTAAAGTACTTCTTGCAGAATCTGAATCTTTTACTCCAGCAAGTTGTATTCTAATTCTATCTGTTCCTTCAATTTCTATATTAGGTTCAGTTAATCCTAAACCATCTATTCTTTTTGATATAGTTTTGTAAGTATTTGTTACCATATCCTCAGTAACATCACTTCCATCAATACTATCAACTTTATATAAAATTTCAAATCCACCTTTTAAATCTAAACCATAATTAAGTGAATTAAATACCTTATAAAAACCAAATCCACTTATAGCTAATATAAATATCATTATAATTATATATTTAATTAGAACTTTAAAACTAACTTTATTTTTCATAAATCCCATCCTTTACTCAAAGTATATATTTCTATTTCTTATACTCATTTTATCTTTTACATATTTTTCTATTCGAATATTAGGAACATTTAGTATATCATTTACCATTTGATATAATAATAAATTTTTTGAATTTGCCCACTTTACTTTAGTTAAATAATTCCATATATCTTCTTCTTTTATATATTCTATCCCACTTCTTTTTAGTTCATTTTTTTTAGTTAACAAAGCAGGTTTTAACCTTTTATAAAGCTCTTCTAATGTACCAAATTCTAAATCCATATTATCACCATATTCTTTAATAATTTAAAACAGATATTCATATACATTATATATGATATTATGAATTTTTTAAAGTTTTTAAGGAGAAAAATATGAAAAAAAGCAAATTTATAAGGTCAACTTTAATACTTATTATAGGAGGAGCATTAACAAAAATATTAGGACTTATCATAAAAATAATTACAACAAGGTATTTAGGTGATGAAGGTATTGGAAAATATATGCTTATTATGCCTACATTTATGGCTTTAATTTCTATATGTCAACTTGGATTTCCAATAGCTATTTCAAAATTAGTTTCTGAAGAAAGGCAAAGAGGAAAAAACATACTTATATCTGTTATCCCAATTTCCATTTTTATTAATACAATACTTTTTATATTTGTTCTTTTCTCAGCTAAATTTATATCTTATAATATGTTACATGAACCAGATACTTATCTAGGTGTTTTATCTATAGCATTTGTACTTCCTTTTATTAGTATTTCATCTATAATAAGAGGATATTTTTTTGGTAAAGAAAGAATGTTTCCACATGTTTTTTCTAATGTTCTTGAAGATATAATAAGACTTATTTTTCTTTTCATAACTTTACCTATTTTTATAAAAATAGGAATAGAGTTCGCTATAGCAATTGCTATTTTATCAAATATATTAAGTGAAATTTCATCTATAATAATTTTATATTTATTTTTGCCTAAAAATGTACATATAACAAAAGAAGATTTTAAGATTGATAAAACAGGAATTAAAGAAGTATTAAATATTGGAATTCCAACTACTGGAAATAGATTAATTGGTAATTTAGGATACTTTTTAGAACCTATAATACTTACATCAATATTACTTCATATAGGTTATTCTAATAATTTTATTGTTAGTGAATATGGCATTATTAGTGGTTATGTACTTCCTCTTCTTTTGATTCCTTCATTTTTTACAATGGCTATATCTCAAGCATTAATTCCAATAGTAAGTAAAAATTATGTTAATAATAATAAAAAATACGCTAGAACAAAGATGTATCAAGCTATATTTGTATCACTATTTATAGGAATAATATTCACTATAATAGTAGAATTATTTCCAGAATTTTTACTTAACACAATTTATGGTACAAAAAAAGGAGTTCTTTATTTAAAAACACTCGCTCCATTTTGTTTATTACAATATATACAATCTCCTCTTTCTGCATCACTTCAAGCAATTGGTAAAGCTAAAGAATCAATGTATTCAACTCTTATAGGTACTATAGCAAGATGCGCTGCACTATTTATATTTTCATATTTTCATATTGGACTTTGGGGACTTATTATAAGCATAATTATAAGTATGATACTAGTTACATTTTATAATTTATTTAAACTTAATCATTTTTTTAAATAATTATTTATTTTAAAATAACTAATTAAATTATTAAATTTATCTATTTTTTTAACTTTACTTATTTCTTTTTCTATTCTCTTACTTGATATATTCTTTAAATTACTTTTATATTTTTCTATTGAAAAAATTAATTCATCATCAAGTTTAAAATCTAAATCACTAGAAAACCTAAGAGCTCTTATTATTCTAAGAGAATCTTCTTTAATCTTTATATCTGTATTACCTACGCACTTTATTATTTTATTTTCAATATCATCTCTTGCATTCATTAAGTCAATAAATTTTTCAGTTTTATCTATCATAAGTGTATTAATTGTAAAATCTCTTCTTTTTAAATCTTCTTTTACATCATTTATAAATTCTACTTTTGGATATCTATTATTCATATACTCTAATTCACGTCTATATGTAGTCACTTCAAATATAAAACCTTTATATTTTAATATATAACTTCCAAATCCTTTATTAATCATATCAGGGAATAAATTAATTAATTCCTCATATTTAGCATTTGTACATATATCAATATCATCACTTGTTTTATTTAAATATAAGTCTCTAGCAAAGCCTCCTACAATATATGCTTCATACTTATTTGAATTTATTATTTTTAATACTTGTATAGCAGATTCATACAATTCTCATCATTCCTTAACTTTTCTTTTAACTAAAATATCTTTTAATATTTCATCACTCATACCATTTTTTATTATTTTATTTTCTAGTTCTATTTCTATATTTTTAGATATTTTTATAATGTTATATAAACTAGCAAGTTCTTTTTTTAATTCTTCTTTTCTTTCACTATTTAATACATTTCTCTTAAGCATATTAATAATCAAATTTTCTAATTTAATTGTTTTATCTTTTATCTCAAGTATATTTAAAATTTCATTTACATTTTTTGTATTATCGCTAAGTTTTTGTTTATCATGCGATAAAATATTTAGTTCATCTTTTGATGGTATTTTTTTTAATGCAATATTAATATTTGAAACTTTTATTATATTTTCAAGTGGATTTTCTTTATTCATAATAATAACATAGTTAGAATCAACAATTTTTTGAGTATAATTTTCAAGTTCCTGATATTTTTTATTGTATATTCCATATTCTATTGTTCCATCTGTATATATAGATTGTGTTTTAGCACTTATATAATAAACCGTATTAATACAGTCTTGAGTTGTTAAAATAAAATTTTTTATATTAAGTTCTAGTAATTTTTCAAATAATTGTTTAAACGTAGTCTTACTACTATAATTTGTAATTATAAAATCAACAGTACTTTTTAAATTATTTAATTCAATATTATTTTTTAATATTGAATTATATAATTGATTATTTTTTCTTTGAATTTTTTTTAAACATTTATTTTTTTCTATTTTTTCTCTTATTTTTTTTAATTGTTCTAAATCCAAATCTAATAATAAATTTAAAATTTCTATATTAAACATAATAATACTATTCCTTTCAAAAATAAAATGGAAGAATATTATAGCACTTTTTTTATAAATATACAAATAAAACTGTTATAATATAACAGTTTTAATTTCAATTAATTTAAAGCTTCTTTTAATTTAGAACCAGCTTTAATTGTAACAACAGTTCTTGCAGGAATTGTAACAGCTTCACCAGTTCTTGGATTACGTCCAGTTGAAGCATCTTTATGTTTAGCAGTAAATGTAACAAATCCTGTTAAAGTTACTTTTCCTTCTTCTTTTAATCCTTTAACTACTCCATTTTGAACAGCTTCTAAAGCTTTAGCAGCATCAGTTTTAGTTAATCCAACTTCTTCTGCGATAAAATCTACTAATTGAGTTTTTGACATTTTAATTTACCTCCTATTGTCTTAACTGTTAAGCTATCTTGCTTACACTTAAATGTTATCATAACTATATATTAAAATCAAGATTTTTTTTATAAATTTATATTGTTTTTACTTTATTTTTCTTACTTTTTCATATAATTTAATATGAATAATAAAGAGGTTCAGCTAATTAAATATCAAGAGTATGCTACTATAATATATGAAATAGTTTTAATAGTATCTTTTTTATTACTCTATGATGAAGAAAAGAAAAAAACTAAAGGTATTGGAATTTTTAAAAGCAAAACGAGATCTAGTATTCTACTTATAAATAGAAGTATTGTAGTAATAATCTGTTTAGTATTCTTATATGCTAATTATGAAAATTATAAAAAAATCAAAAATAATAATGAAGATACATCATCACTAGAACTTCAACTTTTTGGAAGTATCTTAGTATTATGTGCAGCTTTAATATCAATATATGTTGTAATTAAAAACTACAATAAAGATGCCATAAGTGAATTTGAAAATATAGAAATCTAAAAAAATATCAATTAAACTGATATTTTTTCTTTTTCATTTATTTTTTTATTCATCAAGTACAATTGATTAATTAATGTATTCATATCTATACCATTATCTGCACATTTAATGTTATTATCTGTTATATATTTAGTATGATTAAAATCTAATTCTCCTCTTAAAAAATATTTAAGTACATTGCCTTTTTCTAGTTCTATCAAATCTGATTCAAGATCCATATTATACCAGGAATTAAATAATTTAACTTTATTCCACGTTTTTATATCACCTGTTTCACTCTTTGCTTCTACAGTTACTACTTTTAAATTAAAAGCTGTAAGTAATAATTTCATTACATCAGCAATACCATCTTCATATCCTTTATTTTCAATAAAAAGTGAATATAAATTATTATTATTTCTTTTATTATGTTTCTTATTAACTATTGCTTTTTTATAATTATTACCAATATAAAGATAAGCAAAACATACTTTTTCTATATCATTTAATTTTTGAGGTGCGTTATTTACTATATCACATAATTTTATATACATTTCTATAAATTCTTCTATATTGTATAATTCTTGAATTCTTAGCTTATTTTCAGTAATATTTATCTTTAGATCCTTTTTATATTTTCTTATAATTTTTAATTGTTTAGTATTTATTTTTGTAAAATCATTTAATTTTAAAATCAACTCTACATTTTCTAAATTTAAAATATAATCAAGTACAGAATCTTCTAAACATGTATCCTTTAAATCAATAGTTATTTTATTTATTCTATCTAATGATTTCTCTACGAATTGTAACTTCATAAACTCAGATGAATCCAAATATAAATTGTACTTTAAATTACTAGATAAATTAACATTATAATTAAAATCTTCTACTGAATATAACGTAGGGTCTATATTACAAGTTATAACTTCTAATTCTGTTTTATTTAAACCTTTTAAAATATTATTATTTGTTATATTATTATTACCTAAATTCATTGTTATCTTAGGGTTAAGCATAACTAATTTCTTTAAATCCTGAAATGATGAGTCCGTTAATTCGTTGTTTTCTAAATCTAATAATTTTAATCTTTTAAATTTTTTAAATTCTTCTAAAGAGTTAATTCCACAGTTAATTAAAACAAGTTCTTTTGCATCTGTATTCATATATTTAATATCTTCATTATGAATAATCATATTTTCAAAGAATATACTTTCTAAATACAAGTCTGATAATACTTTCATATCTTTTATTTCATATTTAATACTATTTAATATTTTTAATTTATATAATTCTTTTAAATTCTTCAAAAAATATAAACTTTGAACATTAAAATTTATAAGAGTCAAATAATTCAAATTTTTTAATTTCTCTATTTCATTTAAATATTTATCACTGTTCTCATTACTATCAAGTTCTATTGATAAATCATTAAGTTTTTTTATCTTTTTTAAATCTGGAATATCATCAATAGTTTTTACCCTAATTTTTAATGTATTTAATTTTCTCAATTTATTTAATCTATATTTTTTTATATCATTTCCTATTAGTAATAATTCTTCTAATTGTGGTAATAGTTCTATATCTTTAGATTGTATATCATCTAAAGATGTATCAATTGTTAAAGTTTTAATTTTTTTTATATCTTCATTTGATATTGATTTTTCTTTAAATACTTTATTTCCTAATTGCTCAATTATTTTCAATTTTAAACTTGAGTTTTCTATTCTCATTTAAATCACCCTTACTACTTTAACCAACTATATCATAAACCAATTATATCATAAACTAACCTATAAAAAAAGAAGATTTCTTTATCTTCTTTCAATTTTTATTTTGATATTATGACCATTTAAATCAAGCTCTTTATCAACATTTTCTGATTTTTCTATAGAAATTGCTAATGTTTCTTTTTTTATAAATTCTTCAAAGTCATTAATTGATTGCTCTACTAATTCATCAGATTGATAATATAGATTAATTCTATCAATTATATTAAAATTACTTTCTTTTCTTAAATTTTGTACTTTAGAAACTAACTCTCTTGCAATTCCTTCTTCTATTAATTTATCATCTAATTTAGTATTTAAAATAATAAATAAATTACCTTCATGTGATGCATTAAATCCATCTTTTGATGAAACACGTAGTTCTACCATATCTGGTGTTACAACTAATTCTTCAGAATTTATTTTGATAGTTATATTTTTACCATTTTCTAAAGAATTTATTTCATCATCTGTTAAATTAGTCAATTTTTCTTGGAATACTTTTATATTAGAACCTAGCAATTTACCACATACTTTAAAATTAGGTTTTACTTCAAAATTCATATAATTTGATAAATCACTTACAAATGTAACTTTCTTTACATTCAATTCTTCTTCTATTAGAGGTACTAAATCTGATATTAAATTTTCATTTTTACCATCTATTATTACTTCACTTATTGGTTGTCTAACTTTAATTTTAACATCCTCACGAGCATTTCTTCCAAGGCTTATTAAATCTCTTACTAAATCCATTTTAGTTTCTATTTCTTCATTAATATAAGATTCATTAACTAGAGGGAAATCAGCCAAATGTACACTTTCCTTTCCTGTTAAATCTTTATATATTTCTTCTGTTATATATGGAATTATAGGCGCACATATCTTACATATTCCTGTTAATACTTCATATGTAGTCATATATACTGCCTTTTTAGAATTATTTAATTCACTACCCCAGAATCTATTTCTATTACGTCTTATATACCAATTCGATAAATCTTCTGATACAAATGTAGTTATATATTTTACTACTTCATTTAAATCATATTTATCATAAGATGTTGTTACATTTTTTATTAATTTATTATATTTAGATAATAACCATTTATCTATTTCTTCGCGATTTTCATATGGAATATCACAATCATTTATATCTATCCCATCCACATTAGCATACATTTGGAAGAATGAATAAGTATTTTTAAGAGGATTAAAGAATTTTGAATGAACTTCTTTTAATCCATTTGAATCATATTTTAAAGGAGTCCATACAGGAGATGCTGTTAACATATACCATCTAACTTCATCTGCTCCATACTTAGTTAACTCTTTTATAGGATCTACTATGTTACCTACTGATTTACTCATTTTTTTACCATTCGGATCTAAAACCATATCATTTACTACAACATTTTTAAAGCTTGATTCTCCTGATATTATTGTTGATATACAAATCAATGAATTAAACCATCCTCTTGTTTGATCAACACCTTCAGCTATAAAATCAGCTGGAAATTGAGAAGAAAATAACTCTTTATTTTCAAATGGATAATGGAATTGTGCATATGGCATAGCACCAGAATCAAACCATACATCAAGTACATCCTTAATTCTTTCCATTTTTCCGTTACATTTTGGACATTTAATATGTAATTCATCTACATATGGTCTGTGTAATTCAATGTTATTCACATCAATATCTTCTATTAACATATCTTGTAATTCAGTTCTTGAACCTATTACATGTTTATTACCACATTTTTCACAAATCCAAATAGGCATAGGGCAACCCCAATATCTATTTCTACTTATTCCCCAATCTACCATATTTTCAAGCCAATTATTAAATCTTTTTGTACCAACATATTCTGGATACCAATTTACTTTTTTATTTGCTTCTATTATCTTGTCTTTATATTCAGTAGTTTTTATATACCATGCAGGCTTAGCGTAATAAATTAATGGTTGTTTACATCTCCAACAATGAGGATAATCATGTGTTATTTTTATTTTTTTAAATAATTTATCATTTTCTTTTAACCATTTAATAATTGTTATTTCTAAGTCTTTATCTGTAACAAGAGTTCCTTTCCATGGACCTTCTGTATAACAACCATCTTTACCAACAGGATTTATAAATGCTATATTATTTAATCTACATACTCTATTATCGTCTTCTCCAAATGCAGGTGCGATATGAACAATACCAGTACCATCTTCTGCTGTAACATACGAATCAGCTAATACTTCAAAAGCTTTGCCTTCTACATTGACAAATGGCATTAATTGTTCATATTTAATCCCTACTAAATCTTTACCTTTGCATTTTTCAAGAACAGTATACTCTTCTCCAAGGACTTTATTTGCTAAAGATTCAGCAACAATAAATTTATAACCCATAGACTCAACTTTAAGATAAGTTAGATCAGGATTAACACATATAGCAACATTTGCCATTAAAGTCCATGGTGTAGTTGTCCAAACTAAGAAATATTCATCAGAATTTTCTCTTTTAAAAGGAACAATGACTGTATTGACACTATCCTGTTGATATCCTTGAGATACTTCATTTGCAGATAACTCTGTACCACATCTTGGACAATAAGGAAGTACTTTATCACCATGATAAATTAATCCTTTTTTATCCATTTCTTTTAAAAGCCACCATTCTGTTTCTATGTATTCATTACTACAAGTTACATAAGGGGTTTTGCAATCAATAAATTGTCCCATCATATCAGTAACTAAATTTACATCATCTATATTAAGAGCTGTAGCTTTATTACATTCTTTGCAAAAATTTTCTATTCCAAAAGCTTCAATATCTGCCTTAGTCTTAAATCCTAATTTTTTTTCAACATTAACCTCTATTGGAAGTCCATGTGTATCAAGTCCTATTTTTCTTAAAACTTTATACCCCTTCATTGTTTTATATTTACAGAACGTATCTTTTATTGTTTTAGCTAAAACGTGATGAATACCAGGTTTAGCATTAGCGTATATGGGTCCATCATAAAATACCCAATTTTCACAATTTTCCCTATTTTTTATTGTTAAATTAAGTATGTCTTGTTTTTTCCACTCTTCTAAAATACTATTTTCAACAATATTAACATCTCTTTTATCAAGTTCTTTAAAATTTTTCATTTTATCAATCCTTTCAACAAAAAAAGTCCATAAACTTAAGGGCGAATTAAATCCGTGGTACCACCTTAATTTATGAACTATCATACACTTTAACCTCTTAACGCGAGAAACGATTATTTCTACTGAATTTCAAAATAACACATCAGAAGTGATATATAAATAACTTCATACCTTGTTTTCACCAACCACAAGTTCTCTTTAATAATCCATTATTTAACGTCTTCCTCATTTGTTTTATAGCTTGATTATATAATAATATTAAAAAAAGTTCAATATATTATTAAAAAAATGAATTATTTTTTATTATTAATTAAAAAAATAATGTTTTTAACACTATTTTGGTTTTATTATTTGTGTCTATGATCAAACTCTCTATCACGCATATCTCTTAATTTTTGCTCTGCTTCAGCATTTTTTTGATTTATATATTCTTCTATATCTTCCATATCTTCTAATTTTGGCTGACTAGCTATATATTCTCTTACTCTTTTTATTTTTTCGAGTAGTTCTTCATCACTAAGATATTCACATGATTCATCTTCTCCATATGGATTACTAAGTTCTTCATTTCTTAATAGATCTTTATCATTAACATAGCTTCTTTCAATTTCATTTAAATTTCTATACATTATTTTTTTCTTCCTTTTATCACATTATATTTGTATTTTTTTATTATTGTTTTAATGATAATCTTTTGATTTTTATAAACAGTAAGTTTATCTATAAATCTATTTGATCCATCTCACTTACAACTTCAAGTTGAGCTTCAACGATATCTTTTACTCTTCTTTTAAATATGTTTATATTTCTTTTTAAAGTAAGAGCTTCTCTTTCAGTTTTCTCAGCTCTCATAAGCGCCTCATTGACTATTCTATTAGCATTTTGTTTAGCGTCATTTATAATCAATTCACTTTCATCATGAGCATTTAATTTTATTTGTTCAGAAGTCTTTTGAGCCATAAGTATAGCTCTATTTAGAGTTTGTTCCATTTTTTCATAAGTTTCCAATTTATGTTTACTTGTTTCAATTTGTTGTTCAAGGGCTGCAATTTTTAGGTCTTTCTCCTTACTTTCAGACACAATTGTTTCAACTTGCTTTATTATTTTATCTAAAAACTCATTAACTTCCTCTGGGTTATATCCACGAAGTGTTCTACTAAATTTTTCCATAAATATCACCTGAAATTGTGCTAAAACAGTAGCACACTTCTCCTTTCATTACCACTCAATATTTATATCATCATTATCATGGATGTCTTTTCCATCTGTATCATCTGTTATTTTTCCTTGAATATTTATATTATTTGGAGTACACAAGAAGATTCCACCACCTATTTTTTGTAAATCTCCCCCTATTGCATATATAGTTCCAGCTAAAAAATCTACTATTCTCTTTGCTTGATCAGATGTTACTCTTTTTAAATTAACAACTACAGTATTTCTCATTTTTAAATGATCTGCTATTTGTTGAGATTCAGAAAAAGCTCTTGGTTCAAGTAATATCATCTTACCATTTCCATCATTTTCTTTTAATGCTTCTTCAGGTTTTAAATCATAATATTCATCTCCTGATACATTATTAGCAAATACATCTTCTTCATTATTCTTAAAAAAATTCTTTATTAATCCCATATTTATTCCTCCATATCTTGTCTATTTTTCATCTTACTATAATCAATTTTAACACACTAAATAAAAAAAAGAAACATATTTTAACAAAATTATTTACTTTTATTTTACAGTAGCTTTTTTATTTTCTTGAATAAACATTTTATCTATGGTAATCTAATAATAGAGGTGACTTATATGATAGATATAAAAACAGATATAAGAAAGGATTTATATGATTTAGACAATATTTCTAATTTGCTAAATTATGCAGTAAACGCAACAATTAATAAACACTATAAAGATAAAGCTACTACAGATGAAGAAGAAAAGAATGTTGCACAACAACTTATTGTAGATTATTTAAATGGTTATAAAAGGGTTATATCAAATACTCCTTGCCCTATTAAATATCAAGAAGATACTACAAATGGAATTAATGGTATGAGAGATTTACTTAATTCTATAGATATTAAAAATATACGTTATTCTATTTTAAACGAAAATGTTTTATCACATGCTTATACGGAATTTGGATTAAAAAAAATTGGTGGCTATAATACTGATGAATCAATTGCTAAATCCGTAACTGATGTTTCTTATTCAGGAAAAATTGATGAAAATATTGATTCATTATTTGAAGATCAAAATTTTTTGAATGGAATGGTATCTAATTATCTTAATATGTCTTATACAAACGATCCTTCTTTTTACTCCACTGTTGTTTCCTTAGCTTATTCTAATGGAATAACAAAAGAAGCATTAGAACAAATAAATTCAGGACAAAATAAAGAAATTGAAAAGCATCTATAATGCTTTTTTTATTTAAAATTTATATTTACAAATTTAAATATTTAATATATAATTGGTATTTCAAGGAGCGTGTAAACAAATGGTTGAATATTTAATTAAGATTGCAATTTGTTTTTTATTATCAATATGTGTAGGTTTGGAAAGACAATATAGGCATAAAATAATTGGTCTTAGGACAAATGTACTTGTAAGTTTAGGTGCATTTATGTTCACAAGTATGTCTTTTAATTTTAAAACATCAGATGTAACCAGAATAGCAGCGCAAGTAGTATCAGGAATTGGTTTCCTAGGTGCAGGTGTTATTCTTAAAGACGGAAATAGAGTTAAGGGTTTAAATACTGCTGCAACATTATGGTGTGTTGCTTCAATTGGTGTACTATGTGCATCAAATATGCTTTTAGAAGCAACTATTGGTACAATTTTTATATTAATAGCTAACACAGTTTTAAGATTATTATCTAAATATATTATGAATAAAGTTGTTACTGATGAAATTTGTACTTTAAATATAAATTGTAATAAGAATGAATTAAAAAGAATTAAAAGCTCAATAGAAAATTTATCTTCAAATTATAAATTTACTATTAAAAGTTTTGAAAAAAAAGATATTGATGACAAAAATATAACAATTACTATTAAAATGATTTCTAATACTAAAAGAAATTTTGATAGATTAGTTAATTATATTACCTCTTCATTTGATATAAATTCTATACAAACAGAATATAATAAATTATTAGAATCTGATAATGAAGATATAGATGAAGAAACATGTTAAAAAAGAGCAAATTAATTGCTCTTTTTTGTTAATATATTTAATTATTAAAATTTTTATCAAATTTGACTAAAGCTTTTGTTAATTCAGAACCCTCTAATTTTTCTAAATATTCCTCATTGTTTTCAAATGTTCTTTTAAAAACAGCTATATCTATACTATCTTTTACTGTTCCAGCATATACATACTCATTTGACTGTGCAATAACATAGTATTCTACACCATTATATTCGATAACTTCTGCGTTTACATTTTTCATTTTGTACGAGCCCCTTTTTCTTCTTCTATTTCTTTTGTTTCATTATTATGAAATGCATCTAGTGCTGCATCAATTTTTTCTCCAAAACTTGGTTTCATACCAACTATATCTTCTGCTATTACTTGATTATTTCCAAAATAACTACTTACTGCAATATATGTTGATACCTTATCATCACCAAAAGCTTGTTCAGCTTTTTCAGCTATATATTCAATTCCTTCCTCATATGATACATTTGTAGCTCCAATATTAAACGTAATTGCATCGCCAGCCTCTGGATCAGCAACATCATGATATCTATATCCAAAATGTTCTAAATTTTGATTTAATTTATTAGATAATTTGTCATATCCTTTTTTTACTTCATATCCTTTTTTTGCTGCTATAGCGCAAGTAATTCCTACTATTGCAATGAAAGCTTTTTTAGATATATTTTTACGTATTTTTTTTCTTTTTATTTTTCTTTTTATTTTTCTTTTTTCTTCTTCTTCTTCATTTTTTGCAATTTTTTCTTTTTTACTTTCAATTCTATCTTTAACAATTTCTTTTAATTCTTCTTTAAATTTTTCTTCGTTAAATATAGTTAAAAAATTTAAATCCTCATCATCAATTTCAGTAAAAACACAACTATTATTTCTTTTATATTTACCCTTTAATGCTTCTTTTATTGTTTTTTCCCTATCTTCATATTCTTTTTCATATTTTGAACACACATTAATCCATTTAATAATTCTTTCTTTCGATAAATTGCACATTGCTTCTACGTTTTCTTCATTAAGCATTAAAGAATTAGCTTTTCTTTCTCTTATTATTTTTGGATATTGTAAAGATAATTTAACTTCTTTAATATCATTTGAATCTTCATACTCCAATTTATCTTCTAGCCATTTATCATATTCTTCTTCACTTATACTTTTTAATGTATCTACTTCTTCTGCCAATTTACACATATTCTCACCCTTTAAAATTTGACCTTTTCTTCTATATATTTAACAACATCTTCTACTTTAATTGTTATTTGTTGCATCGTATCTCTATTTCTTACTGTTACAGTATTATCATTCATTGTATTATCATCTATAGTAATACAAAATGGAGTACCTGATATATCTTGTCTTCTATATCTTTTTCCTATATTTCCAGCCTCATCATATGTAGTTTTAAAGTTTTTTGATAATATATTATATATTTCTTCTGCTTTTTCGCTGTGATATTTTTTTATTAAAGGAAGTACTGCCACTTTGTAAGGCGCTAGTGCTGGAACAAATCTCATTACTTCTCTTGTAGTACCATCTTCAAGTTTTTCTTCACTGTATGCATCTGCCAATACTGCAAGTAAAAGTCTATCACAACCTACTGATGGTTCTATAACATATGGAGTATATTTTTCATTTGTATCTGGATCTAAGTATAATAAATCTGTTTTAGAATGATTTGAATGAACTGTTAAATCGTAATCCGTTCTATCAGCAATACCCCATAATTCTCCCCAACCTTGTGGATATTTATATTCTATATCAGTGGTTCCTTTACTATAAAAAACTAACTCTTCTGGTTTATGTTTTCTAAGTCTTAGGTTCTCATTATTTATTCCAAGATCATTTAAAAATTTCATACAATAATCTTGATAATATTCAAACCATTTCAAATCTTCTCCTGGCTTGCAAAAAAATTCATATTCCATTTGTTCAAATTCTCTTGTTCTAAATATAAAATTTCCTGGTGTTATCTCATTTCTAAATGCTTTTCCTATTTGTCCTATACCAAATGGAACTTTTGCCCTCATTGTTCTTTGTACATTTAAGAAATTTACAAATATTCCTTGAGCCGTTTCTCCACGCAAATAAACTTTACTTTTTGTATCTTCTGTAACTCCCATATGAGTTTCAAATAGCAAATTAAATTGTCTTATATTTGTAAAATCTGTTTCTCCACATTTTGGACATTTTATTTTATTATCTTTTATGTATTGTTCTATTTTTTCGTTATCCCAACCATCTGCTGTTTCTTCTCCATTTGTAAATTCTTCAATTAATTTATCTGCACGATGTCTAGATTTACACTTTTTACAATCTATTAACGGATCTGAGAAACTACTAACATGCCCAGATGCTACCCATACTTCTGGATTCATAAGAATAGCCGCATCTAATCCATAAGAATTATTTTTTTCATCCACAAATCTTTTCCACCAACATTTTTTTATATTATTTTTAAGTTCCACTCCAAGTGGACCATAATCCCATGTATTTGCAAGACCACCATATATTTCACTTCCTTGAAATATATATCCATATTGTTTGCATAAATTCACTAATTTTTCTTGAGTTAGTTTTTCCATTATATCACCTTTCCAAAATAAGAAATTAGGTATTAATTAATATACTTAATTATGTATTAAAACCAATTATAATTTCATTTATATGATACTATTATTTACGTTTATAGTCAAGATATATAAACATAAGGTTTACTTATATTTACCTTTTATAATATAAACTTATTGTTCTATTTTTTTATTATTACAATTGCTTATTGTCAAGTTAATTTGTATATCATTATTGTTATAATTTTTTACCTTATTAAGTATTAATTGTATTGATTCTTCATCTGTAAGCACAAGACGTAACAACATTTCTAGTTCTTGTAAATCTTCTGTTTCTAATATTCTTTTCCATATTAGTGCTTCTGTATTTAAACTTTTATTCATATATCTCCTTTCTACCTTTTACGAGTAAAATATATCACATTATTCATTTTATTAAAAATAACTAATTTTTTATATCATATATACATTTGTTAAAAATAATAAAAATATGTATATAAAAATAAAAAAAAGAAAAAAAGCAAACCATTAAAAGTTTGCTTTTATAGAAATTTTCCTAAATATTCTGCTGTTCTTACCATTTGAGCTGAATAACTCATTTCATTGTCATACCAGGCAATAATTTTAACTAATTGTTTTCCATTAACTTCTAATACCTTAGTTAATTGTCCATCTACTATTCCGCCTTTATGTGAACCTATTACGTCACTTGAAACAATTGGATCCATTGTAAATCCTAATGTATCATTTATATTATCTTTAAATAAATTATTTATTTCTTCCTCTGTTGTATTTCTTTTTAATTCAAGTGTTAAATCAATAACAGAACCTGTTGGTGTAGGAACTCTAAGGGCTCCACCATCCAATTTTCCTTTAAGTGATGGTATTACTAATCCAATAGCACTTGCTGCTCCAGTTGAAGTTGGAACTATGTTTGCTGCACATGCTCTTCCACGTCTTGCATTAATACCTTTTTTATGTGCTATATCAAGTGTTGCTTGATCATTTGTATATGCATGAACAGTTGTCATATAACCTTTTTCTATTCCGATATTTTTTTCAATTACATTTAAAACAGGAGCTAAACAATTTGTTGTACAACTTGCTCCACTTATTACCTCTTCATTTCCATCTAATGTATCTTCATTTACATTAAATACAATAGTTTTTAAATCTCCCTTTGCAGGAGCAGAAATAATTACCTTTTTAGCACCTGCTTTTATATGAGCATATGCATCTTCTTTGTTTGTAAATCTTCCAGTACATTCAAATACTTCGTCTATATTTAATTCACCCCAAGGCAAATTCTCTGGATTAGTTTCTGAATAAACTCTAATCCTTCTTTTCCCAACAATTATTTCATTTCCTTCAAAACTTATTTCATCTACCCTATAATTTCTATGATTTGTATCATATTTCAAAAGGTAAGCTAACTGTTCTGCATCTGTTAAATCATTGATTGCTACAACTTCAAAATTAGGATTTTCTTCCATTATTCTAAAAACTAATCTTCCTATTCTACCAAATCCATTTATTGCTACTTTTATCATTTAATCTCTCCTTATACAATTTATTATTCAAAACAACTTCTACCTATAAATTCTCTTAAAAGTGAATCTTTAGGTACATCTTCACTAGGTATAGGTAAAAAATTTCTAAGTAAATTAATTAACCTTATTGCTTCTGGATACATAGGATCATTCTCACTTACATTAAATAATAAAGGTTCAACATATGTTTTTAATACTCCAATTTCATAAACTAATGCAGAATTTATAATAACGTCTGCCTCGTCTTGATATGGGAATATATATTTTTCTTCGCCTTCTCTTATTTCTTTCCATTTAGCAAGTGTTTGTGATGCATTATGTCCTCTATTTCTATTATCCCTTACTATTCTTCTTAATTTTCTAGTATCACTTGTATGTATTCTATTGTGATTATCTATATTAAGTTGGGTCAAAGGACTAATATATATTTTAAATTTTTGTTTTCTATCAATTGATAAAGTTAATTCATCATTAAGTCCATGTAATCCTTCAATTACTATTATATCTTTTTTTTCTAATTTTACTCTTCTTCCATTATATTCTCTTTTTCCTGCTACAAAATTATATTCTGGAAGTTCTACTGTTTCACCATTTAATAATTTAGTTAAATGCTTATTAAATAAAGTTACATCTACTGCATTTAAACTTTCTGTATCTAATTTTCCATTTTTATCTTTTGGAGTTTTTTCTCTATCAAAGAAATAATCATCTATGGATATTGGATATGTATTTATACCTCTACTTTTAAGTTGAATACTTAGTTTTTTTGAACTTGTAGTTTTCCCTGATGATGATGGCCCAGAAATTAAAACAATTCTTATATCTTTATTTTCTTCTATTTCATCAGCTATCTTAGATAATTGACTATTATAATATGTTTCTGCTATTTGTATTAACTCATTATAATTTCCCTTTGAAACAACTTCATTCAAATCAGCACCATTACTTATTTTAATCTTTCTACCCCATTTTGTATAATCTAAAAATTTTTCAAATAGCATTTCATGATGAACATAATCTAATGTACATTCTGGATTATATACAGAAGGATAACTTACTACGAAACCATTATTCTTAATATAAGTTAATTTAAAATCATCTATTACTCCTGTAGTGCTTGCTAACTTACCATAAAAATAATCATATGTATCATCTACTTTATATAAATTTATATATGTATTACTTATATACTTTAAAACTTTAACTTTATCTAATTGATTTTTATTTTCAAAGTACTTTATTGCATCTAATCTAGATACAGATAATTTGTCTATTTGTATATTTTCTTTTACTATATTCTTCATTTTATTTTCTAATTCTTTAATATCTTCTTTTTTAAAGTTTTCTTTTATTATTTCACAATAAAAACCTTTATCTATTGAATGTTCTATTAATACTTCCGTATCATCTCCAAAAGCTCTTTTAGCTCCTAAAATAACTAAAAATTGTAATGTTGTTCCATAAACACTATTACCTAAACTACTACTTCTATCAAAAAATTCAACTTTATGGCTTCTTCCAACTAATTCAGATAATTCTACTATATCATTATCTAATTGGCCTATTAATATTGGATAATTAAAGTATTTTGAATAGTTTTTACTTATTTCTTCCAACGATGTATTATTTGGAAATTTTTGTATTTCTAAATCTCTAAAATTCATGTTTATCATAATTATATCCCTCTATTCTTATATATTTATAGTATACCAAAATATTAATATTTTGTCACATTTTTTTTTGAATAAAAAGACTAATATTAACTATCATAAATATAGAGAGGGTGATTATGTGAGTTTAGTTCCATCAGTAATTGAAAAAAATAATAATGGAGAAAGGGTATACGATATTTATTCTAGATTATTAAAAGACAGAATTATATATTTATATGGTGAAATAGATGATATAAATTCTAATACAATAGTTGCTCAATTATTATATTTAGATTCTTTAAATCATGACGATATTTCTATATATATTAATTCGCCAGGAGGAAGTGTTACGGGTGGTATGGCAATATATGATACTATGAATTTTATAAAATCGGATGTTTCTACAATATGCATTGGAATGGCTGCAAGCATGGGTGCTTTTTTACTTTCAAGTGGAGAAAAAGGAAAAAGATATTGTCTTCCAAATAGCGAAGTTATGATTCATCAACCACTTGGTGGTGCTCAAGGTCAAGCAAGTGAAATTAAAATTGCAGCAAATAGAATATTAAAATTAAGAGACAAATTAAATAATATTTTATCTCATAATACTGGTAAAGATATTAAAATAATTGAAAAAGATACTGATAGAGATTATTTTCTTTCTTCTGAAGAGGCAAAGGAATATGGTTTAATTGATAAAATATTAAAAAAAGAGAGTTAGAGAACTCTTTTTTTATTTACATGTATATCCATTTCCTTCATATTCATTTATTATATCTTTTTTTGACATACCATCGTAGTCTTCAAAATAAGATGTATCTTTCATTTTTTTCTTTTCAATATCATATTTAATTGTACTTGTTTTTTCTGTTTCATTATGCGATACATTCGCACCTTCATCTTCATCTAATCCCGCCAAGCTAAGATATAAAAATGAATGATATGTAATTGATTGCAATTCTGTCTCACTCATACCAGATGTATCTTCTACATTTTGGACAATAAGTTTACCTGACACCTTATAAATTCCATTGTCATCAAATGACATTGTAACATCAGAATTTACATAATCATTTTTAATAGAACATTTTATTATATTGCTATCTTTTCCGTTATCTTTGTTTAGAACTCTATATGCTAAAAATATTGCTATTCCAACTATTATAATGCAAATTACAATTCCCACTATTGTAGCAGCTATACCGCTTTTATTTTCTATTTTTCTTTTATAAACTGGAGCATTATAACCACCATCAAAGAAAGTATGCTCTCTATTTTCTTCCAGTAAATTATTTACCTTTTCATTGTTTAAATCAGTTTGATTAAAGAATGTGTTAGTAACTGGTTGTTCCACTATTATTTTACTACCACATTTAGTGCAAAAATTTGCACCAGGCAAAAGATTATTACCACAATTATTACATTTCATAAAATATACCACCTATTCTTATTTGATTTTAACACAAAATAATTTAATTTGAAATATATTTCTTTAATAAAAAAAAATATTACATATAAAATGTAATATTATCGTAGTATAGATTTGTCAATTTCTACAACTGGTCTTATTATAAATAAATCACTATTTACACTATAAGATCTAATTGAACCATTATTACTTATATACCATGCACTGGTTTTATTATTTCTGCTAGATGATGTCCAAAAACCTCTTACACCATTAAGATTTTGATAAAGCCAAATTGGACAACTTTCCTTTTTACTTGAGCATCCTAAATCTAATGCTTCTTCGTAACTCAAAAGTCTTGAATCAACCTTCCAGTTATTTGTTATAGTTTTTAATGTTTTATTTGCCGTTTGATTACCTTTTGAATTATCATTTGTATTTTCATACCAAGCAGTGTTCGAATTATTAAGATTTTTATTCAATATCATCAATACTTTATCATCTGTTTCTTTTATTATGTTAAAAGTGTAACAATCATCACCATTTTCACAAATTTTATTTTCTATTGGATTATATTTAATTTCTTCTCCTATTGAATACGATATGTGATCCTTTAATTTTTCTAATCTACTTTCTAAATTAGAATCTTTATTAGATTTTAACCCTATTTCAATTATTTTATACTCAATTGAAGATACTTTATCTTTCTTTTCTAATTTTGATAATAATTCTTCCAAAACTTCTTTATTTGTTTGTTTATTTTTGCTATATTTTATAGATAATTTACTGTTTTTATATATTACTTTATAGTTTTCTATATATATATTTGCGCTTACAACAACATTTTCTTTTATAGTTAATTCACTTCCTAATTTAGGAAAATCACCTTTAAAATCAATTATTAAACTTTCTTTATCATCAAGAGAATATAATAAATTCTTGTATAAAGAATATTTACTTTCATAAGTATATATAGAATTTTTTATACTTTTATTAACTAATTGTATATATTTTTTTACATTATCTTTATATTTATTCTTTTTTTCACTTTCTTTGTATAAAAGAAATAACATAATAAATACAACTAAAAATAATAGTATTGTTAAAATAACTGGTATTTTTTTGACTTTTCTACTTACTACCTTTTTACCCATAAACTTACTCCTTTTTACCCAATACCTCTTTTATTTTATTACTTGCTTCAGTTACTGTTTGCATATCTGGTTCCATAACATATAATTTTTGACCCGGATATGAGTATGTATAATTAGAGCTATCCGAACCATTTACACTTATTTTTTCTATATTCCATGATGGCATTTTGTTTATTTGAAATTTAGCTAAAGAAGTAATAGTATCTTTACTCATATTTGTTTCAAAGCTTCCATCTAATGTATCTAATATACCTGTATATGAACTAACTAGCGTTGATGTTTTTGTTAGTTTCTTAAATACAGCTTCAAGTACATCTTGTTGATTTTGTACTCTATGCCTATCTCCTTCAGTGTATGCATGTCTTTCACGTGCAAAAGCAAGTGCCATTTCTCCATTCATATGAACATTACCTTTTGGTATATATATAGCAGTATTTGTCCATGGAGTAAATCCTTTATCTGAATATACATCTATACCACCAAGTTTATCAACTAATTTAATTAGAGTTGTAAAATTTACTCTAATATAATAATTTATATCTATACCAAGTAAATCTTCTACCGTTTGCGTTGTCATATTAATACCATATGTACCTGAATGTGTAAGCTTATCTTTTCTTCCGGTTGTTCCATGTAATTGTACATAATAATCTCTTGGAATTGAAGTTAATAGCATCTTTCCTGTATTTGGATTTACTGTCATTATCATATTAACATCACTTCTAGATACATTTGTAATATCACCAGATGTATCTATACCACTTATATAAATATTAAATGATTCTCTTGAAACATCTACTTTTTTTGAAATATCTTTTTTCTCTGTTTTAATTTCTACAGTATAAACAACGAATGTCTTGTTAGTAAATCCTTCTATCTGTTCATCCGCATAATCTTTGTAATTATCATCTAATATAATTGCATCTATATCATCATTAAATAAATCATATATTAAATTTTCAGCATTATCATTATTTTTATAATCAACATTTATTTTGTCATCTATTTTCTTTAGTGCTTCTTTGTACTCTTTATCATCTTGATCTAAAATACCGATACTTGAATTATTTAAATCATCTAGTTTTTCATATCCATTATTTTTTAATGATATTACATAAAAACTTTCTATTTGATAATTCTTAAATCTAAATTTATTTAAAAATCCATTAGTATTATATAAATAATATAATATTATACTTATTAGAATTATAAAAACTGTACTTATACCTATAGCAACTTTCTTTATATTACTTTTAATTTTAGGTATAGTTAAAAATATCTCTAAAATTATTAATATTGGTAATAAAACACAACATATTATTGTAAAGTATTTTGTAGGAATAACATTTAATTCAAATATTATATAAAATAACAAAATATTAACAATTAATAATGTAATTCCAAAAATGGAACTTACAATTTTTAATGTTTTACTCACCTTTTTTGCTTTTCTTTTACTTTTACTCATATAAATCACCTTTTTAAATTATAACACGTACATCAATTAATGTAAATTCATGAATTTAAATTATTCTATATTAAACACATTATTTTTCATTTTCTTTCTTTAACAATATCTTCTTTTTTTAATTCACCTATTAATAATGATGATTGTACATTATGTTTATTAAAAGTTTCATTTACTTTTTTTTCATCATAATTAGCATAACAATATTTGCAAAAATGTCTACATGTATTATATACTCCAATATCAACAATCTCTACACAGTGACATTTTCTCATTTTTCTAGCTTTCCATTCACTTTTATAAATTTTACCTGTTAGTTTATATGCTAATTCGTGTGAAATACAATCTCTTTTTTTAAATCCATATTCTGCTAAATTTCTATCTTCAAAACAAGTTTGTACAGTCATTCCATTTTTAGATGCACTTTTGCTAAAATGTTCTCCTATTGTTTTGTAATCATTTTCAGTGAATGGTTTTAATTTTAAAATATTATTATTTTTTCTTACATTTTTATAATCATCTATAAATGATACAATTATACTTTTTACATAACCATTTAATAAATTACAAAGATTATCAAATGATTTTACATGATAATTAATATTGTATTTTTCACTTATAAATATAGGATCATATCTTATGTATATATTATCAATGCCTATAATATTTGATAATTTTTTTATTGCTTCAATTATTTTGCCTTTAGGTGGTACAAATGGTTCAATATCTCTTTTATATGGCGTTAGTGTAACATGAAATAAAATTGGTTTATCAATATCTTTTATATTATCCAATATAGGGATTGGATTTTTAGTACAAAATAATATCAAATCTACATCTTTAAAATATATCCTACTTACTAATTTAGGATTAAATGGATTTCTAACATCAACAAAACCAGCCTTATATCTATTCATAAACCATTCTTTATGAAATGCAACAATATCGCATCTTCCACTTACATTTAAAATCATAATAAAACACCCTTTATTTAAGTAATTATATTTCATATTAATTTTATTATCAAGAAAAAAGCAGAAATAATCTGCTTTATAAACTATTATTCTTATTTTTTATAAATTCCCTTAACAATTTTGTAAGAGCTCTTTTTTCTATTCTAGATACATAACTTCTAGATATTTTTAATTTACTAGCTATTTCTTTTTGTGTTATTTCATCTTCTCCATCTAATCCATATCTTTTAATTATTATTTCTTTTTCTCTTGGAGTTAATACATTAAAATACTCTTTTAGTGATTTTAAATTATCTTTATTATGTATATTTTCGGCATATTCTGGGTCTGGTGTTTTTAAAATATCTAAGAAACTTATTTCGTTACCCTCTTTATCAAAACCAACTGTTTCATTTAAACTTATATTTTTACTATTCTTTTTGTCTCCTCTAAAATACATCAATATTTCATTTTCTATACATCTAGCGCAATATGTAGTTATTTTAGTACCTTTTTCATAAGAATATGAATCAATTCCTTTTATAAGCCCAATTGTGCCTATACTAATTAAGTCATCTGAATCTGCTTGTTTATGTTCATATTTTTTTACTATATGTGCGACTAATCTAAGATTATGTTCTATTAATTTATCTCTTGCTTCTTTATCACCTAAAAGACATTTTTTTATTGCTTCTTCCTCTTCTTCTTTACTTAAAGGTTCTGGAAATACGTTATTTGAATATGCAAGTGTGAATAAATAGAAGTCTTTAAATAAATAAGAGAAAATTTTTTTAAACATACTATCACCAATTAATTATATGAAATAAAAAGCAAATACTTTATAAAAAATTATTAGAAAAAGCATTAATAATTCACCATAATAAATATCTATTTTTTTATATTTTTATTTATTTTCTAATAAAGTTTCTTCTTTATATTCATAATTTAAAACATTATTTTTAGTAATAACACTTTCACCAATTTTACTTTCTAAATCAGTTCTTGCATTATTTGCAACAGATCCACCTTGTTTTGCTACTTCAATATTTTCTTTTAAACCTTTTGGTTTATGTTTTTTAGCAATTTCTCTTGTTGCAATTTCGCCTAAATCAGCAAGTGTAACTTCAATATCACTCATATTATCTCTTAAAGATTCTTTTCTAAGTCCTTTATACTCTTTATATTCTTTAGCACTCATTCCTGACCAACTTTTATAAATTTCATTTGTAAGAATTGCATATTCTTTATTTTCAGTTATTCCTCCATCTTTCCAGACATCAGTTAATTTTTTTCTATCTTGCATTCCTTTTAATCTTTTTTGAATCCAAGCTTCATCATAACCTTTTGATCTATATAAATCAATTGCTCTTTGTGCTGGAATTGAAGGATCAAATACTTCATCAATTCTTTCACTACCTAATTTAGCTAACCATTGTTTTATTGGTTCAGCATTTTTACTTGGAATTGATTCTATTATTCTAAACATTCCTTCAATATCAACTACATCAGTATTATAATATTTACCATCCGAAGATTTTAATTTCAGTTGGTTACAATTTGTAACCGACTCATTTCCTTCTTTTTTTAATCTGTGTTTTAACACTTTCCAATAATTTCTAGGGTTATCACTTTCTGATATCACACCTACTATATCAACAACACTTATATAATACTTTTCTTTCTCTTTATCCCATACAGTTCTTATTGTTTCATTATTAAAAATTTTATTTATTAAGTGCATTCTATCTTGTTCCATTTTTTACTCCTCTCATTTTTTTAACTAATAGTTTCTACTATTATATATACCAAAAAAGTTTTAGATTTCCTTTTAAATTAATTTAAATTTATAATATTTTTAAATGTAACTAATTTTATGAAATTATTATAAAATAAAAGAGTTTAAACTCTTTTATTTTTGATAACAATAATACGTATTATAAGTATTATAAAATATTAGCGCTCCTTGTTTTTTATTTGTTTTATCTTTTGTTATACCCATTTCTGCTTTAAATGTATAATTTTTATCATCTGTATAGATTTTTTCATTATTACTTATACTTTCTTTTACATCAGGAGTAAGTGTTATTTCATAATATTTATATTGTTTACTATAATTAGTCTTTTTTAAATCCTTATATGTATATGTTCCTTTAATATGATTATTTTCTAAATCATTATATGGTCCATATAAAAAGGTTTTATCTTTATTAAAATTAATTGTAATTAAATAATCTTTTGAATCTGTAACACTTGTACAATCAAAATTTCCTTGTATTGGATTTAATGTCGCTAAAGCGGAAAAAAACATTATTACAAAAAACATTAATATAGAGGTTATAAAACTAATTGAATTTAATATAATACCTGCTACTTTCTGACCACATTTAGTATTACATACAATACCCAATATAAGACCTGTAATTGATATTGGTAAAATAAATATTGATAATATAAACGATAATATTAAAGTTATAATACCAATTATCATAGAAGCTATACCTAGTCCCTTTTTATTTTTTTCTAACTTACTTCCACAATTATTACAAAATCTATAATTACTTATATTTTCATATCCACATTTTAAACATCTCATAAACTTCTTACTCCTTAAATTTTTTCTATATATTTTACTGCATTTATAGCAGCAACAGCTCCATCTGATACTGATGTAACTATTTGTCTAACACTTTTATTTCTAATATCCCCTGCAACAAATATACCAGGTATATTTGTTGTACATTCTTCATTTGATTTAATAAATCCATTTTCTTTTTCAACTATATCAAAATTACAGTTTGGAATCTGACCTATAGCTATAAATAAACCACTTATATTAAGTATTTTCCCATTATCTAACTCTATTTTTTCTAATTTTTCTTTTCCAACTAATTTTTTTATATTTGCTGAAGTAATAATTTCTGTATTATTTTTTTGTTTAAATGAATCTAATAAACTTTTTTCTGCTTTAAAGTTTTCAGTTCTATTTATTAAATAGACATGCTTACAATAATTTGATAAAAATATTGCATCTTCTAGGGCTGTATTACCTCCACCTACTACAGCAACATCATTTTCTTTAAAGAAAGCTCCATCACATGTTGCGCAATAAGATATTCCTTTGCCAATTAATTTTTCTTCATTTTCTATATTTAATTTTCTTTTTGTAAGACCTGTTGCTATAATAACTGATTTACATTCATATTCATTTTTGTTTGTTATAACATTTATTGTTTTATCAGTTTTTTTAATATTTATTACTTCTTCATGTTTTACTTCTATTTCTAATTCTTTTAATTGTTCATATATTTTTGTAGCAAAAGTATATCCATCTATTTTTTTTATTCCGGGATAATTTGCTACTTCACTTGAATTAATTATTTGTCCACCATATGTATTTTTTTCAAGTACTAAAGGATTATATCCTGCTCTTTTAGCATATATTGCTGATGTCATACCTGCAGGACCAGCTCCTATTATTATTATATCATTCATAATTATTCTCCTTTATTTTCTATAAAATAAGCATAATATTCATCATAAGTAATATTATTCTCATATATGTATTTTGCTACATCAACACCTACATATCTATAATGCCATGGTTCATACATATATCCTGTTATATATTCTTTATCTTTAGGATATCTTAATATAAATCCATACTTATAACTATTATCTTTCATCCATGTAAATTCTTGTGTTTTAGAAAAATCTCCCCATAAATCACTTGCAGCACTTATATCTATGGCAAGACCTGTTTGATGTTCAGAGTGTCCAGCACGAGCTGAATATCTATCTGATTCAGCTTTTCCATCTCTTGCTACATAACCATTATATATATATTGTTGATCAAAGTAAGATCTATATGCTGATCTAATTTTTATGTGTAAATTATTTTTTACTGCATCTTCATATAATTTTTTATATGCTTCAAATGCTTCTCTATCCATTTTATAATTTGAATTTATGCTATAATTTCCTGTTTCTACTAAATCTCCTTTATAGCTTGAAGATAAATTATAGTATTTATTTACAATCATTAATTTGCCCTTACTTATATCACTACTTTTTATATTTGTATAAAAATTATAGTCTATATTTGCGTTTACATTTCTGATAATATCCTCATTACTTAAACTATTATTTTTATTCTTATAATCTAAATATCTATTTATATTACTTTTTATAAAGTATTTTTCTTTTAATAATTCAGATAATTCATCATTATATTCTAATTTAATATCATTTTCTGCAAGTGTTATAACGCTTATACATGAATAGTTATCTTGATTTAGATAATTATTTATATAATCAATATATTTTTCTAAATTAGTTTTATCATAATTTTCACATGTTATTATATTATATAATTTATCACTATATTGTTCATTTTCTAAGTTATTATTTACCATAAAAATAACTTTATTTCCTTCTATATTATTTTTTTGATAATAACTTATATATTTTTCTATATTATTCTTTTTCATATCTTTATTATTCAATATATCATATAACTCAGGGATATAATTATTTTTATATATTGTATTTAAATTATCTACTTTATTTATTATTATATTTTGTTCTTTTATAGAATAACCTTTTATTTTTAATCTAATTCTTTCATATAAATTAAAATAATAAAACAAACAAATAATTAAAATTATAAATATTATTATACTGATAAATGTAATAATTCTTTTCTTTTTCATATACCCTCCACTATATACTTCTACATTTATTTTATCATAGAAAAGAAAAAAGAAAAGCTAAACTTTTCTTAATCCATATATTTATTCATTTGTTTCATCATTTGATTAACTTGTTTTTGACTAGGTGTTCTTCCCATACCACTCATCATTGCTTTAATCATTTGTTCATTTATAGGTGGATTTTTCTTTAAGTATTTTTTCATTACTTTACGAGCAACAAAGAAACCTATTACAAATCCTATTACTACACCTAATAATATTTGAAGTATATCTACTAACACTAATATCATCCTCTCTATTCATTATTTTACTAAACTTATATCTTTATTACAAGTTTATTTAATTTATTTTTGATTATTCTCTATATCTTCTAACAAATCATCTATTGAAATTATTTTATTATCAATACTTTCTAAAGAAATATTTTCTTTTTCTATTTCTTTTTTATTTTCTTTTTTTATTAATTTTGTTATTTCAAATGATTCTATTATATCTTGTTTAGAAATAGTTGATCCTGTTGATTTTTTATCAGCAATAGGAATGTCAGTTAATTTTATATTTATTATTTCTAATTTTGTTTTTAATCCTAAAGATTCTTTATAATTAATTACATATGCACTTATTATTTTATATGGATTTGTTTTAATATCACGTATTATTTGTGTACCTCTTTTTGCTCTTGCTGATAGTTCTAATTCGTTTAAACGTATTCTTTTAGCTGTATTTTTATCTGTCAATATAGTTAAATATTCCATGTTATCATCAAAAACAGAACCAGATACTACTATATCATTTTTTAAAGTAATAGATTTTACTCCACCTGATTTTACCCCTGATAAAGGTATTTCATTTGATTTAAACATTAATCCATAACCTGTTTGTGTTGTTACAAATATATTTTCATCATTTGATTTAATAACACTTACTACTTTATCATCATCTTTTAATTTTATTGCAGTAAGAGGTTTGTTATATCTTTGTACTTTATAATCACTAAGTAATGTTTTCTTTACCATACCACACTTTGTAAATGTAGTTATATATGTAGATTCATTAAAATCATATATAGGAATACTTGCTATAACATTTTCTTCTGATTTAATTTGTACAACATTACTTACATGTTTACCCATATCTTTCCATTTCAAATCTGGAAGTTCATATACAGGAATGTGTAAATAATTACCACAGTCTGTAAATATTAATACTGTATCCATTGTAGACATGTTATAACGTCCTATAACATAGTCTCCATCTTTTAATCCAGTTTCTTCTTCTTTTGAAGCTTCATAACTTCTTAGAGATACTCTTTTTACATATCCTTCTTTTGTTATTACTACAATAACATTTTCTTTTGGTATTAGATTTGTAGAGTCAATTTTTATTTCTGTTATTTCATCTCTTATTTCAGATTTACGAGGTGTTGCATACTCTGTTTTTACCTTTTTAAGTTCATGTTTCATAACTTCTTTTAATTTTGATTCATCTGATAAGATAAGCTCTAAAGCCTGGATAAATTTATGTAATTGTTCTTGTTCTTCTTCTAATGCTACAACATCAGTATTTGTTAATTTATAAAGTTGTAATGTTACTATAGCTTCTGCTTGTTCAACAGTAAAATCAAATTTCTTAACTAAATTATCTTTAGCGTCACTTTTATTTTTACTAGCTCTTATTGTTTTAATAACTTCATCAAGTATAGATATCATTTTTAAGAAACCTTCTACTATATTAAGTCTTTTCTTATATGTAGCTAAATCAAATTCACTTCTTCTTGTAATTATTTCTTTTTGATGAGCAATATATGCATCTAGTATTGGGATAATTCCAAGAGTCATAGGAGTTCTATTTACAATAGCAACCATATTATACGAATATGATATTTGTAAATCTGTATTTTTAAGTAAGTAATTAAGTATTAATTCTTTATTTGCTCCAGTTTTTAAATCTATAGCTATTCTAAGACCATCTCTATCTGATTCATCTCTTACCTCTGCTATACCATCTATTTTTTTATCTATTCTAATTGAATCTATTTTATTTACAAGCATTGCTTTATTTACTTCAAAAGGTATTTCATGAACGATTATTTGTTCATGACTTTTTTCACGTACAAATTCACATTTACTTGTAATTACTACCTTACCACGCCCTGTAGTAAATGCATCTATTATTCCTTTTTTTCCCTCTACGATTGCTCCAGTTGGAAAATCAGGACCTTTTACAATATCTAAAATTGTTTCAAGTCTACAGTTTGGACTATCTATTCTTTTTATTGTAGCATCAATTATTTCACCTAAATTATGTGGTGGTATATTTGTTGCATATCCTGCAGATATACCATTTGCTCCATTTACTAATAAATTTGGAAATTTAGCAGGTAAAACTGTTGGTTCTAATTCTGTATCATCAAAGTTTGGAGCCCATGATACTGTTTCTTTATCAATATCCTTTAGTAATTCATTTGAAATTTTTGAAAGACGTGCTTCAGTATAACGCATAGCAGCTGCTGAATCTCCGTCCATTGATCCATTATTTCCTTGCATATCAATGTATGGTGTATTTTGTTTCCACCACTGACTCATACGAACCATAGCATCATATATCGATGAATCTCCATGTGGGTGATAATTACCCATTATATAACCAACTGTTTTTGCTGACTTTCTAGTTGGTTTATCATAAGTATTATGATCTTTATACATACCATATAAAATTCTTCTTTGTACAGGTTTTAAACCATCTCTTACATCAGGGATAGCTCTATCTTGGATTATTTCTTTAGCGTAAGCTCCAAAACGGTCACCCATTATATCTTCTAAGGCATAGTCTTGAATTCTTTTTAATATATCCATTTTATCACCTATCCTCTATAATTATCTTCCATAGTAAATATTACATTTTCATTTATCCATTCTTTTCTAGGCTCAACTTTATCACCCATTAAAACATTTACTCTTTTTTCAGCAAGTGCTGCATCTGTAATATTTACTCTTATTAAACTTCTTGTATCAGGATTCATTGTTGTTTCCCAAAGTTGTTCAGCATTCATTTCTCCAAGTCCTTTATATCTTTGTTGTCCAGTACATTTAGTTGTTGAATTTTTCTTTATTTCTTCTAATTCTTCATCTGTATATGCATATACATGTTTTTTACCAAATTCTATCTTATATAAAGGAGGCCTAGCTATATATAATTTTCCCTCTTCTATTAATCCTCTCATATAGTGGTAGAAAAATGTTAATAAAAGTATTTGTATATGAGCTCCATCGACATCAGCATCTGTCATTATTATTACTTTATCATAATTAGAATCTTTAACTTCAAAGCTACCTCCGACACCTGCTCCAATTGTATATATCATAGTATTTATTTCTTCATTTTTAAGTATTTCTTCCATAGAAGCTTTAGCTGTATTTATAACCTTACCACGTAAAGGTAATATTGCTTGAAATTTTCTATCACGACCACCTTTAGCAGAACCTCCAGCTGAATCACCTTCGACTAAGAATAATTCATTAATTTTTGAATTTTTACTTTGAGCAGGAGCAAGTTTACCTGATATATTTTTTTCTATCTTTCCTTTTGTCTTACCATCTCTGGCCTCATCTCTTGCTTTACGTGCTGCTTCACGAGCAAATTTACTCTTAACCATTTTTTCTAATATTTTTGAAGCAGATTCTTTATTTTCTTCCAAGAAATATTGAAGTTTTTCCGATACGATACTTTCTACTATAGTACGCGCAACAGCAGTACCAAGTTTTCCTTTTGTTTGTCCTTCAAATTGAAGTAAATCTTCTGGTATTTGTAAACTTATAACAGCAGTTATACCTTCTCTTGTGTCACTACCTTCTAAGTTTTTATCTTTTGGTCTTAAATATCCATTAGCTCTTGCATAATCATTAAATACACGTGTTAATGCTGTTTTAAATCCTACCTCATGTGTACCCCCATCATTTGTTTTTACGTTATTTACAAATGATACTATATTTTCTGAATATGCATCAGTATATTGGAATGCTACTTCTACATTAATTTTATCCTTTACACCTTCAAAACTAACTACTTTATGAAGTGGATTTTTTTCTTCGTTTAAAAACTCTACAAATGCTACAAGTCCATTTTCATAATGATATACTTCTTCTCTTTCTGTTTCTTCATCACGTACTGTAATACTTAAACCTTTAAGTAAAAATGCACATTCTTGCATTCTTTCACAGATAGTAGAGAAAGAAAACTTAGTTGTTGAAAATATTTCTTTATCTGGCATAAATGTAACTTTAGTACCGGTTTTACTAGTTTTTTCTAATTGTTTTAAAGGAGTATCTAATTTACCACCATCTTTAAAACTAATAAAATATTCATATCCGTCTCTTTTTATATTTACTTTCATCCATTGTGAAAGTGCATTAACTACAGATGCTCCAACACCATGAAGACCACCTGATACTTTATATCCACCTTCTTCAAATTTACCACCAGCATGAAGAACTGTATATATTACTTCAGGAGTTGATTTACCACTTGAATGAAGACCTACAGGAACACCACGTCCCTCATCTTCTACTGTTACACTTCCATCTTTATTTATAGTAATTTTAATTTTTTTACCATATCCATTTATAATTTCATCTACAGCGTTATCTACAATTTCCCATACAAGGTGATGTAGACCTCGTTTATCTGTAGATCCAATATACATACCGGGTCTTTTTCTAACTGCTTCTAGTCCCTCTAATATTTTAATTGAACTCTCATCATATTTTGCCATCTTAACCACCTTAACACATTATATCAAAAAAACCAGAAAAATCAAAACTTTTCTAGCTTTTCTATTTTATATTAACCTTTATTTTATATAATATTTTAATTTAATTTGTCAGTTTCAATCGTTGTTCCACAATTTTCATTATTAACAAAACATTCTATACAAGCGTTTGCTTTATTCTTATTTATAGCTCCAGCCCTACCTAGTGTATTTACAATAAATTGCACTATAGCAACCATAAAATATATAAGTAGTGAATAAATAATTCTTCGTATAAATAATCCTACACTGCTTTTCATTTTAGCGGAATCTGTTGATATAATAGCTTTTACTAAATCTAAAATTCCAAGAACTATTAATATAACAGGCACAATATATCTAATTGTCTTTATTAATATCGATGTAAAGTTTGGAAACATTGGATCAATAGAATTACTGCATATTTCTAATATATTTATCATTTTTATTTTCCTTTCTAAATTATTTATTAATAAATTAATTTTACTTCATAATAATATAAAACAAAAACTAAAAAAAATCAATTAATTAGAATTACATTTTTTAATATACATGATATAATGAAAATAGAAAGAGATGGTGTGTATGAAGAGGAAAGTAATTATATTGGGTATCTTAACACTTCTATTATTAACAGGATGTGGTAAAAAAGAAAGTAATACTCAAAAAGAAGTAAAAAAGAATGAAGAAACAAAAAAAGTACAAATCGTAGATGAGCAATCAAATTCAAGGCCATATGGTGTTGTAATAAACAATTATCCTGGCGCTATTAAGGTACATTCTGGGCTTGATAAAGCATATATAGTATATGAATTCCCTATTGAAGGTGGAATATCTAGAAGTTTAGCATTGTTTAAAGATGTTGAAGATGTAAAGGTAGGAACAGTTAGAAGTGCTAGACAATATCATATTGATTATGCGCTTGAAAATGATGCTATATTCGTACATTTTGGATGGAATCATCCAGCACAAGATAAAGAAAAGAATTTAGGTATTGATTATATTGATGGAAATTCTAGAGACGGATCTATATTTCATAGAGAAAATCCTGAAAAACTTGCAACAGAACATACAGTTTATACTAATTTAAAAGATGTAATTTCTTATGCTAATAATAATAGACATTATAGAACTACAACTGATGTAAAACAACCTTTTACATATTCTGCTGATGAAATTAATTTAAATAATTATAATGATTCTATAGTAGCTAATAATGTTAGAGTTACATACTCAAATAGTTTCTATGTTGATTTTAAGTATGATGAAGCACAAAAGAAATATTTAAGAAGTTATATGGGAACACCACATACTGATTATTTTACAAAACAACAATATGCTACAAAGAATATAATTATTACATTAGTTGGTATAGGAAGTGTAAATGGCTATAAAGATGCAGCTGGTACAAATTATTTAGATATAAATAATATTGGTGAAGGTACTGGATATTATATAACTAATGGATATGCAAGAAAAATTAAATGGTCAAAGAAAGATAATTCTTCTCAAACTGTATATACATATGAAGATGGCACAAAAATAAATGTTAATGATGGAAATACATGGATAATGTTCCAAGATGCTAATATTACTCCAAATATAAACTAAAAAGAGATTTAATTCTCTTTTTTTATACAAATTCATATTCTCTTGATATTATCCTATTATCACTACAATATTCAATTACATATTTATTATCTTTCTTACAAATTATTATTCCTATAGTTTTTTCTTGATTTATTTTTCTTAAATTATTATCTATGTAATTCATATATATTTCTATTTGTCCTATGTGTTCTTTCTTTAGCTCAGTTACTTTTAGTTCAACGACTACATAACAGTTAAACTCTATATTAAATAGTAATAAATCTATATAATTATACCTATCTCCTATTTTAATTTTAAATTCACTTCCAATAAATGAAAATGAATTACCTAGTTCACTCATGAATGATTCTATATTCTATAATATTAATTTTTGTAATATCTTTTCAGATATCTCAGTATAATTATTATTATTTTTAATCAATATAGGATTTTTAACAAAATCTGTTACATTACTTTCTTTTTTATTTATCAATTTATTTCTTGTTTCTATATCTAATCTTTCATATTCATTTGATTTTATTCTTTCTCTTAACTCTCTAATTGATAAATTTTCTTCTTCTGATATTTTTATGTAATAATTAATCTTATTTATATCATCAATTGGTAATAATTCAACATAATGGCCATATGTTAATTGTTGCGACACTGTCGCAAGTTTTTCTATAATTACGTAGAACTTTTTCATTCTTGTAAGAGAAGTAAAAGTATAACCTTTTCCTAATTCGATAGTTAATTTTTTAGAATATTCCTTTATTATTCCTTCTCCGTAATGCTTCCCTGCTTCACTTAACATTTTTCCAACTTTGTAATATGTATTTAAATCATTTCTATTTTTACTATAATCTTTTACTCTTTTATATACTTCATTATTTATTATTTCTTCTTTTATTTTGTCATAATAATTCATAAATACCTCCTCATATTTAACATACATAAAATATTTTCAAAATACCTGCATAATGATTAATATCTTTAAGAATTAATATAAAATTTATTAAAATGAAATAATAGAATTTATTAACAAAAAAAAGATTAGATTTTTCTAACCTTTTTGTTATATTTTTTTCTATTTATTAAGTATACAGCACTTATACCTATAGTACTACCAAATGTATCATATATACAATCTGTTATCTTACCACTTCTACCACTTATAAATAATTGATGAAATTCATCTGATATAGAATATAAAGTACATATAAGTATACTTAATATAATCATTTTATTTTTATCCATTTGATATGTATTTATAGATAAATAAACTAATATACCAAGTATTAAATATTCAGTAATATGAGCACATTTTCTTATTGGATAAGATATATAATTAGATACTTGTTCTTCTGTTAATTTCTTATTTATTATTCTCTCTACAATAGGAACAATTTTATTCACTATAATACCACTAGTATTAGATGATTTATCTCCATTTGATCCAGAAAATAAAAATATTATAATCATCCATAAAATAGTTAATATAATTAATATATTTCTCTTCATACTACACAACCTTTACATTAAAAAATAATATTAAAAATATTATTTTTTTATAATTACAAGAATTTTTACATATATAGAATAGCAATAAAGCCTATTTTAAATATGAGTTTATCGCATTTATTATTTCAATATTATCATCGTGACTCTTAATTGCTATTCTTATCATTTCTTTATTTTCAAAACCTTTTTTATTTTTTAAATCTTTAATAAATATATTGTTATTTTTTAACAAATAAAGTGTTAAATCACTTGAATTTGATTCTTTCAATTCACACATCAAATAATTAGCTTGTGAATTATAAACTTTAATTTTATCATTTTTATTTAAAGTTTCTATCATAAATTTTCTTTCCTCAGAAATTTTACTGCATGACTTTTCATAATCCTTCTTATATATTGGAAAAATTTGTAAAAAATACTCTGCTATTGAATTAATATTCCATACTGGCATTTTTTCTTTCATAATTTTTAGACTTTCATAATCAGAACTACATAATACTCCCAATCTTAATCCACCTATTCCATAAGATTTTCCAATACTTTTTATAACATATAAATTTTTATATTTTTCAAGAATATTATCACTAAGTAAACTATATCTAATGTCTTCATCTGCAAAATCAATAAATGATTCATCAATTATTATTTTTTTGTCATTCTTTGAATATTCATCTATTATTTCCATTATATCTTCTTTACTTATAAAATTACCACTTGGATTATCTGGATTAATAACAATTAAATTGTCAACTTTATCTTTATATGATAATAACATTTCTTTTGTTATTTTGTAATCATTATCACAAGAATTAATTTCGATTATTTCATTATCTGGAAAACAACGTATATATTCATTAAAAGTAGGTATAACTACACCAATTTTTCCTTTAATGATATTTCTTAAATAATTAATTATTTCTGCCGCACCATTTCCAACAATTATTTTTTCTTCATCAATATTAAAAAACCTAGATATACATTTATTTTGAATATATAGTGTTGATGGATAAGAACTAATAAGTTCTTTAAAATTATATTTTAATTTATTCAACATTTGTTCTGATGGAAAATATGGATTGACTAAATAACAATAATCTTTCAATCCTTCAAATCTCCAATATCCACCAAATCTCTTTTTGTATAAATCTAATGTATTTTCTTCTTTTGAAAATAATAATTCTGATATATCTAAATCCTGACAATCATCTATTTCATACCATTTTTTATTCTTTATTACATATCCTTTTAATAATGATTTATTTATTCCTGAAATAACTTTTAATACTAATTCATAATAACAATTATTTCCATATGCTTTTACATATGCTTCTAAGAAAGGTATGTAGTATTTTTCAATATATTCTTTTGAAAATTTATATATATTAACAGTTTTATAGTATTTGTTTATTTTATCATAATCAAAATCTTGTTTTTCTATAAACTCTAAAATATTTTTTTCAGAATCAAGTGTTACGACTGTCCCATCCATCCATTGTTCATATTTTGCAAGAACAGCGGCATTATCATATTTAGATTCTATTAATTCTTTAATTATTGATGGTTCATATATCAAATCTGACTCCAATAAAATTGTATCTTCTCTTTTAAATATATCTTTTGCTAAAAACAGTGAATATATATTATTTGTTATATCATAATCTTCATTAAAAACATATTCTATTTCTATCTTTTTATCTAAACCTTTGTCTTTTATATAATTAATTACATTATCTTTCTTATACCCTAAAACCAAAACTAATTTATTAATATTTGCTTCTTTCAAAGCATCAATACATCTTTCTAATAAAGTTTTACCATTTACTTCAAGCATACACTTTGTATTATCTTTTGTATATCTTCCTAATCTTGAACCTTTTCCTGCTGCTAACATTAATGCTTGCATAAAATGCCTCCTATTTTAATTATTTTTTTCATAGTTCCAAGAATCTCTGCACATATCTTCTAGCGATTTTGTAGCGATAAATCCTAATTCTTCTCTTGCTTTTGTAGGATCAGAATAGCAGATAGCTATATCCCCTTCTCTTCTAGGTGCAATTTTATAATTAATTTTTATACCATTAGCTTTCTCAAATGCATTTATAATATCAAGTACACTATATCCTGTACCTGTTCCCAAATTATAAATATATAATCCTTTATTTTCTTTACTTAATTTTTCTATTGCTTTTATATGCCCAATAGCTAAATCAACGACATGAATATAATCTCTTACACCAGTACCATCTTTTGTATCATAATCATCACCAAATACTGATAGGCATTCCAATTTACCACTAGCAACCTTTGATATGTAAGGCATTAAATTAGCTGGTATACCATTAGGTTCTTCACCAATTAATCCAGATTCATGAGCACCTATTGGATTAAAATATCTTAAAATACATATATCCCATTCATTATCTGATTTATATAAATCTTTTAATATTTGTTCAACAAATAATTTACTAGTCCCGTAAGGATTAGTTGTACCACCAGTTTTACACTCTTCAGTTATTGGAATAATTTCTGGATTTCCATATACTGTCGCACTACTAGAAAAAACAATTTTTTTACAATTATATTTTTTCATCACATCAAGTAAATTTAATACAGTTGCAATATTATTTGTATAATATTCTATAGGTTTCTTAACACTTTCTCCTACAGCTTTGTATGCTGCAAAATCAATTACAGCATCTATATTATTTTCATTAAATATTTTTTCTAAAATATTCTTGTCAATCATATTTCCTTCATAAAATTTAACACTTTTACCCGTTATTTTATTAATTTTATCAAGTACTTCTATTTTACTGTTAGATAAGTTATCTAATATTATTACTTCATAATCATTATTTAATAATTCTACACATGTGTGGGAACCTATGTATCCAGTTCCACCTGTTACTAATATTTTCATATAATCACCACAATTAGTATAACAAAAAATAATATTGCTTGCAAACAATATTATTTTTTTATTATATTTTTTATTATATTACAAATAATATCTACTTCTTCTATTTTTAAATCTGCATATAAAGGAAGAGTTAATATTCTTGAAGATATTTTTTTAGCAATTGGTGTATCTAATGAATTATAAATTTCTTTATAACAATCGAAATCAGATGTTATTGGATAAAAATACTTTCTAGCAAAAATATTATTTTCAGCTAATTTATCACAAATTATATTTCTATCAACATTTAATTTTTGTTCATCAAATACAACTGGAAAATATGCATAATTATATTTAACATTATCTTTATATTTAGGTATTTTAATTCCATCGATATTTTCTAAATTATTTACATATCTTTCAACAATATTTTTTCTCTTTTGTATTTCATTGTCTACATGTCTTAAATTACATATACCCATTGCTGCCTGAAATTCATTCATTTTACAATTCATGCCAACTGACTTTACTGTTTCAGCATCTACTATACCAAAATTTTTTTGAAGATTAAGTTCTGGTACTAACTCACCATCATTAGTTACAACAGCACCACCTTCTATTGTATTATATACTTTTGTTGCATGGAAACTGAACATTGAAGCATCACCATAATTAGAAATACCTTTTCCATCTAACATAACTCCAAAAGCATGAGCAGCATCATATATAACTTTTAAATTATGCTTTCTAGCAATATTTTCTATTTGCTCAACATTACATGGAAACCCGTAAACATGCACAGCAACAATAGCGCTTGTTTTATCTGTTATAAGGCTTTCAATTTTATCAGTATCAATAGTATAATCATCTTCTTTAATATCGCAAAATACAGGAGTTAATCCATTTTGTACTATTGCATGTGTTGTAGATGCGAATGTAAATGGAGTTGTAATTACTTCACCTTTTAAATTCATTGATTTAATTAATGTATATAAAGCCATATGGCCATTATTAAATAAAACTGTATTTGAGACATTTAAATATTCACTCAACTTTTTTTCTAATTCCTTATGTTTTGCTCCATTATTTGTTAACCATTTTGATTCCCAAATATCTTTTATTTCATCACAGTACTCTTCATACGAAGGCATTGATGATTGAGTTACTAATATTTTATTCATTTTGACTTCTCTTTTCTATTATTTTAGATTTTTTTTCAATTGCTTAAATCTATCTAATTTCATTTCTTTTTTTAATTCTTTTAAATATGAAATATAATCATATTTAGGTTCATATCCTAAATCTCTTTTTGCATTTTCAATATCCATAATATATACAGGGCTGTCTGGTTTATCTGGGCATTCTATTATTTCAGATTTTTTTTCACCACAAAATACATCTATTATACCTTCTATTTGTTTTCTTAAAGATGTTCCTACTCCTGTTCCTACATTATAAAATCCTGTTTCAACATTAGCTAAAACTGCTTTGCATAACATTTGACTAAAATCTGCAACGTAAACTATATCTTTTTCATTATCAGGATTTCCCCACATTTCAATTGGTTCTCCATTAATTGCTTTATCAATTAATATTCTGTATCCTAATTTCTTATATACCCCATCAACATTATAGCCATCATCAGGTGTATATTGATATATTGTTGGTAATCTAAATATAAAATTTTTAATTCCATACTCTTGATGATAATGTTCTATCATATCAACTGCAGTACTTTTAGATATTGCATATAAAGCATGATCACCAGTCATTTTTATTTTTCGTGGCATATCTGGATGTAATATTTTTTCTTTTCCAAAATATCCACTCAAATCAGCAATTGTTTGTGTATATATAATTCTATCAACTTTATTTATTCTACAATATTCAAGAACATTTAATGCACCAAGAATATTTGTGTATATATAATCATATGGATTATAACCACTCATAAATGCTGGAAGTACACCTGCAAGCATCATAACAGCATATACATTATCTGTAGGCAATACATTAAAATCCTCCTTTTTTGAAATATCCACCGAATAAAATTTTACATCAATAGATTCAAAAAAATTTGTTTCACGTCTTCCAACAGCAATGATTTCATACTCGTTTTTATCAAAGAATTTTTTTGCATAATCCGTTAAATAGCTTCCTGTATTACCAGTTGCTCCAAAAATTATTATTTTTTTCTTTTCCATTTCATTACTCCTCGTATAAATATTACTTTTTTAGTTCTATGTGTAACCATTCAGATGATTTAGACATTACTTCATCTAATTGTTCCCTACTATCAAATCTAAAGAACATATCTCCTAATGACTTGTTAGCACCAGTAAAAGGTTCTACATAATCCCCAGTTTTCGTAGATAAATCCATAACTTTAAGATATTTTTCTTCTATTTCTTTATCTACGTATATTTTTTTTAATTCTCCACATTCACCTGGTCTTGCATGAACTACCATTTCACACCAAAAGCCATCACATTCTGTTTGTTTTACTTCATTAAGCGGCATTCCAACTGCTTTTCTAACTTCTGCTTCAATTAAATCAATACCATAAGCAAGTCTTTGTAATTCAGCAATTTTACATCCACCCCCACGTGGCGATACCTCCATTAAATATGGCTTACCATTTGCAATACAGGTTTCTATATTATATATACCTGTTTTCATTCCTAATAAATCAATTAATCTTTGCGTTTCTGATGTTAATTCATCTTGAAATTCTTTTTTCATTGTTGAGGTCCATATAATATATGCAGGTGTATAAGGATTTTCTGCTTCAGAATCAAATAACTGATCAGAATAAGAAACGAATTTTAATTTTCCATCAACTGAAAATGGATCAGCACTAGAATGTGCTCCTTCAAAAGTTAGAAAATCTTCAATAATAAATGCACCATTATGTGCACCATTTAAAGCTATTTCAATTGCTTGTTTTAAATCTTCTGGTCTTTCAACTTTTGTAACTCCTTTGCTTCCTGCTGAATCAGTTGGTTTTACTATTACTGGCCAATTGAAATAACTAATGTCTTTTAATGGTTCTTCAATATTTGTATATCTTTTTGCATTTGGAACATTAAAATTATTTTTTGCTAAAAATTCTCTAAATAATCCTTTATCTTGAAGAATACATGCTGCTTCATATGAACATTGAAATGGCAAATTCATATTTTCAGCAACATACGCTGCAGTAACTACACCAGGATCACAAGCAAAAGACATTATTCCATCAATTTCTAATTCTTTTGCCTTAGATAACACTAATTCTTTATCAATTATACTAATATTACAGTACATATCAGAAAACTTATGTGCATCATTTTCAGGCAAGTAATCACAAGTAATTACATATAATCCTAGCTCATGTGCTTTTTCTATAATTGGTATTATATATCTTGATCCTCCTAATAACATTAATTTTTTATTTTTTTTCATATAAGTTCACTCCTTCTAACTAGCCTTTCTTTTTTTTAATTTTAATTTGATGCTATCTATTATATACCTAAATGCTTCTAATTTAAAGGCATATGATAATACTATATATATAACTATTCCTAATAAAATTTGAATAACTAATATTAATATACTACTAATTGGCAATAAATTCATCATGTATACTATAATTCCCATAAATACTGAAACAAATAAAGATGGTAAAATATCAGTTATTTGTTCCATATATGAATAATCAACTAATTTTTTATTTGGATGGGAATTAATAAATGTAGATATTATTGATGTGATTATTTTCATAAAAACCATAAATTTTATACCAAAAGGAATACTTATAATAAGAACTGTAACTCCGATAATCTTTTTTATTACCTCAAGTTTAAGAAAAATATCACTTCTTCCTAATGCATTTATTGCTTGAAGATTTATTGTATGTATTGGCCAAAGCATATATGAAAAACATAATAACTGCATTAATGGAACAGCTGGTAACCACTTATCGGTTAGTAATATACTAACTAATGGTTTTGCTGCAACAGCTAACCCTATCATTAAAGGAAAAAGTAAAAATGAACTTGTTTTTATTGATCTTCTCATCATATTTTTTACTTTTTGTTTATTATCTTGTTCCTTTGACAATGTTGGAAGCATTACAGATGAAATCGATCCATCAATATTAACTGTTATCAATTTAGGAAATTGATTTCCTCTATTATAATAAGCTAACTGCTCTGTAGTATATATTTTCCCTATTGATAATCCATAAATTTCATTATAGACAGTATCTATTAAACTTGAGCATAACATTTTCCATCCAAATCCATATAATACTTTTAAACGTTTAAATGAAAATTCTAATGTTGGCCTCCATTTAACTGTTATCCATAATATTATGGTATCAAATAATGTATTTGAAAGTTGTTGTACAACAAGTGACCATACACCGTATCCATTATAAGCCATCCATATACCTATTACTGCAGATATAACTGTACCTATAAATGTACTAACAAAAAACTTTTTAAACATCATGTTTTTTGAAACATATGAACATTGAATACTTTTAACTCCAGCAATCAAAACTGTAATTCCTAATACTCTTAATACTGGTGTTAATATAGGAGAAGAATAAAATTTTGCAGCTAATGGTGCTGTGAAAAAAATTACCAAATACATTATAATCGACATTATAATATTACAATAAAATACTGTTGAAAAATCTTTGCTATCAGCATTTTTCTTTTGAATTAAAGAAGTTCCTAAACCACTTTCAACAAATACATTTGAAATAGTTATAAAAATTGTTGTTAATGCTATTACACCATATTGTTCTGGAGCAATTAATCTTGCAAGTATAATAGATACAACTAAATTTACAACTTGTGCACAAACTCTTTCCAAAAATTTCCAAACCAATGAAGAAATAACTTTACTTTTGCTATTCATTTTCTTTACCTATTATTTTTTTTATAAATTTTTTTATTTTTTTAGGAAATAATGCCTTAAAAATCAAATATTTATTCTTCATTTTGCTTTTAGAACCTATAATTTTAGAATAGTTTTTATACTTTTTTAAATAATCTTTTTTATTTTTTTTGTCAAGATTTATTAAATTAATATAATTAAAACAAATTCTTTTATATACAGACTTTTTATATTTTTCACTTGTTTCTTCATTAAACATAAGTAACCATTCAATCTCATTCAAATGATTGCTTATTCTTTTTTCTATATATTTATTAAAATTTGATGACCATGAGTTTCCGTTGATTATATATCGATATGCACACATTTTTTTATTTATATAATATGATTTACCACAAGATGAATTATATACTTGTAAAGGATAATCACCAACACTTGATTTCATATAATAATCAGGTAATTTTTTCATATTTTTGCTTCTAAACATTAATGACGCTGTTGGGCAAAATTGTCCACCCTCTTCTATAAACATCTCTGTTGGAATATATCCATCATATTTTTGTGACCAAAAAAACTTTTCCACATTTTGGTTTGAATCAGTAATTATTTTGCTACCATGAAAACATAAAGTTATATTTTCATCTTTTTCCATAATGTCCACTTGCATTTGAAGTTTATTTTCATCACACCAATAGTCATCACCCTCACATAATGCAAAATATTTTCCTTTTATTTTTCCAAGTACTAATGGTACTATTTTACCAACTTTTGAATATTGATTTTCTTTTTCGTAAATTCCCTTTATAATATTTGGATATTTTTTTTCATATTCTTTTATAATTTTTTGTGTATTATCTGTTGATGCATCATCATGAACCAATACTTCAAATTTGAAATTTGTTTTTTGATTTACAAATCCATCTAGTGTTTGTTTTATATATTTTTCATGATTATATGTCATACAACATACACTTACTAATATATCATCATTCATGTATTTTCTCCATTCTATATAATCTATTTTATTATATCATATTATTTGGCAAATTTCGATAAATTTCACCTAAAAAGAAGAACTACTTCAATTCTTCTTTGATACATTCAAATGCTGATTTTATAACATCATCCATATCATAATATTTGTATTCAGCTAATCTTCCTCCAAATATTACATTTTCTTCTTTTTTAGATAGTTCTCTATATTTATCTGCTAATTCATTATTTTTATCATCATTTACTGTATAATATTTTTCCATACCTTCTTTATAATCTGCTGGGTATTCAAATGTAATAACTGTTTTTGGACTAGTTGAATCAAATTCAAAATGTTTATGTTCTATTACTCTTGTATAATCTACTTCATGACCCGTATAATTTACTACTGCATTTCCTTGGTAATTTGTTTGATCTAATACTTTTGTATCAAATTTTAAGCTTCTCCAATCAAGTGAACCTAAAGAATAATTAAAATATTCATCTATTGGTCCTGTATATACTATTTTATCAGCTATCTCTTTATATTCTTCTATATTATCAAAGAAATTAGTATTTAATTTTACTTCTATTCCATCTAACATTTTTTCTACTAGTTTAGTATAACCTCCAATAGGAATACCTTGATATCTATCATTAAAATAATTATTATCATATACTAATCTAACAGGTAATCTTTTAATGATAAAAGATGGAAGTTCAGTACAACTTCTTCCCCATTGTTTTTCAGTATAACCTTTTATTAATTTTTCATAAATTGTTCTACCTACTAAACTAATAGCTTGTTCTTCTAGATTTTTAGGTTCTCCAGTTATTTCTTTCTTTTCTTCATTAATATGTCTCATTGCATCTTCTGGAGTAAATACATCATTCCATATTTTAGCAAATGTATTCATATTAAATGGCATATTATATATTTCATTATTAATTCTAGCTACAGGACTATTTGTATATCTATTAAATTCTACAAATGAATTTACATAATCCCAAACATCTTTATAATCAGTATGAAATATATGAGCACCATATCTATGTACTTGAATACCTTCAACTTCTTCAGTATAAATGTTACCTGCAATATGATCCCTTCTATCTATTACTAGTACTTTCTTTCCTTGTTTGTGCGCTAAATTAGCAAATGTAGAACCAAATAGTCCTGCACCTACTATTAAATAATCATATTTTTTCATATTTTATTTCTCCTTATAATTTTTGCTATTTGAATTAGAATTTTCTATTAAATAATTAGCATTATAGCCTAATGTAAAAAGAACATAAAAAAATGGATAATCTAATGTGTCAACTAATGATAATATTAAACTTATAATTATAGTACAACTAATTATTTTTACATTTTTTGAATTATTATATTTTTTTATTTTATTTCCAGTCATAATATTCATTCCAACAAAAATTGAAAATCCAATAACACCTGCTTGATATAAGCAATTTAAAAAATAATTATGATAGTGATTTAATCCCCATAAATAAGACATTAAATATTCCTTATTAATACCATATCCAATAAATGGACTTTGTAAAAATTTTTTTAGTCCAATGTTCCATAAATATGTTCTGCCTGATAAATTTGGATCCTTATGTAAAACATTTATAATAATATCTGAAAACAAATATTGTATTTTGAATACGACTAATAAAATATTAACTAAACATATAATCAAAAAGCATTTATTGAAATCAAATAAATTTTTTTTATACTTTGTTTTTTTATATGTTAAAATTATAAAATATATAAAATAAATTATAATTCCAATTAAAGCACCAACACTCCATGTATAAATAATCGTAAAAATAGAAATTATAAAACATGTTATTGTCAAATATCTTGATTTTTTTGAGCCATCCTCTGTAATAATAGAAAAACATATCATTGGTAAAAAGTAAAAAATAAATCTGTTATCCATTCCTAAAAAGAAACTATTATTAACATCTTTTCCATCAAAATTAATGAACACATCTATTAAATTAATTATTGAATATATCAAAAAAATCAATATAATTGGTTTTAAAGTTCTATTTTTTCCAAATTTAATTAAACCATTTTCAATTAATATACATAATGCAATGATTGCTAAGGCATCTCCTGCTGCGTCAAAAATATTTCCTTTATTAATGATTGTTGAAAAAAGAATTATTGTTTCATAAAAGATAATAATTAGTGAAATTTTAGAAAGTTTATATATTCTTTTTATTAAAAGAAATGAAATAATGATAACTGAAACCGCTTTCCATACAAAAAAGATTTTATTAATATCAGATAAGGAAAATAATGTAGGTTCTAAAAAAGGTAAAAGCAAAATCAAAAACAATAAATAACTTTTACTTAAAATTATTTTCATAAGTTAATCCTCATATAATTTTGCTATTTTTAATATTTCCGTATTTAAATCATAGCCTGATTTTATTATTTTATTTTTTATTTTTTTTCTACCTTTTTTCATAAAAGAAATTTCATCAATACAATTTACCCATTCATTAATATCTAATGGTAAAAATTTTACATTACCTGTTATATCAGCCTCAATTGTAATATTATTAGAAAATACACATGGCAAATCAGCTGCTTGAGCTTCAATTCCAACTGTTGGTAGTCCCTCAAATAAAGAAGGAAGTATAAATACATCTAATGCTTGATATATTGAATCAACATTAGAAGATACATCTAATATATTAACCGACGAGTCCAAATTTAAACTGTGAACTAAGCTCTTTATTTCGCTCTTTAGTGACCCATCACCAACTAGAAGCAATTTTGAATTTTTATTATTTGCATGATATTTGTGAAACATTTCAATAATAAATTTATGATTTTTTACTTCTTCAAATCTTCCAATATGACCTATTATAAAATCATTTTCTTCATAATTATTTTTTCTTCTAAAAGCTAGTCTTTTATTATCATCATAAGAAAATTTATCTACATCAATTGCATTTTTAACTATTATAAGTCTGCTTGAATTTGATATTTTTTTTCCATACATCCATTTACCAGCAAGCTTTGAACATGCAATAAATACATTTGTATTTTTAATTAAAAATGGTTTAAATAAGTAATGTAAAGCCTTTCTTATTTTATTAGACTCTCCAGAACTATGGCTATGTGTTATAACCTTTAAATTCTTATTTGAATACTTTTTTAAAATCAAAATATAAGAAAAAAGTAATGCAGAACATAAATTAACATGAACGACATCATAATTTTCAGTTAATGCAATCTTTTTTATCATCTTTATACATCTAAAAGGATTTTTTTTAATACTTGGAACAATATGGACTTTTGCATGATACTTATCAATAAGCTTTTCTCTATACGTTCCTTCTAAATTATTACTTACTAGAAAATCTATTTGAATATTTTCCTTATCAATCTTTTCATATAAATTTAATATAAAATTTTCAACTCCTCCAACAGTAGAAGACATTCCAAAAATCAAAATTTTTTTCTTCTTTTTTTTCATATTAATCTTTCTCCTTGCTTTTTATTTTATAATAAATTTTAAAATATGGTAAATTTAACTTAAAAAATTTTTTTATAAAACCTATTTTCCATACACTTTTATAGAAATCATTTTTCATCATTTTGAAATTAAACAAATACTTTCTAATGCCATTAAAGCATACAATATCTTGGGTATATGTATCATTAAATTTAATATTCTTTAAATTATTAACATCTGATAAAGATGGACTAATACATAAATTTCTTAAAAATGAAAAAGATACTTCGCTGTTTAAATTTAGATGTTTAATTATTTTATTTTGATTTAAAGTATGACAAAATTCCAATGCTCCAAGTTGAATTTTTTTCAAATTTTCTAAATTAATGTCATTTTTTTGAAATTCGTATTTTTGAAGTACAGGAACTATTTTTTTATTATTACTTTTATACTTTTTTACTGACCCATGATTTCCTAAAAAGAATGATTCAAATAATCCAAAAGAACCTGCTATAGCTATTTTATTGATAAGATTATCACCTTCATTAAATAAAAAGCCTTTTCCATTTTCTACTATTTTTTCTTGTCCAACATAAAATCCATATATATCAACTTTAATACCAGAATTTTTACAAATTTTTATAAGTTGTTTTTGCATTGTTCCATGCCATCCTATATCAACAATAGCTATTTTTCCATTAAATGAATTTTGTTTCAAGTATTCAACAACTAATTTATACTCTTGCATAGAATTATTAATTACATCATTTTTTATTTCACTATAAAATTTTTCTAATTTTTTATTGTTAACAAAATTTTCTTTAGTTAATTCATCATCTATATTTAAATCAAACATTTTTAGTTTTTCTTCATAACCAGAAGGTTCTAAACCTAATCTTTTTATAAAAGTTTTAACATCAAAAACATTTGACATCGTAATATTGTTTTTCAAATTTTTAAACTCACTATTTTTCCATAAGTTTGGAATATTTAGACTTCTTCTTGAAACATATAAATAATTTGATTTAATATTTATATCATTATTCAATTCATCAAACACATTTTTTAAAATATAACCATCCCTTGAAAGAAAAAAAACATTATTTATATTCAAATTATTTATTTCTTTTATTAACCAATTTGTAAAACCGTATAATAATATTCCCAATTTTTCATAACCATATTTATAAAAAACATCTTCATTTAAACTAGTATTATATATGAATTTTTGTATTATATTTTTTTCTAGATTTTCTTCATTAATTTTTTCTTTCTTTTTCTTGTAAAGAATTGAACCAATATGATGTTTTTTTGGTTCTATATAGTCTGCTTTTAAAGAATCACCAATGTGCAGTATGTCATCTCCATTACATTTTAATTCATTAATAACAGTGTCAAAAAGTTGACCGTTTCTCTTAGTTTTATTATACTCAGATGAAACAAAGATTTTTTTGAATTTTGTGTATCCATTACTTATTAAAAAATCTGATAATATGGTTTCATTCAAATACATATCTGAAACAAAAATAACATCTTTATTTTTTTTTAAGCAATAATCATAAATTTTTTTTATATCTTTATTAGCATGTAAAATGCTCTTTTCAACTTCAATCTCCACTTTTTTTACAGCTTCATCATAAAAATTATTATAAATATCATTTAAAGTTGGTGATATTAGTCCTTTTTTTTCTGCTACAATTTTCTCTATTTTACACCTTTTTTCAAAAAAGCCTTTATTTTTACTAATAGTTTCAACTATTTTAAAAACATCAGTTGGAGTTGAAACATCTCTAATTAATGCAGTATCAAAAATATCAAAAGAAATAATTTTATAATTATCAATTTTTTTTAAATTTATTTTCATAATTATCTTAACTCCATTTTTTATTATTCATTATACATATCAATATATTTTTTTTCTAGTTTTTTTGCTGCAATTCTAATATTATATTTTTCTGTCATATTGCTACTTTCTTTTTTATAACCATTAATATAAATTTCTTCTATAGCATTAACCCAATCATTAACATTTAAATCAACAAACTTACAATTGTCGCTGATTTTTGTTTCTTCTGTTATATTACTTGAAAATATGCAGTAAGTACCACTTGCTTGAGCTTCAATTCCCGTAACAGGTAATCCTTCAAATAAAGATGGTAATACAAATATATCCATTGCCTGTAAATATTTTCCTACATCATTTGTCGTACCAAAAAAAATCACTTTATCATTTAAGCCTAATTTATCTACTTTATTTTTTAATTCTTGTTCTAATTCACCTTCACCTATTAATAACAAAATTGAATTATTAATTTTTTCTTGCAATTTGTGAAAAACATCTATTAAGAATGATTGATTTTTTTGATAAGAAAAACGTGCTACATTTCCAATTACAAATTTATTTTGTATATTTAATTGTTGCCTAACTAAATTTCTCTGATCTAAATCAAATGAAAATTTATCATAATCTATTGCATTATTAATTATTTCTATTTTATCGACTGATTTTTCGCCAAACAACCATATACCCGCTTTTTTGGAGCAAGCCCAATAGTGATTTGCTTTAGTTATTTTTTTTCTATTCAACTTATCTAAAAATTTTCTTGGTAATCCAGAAGGCGTATTAGTATTATGTGAATGCGCAATAATATTTTTTACTTTCATGTTCTTAGCAATTAATAATGGCAAAATATTTGCTGCTGATAACATATTTATATGTACTATTTTATAATTGTTATCAGCAATGATTTTTTTTAAGCCATAATAATATTTAATAGGTTTTTTCTTCATAGAAGTTATATGATATATTTTACCCTTCATTTTTTTTATTTCGTCTTCAAAGCATAATTTTTCATATATCGAAACAAAATCAAATTGTACTTTAGATTTATCAATATTTCTGTAATAATTCATTAAGTAGGTTTCCACCCCACCGATTTTATCATGCATACCGATTTGTAATACTCTAATTGGATTTTTTTTAGAAGCTTTTCCCATATTTTTTACCTAAAAACTTAGCTTTCAAAAAGCTAGTTCCTTTCTTCCACCAATTTACTTTTTCCATACTTATTACCTTTACTTCTTTATAAGAATATCCTTTTGTATTTAACCATACATCAAGTAATAATTCTGATACTCTTCCATAAAATCTTGCATGAAAACTATCATATTTAGAATTATCCACTCTTTTTTCAAGTTCAAATAAAATATCAAATAACCATGTACAATATTCATCTAATTTATCTTTCTTCATTATAAACATATTAAACATATGAGCACTTCTTCTTGTTTTTAATTTATCAAATTCTAACATGTACTCAGGATATCTTTCTTGTAATATTTGTCCTGTAATATCTAATGGCTCAATATACATAGTATGTTCATAGTGAGAATAAAGGTTTTCTATATAGTAATTCCTTTTTTTAGGAACAATTATATCTGTATTATTTAATAATTTACTTGCTTCATCTTTCGTTAAAACACTATTAAATAAATCTTTTTTATTTATCTTTTTTGAAGCAAAATGTCTTCTATAATGAGCAAGTCCTATATAATCTTCTTTTAAATTTTTCCATGCCCAATATAATCCTGTAAGTTCGCAAAAATAAGGATTTTTTAAAGATATATTATCTTTTGTATTATCTTTTTCATAACCTAAATCATTTTTACCTTCAGCACCAACTTGAAGTGGTAAATACATCTTATCGCTAGGCATATCATATTTTTTATGAGTTGCGATTACTACTTTTATTTTTTTATTCATAAAGTTTTACTCCCTCTATTACTAGTAAGTTCATTATAACATAAATAACCTTAATTTTGATATATTTCTACAAAAAAAGCCTAAAAATAAGCTTTTTATTTAGCACCATGTCTTGTAATCAGTGCTTTTATTGTTCTAAATATACATTTTATATCCAATGATATAGAGCAATTTTTTGCATAATAGTACTCTAATTCTAATCTTTTTTCATAATTAGTTGCACTTCTACCATTGGCTGCCCACCATCCTGTTATACCAGGTTTAACACTTTCATATATTTCATGGTTTCCATCATGTTCTTCAATTTCACCATCCACAAGTGGTCTTGGTCCTATTAAACTCATATCTCCTATAAATACATTTATAAATTGTGGTATTTCATCAAGAGATAATTTTCTTAATACTTTACCAGCTTTTGTTATTCTAGGATCATTATCCAATTTTTGATTTTGTTTCCATTGTTCTTTATATTTTTTTATCTTTAATAATTTTTTTAATTCCTCATCTGCATTATATACCATTGTTCTAAATTTAAATATATATATTTTTTTACCATTTTTTCCTATTCTTTTTTGTCTATAAAAAATACTATGGAAATCTCCAGTAATAATATAAGATATTTTTACAATAAGAGCTATTGGTATTATAAATACCATTCCTATTAAAGATATTAATATATCGAATAATCTTTTTACAGCAAAGTATAGTTTTTTTGATTTTACTTTTTCTTTTGATTTTGTATTTATTTCAATTACATCTATTGTTTGTGTATTATCCATAATTTACCATTCCCTTATTTTATTAGTTTTTCTTTGTAATTTGATTATAACACATATATAGATTTTTTTCGACATTTTTTATAATTTTGTATAAAAAAAATAGATAAATAATCTATTTTTGTTTTCTTACTATAAATTTACATTTAGGGTAATTACTACACCCTTTAAAATAACCATATCTACCTTTTTTATCAATTATATTTCCTCCACATTTTGGACATATATTATTTTTTATTAATTCATTTGTTTGTTCTTTTTTTTCATTTATTATACTGTTATGTTGTCTTCTCTTTTTTTTATCATTTATATTTAGTTTAATTATTTTTTCGTATATATTTTCTACATTACCTTCTAGGATAATTTCTTTATTGTTAAGAATAAAATTTATTAAATCTGAATCAAATACTATATTTGCATCGTTTGTACTAATTCTTAATTCTGCAGTTTTTAAAAAACATATTATTGATATAAACTTTTGATATTCTATATTAAGTAATTTTTCTAATGTTTTTATATGAAAATAATTTTGTCTTATCGGGTTACTTATATAATTTATCTTTTTCTTTTTTACAATTTGTGTCCAATTATCTTTATATTGGTTTCCAGTTATTAATCCATAGTATCCTTTTGTTTCTATAACATAAATACCATATTTAGATATTACTATATGATCAATTTGGCATGTTTTACCATCTACCTCGACCATTATATCATTTAATACCTTGTATTCATCAGGTAATTTTTTTAATTCTTTTGAAATATGCTTTTCTGTACATTGTCCTCTTAATGTAGGATATATTTTATAAAATAGTCTAGGTAATACAACAAGAGTAAGAATAGTTACAATTATATAATTTATTAATAACATTTTATTTTCCTTCGTAATTCCATAAACCTAATTTACCATTTATATAAATAGGTTTATCATATTTTTTTATATTTTCTAGTTTCCATGCATAGTTAGCGACATGGCCATGATTTCCATATACTAATTTATTTTCTTGTTCTAATTTTTCTTGGAATTCATTATCTACTTTTATACAGTCTATTAAATCTGCTTCTCCTATAATTGCTCCATATTCATGGTGTAAATTATATATTTCAAATTTACTATTATGTTCTTTTTCTAATGATTTACCAGCATGTATTAATATTTTACCTCTATAATTTGTTTTCCAGCTTCTAAATTCATATTTTTTATAACCATCTATTATCAATGTAGCCCAAGGTTGTTTTATTGTAAGTACTTTCATTTTATGTCTGTTAATATCCAATCATAATCTTCTAGATTATAACTTGTACCACAATATGAACATATCCCTGTATTATTTGAATCTATATTAGCCCCACAACCTGGACATTTTTTTGTAATACCCAATTCTTTAGTATTTTTATTTTTAGAGAATGTTAAATAATTATTTTTTTCTACTCTGTGTGTATTTATTCCTGATTTAAAATTACCTGTTGATGAATCTATTTTATAGTCCATATATCTAGATATTAGTAAAACATCTATTTTATATTGTGTATCTGTTTCGTATATTTTTAATATATCTGTTGATTTTACATTTAATTCATCATACATTTGTCTTTCATTATTTTGTTTTAATTGTTGTGTTAGTGTTGTATATTTTGAATATAATTCATTGCTTATTTTATGTTTTACTCTATCCATATCATACATCATAATACTTGATAATAACATTATAAATGTATTATCTACTTTTGCTATAAAACTGCTTTCTGAAAAAGTTGAATCTATATTTACTAAGTCTTGTATAGTCATAATTCTTACCTTCTTTCTATATTAATAATATCACATATAAGTAAAAAAGTAATATACTTTATTACTTTTTTACCATTGACTTTTTGTTTGCTTTTTTGTCATTACCCAATTTTCACCATTTTTAGTTATTATTGATCCACAGAATTCACATTTTTGTGATGCATTATTATTAAGTGGTGCATGACAATTTGGACAAGTTTTTGAAGAAGATTCTTTACTGCATACAAATTTCATTTCATAGTAATTTGTTACTAATCTATTTTTACTACCTCTTATTACTTTTCCATTTTTTACAATATAATCATTTAATGAAATTACCATTTGAATTGTTATTTCGATATTTCCATTTTCTTCTTTTATTCCGGTTACATATGTTCTTAATAATTTGTAATTATTCATTATATTTTGTTCATTTTTTATTTTCATTGTATCTAATTGCATAGCATATTGATTGTAAAGTTCATCTGTTAATTTATTTCTTAATGTATCATAATCAAAATTCATCCATGCATTTTGTATTTCTACATAATCATTAAATCTATCTGTTGCGAATTTATTATAATCATAATTTGGAATATATTCTTTTATCTTATTTATTGGGACAATATTTGGTGCGATTTGTCGAAGCATCTTCTTTCCATCTTTTTTAATACTATTAAATAATACAATTACTATAATAATTATAAAAATAACTGATTCTAATATTCCACCCTTACTACTTCCACTATGACTACTACTTGATGATGAGCTACTCCAATCACTTGAACTACTTGACCAACTACTACCTCCTGAATCATAGCTTGTATCAAAGCCTGAATCAGCTTTTACTCTTTGTGTGTTTCCTATAATTAATAATACTGGTATTATTAATATTAGAAAAATCCATAATTTATTTTTTTTCATAATGTACTCCTTCTACTATATATATATAATAGCACAAATAGAAAAAAGTAATACATTTTATTACTTTTTACCATTGTCTTTTTGTTTGTTTTTTCGTCATTACCCAATTTTCACCAGTTTTAGTTATTACAGATCCACAATATTCACAAACCTGTGATGCATTATTATTAAGTGGTGCATGACAATTTGGACATTTACTTATTACATTTGATTTATTACATATAAATTTCATTTCATAAAGTGAATTAATTCTTTTGTTTTTGTTTCCTCTTACGATACGGGCATTCTGTACTATATAATCATAGAAAGATATAACTGAATTTATAGTTACCTCTATATTACCATTTTCTTCTTTTATATCTGTTATATATGTCATTCTATGACTAAAATCTCTCATTATATTTTGTTCATTTTTTATTTTCATTGTATCCAATTGCATAGCATATTGATTGTAAAGTTCATCTGTTAATTTATTTCTTAATGTATCATAGTCAAAATTCATCCATGCATTTTGTATTTCTACATAATCATTAAATCTATCTGATACAAACTTATTATAATCGAAATCTGGAATAAATTTCTTTATATAATCTTCTGGTAATGATTGTGGTGTTATACCTGGAATACCATTTAATGATTTAGCTTTTGATAGTATTACAATCATAATTACTATAAATGGAATAAAAAATATTATCACACTTATAATTCCTCCACCACCACTGCTACTAGTACTTGATGAATAATCACTACTTGACCAATCACTTGAACTACTTGACCAGCTACTTCCTCCTGAATCATAGCTTGTATCAAAGCCTGAATCAGCTTTTACTCTTTGTGTGTTTCCTATAATTAATAAAACAGGTATTATTAATATTAGAAAAATCCATAATTTATTCTTTTTCATAAATTAGCTCCTTCTACCATAACTATATATATAATAGCACAAAAAAAGTATTAAATAAATTAATATTTACCCAATACTTTTATTTTTCCTATTTCTATATCATTATTCCACAATTTACATGAATCATCATTATTATCTTTATAATTGCAATTTTTATTTTCACAGTTATCACATGATTTTTTTATATGACTTTTTATATCTTCTTTTTCACTATTTTTTAAATAAGAAGATATTTTTTTATAAAATTCTTTTTCATTAACAATTTTTTTTAGTATGTCTTCTAATGGTGTAATTTCTATAGATGTAGTTTTAATTCTTCCCTTTATTCTATTTTTTTTAAATTCTTTATTTATGATTTTTTTTAATTCAATTAAGTCTAATTCAAAAGTAGTTTTACTATTACGTATTATGTAATTATACAAATTTTCTAATTCCCATACTCCATTTAGATTTTCTTTATTTATAATATATTTATCATTTTCTAATTTTATAAAATATGTATTTATATCATTTTCTAATTCTACTTTATAGTTTTTATTTAAGATATCTTTAATAAATTCATATTCATTTGTTGTTACAAATAATTCATCATAAGAATTCTTCTTTTTTATTAGCATTAAGCTTAATAACCAAGTTGTATCTATTTTCATATTTATCACCTAAATCCTTTTATTTTTTTCATATACTTTTATACATGGATAAAAATCACTATATAAGTTTTCATATGAACCCTCATACGCAAGTATTGAAGATGATGGTTCAAAATCTAACTCTTCACATATTGATTGTGGTAAAATGAATCTTCCATTTTTATCCGTTTCTTTCTTACCATCAAATTCTACTGCAATAGTACGTAATTCATTAATAGCTTTATTATATATATCACTATTATATTCTGAATTTCTTAATATAGTTTCTAGTTTATTTTTATATTCTATAATTTTTTTATAGGCTAGAATTGTAAGATAATCATTACCAGAAATATAACGACATATAAGTATATCATTCTTTTCAACTCCTGTTTTTTTAGGAATTGTTATTCTTCTTTTATCATCGATTTTAAGAGTACCCGTACCTAAAATTATATCTTCACCAAACATATTTTTCCCCCTTTTTTTACATTTGGTTATTCTAGCACATGTTTTATTATATTTCAAGCTATTTTTAAAGAAAAAAAGCTATTTTTAGTATAGCTTTTATTATAACCATTCTCCATATTTTTTTATATATATTTTTTTTATAATAGATACAACTAAAAAATATAAAATTATTAATAAAACTAAATATAAATAAAATATTGGTGGTAAAGCAACAAAATGAAATGTTTTTATTTTATTTAAAATCAATGGCGTTATTATTGTTAAAACTAATGAAAAAGCTGTTAAAATATTTAATTTAGGGCTTGCATTAGATTCTATAAATGGCTTCTTAGATGTTCTTACATTAAATATTATCATAAGTTCTGTTACCAAACATGTTACAAACCATGCTGTTTGAAAATATGCTTGTTTATCTACACTGTTATATTTTAATACAAACCAAAATATAATAAAAGATATTATATCTATTAATGAACTAGTAATTCCCATTATTCGCATAAATCGTGATATCCCTTTAGTATTCCATTTTTTAGGCTTAATTAAAAATTCTTCATCTACATTATCATATGGTATACCTATTTGTGAAAAATCATAAATAAAATCTTGTAACAACATTTGTATAGGTAAAAGTGGTAAAAAAGGTAAAAATATACTTGATATCATGATACTAAATACATCACCAAAATCTGCACTTAGTGCCATTTTCATATATTTAATAATATTTCCATATACTTTTCTTCCTTCTATAACTCCATCATATACTACTTTTAAACTTTGTTTTAATATTATCAAATCACTAGCTTCTTTAGCTATAGATGTTGCTGTTAAAACAGATATTCCAACATCAGCTTCGCTAAGAGATGGAGCATCATTTACACCATCACCCATGTATCCAACAACATGCCCATTTTTTCTATATAATTTTACTATTCTTTCTTTTTGTAAAGGATTCATTCTAGCAAATATATCTATATATTCGATTTTTTTAGATAATTTTTCATCTGACATATTATCTATATCGCTTCCTATTAATATTTCTTTACTATTTAGTCCAACCATATTACATATATTCTTTGTTGCATATGGATTATCTCCTGTTAAAATTTTTGTTTTTACACCAATCTTGTACAAGCTTGACAAAGTTGTTCTTACGTCTTTTTTTGCAGGATCTAAGAATCCTACAAATCCAATAAAGGTCATATTATTTTCATAAGATGAATTAAATTTTTCCTTACCTGGATATTCATTTTTCTCAGCAAGTGCTATAACTTGCATTCCATCATTTGCAAGTTCAATTGCTTTATTTTTTATTTTTAATTTCATATCATTTGTAATTAAGGATACTTTATTATTTATTTTTACATTTATACAATCTTTTATTATTTCTTCAAGCGCTCCCTTAGTTATCATTCTGTATATTGAATTATTTTTTACCACTATACTTTGCTTTTTTCTTGTATAATCAAATGGTATTTCATCTATTTTTTCATACTTATTAACATCTTCTTTTAATAAATGATTATTTCCATATATTATTATAGCTTTATCCACTAAATTTTTAATTCCAGTACTGTAGTAACTATTTAAATATGCATATTCTAAAATATCATCATTTTCTTTACCACTTGCATCAATATATTTTTGTAAAGTTATTTTATTTTCTGTTAATGTACCTGTTTTATCAGTACATAAAATATCTATAGCGCCTAAATTTTGTATCGAATCTATTTTTTTGACAAGCACTTTTTTTCGAGCTAAATTCTTACTTCCTCTTGTCAAATTAACATTTAATATCATAGGAAGCATACTTGGTGTTATTCCAACTGCAACAGATAAAGCAAATAATAATGCCTCACTGATATTTTTCTTTATAATTCCATCTATTATTATTACTATTATGCATACTATAATCATGTATCTTATTAGAAGCTTAGATATACTTTTTATACCTTTATCAAAATTTGTTAAATCTTTTTGATTTTTGACTTCACTACCAACATGCCCTAAATAGGTAGAAAAACCTGTTGATATAACAATGCCTGTTCCACTACCACTTATTACTGATGTACCCATTAAACAAATATTTTCTATATCAAATATTTCTTTGGCTTCTGTTTTATTAATGTTTTTCTTTTCAACATATGTACTTTCTCCAGTAAAAACAGATTGATTAACAAATAAATCTTTACTTTCAATTATTTTTAAATCAGCAGGAATAATTGTTCCAGCATTTAGTTTTACTATATCTCCTACTACTACATTTTCAATTCTTATTTCTTTTTCTTTACCATTTCTAATTACATTTACTACTGAATATATACTATTTTTTAATTTCTTATTAAATTTATATACTGAGTAATCTTGAAAAAATCTTATTAAAGCACTTATAAAAGCTATAATAACAATTATAATTGATCCTAACTTATCACCCAATAAAAAATTTATCATAGCTAAAACTAATAAAATAATAATAAATTCATCTTTAAATGCCATCAATAAAAAGTATAATGGAGTCTTATTATTTTCTTTTATTACTATATTTTTACCATTATCATTAAGTCTAGATAAAGCATCTTCTTCTTTTAATCCATTTAAAGAAGTATTATATTTTTTTAAATCCTCGTCATTAGTTATTTTAGATTCATCTAAATAACTTCTAAGTATTCCAACATCATTTTCTTTTAGATTTTTCTTTCTTTTTTTTATATCAAATATTTGTATCATACGTATTACCTCTTAACATATTTTATATTATACATTTATTATATCACTAATTAAAAAAAAGACTTAAAAAAGTCTTCTTATTGTCCTACAAAACCAGAACATTTTCCACAATCAAGATTAACTGTTTGGCATTCTTCTGAACATGAATATTGTGATGTTGAAGCTGTACTCAAATTTGAACCATCAACTACTTCGTATTGTTTGCTTTTTGTCATCTTGCTTTTACATTTCGGACAATTCTTTTTATTAAAAAGATAATATTTTAATTCCTTCATAGTAAAATCATATCTAAATGATTTTGTTTCCATATTTTATCAAATTCTTTTTTTTATTTATTTAAACTAAAACTTTCTGGAATATATAAGTAATCAGTTATTTTAACTCCACTTAATTCTTCTGGTCCTTCAAGTGCAATATAATGAACTTTACCATCTTCTGCTTCAAACCAATAGGTAACCAAATATGTTCCATCAGATGGGTAATACATGTAAACTTGATATGCTGTATATTCTTTATTTTTACCTATTTGTACTGTTGCTCCAGTAACACCCGTTACATCACTTGAATTTTTTTTATTATACATATAATTTGATGCATACTCTTTTGCCGTATATCGACTGTCTTCAAAATAATTTAAAGAAACAATATATACATTTGCATAGGAATATTGTAATGATGTATTTCCATCTACATCATAAAATTTTGCCCAAGTTTTAGGAATAGTAATATATCCATATTTATTATCTCCAACTATTGTAGTAGTTTCATTGTTATTGTTATTGTTTTTATCATTATCCTTTATTTCTCCTTTTGATACTTTTTCTCCATCAATAGTACAATAACCTGAGGTATTAGACTTAAACCAATTATCAAACTCTGTTATATAAGCATCTATACCAACTTCTTTAGCATATTTTTTTTGAGTATCTAAATCATAACTCATTCCACTTGCAGTATATCCTGTAATTCCTTTTTCATTATACATTATGGTAATATTTCCCTCACTTGATTTACAAACGAGTTTTTCTGAACTAGCTGATGTTATAGAAAATATAATTACAAATAAAATAATAAGCCCTACTACTAAACCACCAATAATGGCTAAAATCTTAATTAATTTATTTTTTTTAGGTTTAATTGGTTGTTGTAGGTGTGTATATTGTGCTTGTTGATAGACATTACTCATTTGTTCCTGATTATCTACAAAATTTTGATTAAATGCTTGTTGATTTACATTTACATTATTATCAAAATTATTAACATTTGATATTGTTGGATTCTGAATATTTTGATTTAAAGTATTTCCTCCAACTAGATTATTTCCATTTTCTATTTTTGTTCCACAATTAGAACAAAACATTTCTCCTTGATTTAAATTTTTTCCACAATTTTTACAATACATATTAACAACTCCTTTTATTTTTATTTGATTTAATTACACTTAATATCACAATCAATATAACCAATACAATACTTATAACAATCATAGTTCCAGCACATTCCCCAAATAAATCAAAAGTTAAACCACTAATATTATCTCCAGTCTGAGGATTTGGGAAACAAAGAATTACCCCTAAAAACAAAATAATAATAAATAAACCAAATGATGTTCCAGTACAAATACCTAATATTTTAGTTAATTTATCCTTTTTCTTGGAATTTACATTATTTAATTGAACATTTTGTATTTCCTGTTTTGCCCCACAACTGGAACAAAATTTAGAATTACTGTCTAATACATTTCCACAATTTTTGCAATACAATATTCACTCCTCTACCTTACCAAATAATTATACATTATTTTCAAAATTTTGTCTATATTTCCAATTTGCTTTACTTTCGTTAAAGTATAAAATAATTTTAGAGCTTCAGTTAGGAGGTATGTTATGAATTTATGTGAAATTTTAGCAATAAACTTGAAGTATTATCGTAAAAAATATAACTTATCTCAAGAAAAATTTGCAGAAGTTCTAGGTACAACATTATCTTACTTAAATCAAATCGAAAACAACAAAATAAATGTTAAATCTTCTATTACAACTTCATTTTTAACAATAACATTATTCATGTTAGCCTCCATTCTATTTACCTGCTAATATGATTATATTGAATATTCGTTCGCACCAATTGATATATTTTAATCATTAGAAAAAGTTTTTAACCTGTAATTGTAATATTTATAAACATTTTAGTTTATAAAAAAAGACTTAAAAAAGTCTTCTTATCGTCCTACAAAACCAGAACATTTTCCACAATCAAGATTAACTGTTTGACATTCTTCTGAACATGAATATTGTGGTGTATATGTATGTTTATATATATGTTTATTTATTACATGAGTATGAATTGGGCAAACGTGTGCCTGCTTCCAAAGTGATAACACAATGTATAAATTTTACTTAATTGTTCAATTAAGTTTTTTATTTTCCTATTTCATAATCAAAAATAGGTTTGATTTTATAGTAAATATCAACATTTTTATTTTCATCAATAGTTATTCTATCAATAATATTAGATAAAAGTAATTTGTTAGGTTTTTTCATTGATAAATACTCTTCAACAATTTCTTCATAATTATAATTATCATATAATTTATTATTTAATAAACTTTTTTTACTTTTTTCTAATTCATCAATTAAAATTTTAGTTTCATTAGTTTCGTTTATTAAATCATTATAAACTTCTTTATATGTTTCTAAATCTACAAGCCCTTTTGCTCTGTCTTTGTATATTGTTTTAATAGATTCTTTATTGTTTAATAATAAATTAGTTGCTTTTTCAATTTTATTATTTATCTCTTCTAACATTTTGCTTTTTTTAGTATTATTTTTTAAGATACTTTCAAATTTTTTCTTATTAACGCATTTCTTACACATTTTTCTTATTTCTTTCAATACCAATTCTTCAACATCTTCATATCTATTACTATGTGGAGAACAAAAACTATTTTTTCCATACTTTCTATAATGATTACATATCATATAGTTTCTTTTTTTATCGCTACTTTGTTGAATTCCTAAAGTATGTCCACATTCTTTACAAAATAGAAAACCTCTTAACAAATGGTCATGTGATTTCTCATTTCTATTTTTATTTTTTGAATAAATATTTTGTACCATTTCAAAAGTTTCTAAGTCAATTATTGGTTCATGTGTATTTTCTGCTATAATCCATTTATCTTTTGGATTAGCAATTATTTTTTTTGACTTATAGTTTATTTTTCTTCTTCTATTTTGTGCTAAATTACCAATATATGTAGGATTTTTTAGTATATCATCAATAGTTCTTGGCTCCCAAATGTTTCTTGTCTTTCTATCTTTATTAAAATTCATATTTTTATAAACACTTGGTGTTGGTATTTTCTTTTCAGTAAGATACTTTGCTATTTTTCCTAAACTATTGCCCTTTACGAACATATCATAAATAAGTTTAACATTATCACTTACATTTTCATCAATGATAAGTTTATATTTATTTCTTGGATCATGTTTGTAACCATAAGGGGTATACCCACCTAGAAATAACCCTTGTTTCTTTTTTGTTTCTATACTCGCTTTAATCTTTTTAGATATATCTTTACTATACCATTCGTTCATCATACCTTTTATTTGTATCATGTCATTGCCAACATTATCTAAGTAAGTATCAATTCCATCAAGTATAGAAATATATCTTATATTATGTTCAGGAAAATATCTTTCAGCATAGCCAATAAATTCTTCATTATTTCTTCCTAATCTTGAAGCATCTTTTGTAATAACCATATTAATTCTTTTATTTTCAATATCGTCAATCATTCTATTAAAAGACGGTCTATCAAAACTTGTTCCAGTAAGTCCATCATCAATATATTCATCATATAATTCAAAGCCATTTTCTTGTAAAAATGAAATTATAAAACTTCTTTGATTCGTTATACTTTCACTTTCATTTTTTTCTTCGTCTTCATCGACTTTGGAAAGTCTTATATAAATACCGGCTTTCCATGTGTTCCTTAAATTCATAATTCCTCCCTTTGGTAGAACACATATTGATATATATATTATATCATTTTTTCCTTTATTTTTAAAGGATTATAACGATTTAATCTAAACAAATTTTAAGTAAAAATTGTTCTAATATATCTTCTAATTTTCTACCCTTTTCATCAAAATGATTTGTTATTTTCATAAGTTCACCTAATTAAACTTATGCCGACATAAGATTTTTATTAAATCCTTTCGTTTCTTGCTTAAGCACAATTAGAATAACAACAATAAAAATTTAAAACGAATACGAAAAAAAGGCTATTTGAAAAATAGACCTTTTGAAAATAAAAGAAAAAATACGAAAAAGTACTATTATTTCGGACAAAAATAAGTAAAAACAATAGTAAAAAAGTGGCTTAAAAACTATATTTTTTTGAAAAAAACTTTGATAAGATGAAATCACAAAGGCAAGGAACCAACCTTTGTGAATGAAAATATAAGAAAGGAAAAATTGAAAAATGAATAACGAATTAAATGAAAATGAAATGTTTGTAGATACTACTACAATAAAAAAAGAACTTATAAAGTTAAGTATTATGAAACATACTGGAAAGGAGCCGAATAATATACTTGTAAATAAGTTCTTAAAATACCTAAATATGGAATATGAAAATAATAATTCAAAAAATAATATTGAAAATAGAATCGATAGTCTTTGTAAAACTATCGAGGCTAAATACGACAAATATACACGGATTAGCCAATTATAATATTTCTTAGTTATACTCCATTCAAACTAAATCAGACTAAATCAAGCAATTATATACTTAATTAGGCTGTTCTTTTACCCAAAATTACCTAATTAAGTTAAAAAGTGATAAAAAATATCACTTTTTTTCATTTTGGGAGCAGACACGAGGTCTATATAATTGATATAGTATATAACCAAGGAGTTGATACTATGGGAAAATATCACAATAAACTTGACAAGAAATATTTTAATAAATCTATCTATATGAGAAAGTTTGAGAGTGCTTTTAATATAAAAATAAAAGACTACCCACTACAATACGAGTTAGTATATGAAACATATAACACTATTATATCTCTTAACAATATGTTATTTTCATTAAACTATGTTCCTTTAACAAGTAAAATAAATAACATACTTCATTTGCTTAATAGTTATCTTAACAAATACAAGAACAAGATAAGAAAATGCTATGATAGTAATTGTATCTTATTATATGACAATATTGAGAGTATTGTAGATGAAATAAATGAGTGTAAATCAAGAAATATAAAATATAACATAAAACCACTTGAAACTTATGTTGATATGTTAATAGATATTTTAGATAAGGTTAATTTTGATATGTTAGTTGATAGTAAAAAAATGATGTATCATAAAGTAGCAAATGATAAATTGGCTAAAAAAGTTAATTTTAAGTTTATGGTCAATTTAGATATTAAAAGTAGCACATTATTTGATAGTGAAAAACAAAAACAACTCAATGATAAATTTATAAGTGATTACTATAAAAGAACAGGAATTGATTTAAACAAAGATCCAGAGCAATTATATTTTATTTTTGATACGCTTAATAGAGTTAAAGACTTAAATAATGCCATTATAGATTACCAAACATATAAAGATAAAGCAGTTTTAAATATTTTTAACTTTTATCTTTCAGAGAGTTATCTAATACAAGATATATCTATTGTAAAAGATATTACCTATGTTAATGTATTTAATAGATTAAAAGGTATATCTCAAAATATAAGTGATGATAACATTGATATAGCATACAAAGAGTTAAAAGATATTATAGAACAATTTAAAGAGTATTACGAAAGGAATAGCTAATATGAAAAAGATAAATGTATTAGATTTATTATGTGATGACTTAATAGAACAAGATAAAATAGAAAAAGAAAACTTATATTCTTGTGTTGATAAAACTTTATTAGATAGCAATATAAAAAAGTATATTATACCTTATATTCAAAGAACATATAAAGTATATGATTTAGACTTTGATTTTGATATAAACTCTACTGATGAAATTACAAAATACAAAAGTTTAAGATTGTTAAGGTCAATTATAAAAGGAGCATACGATTTAATTGGTGTTTTACCTGATTATTTTAAAGCATACGAGAAAGAATATGATACACAAAAGGCTTATGAAGAAATATGTTCAAGAGTTTTTATAGGAAATATACTTGATATAAAAAAAGGTTTAAAACACTTTGAATTAGATGAAAACTGGAAAACAGTTTTAGATGAGTTAAAAGAAAGAATAGATGGTAATAAATAACCAACCTTTTAAGGCTTGTTTTAACGGCAAAAAGCCTTTTCATATATAAATAATAGATTTAATTGTTTTTACCTTAATACACCACCTAAAAAGGCTTAAAATAAGATTCTATCATAATAAAAGAGTGATAAAAGATTTTATTCTTCATCACTCTTATTTTTTGTATCCTCTTCTATTGGTTCAAATAATTCTCTAATATCTATATCAAGAGCATTTGCGATTCTACCTAATGTATCAAGTCTTGGTCGCCTTGTTAGTTTAATACACTCTAAATCTCTAATAAATTGATGTGTTAAGTCGCATTTGTCGGCTAATTCTTGTGTAGTATAGTTCTTTATGTTTCTATACTTTTTAATATTTAGTCTTGCTAACTTATAATAATAATCATCATTATATTTACTACTTTCTTTTGCCATAAATACCACCTAATAATATTTTCCCAAAAAATAAGCAAAAAATATGTCTTACAGCTAACGACAAAAAGAAAAATATATGGTATAATAGATTATAGGAAAGGAGTATGTTTTATGAAAAAGAAAATAAGTTTATTTATGCTATGTGGAATAATACTATTAGGAGTTTGTGGTTGTGGAAAAAATTATGATAAGTTTTATGGGTCTTGGGAAATTACTAATTATGTAGGTGAAGATGAAAGCAGTTTCAATAGTAATATTGTTATTAACAAAGATTATATCAATTTAGATTTCGTTCTTGGCGATAATAGTATTTTCATTAAAAACGATGAAATATTAAGAGTGATACCGGGTAGTTCTTACCCTATTATGTGTTTAAAACTTAAAGATGAGAATACTTTAAAACAAGTAAAATGTTCTAATGATATTTTAGATTATGTTGAAAAATTACATAATACTGATTTATCAGATAACGAAATTGAAAACAAAGATTATATTTTTACAAAAGTTAAATAGTATATAGGCAACTTGCTTATATATTTTACGAAAGGAGTATGTGGTTTATATGGCTTTAATTAAATGTAATGAGTGTGGAAAAGAAATAAGTGATAAGGCAACGAAATGTATTCATTGTGGTTGCCCTATTGAAGAGGAAAAGGGAAAGAAAAATGATACTAAAAAAGATGGGGAAAATATAAAAGCAATATTTGATAAAAATCTTATTAAAAAAAATAGCACTATAAAAATTATATTGATAATAGTTATATTCTTTGTTAGTGGTATTATTTTAGGAAATATTTTTTCTTCTTATTCAACATATTATAACTCTAATACAGGAAGAATGACGGGAATGGAATCTTTTGGTGCTATTGGTTTTATAACTTGGGCTATTGGAATTATTTGGGCTATTCTTGTATATATAGCAATGAAAAACTATCTAAAACAAGAACTTGTTGTTGATAATGAAAAAATATATGGGAAAGTAAAAGTATTATTTCATATAGCAGAGGTTAATATACCATTAAATCAAGTTAGTTCAGTTTCTATGGTTTATTCTTCTATACCTTTTGAACCTACAAAATTATGTATTGCCTCATCAAGTGAAAAATATTTAGTTGGCTATATATTAAATAGTGAAGAAATAAAAAATAATGTTTTATAAAAAATAAAGTATATAGGTAAAGTGCTTATATGCTTTTTCTTTAACAAAAATATACAAAATTAGAGAAAAGTCTTTTATTTACCACTATATATATGAGGAGGTGGTAATATCAAAGACTTAATACCATTGAAAAAGGCTTGTAAGATAGTTGGTGTATCATATAAAACATTATATAGTTGGGTCAGTAATAATGAGGTATCTTATACTAAAATTGGGAATAGATATTACTTTTCACAAGATCAATTAGATTCCATTGTTTTTATTTTTAACAAAAATTAGGCACCTTTGTAAAACTCAAATACTTTTCACACTCTACCAAAGAATATTAAAATTAAATTGTAAAAATTAAAAGGAGGAAAAATATGTATAGCATTTATCAAAATAGATATGCTAATAAATTACACTTAAATATTATTAGGGTAAAATATTCAAAGGAACATACTATATTTGAAAGAGATTTTGCTATTAAATTGAGTGATGATTACATAGGAACAACTAACGACTTAATAACATATAAACTATACCTTTATTTAGGTAGTTTATTAAGTCAAAATGCTTTAAGAGATAATGTAATAACACTTGATACAAAAGTCTTTCTAAATGCCTTAAAAACGACTAAAAAGGCTTATATAATATCATCACTTGAATATTTAAAAGCGATAAGATTTAATTATTATTATTTTAAAGGTAAGAAGAACAATAAAGGATATACTACTGATACACGAAGTTGTTGTATTATAGATGATTACTCCACTACAAAAGGTAGTATAACAATTAGTTTTAATAAAGATTATTTAACTTTACTTGGTTATAATAGATTAACCTTACAACTACCTAATGAGTTATTTAATATGAATATAACAAAATATCATCATAGTTTATTTATGGCAACCCGTGTTATATTTCATAGACAAGTGAATTATAACAAGAAATATAAAAACATAATTTCAATAAAAGAAATAACAAAATATTGTCCTATTCTACCTTGTTATGATGATTTAGATAAGAGTAAGCAAGTATCAAGAAATATATTAGAACCATTTAGAAAAAATATGGACTATTGGTGCGAATTACTTAATTACACTTGGAAATATGACAATGAGCCAACTACTTACAACTCTTTTATAAATAGTAAAATAATTTTAGAGTGTAGAAATTAAAGCAAGTTTTAGTAGATATTTTGGTTTGATATGTAGATACAATTTAAGATAAAGTCTTATAAATAAAGGAATTATAAGAGGCTAAAAACTCTTAAATATAATAAGTATATTATATATAGCACTCACTCTTTACAGAGTGGTGCTTGTATATCTCTAATCTAATTTTTACAAATAATAAAATAAAAACATACACTTATATAATACTTACTTATTTTATAAGACATAAAAGGAGGAAACCAAAATGGAAACATTGACAAAAGAAAATTATAAGAATTATATTTCTAATGAAAGTAATATAAGAAAGATACCAACAGGTATAACGAAATTAAATGATATTTATGGTGGTGGTTTACCAAAAGGCTTAACTATCATAGGAGCAAATACTGGGTTAGGAAAAACAACTCTTGCTCTACAATTAGCCGACAATATGGCAAAAGAAGAAAATACAAAGATATTATTTATCTCTTTGGAACTAACTAAATATGAATTAGTATCAAAGTCATTAAGTAGAATATCTTATTTAGATAACGACTTAACAAGTCATACACCAAATGACTTTATGTCAAATGAGGTTGAAAATATTGACCCGTATTTTGACTTATATGAGCCAATAGGAAACAATATTTATATAGTTGATAATATGCCTCATATAAAAGACATTTCTAAAACTATAAACGATTTTAGCCGTATGTTTAAGAATAGTAATGTTATTGTTATCATTGATTACTTACAATTTATATGTTGTGATAGTAGCAACGACAAACAAAATATAGATATGATTACAAGAGAATTAAAAGCACTTGCTAATAAATACAACATATCTATTATGGCGATTAGTAGTTTAAGCCGTGAGGGAGCAAAAAGAAATGATATATCATCATTTAAAGAAAGTGGTAGTATAGAATATACAGCAGACTATCTTATAATTATGTATCAAAAGGAAAATACAAATAGATTGGCTTTCACTGACAATACGGACACCATAACAATAGAGTTTTTAAAAAATAGGTTTGGTGTCAAAGGACAATTTGATTTAAAATATTTAGGCAATTATGCCACATTTAAGGAACTTTAACGAGTTCCTTTTTTTATTTTGAAAAATTGTATGGTCGTTTGATTTTAGGGCAACCTGTTGCTATAAGAAAGTGATTAGGAATTACTACAAAAGCCACCCCGACCTATAATCACAAGGAGGAAATATTGAAACAAAGATTTTTAACCCTTGCCGAGGTATGTGATAGCCTACATATCTCTATTGGCTATTTAAAAGGGCTTATTGATAAAGGAAAGGTTAAGGCTATTAAATCATCAAAAAATTATTTAATAAGTGAATTTGAATACTTAAAACTTATTGAAAATATGGAGGTAAAACAAAATGACAAATAATAAAGTAAGTATTGATTTAGATATTGAGGACTTATTAGGACTTAAAGAACCACAAAAAGGCACTCTTGAATATGACCTAAACTTTATAATAAATAATGGTATGGAAGAATATCTAAAACAACAAGAGGAAGAAAAACAAAAAGATAGAGAATTTATTGAAATGTTTAAAAGAAATTATGATGAGATAGTTAAGTTTATATCTCTTGACCACCAAAAAAGAATAGCAGTTGATTGTTTTACTTGTCTTAAAGGTATGGACTTGTCTAAACAATATGGTAAACCAAAACAAAAGAGATAAGTTAAGTATGTAGATACTTGCTTATCTCTTATTTTCTTACTTATTCATCAGTTCGTTGTATTGCTTAATCTCCTTTGTGTTATTCTTTTTGAACTCTTGCGTAAACTCTTTCATTAACTCTTGTTTATGATTTTCTAATAAGATTTTATCTTCCTTATCAATTCTATCATCTTTTAACATTTGTTGAGTGATTAAAAGTTCTATCATCATATTATTCATATCTTCGGTTAGATTAAATCGTAAATCCCAATTTTTTACCATATAAAACTCCTTTTTGTTAAATTTTTGAAAAAATCTAATCTTGACTTTTCCCTTTATTTATCAATATGTGTTCTATATGTTATCACTTTCTTAGCACTCATGTGGTATTTCATGATAAAACTCTTTTTCTACACATTTTGTAATAGTAGGTTCTATTACTTGTTGTTCCATACAACAATTCCCTTGTGGCATCATTCCAATATTCATTTGTCTATTACAACAATTTCTAAACATAATTATTTTCCCCCTTATCTAGTTTATAATATGAGCTTAAATACTTTATGAATATGTTAAATGTCTTAAAAGATAAAAAAAAGTTCTTTTTTAGAACTTTCTTAATCTATCTATTTCTTTTTTTATTACTTTATTAATTTCTTGTGGTTCTATATTTAGTTCCTCCATTGTTTTAATATTGAATCCATATGTCCTTATACCCATTATTTTATTATATATTTTTATTCCTTCATCATAGTTTTCTTTTATTTTAGCGTCACAATAAATAGCCAATATACCACCAATACTATATTTTAATGTTTCTGTAATATTTTCAAGATTATAAAAATGATTTTCATCTGTAAAAAGTATATTAGAAAATTGTTCCATATTGCAATAATCATAATGTCTTTTTAATATATCTTTTTCTTCCAATGTAGTAAATAAAAGAGCTTCATAGGTATTATTATATATTTCTGTATAAAATGCGATAAAATTGGCTAAATTACTATTTTTATCTATTCCTTTTTCTAAAAAATATTCATATGCTTGTTTTTCATAAAACTGAGAATTAAATTCTGATAGTTTTGATGTAATTAAATATTTTTCTAATGTATTTGATGTGCTGCTTAAAGATAAATTTTTAAAATCTATTGCATGACCTAATTCATGTATTATTGTTACTAATTCTTCTAATGTATATTTTTCATTACTCTGACAATATATAGTTATTATTGGATTATTTTTATAAATACAATTACACATTCCTAAATAATCTCCATCATCTAACACTTTAATAATTCTTCCCTCTTTTATTATAGAATCAACAAATTCTATATCTTTTTGGTGGTTTTCATAAAAAAAATCATGTAACATTTCATATAATTCTTTTTCACTGAATCGTTCTTCTGCATATATAGGATATTCTAAATTCTTTAATTTTTTTGACAATGTTATACATGCCTTATAGAATATATCATTATAATATTCTTTATTCTTAACAATATCTTTAAAAAGTGAATTTTCATATTTATTATACATTTCTGTTGATTTTATAATAATATTTTTATTCTTTTTTTCAAAATTACGTAATAAAGGCATTTCATATTCCTCTATATTACATATATTCATTATTGAACATATGCTATCTAAAATAATATTTTTATCATTTTTTGTTGTTGATTTATTTAAATCTTCTCTTATACTTTTCATTTCATTAATGAGTATTTTTTTTGAATTACCAAAAATCTCCATAAAATCCCCCATTTTTTTATTTGTTTTGTTTTGTTAGCTTTATACTTCTTGTTAAATAATTAACTATTGTGGCAAGTTGTAATATTAAAGTTATTATTGCAATTATTTTTATAAATATTAAATTTATATTAAAATAAATTGAACAAAAAATTAATACTAAATATATATACAAAAAAGTTGCTTTTACTTTTCCTATATAAGAAGAATATGGATTTTTATTTTTTAATTTGTCATTTATACCTATTACAGCTATAACTAGTTCTAAAAATAAAAATATTAATATATTTCTATTTACTATTGAAAGTGAAATTATTATTGTACCAGTAAATACTTTATCAGTTATTGCATCTAAATCTTTTCCAAATTCACTAACTAAATTATATTTTCTTGCTATATATCCATCAAATAAATCTGTTATTGAAAATAATGCAGTAAATATACCTGCAAGAGTAAATTGTTTAAATAATGATAAAGGTATTATTATAAAAGGAGAAAACAATCTCGAAAAGGTCAGTAAATTTGGTATTTGTTTTTTTCTTGTATTTTTTGATTTTAAATCATTTAAGAAGTTCATTAATTGAGTTTTATATTTATTTGCTATATCTTTCATATTTGTTCCTCCCTATTTATTTAAAATGGCATTTTGAAATTACCATTTTTCATCATTTTCATCATACGCTTCATTTCTTCAAATTGTTTTAATAATCTATTTACCTCTTCTACACTTCTTCCACTACCTTTTGCAATCCTTTGCTTTCTACTTGCTTTTAAAATAGAAGGATTTTGTCTTTCTTCTTTAGTCATAGATTGTATTATAGCTTCTATATGTGCCATATCTTTTGGATTTATTTTTACATTATTTAATCCCATTTTTTTTGCTCCTGGTATTAATTTAATTAGACTTTCTAATGGGCCTAGTTTTTTTATTTGATGAAGTTGATTTAAAAAATCCTCTAAATCAAATTTACCTTGTTGCATTTTTTTTGCTGCTTCTAATGCTTCTTTTTCATCAATTTCTGCTTCGGCTTTTTCAACCATGCTCATTAAGTCACCCATACCAAGTATACGAGTTGCCATTCTATCAGGATAAAATTCTTCTAATCCATCCATTTTTTCAGATACACCTATAAACTTAATTGGTACATTAGTTAAATGTCTAATTGAAAGAGCTGCCCCTCCTCTTGTATCACCATCTAACTTAGTTAATATAGCTCCTGTTAAATTTAATGCATCATTAAATCCTTGTATAACATTTATAGCATCTTGACCCATCATACTGTCTATAACAAGTAGTGTTTCATCTGGTTTTACAATTTCAGTTATATCTTTTAACTCTTGCATTAATTCTTCATCAATATGAAGACGACCTGCTGTATCTATTAAAATATAATCATGTTTATTTTCATGAGCATACTCAAGTGCATTTTTAACTATTTCTCTAGGATCTTTTTTTCCTTCTTCAAAAACAGCTATATTTAGTTCACGTCCTAATTGTTTTAATTGATCTATTGCGGCTGGTCTATATACATCGCATGCTACCATAAGAGGATTTTTCTTGTATTTTTTTCTTAAAAGATTAGCAAGTTTTGCTATTGTAGTTGTTTTACCACTACCTTGTAAACCAACTAACATTGTTATTGTTGGATTACCACTAGTAGTAAGTGGGGCTTGTTCTCCTCCTAATAATTCTACAAGTTCATCTTTTACTATTTTTACAAACATTTCTCCTGGTTTTAATGATTTAGCAACTTCTGTTCCAAGTGCTTTTTCTTTTACTGTATTTATAAATTCTTTTACAACTGTGTAATTTACGTCAGCTTCAAGTAAAGCAAGTCTAATTTCTCTTGTAATTTCAGATATATTACTTTCTGTTATCTTTCCATAACCTTTTATTTTATCCATTACACTTTGTAGTCTATCACTTAAATTTTCAAACATTTTATCACCTTTTTTTATTATATATTAATTTGAATTAAAAAGAAAGATATTTTTTATCTTCCTTTTTCAACTAATTCATATGCTTCTATAATGTCTTTTACTTTAATGTCATTAAAGTTTTCTATTGTAATTCCACACTCAAATCCTTTTTTTACTTCTTTTACACTATCTTTTTCTCTTTGTAGTGAGTTAATCTGTCCATCATATACAACAACACCATCACGTATAATACGTGCTTTAGCATCATTTTTTATAATTCCATCTATTACATATGATCCTGCTATAACTCCTACTTTAGAGAATTTAAACAATTGTCTTACCTCTGCTGATCCAAGTACTTTTTCTTCATATACTGGGTCTAACATACCTTTCATAGCTGCTTCCATTTCTTCTACTACTTTATAGATAATATCATATAGTCTTATTTCAACACCATTTTCTTTAGCATAATCTCTAATACTATTATTAGGTCTTATATTAAATCCAATAATAATTGCATTTGATGCTTTAGCAAGAACTACATCACTTTCAGTAATAGCACCAACAGAGCTTCTAATTACTTTTATTCTTACATCTTCTACTTCTATTTTTTCAAGAGAATTTTTTACAGCTTCGCTAGAACCATTTACATCTGCTTTTACAATAACATTAATTTCTTTTAATCCTTCATTTATTTTAGAAAATAAATCATCAAGTGTTACAGCATCATTTGACTTTCTATTATTTTGTTTTGCTTGTTCTTTTCTTTGATCAGATATTGATTTTGCTTGTTTTTCTGATTCAAATGCCATGAACTTATCTCCAGCTGTTGGTGTTTCACTAAGTCCTGTTATTTCAACTGGGCTTGAAGGATATGCTTCTGTTATTTCTTCTCCTTTATCATTTTTCATGACTCTTACCTTACCATAAGATGTACCTACAACTAAAGGATCACCTAATCTTAATGTACCATTTTGTATTAATATTGTAGCTATAGGTCCTACTTGTTTATCAAGTCTTGATTCTATAACTGTTCCAAGAGCATAACGTGATGGGTTTGCTTTATATTGTTCCATTTCTGCTACAAGTAATATATTTTCTAATAGTTCATCAATATTAATATTTTCTTTTGCAGAAATTTCAGTATATATTGTATCCCCACCCCAATTATCTGGAGTAAGTCCACATTCAGATAATTCTGTTTTTACTCTCTCTGGATTTGCTCCTGGTTTATCTATTTTATTTATAGCAACTAAAATTGGTACTCCTGCTGCTTTTGCGTGGTCTATTGCTTCTCTTGTTTGTGGCATAACACCATCATCTGCAGCAACAATAATTATTACTATATCTGTAATTGAAGCTCCTCTTGCTCTCATTTCTGTGAATGCTGCATGTCCTGGAGTATCTATAAATGTTATTGGTTTACCTTTATAGTTAATTTGATAAGCACTTATTGCTTGTGTTATTCCTCCGGCTTCACCAAGCGCTACATTAGTTTTTCTAATTGTATCTAGTAATGTAGTTTTACCATGATCTACATGTCCCATTATTGTTACAACAGGTGGTCTTTCTTTTAATTCTTCTTCTGAATCAATTACCTCAAAGTTTTCAAAGTTAGTAACATCTGCTGTTTCTTCTTTTTTTAGTTCTTTATTATATTCAAGTACTAATATAGATGCATTATCAAAATCTATTGAATTATTAGCTGTTGCCATTATTCCAAGTGAAAATAATTTTTTTACTAGTTCAACAGACGCAACACCTAACCTATTTGCTAAATCACTTACTGTCATATTTTCTGTATATAAAACAACATTTTCATTCTTATTATCATTAGATTTAAGTTTTTCTTTGTTTTTATACATTTCTTTTTTCTTGTTTGCTAATTCTTTTTTATTTACCTTTTGAGATGTTTGTGTAGCTTTTTTCTTTAATTTTTGGACTGGAATACTATTATCTAAATCCGTTTCTTTTATTTTAATATCATTTACCAATTCTTCAACAGCCTCATCATCTACAATATTATCAACGAAGCTATCTAATTCAATGATATCATCTTCACTTAATAAATCATCTTCTCCATTTACATTTATTCCTAGTTCTCTACATTCTTTTAAAATTTCATTAACGCTTTTATTTACATCTTGTGCATATTCTAAAACACTCATCATAAGCTTCACCTCTTTCTTATTTAACTATATTTAACAATTCATTATATACCTCTTCTTTAATAGTTGTATCTAAGATTTTATCTAAAACTTTACTTTTTTGGGCTTTTTCTATTACTTCAACACTCTTCTTTAGATAAGCCCCTCTTCCATTTGCTTTACCTGATTCATCTACAAATACAAGACCATCTTTATTTTTAACAACTCTTATTAAATCTTTTTTTTCTAACTTTTCATGAGTTACTACACATGAACGCATTGGTATTTTTTTTGCCTTCATATAATCACCCTACTATGTTAATTCCATCTTCACGAGCTTGATCCATTGTTTTAACATCTATTTTGTAATGTGTAAGTCTAGCTGCTAATTTAACATTTAGTCCTTTTTTACCTATAGCTAAAGATAAATTTTCATCATTTACAACAACATAAGCTTCACGTTTCTTTTCATCTGTTATAAATACATGAACATCTTTTGCTGGACTAAGTGCATTTTCTATAAATCTTGCTGGATCATTATCATATGGAATTACATCTATTTTTTCTCCATTTAATTCTTTTATAATATTATTAATTCTGCTTCCTTTTTCTCCTATGCAAGAACCAACTGGATCAACATTTGGATTTTCTGAATATACAGCTACCTTTGTTCTAACACCTGCTTCACGAGCAACACTATATATAAGAATAATTCCTTCATTTATTTCTGGTATTTCAAGTTCAAATAATCTCTTTACAAAACCATAATGTGTTCTTGATAAAAGAATAAGTGGTCCTTTTGATCCTGCTTCTACTTTTGAAACATATACTTTTATTGATGAACCCATTTTTATTTCTTCACCTGGAATTGTTTCTGATTTTGGTAAAATTCCTTGTGTACGTCCTAGATTTATATAATAATTTCTAGCATCTTCCATTTCTACAATACCAGTAATCATTTCGTCTTGTTTTTCACCAAACTCATTTATTATTACATTTCTTTCAGCTTCTCTTATTTTTTGTACTACTACTTGTTTAGCTGTTGCTGCAGCAACTCTTCCAAAATCTTTTGGTGTTACTTCTTCTTCAATTGTTTCACCAATTTGAATATCAGGTACAATTTTTCTTGCATCTTCTAGTGTTAAATGAATTCTTTCATCAAATACAAATGGTAAAACTGGTTCATCTTCTTCTTCATCATCTGATAAATTAGAAAAATCGATATCAGAGAATTTTTTATATTTATCTTCTTCATTTCTATCTACTACAGTTTTATATGAGAAAACTTTTATTTCTCCAGTTTCTCTATTTATATCTACTCTAACATTAGCAAGTGAATTATAATTTTTTTTATATGCTGAAGTTAGTGCAAGTTCCATTGCTTCATAAATTGTATCTTCATCTATTCCTTTTTCTTGTTTTAGTACTTCAATAGCGCGTTTAAATTCTTTTATATCCATTCTAATCCCAACCTTTCTCTTTTGAACATACATCTAAAACATAACTATTATCTATTAAATCCAACTCATCTATTATAGGATCTACTACATGTGTTACTTTAACACAGTCTTCTACTGTCATTATTGCATTATTATCTACAATAATTCTTAAAAAGTATGTTTGACCTTCTTTAACATATACAACATCATCTAATATGTATCCTATTTCATTTATTGGTCCTTCTATAGATTCTCTTATTTTTTTTAATATTTCATCCATAAATACCTCCATATTAAGTCAAAGAGTGGGATTTTTTTCCCACTCTTGTGCTTTAATACAATTAATTATATCATAAATTTATTAAAATAACACTATTTTTCTATATTTTTATTATTTTTTCTTATAATATAATTTCTTTTTATATAGCTTATATCATCCAACATACTATCAAACATTTTATTTATATTTTCATGTGTATAGTATTCCATGTTTCACCTCACAAATACCTTAACACTTTTTTTATACAAATTCATTCGTTTCGACATATTAAGCTAAAAAAAACTTTAAAATTATATATAAATATAGTATAATTATTAAGGTGAATATTTATGAAATACCCAAATGGTATAGTAGATAAAAAATCTATTTTATATGGTAATCGTGGTATGGTTCTTGAAGATGATTTAAATATAACAAATAAATATTATCTTGATACAGATAAAGCAATTATATATAAGAAACCTACTCCTATTACAATTAATAAAGTTGATTATAAATCAAGAATTGATGCTGTTATAAAAGAAGCCCATTTTAAGATTCCATCAACTACAGATTATAATGGTATTTATAGAGGAAAATATATAGACTTCGAAGCAAAAGAAACAAAACTTTTATCATTTCCACTTGCTAATATACATAAACATCAAATAGATCATTTAATTAAAATTGTAAGACATGGTGGTATTGGATTTATAATTGTAAGATTTACTAAAGTTAATGAAACTTATCTGTTAGTGGCTCAAGAGCTAAATGAATTTATAAAATTAAATTCTAGAAAATCTATTCCAATTGAGTATTTTAAAAATAAGGGGTATTTAATACAAGAAAAGTTTACTCCTAGATTAGATTATTTAAAAATTATAGATCAAATATATTTTAAAGGAGATAAAGCATGAAAAAGAAAAATTTAAAAAAATTTATTAAGGACAATATTATGGATATTTCTATAATAATAGTTAGTATAATAGCTTTTATTGTAGGAGTTTTTTCTATAGGATTTATTAAATCATTTGGAATAATATTTATAATCGATTTATTAATATTTGTTCCTGCGTTTATAAAAAACAGAAAAAAAATTAAAATTCATAAACATAAAGAGATTAAAAATTCAACTAAAAATTCAACTAATTTAAAAACGAATAAAGTTAAAAAAAAGAAGAAAAAGAAATTTCTTAACATATTTTTAATATTATTCATGAGTTTGTGTATAATTATAATTTTAGCAGTTATTGCATTTATGTTATATATATCTTCTACTGCACCTAAGTTTAATCCTGAAAATCTTTATCAAAAAGAATCAACTATCGTATATGATAAAGATGGAAAAGAAAAAGCAAAACTTGGTCTTCAAAAAAGGGAGTCTATAAAATATGATGATCTACCACAAATTTTGGTTGATGCTATTATTGCTACAGAAGATTCAAATTATTTTAATCATAAAGGAGTAGACTGGTCAAGATTCTTTGTAGCCTCTTTAAAGCAAGTTCTTAGAAGAGGTGGTGGTGGTGCATCTACTATCACAATGCAAATATCTAAGAATGCATTTACTTCAAAAGAAGATGAAGGAATTAAAGGTATAATAAGAAAATTTACTGATATTTATGTTTCAACAAACGAAATTGAGCCTAACTATACTAAAGAAGAAATATTAGAGTTCTATGTTAACTCATATTATCTTGGTGGTGGTGCTTATGGTGTTGAACAAGCAAGTCAAAATTATTTTGGAAAATCAGTATCAGACATAAATATTTCTGAAGCTGCAATGCTTGCTGGATTATTTAAAGGTGGATATGCATATGATCCTACAAAAAATCCAGAAAGAGCTGAAGCAAGAAGAATTGTTGTTTTAAAATTAATGTTAAGACATGGTTATATAACTCAAGAAGAATATGATATTGCTTCGAAAATGAATGTAACTACTCTACTTTCTAAAGGTACTTCATCTGGTGAAAGTGATGCATATGATGACTTTATTGATACAGTAGTAAGAGAAGTTAGAAATGATACTGGAAATGACCCATATAGTGTACCAATGCTTATATACACAACTATGGATTCTGCTAAACAAGAACACGTAAATCGTATTATGAAAGGTGAAGGAGGATTCTCTTGGCCTAACAATAATACACAAGCTGGTATTGCTGTTGTTGATGTAAAAACTGGTGGTATTTCTGCTATTGGAGGAAGTCGTAGTAGAACAGGTGAATTGGAACTTAATAGAGCCACTCAAATTAAAGAACAAATTGGTTCTACTGCAAAGCCTTTATATGATTATGCTCCTGCTATTGAATATAATAATTCATCTACTTATTCATTACTTGTAGATGAACCTTATTCTTACTCTGATGGTAATTCTATAAATAACTGGGATATGTCTTATTACGGACTTATAACTAGTAGAACAGCACTTGCTACATCTAGAAATATTCCAGCACTTAAAACATTTCAATCTGTAAAAAAATCTGATATAACAAAAATGGTTACTTCATTAGGACTTCATCCTGAAGAAGCTGATGGTTCTCTACATGAAGCTCATTCAATTGGTGGTTATAATGGAGAAAATCCTCTTTCTATGGCTGCTGCTTATGCTTCATTTGGAAACGGAGGAGTTTATAATTCTCCTCATAGTTATACAAAAATAGTTTATAGAGAATCAAATAAAACAATAGAAAAACAAATAACTACAAATCAAGCTATGAGTGCTGAAACAGCATATATGGTATATGACATGTTAAAATCTGCAGCAACTTATGGACTTGGATCAACTTATTCTGTAAATGGTGTTACATATGCTGCAAAGACAGGTACAACTAACTTTACTCAAGAAACTAAGCAACAAAAACATTTACCTGCAAATGCGATAAATGATTACTGGGTAAATGGTGTTAATCCTGACTATGCTATATCTGTATGGCTTGGATATGATGATATTGATAAAGGTTATAATGTTTCTGGAACAATTTATCATAGATTATTATTTAGAGCTGTAGCACAAGGTGTATTTACTCAAAATAAAGAGCTACCAAGACCTAGTGGTGTCGTTACTGTTCAAGTTGAAATGGGTACTAATCCAGCTCAAAAAGCAAGTCAATATACTCCACAAAATTTAATAGCAACAGAATTATTTAAATCAGGAACTGAACCAACTGAAACATCTACAAGATTTAGTCAATTAAGTAATGTAACCGATTTAAAAAGTACTATTTCTGATAACACATTAACGCTTCATTGGACACCAATTGAAACTCCTGAATGGTTAGATGAAACATTCTTAAATAATTATTTTGATAAGTTATATTCTGATGCTGGTACAAAGGCAAATGCTAAAGCAGAAAGAAATGCTTATAATAAAAATAATATTGGTAATGTAGTTTATAAAATATATTCAAAAAATTCTAATGGCGAATTAAAATTATTAGGAACAACTAAAAATAATCAATATGAAATAAATTTAACTTCAGAGTCTGAAAAAACATATGTTGTAAAAACATCTTATACGATATTTACTGCTAATATGAGTTCTGGTGTTTCTACAACAATATCTCTTGATAATGTTAAAGATAATCTTTCATTTTCATTAGTTGGTGAAAATACAGTTACTATAAATAATGGTTCTTATACTGAAAAAGGAGTTAAAGTTACTAATAATGGTACTGATGTTACTTCAAAAGCAAAAGTTAATATAGTATATAAAAATTCTTCTAACAAAGAAGTTAAGGTAACTGATATTACTTCAACTAATCCAGATGTTTATAATGCATCTTATACTATAACTTATAATGGTACAGCAAAAACTTTAACAAGAACAATTATTACTACACAATAAAAAAATACCTTTAAAGGTATTTTTTTTTGTACTCTTTTCCTATTAAATCTGGATATAATTCTAATAAAAATGGTAGTAATCCTTTTATGTCATATTGTTCTTCTATAGCAGCTTTTTCGAAGCTTTCAGCATCTTCTAATAATTTCATAGCATCAATTTTTAATTGTTCTTCTACAGTATTACCTGTTAATATTTTAACTACTTTAGAAAGAGGTTTTTGATAAGAATCCCACTCTTTTATTAATTCTTTAGGATCTTCTTTTGGAAAACACTCATATTTGGTATTGCCTGGTATTAAATTCACTCCACCACTTGGTCTATTTTTTAAATCATAAGCACATCCATCTTCTCTCAACATACTACATGGTGTTTTGATTGATAACAAATCTACTATATCTCTATTTGTATTTCTTGCTCTTAAGTATAGTACTGTATCAACTAATAACTTATTATTTAATCTTGTAAACCTTAAAGCACTTACTACTGAAATATTACCATCTTTTAATATTTCTAATATTGCTTTAGTACTTAAATTATCAAAGTCTTTTGGAAGATAATCGCATCCACTTTTTTTACAACAATATCCACCACACTTTTTACACAACTCTTTGTTTTCTAATTCCATAATATCACCGGTTTAATATTATAACATATAAAAAAACTATTTGTTATAGTTTTTACATATTTTCTTTAATTTGCAGTCATTACAGTTTGGAGATTTGGCTTTACAATAGTATCTTCCAAATAACAATAATTGATGATGTAATTTCCATTTTAAATTATCTGGTATTTTTTTTGAAAGTTTTTTTTCAATCTTAATCACATCATCATCTTTTGATGCAAGACCTAATCTTTTACTAACTCTTGCTACATGTGTATCTACAGCTATATAAGGTTCTTTATAAAGTTCACATAATACTACATTAGTTGTTTTTCTTCCTACTCCATTTAGACTTTCTAGATACTTTCTATCATTAGGTACATATCCAATTTTATTTAATTCATATGCTATATCATGTACAAATTGTGCCTTTTTTTTATATGTTCCAAGTGGTCTTATTATACTTTCAATATCTGAAATCTCTGCTTCTTTTAATTTTTTTAAAGAATTATACTTTTTAAAAAGTACTTGAGTTACTTGATTTACCCTTTTATCTGTAGTTTGAGCACTTAAACAAACAGCTATTAATAATTCATAATCTTTATTATAATTTAATTCACATTTGGGATTTGGAATTATTTCATCTAAATATTCATAAATTTCATTCTTCATTTAACCAATCATAATCAAATAACTCTTTTTTTTCTACTTTTTTATTTGCAAATGTCATTTTATCTTTCATAATTGCTTCTTTTGTTTTTAAACCTTTTTTATTCCATTCATGAAGTATTTTATCTATATATCTTAAATTGTTAACTCCATTATATACAGCCTCTTTTAACGCTAAAGTTATTATTTCATCACTATTTATATCTCTCCAACTACCTATTAACTCATACTCTATAGGAGATAACGTTCTTCCAAATTCTTGCTCAAATTCTGAATATATATCCATTGATTTATTTTCACTATCAACAGAATCATTTTCTATGTATAAGTATGCTATCTTTTTATATAAGTTTTCTGTATCTATTATTTCTTCTGTTATTCCATTATTTTTTACAGTTTTAATATTTATAATATCTTTATCAGATAAGGATTCTATTAATTGCAAACATTCAGTCATCTTTATATTTAAATTATCACTTATTTCTTTTGGATTAAACATTTTGTTTGTATTTAAAATATATATAATAAAAATTAGTTCTTGCTCTGTTAAATTAATTTTTTTATATGATTTTATTAATTCAAATGGTACTACAGCGTTACCCTCTTTTAATACTTTAATTAATTTATCTGTCATACTTTTTCACCTATATAGATTATATATTAAAAATACTTTTATATCAAGAAAAAATAAGTATGATTTTTTCATACTTATTCCCATGTCCAATTTCTTATTTCTTCTAAATCTTGTCCTTCTTCTCGTATAAATTGTCTATGTTCTACTAATTTATCTTGACAATATTGATACAATGAAGAACCTCTATTACCTAAATTTGGCAAATAATTTAACGCATCCATAACTAGATGGAATCTATCTATTTCATTTTGAACACGCATATCAAATGGTGTTGTTATAGTTCCTTCTTCTTTATATCCATGTACATGTAAGTTTTTGTTTTCTCTTTTATATGTTAATTGGTGTATCAAGCTTGGATAACCATGGAATGCAAAAATAATTGGTTTGTCTTTAGTAAATATTGCATTATAATCACTATCTTTTAAACCATGTGGATGTTCAGTATTAGACTGAAGCCTCATCAAATCAACAACATTTACAACACGTATTTTTAAATCTTTGAAATTTTCTTTTAATATTTTTACTGCTGCAAGTGTTTCAAGTGTTGGTGTATCTCCACAACATGCCATTACTATATCAGGTTCACATGCTTCATCAGTGCTTGCCCATTTCCAAATTCCAACACCTTCTGTACAGTGTTTAATTGCATCATCCATACTTAACCATTGTTGACGTGGATGTTTTGAAGCTACTATAACATTTATATAATTCTTTGTTTGAATACAATGATTAAAACATGAAAGTAAACAGTTTGCATCTGGAGGTAAATATATTCTTGTTATATCTGCTTTTTTAGTAACCATATGATTTAAAAATCCTGGATCTTGGTGTGTATACCCATTATGATCTTGCTGCCATATATGAGATGTTAAAATATAATTAAGTGACGCAATTGGTCTTCTCCATGATAATTGTTTTGTTACTTTTAACCATTTAGCATGTTGGCTCGCCATAGAATCAACAATTCTTATAAATGCTTCATAACTATGCATAAATCCATGTCTTCCTGTAAGTAAGTATCCCTCAAGGGCACCTTCACATAAATGTTCTGAAAGCATAGAATCTATTACTCTACCACTTTTACTTAAATATTCATCATTCAAATTTGAATATAAATCCCATTGCCTATTTGTCTCTTCAAAAACGAAATTTAATCTATTCGATAATGCTTCATCAGGTCCAAATATTCTAAAGTTTTTGTTACATTCATTTTCTTTAATAATATCTCTTACAAACTTACCTAACTCCAACATATCTTGAGTTATTGTTTCTCCATGTTTTTCAACCTTAACTGCATAATTTCTAAAATCAGGTACTTTTAAATCTTTTAAAAGAATTCCTCCATTAGCATGTAGGTTTGCTCCCATTCTAAATTCACCCTTAGGCGCTAAAGCTTGGATTTCAGGTTTTAATCTACCATTTTCATCAAATAATTCTTCAGGGTGATAACTTCTCATCCATTGTTCAAGTAATTTTATATTTTGTTCATTATCTTTATTTATTAATATTGGTACTTGATGAGCTCTAAAACTATTTTCTATAAGCTTACCATCTACTTCTTTTGGACCAGTCCATCCCTTTGGAGTTCTAAGTATTATCATTGGCCATAATTGTCTATTAGTATTACCATTTTCTCTTGCATTTTTTTGAATAGCATTTATTCGTTCAATTACTTCATCCATTGTTCTTGCCATAATTTCATGCATTTGCATTGGATCAGAACCTTCTACATAATATGGTATCCATCCACATCCTTTAAAAAAGCAATCTAATTCAGATCTAGATATTCTTGATAATACTGTAGGATTAGCTATTTTAAATCCATTTAAATGAAGTATTGGAAGTACTGCACCATCTGTTTCAGGATTTATAAATTTATTTATATGCCAGCTAGTCGCAAGCGGACCTGTTTCAGCTTCTCCATCTCCAACAACACATGACACAATTAAATTTGGATTATCAAGTACTGCACCAAATGCATGTGATAAACTATATCCTAATTCTCCACCTTCATTTATTGATCCTGGGGTTTCTGGAGCTACATGTGAAGATATTCCACCTGGAAATGAAAATTGCTTAAATAGTTTTTTCATTCCTTCTTCATCTTGTGTAATATTTGGATATACTTCACTATATGTACCTTCAAGGTATGTATTAGATACAACTGCTTGTCCTCCATGACCTGGTCCTGAAATGTACATCATATTTAAATTATATTTATTTATGACTCTATTTAAATGTGCATATATAAAGTTTTGACCTGGAACTGTTCCCCAATGACCTACAACATTAGGTTTAATATCTGATAAAGTAAGTGGCCTTTTTAGTAAAGGATTATTTAAAAGATATAATTGACCTACAGATAAATAATTGGCTGCCCTAAAATATGCATCTATATTTTTTAATTCTTCATTTGTTAATACATTTTCCACAATAACCTCTCCTTATTCTTTTATTCTTAATATCATTATACACTATATTTAAAATTTTTTAAATAAAAAAAAGCTTAATTGTAAGCTTTTAAATTCTGTTTCCACAATTTGCACAAAATTGAGCATCAACTGGATTTACAGCAGAACAAGTTGGACAAGTTTTTACCTGTGGTTGAACAGGAGCTTGTGGAGCAACTTGAGGTTGCACTGGTTGTTGATATGTTTGTTGCATTGGTTGAACGTTCATTTGTGGTTGCACTGGTTGAGTATACATTGGTTGTTGTGGTTGAGCATTCATTTGTGGTTGATTATACATAGGTTGTTGCATTGGTTGATTATATGCTGGTTGTTGGTATTGTCCAACAGACATTCCAAGATATTGAGATTTTCCAAATGCTAAAATTGGTAAACCTACAAATGGGAAGAACCAAATTAAAACACCAAATCCTGCACTCTTACCAAATTTTTCTGCAACTTTAATATAAGTCATTAAAAGTCCTACTGGAGCAACTAAAAATACAAGGGCTAAATACCACATAGGAGCTTCTGCAACTTGAATTAAAACTATATAATTGTATACAGGTATAATTGAAGCCCATCCTGGTCTTCCTGCTTTCTTAAACAATTTCCACATTGCAACAATTTGAACTACAACAATTGCCATACATATTATCCAAAAAGCAACTCCAAAAGCTGCTAATCCAGCAAATGCACCAGCTACATCACTTGAATTATCTGCATATGTTGTACTGTAATCATAGTAATCGTAACTCATTTTTTTCTCCTCCTTAAATCTATAAGTAGTTTCCTACTATCAACATAAGTATATCATAAATTTTTAAATTTACATATATAAATTTAAAAAATTTGTCAAATAAAGAAAGGCATTATTGCCTTTCTTCTAATTTAACACTTACTAATTTACTTACTCCAGATTCTTGCATTGTTATTCCATATAAAACATCAGCATATTCCATTGTTTTTTTCTTATGCGTAATTAATATAAATTGAGTCTTATCTTTTAATGAAATTATATATTTACCAAAACTATCTACATTAACCTCATCAAGAGCTGCTTCTACTTCATCTAAAATACAAAATGGAACTGGTCTTGATTTTAATATAGCAAATAAAAGACTTATTGCTGTAAATGTTTTTTCACCACCTGATAAAAGTGAAATACTAGTTAATTTTTTTCCAGGAGGTGATGCGACAATTTCAACTCCAGTTTCTAAAATATTAGCAGGATCTGTTAATTTTAAATCTGCGTCTCCTCCTTTAAAAAGTTGTTTAAACGTTTCTTTAAAATTATCTTTTATTGTTTTAAATGACTCAGTAAACTCTTTTTCCATTACTAAATCCATTTCTTTTATAATTTCAAGAAGTGTCATTTTTGCTTGTTCTAAATCTTCTCTTTGTTTAGATAAAAATTCATATCTTTCATTTACTCTATCAAATTCTTCTATAGCGCCTAAATTTACATTTCCTAGTTCTTTTAAGTTTCTTCTTAATATTCCAACTTTATTTCTTGCATCCGATTCAGGTATTTCTAAATGATAAGTTTCATGTGCTTTTTCGTAAGTCAAAGAATAAGATTCATTTAATTTATTAAGTAATGTATCTAATTTAACGTCCATTCTATTGACTTCTATTTCTAGGTCTTTTAGTTCTTTATTTTTTTGATAAAATAATGAATTTTCTTTTTTACTATTTGCTTCAAAGTCATTTAGTTCTATTGTTTTGGAGCTTTTTTCTCTTTTTTTATTTTCAAGAGAATTTTCATACTTTGTTTTTTCTTCTATTGCTTTATAGTATTCTTCCAATAATTTTTCTTCTTCTTTTTCAAGAGTATTATCTAGCATACCTTTAGTTCCATCTATATCCTGTTTAATAGAATCTAACTTTTTATTTGATTCTATTAAGAAACCATTTTTAGTATTAATTATTTCAGTTAAATCAACTTTTTCTTTATTTATTAAATAAATTTTATTTTCAAGATTTTTATAATTGTTATCTTCTTCATTTATTCTATTTTCTATTTCATTTATTTTATCTTGAATAGAATTTATTTCTTTTAATTTATTTTCAAGTTCAAATTTATCTTGAATACTATTTCTTTGATTAATTATTTTTCCTCCTGTTATTGAACCTCCAACATGAAGAAGTTCTCCATCAAGAGTTACTATTTTATATTTATAGTTTATCTTTTTAGCTATGATATTTGCATTTTCAATTTTATCTACAACTATTACATTTCCTAATTGATTTTTAATTATATTTGAATATATTGAATTATATTTAACTAATGAAGATGCAATATCTACAAATCCAATTGTATGTTTTAAAATATCTAGTGTGGTTAAATCAATCATTTTTTCTTTTATAATATTAAGTGGGAAAAATGTAACTCTACCTAAATTATTTACTTTTAAATATTGAATTGCTTCTTTAGAGCATTCTTCATTATCACTTATTACGTAATTTAAAGCCGCACCAAGAGATGTTGTAATACATGTAGAATACTTTTCATCTACTTCTATTACATTTGATATAGTATTATGTATTCCTCTTAATTTTGGATTCTCAAGAACTAGTTTAACACCACTTGGTATGTTTAAATTATTTTCTATACTATTTTTTAGCATTTCTACTTTTGAGTTTACATTTTCTTTTTGTCTAATTAAATTTCTAAGTGTTATTTCTAAATTATTTTTTTGTGAAGTTATTTTTAATAATTGTTGCTCTTCTTCCTTTTGATGTTCTTTTACACTTAATAACTTTGTATTTAGATCTTTTATTTCTGATTTTAAAATTTCTATATCACTACTTAATTTAAGTTCTTCTTCTTTTTTATTTACCAAATTTTCGTGTAATTTAGAGTCTTCTACTTCATATTTTTTTCTTTCTAAAAGTACTGTTTTTTTACTATTTATTTGCTCTACTAAACTAGTTTGATTTATGTATTTTGTTTGTAATTCATTTATTTCGTTTTCTAATTTATTTATTTCAACTTTATATGATTCTATTTTAGCTTGATCTGATGAATTTTTTGTATTCATCGATATTATTTCTTTATTTAATTCATCAACTTTATTTTTGTTTTCTTGATATTTAAAATTTATATTTGTTATATCAGTTGCTATAAGAGCTACTTCTATTTTCTCAAGTTCATTTGATAATTCCTTGTATTTAATAGCTTTTTCTTTTTGATCTTTTAATGGTTCTACTTGTTGTTCTAATTCACTTATAATATCATTAACACGACTCATATTTTCATTAGTTCGATCTAATTTTCTTTTTGCTTCTTCTTTTCTTTTTTTATATTTAAGTACTCCTGCAGCCTCTTCAAATATAGTTCTTCTATCAAGTGGTTTATTACTTATAATTTCTTCAACCTTACCTTGACTTATTATATTGAATGATTCTTTTGCTATACCAGTATCTAAAAGAATATCTGTTACATCTTTTAATCTACATTTTTCATTATTAATTAGATATTCATTCGTTCCATCTCTATAAACTCTTCTTGTTATAGATACTTCTGAATAATCAAGAGGTAAATATTTATCAGAGTTATCAAAAACAAGTGTTACTGTAGCGCAATTCATTTGGTTACGTGATTTACTACCTGAAAATATAACATCAGTCATATTTCCATCTCCTCTTAGAGATTTAACAGATTGTTCACCTAAAACCCATCTAACAGCATCTACAACGTTACTTTTACCACTTCCATTTGGTCCTACAATACCACTTACTCCACTTTCTAAATCAATTACAGTTTTATCAGCAAAAGATTTAAATCCTTGTGCTATAATTTGCTTTAAATACATACTATCACCTAAAATCTAATAAGAATATTATACTAAAAAAAAGACTATTTTACTAGTCTTTTGGCTTAAAAATAAATGATAGAATAAATGAAAATACAATAGCAGCAATTATTCCTGTTGCAGTTAGATCAAACATTCCCATGGCAAGTCCTACAAGTCCTGAATTTTCTGCTTCTTTTAAAGCTCCATGTATAAGCAAGTGTCCAAATGATGTTATAGGCACACTAGCTCCTCCACCTACAAAATCAACTATTTTATCATATATACTAAATATATCTAAAAAAGCTCCTACTACAACAAATATTGTTGTTATATGTCCTGCTGTTAATTTTGTATTATCTAATATAATTTGTCCAATTAAACAAACAATTCCGCAAAACAGAAATGAATATAAATATGTCATTTTATTACCTCCAAACTAATTGCATGCGCTATAGCTGGAATAGTATGTTTTTCATTTACCATAGTAGATGACATTAATGCTCCAGTTGCAACTAATAATACTTTTTTCATATTACCATTTTTCATTTGATTTAATATATATCCATATGTCACTAAAGGAAGACAAGCAGGGCCACTTCCACCTGAATATACATCTTGATTATTTATATCAAATATCATACAAGCTGTATCATCATAATTGCTTAATTCTATTCCATATTCAGCTTTCATATAATCTTTTAATATATCTTTACCGTATTTTCCAAGATCTCCACTATAAATCATGTCATAGTCATTTACTGTTTCATTTAATGCTTTTAAATGATTATATATAGTATCAGCACATGCTGGTGCCATAACTGCCCCCATTTCATAAACATTTGTTATCTGCATATCTACAACTTTTCCTATTGTAGAACTTGTAATTTTAAATCCTTTTTTTTCATTAGATAAAAGGGCTGATACGCCTCCTGTAGTTGTAAATGTAGTTGTTTTTGGCTTTGGTCCACCATATTCTACTGGATATCTAAATTGTTTTTCTGCAGCATTATTATGTGAAGATGTAGAACATATACAATTTTGTATTTGATTATTTTCAATCATATTAGATGCAATTATCAATCCTTCTACACTTGTCGCACAAGCACTATAAATGCCTAAATAAGGTATTTTAAATGTAGATGCTGCATAATTTGATGATACTATTTGATTAAGTAAATCACCTGATATAAGCAAATTTATATCTTTTTCTACTTTATTTGTTTTTTGTAAAAGATTATTTATGCTTTCTTTTATTAGATAACTTTCAGCATCCTCCCATGTTTTTTGTTTAAAGTAAAAATCATCATATGTTTTATCAAAATAGTTATTAAGAGGTCCTTTTTTTTCATACTTGCCGGCTATTGTATAAGTATCATTAAGATACACATTATTATATTTAAATGTCATAAAATTCCTCCAATTATATATCTTATCATTCCAAATATATATGCACTTACAACTCCAAATACAATAACAGAACCCGTTAATTTAAACATATTAGCTCCTATACCTGTAATCATTCCTTCTTTTCTATAGTCAAGGGCTGCACTTTGCATAGCATGCGCAAAACCTGTTATAGGTACAAATAGTCCAGATTGGGCTACTTTTACCCAACTATCAAAGAAACCTAAGCAGGTAAGAATACAACCTATAAATATAAGTGTTATAGAAGTATAAGTTGATGCTTGTTTTACCGTTACATCAAAAATCATAAGATAAAGGTTATTTAATCCTTCTCCTATTAATCCCATAACTCCACCAACTAAAAATGCTATTGTTCCATTTTTTAGTCTATTTTCTTTAGGTGTATGTTTTTTTACTATTTTTTTGTATTCTTTTATTTCCATAACAAATCCTCCTTTTTTAGTATGGAAATAACAGGAAGTTTTATTCAAAAAAAACTAATGATTACATTAGTTCTTGTTTTAATTTTGTTTTAATTTTAGTTTCATATCTAGATACTTGTACTTGTGACATATTCAAATTTTTAGCTATAGTAGTTTGTGACATTCCATCTATATATCTTAATCTTAACAATTTTAACTCTTCTTTATTCAAATTATCTAAACTATCTTTAAGCATAATTTGGGTATCCATATCTTGTTCTTCACCATATATTTCGTAAAGTGACATATCTTTTTCATCTTTTTTTATAGGTTCATCTAAGCTTTGTAAACTATTAATACTATTTATTGCTTCATGCACTACATATTCTTCTAATTCTAAATATCTAGCTAATTCTGCCGTAGTTGGTTCTCTCATTAATTTTTGTGATAATAAAATTTTAGCTTTTTCTAGCTTTAAATATAATTTAGTAATATTTCTACTTATTTTTATACCTTTATCTTCTCTTACCAATCTTTTCATTTCACCTAATATATATGTATAAGCATAACTTGAAAATTTTACTCCCTCAGATTTATTAAAATTATTATATGCCATTAAAAGCCCCATACAGCCTGCTTGATATAAATCATCTTTATTTTTATAATTTGGAAAATATTTTGTTATAGAATATATTAAATTAGAATATTCAGTTACTTGTTCATTTGTCATATTAGTTTCCTTTCATATTATATTTTAACTAAATCAAATACATCAAGTTCACTATTTATATGTTGTATATACTTTAATACTTTCATTTTTTTAAATGTTTTTAAAGTTTCTTCATTTTCATTACATATGAATACTTGACCTCCTTCTTTATAAGCCAATTCGTAAATATAAAATAAACAATTAATTCCTTTTATATCTATACTCTTTAATTCTTGAATATTAAAAACAATTCTGGATATTCTGCTTTTCTTTATTTTACTAGTAACATTTCTTTCAAACCTTAAAGTTGTATTTTTTATCAAATCTCCTTTCAATCTTACAAATAAAACTCCTTTTCTAAACTCCATTATTATTTTTAACATATATCACCTCAGTTATGTTATAGCACAAAAAAAAGACGAAATGTTGATTTCGACAAAACTAGAATTTTTTAGTATAATTATTTTTTTATGTCATTATAAAATATATAATCTGGTTTTTTATTAAATATTTTTGCTATAGAAACTGCCATTTTATATGTAAGTGTTCTATTACCATTTTCAATTTGACTATAAAAAGATTTGCTTATTCCAAGCATATCCGCAATATTTTGCATAGTGTATTTTTTTTCTAATCTCATTTTTCTTAATTTTTCGTGCATAAATAAAACCTCGTATTCATTATACCATAAAAGAACACCACCAGTGAACTGTATTTTATATTCAAATATGAGAAAATTAAATTGGTAAAAATTGGCAATGGTGGTGAAATATGGTAAATAACAGTCAATTACAAGATGAATATACTAATTTATCAATAAACATTAAAACTTATAGAAAGAATTTAAATCTTACACAAGAACAATTAGCAGAATTAAGTGATATAAGTATTTCATATATAAAACAAATAGAATCAAATAAAAATTATACTAATGTAACATTAACATCATTATTAAAAATATCTAAAGCATTAAATAAATCTTTGGAAGAATTATTTCGAAATAATTTAAAATAAAAACATTTCTTTAATTAGAAGTGTTTTTATTTATATCTCTCATTTTTTATAATTCAACATTATGATAAATATTTTTTACATCTTCAACTTCATCTAACATGTTATAAAGTCTTTTAAAAAGTTCTAAATCATCACCTTCCAAAGTTATTTTTTCTTTTGGAAGCATTGATATTTCATCAATTTCAAATTCTTTTATACCAAGTGAAGAAGTTATAGCATTTTTTATTGCAAATAAATCTTTTGGATTTCCATATATCATTATAATTCCATTATCATTTTCAATATCTTCAATATCACAATCATTTTCGATTAAAGCATTCATAACAGATTCCTCGTCTGTACCTTTTACTCCTACTATGCATAAGTTATCGTAATTAAATGATACAGATCCTTGAACTCCTATTTTACATTTACATTTATTTAATACTGCTTTAACACTACTAATTGATCTATTTGGATTATCTGTTAAACAACTTACAATTAAAGTAGATCCATTTGGTCCAAAAACTTCATAGTTTAATGTTTCAAATGATTCATCTACACCACTATTAACTTTATCAAGAGCTCTTTTAATTACATCTGCTGGAACTTGTTCTTTTTTAGCTTTCTCTATTAATCTTTTTAAACTAGGATTACCTTCTGGAGTTGCTCCACCTGACTTTGCTACTTGATATATTTCTCTTGCATACATACCATATAATTTACCTTTTGCTGCACCTGTTGCGGCTTTAGCTGCTGCTATATTAGGAAATCTTCCCATTTTATCTCCTCCTTAAATATATAAATATTTTAGCATAAAATCATATAGTATTACAAGAAAAACATAAACAAAAAGACAGCTTTATAAAGCTGATCTTTTAAATTATTTACCTTGGTAGTTTCCACCTAAAGATTGTTCAGCCATAGCAACTAATCTTTTTGTGATTTCTCCACCTACTGAACCATTAGCACGACTTGTTGCATCAGGTCCCATAGTAACACCTAATTCGTTAGCTATTTCATATTTCATTTTTTCGATAGCTTGTTTAGCTCCTGGAACGTATAATTTACTATTTGATTTATTCATACTTGTTTCACCTCCTGTACACTAATATCATGTATCAGGATTAGAAATAAATACGTTTTTTTTATTGGTAAATTTTACTATAAATAATTGGAATATTTACTTTGATCTAAATTTGATATTACTTCAATATTATTAAGAACTTTATTAATCATTTCTTTATAATCAAAACTATTTTCATATTTTATTGCTTTATCTAATTCAGGATTAATCACTGGATGTTTAGGTAAAAATATTGTACAACAATCTTCATATGGTAAAATACTTGTTTCATATGTACCTATTTTATTTGCTATATCAATAATTTCGAGCTTATCCATACAAGCAACTGGTCTAATTACTGGCATATTTGTTACATTATTTATAACACTCATGCTAGTTAATGTTTGACTTGCTACTTGTCCAATACTTTCACCATTAATGATTACTTTTGCTTTTATTTTTACTGAAATTTCCTCAGCTATTCTATACATCATTCTTCTCATTATGGTTATAATATAATTGTCAGGTACATTTTTATAAATTGCTTCTTGAATTTCTGTAAAAGGAACAACATATACCTTAATATTTCCTGAATAAGAATTTATTATGTTAGCTAAAGAAATTACTTTATTTTTAGCTTCTACACTTGTATGTGGTGGCGATTCAAAATATAAACAATCAATATCAATACCTCTTTTTATAGAAAGATATCCAGCAACTGGACTATCTATACCACCACTTAACATTAATAATCCTTTTCCTTGTATTCCTACAGGATAACCTCCTAATCCTTTTATTTCATCTGTATAAATAAAAGTTCCTTCAGGTCTTATTTCAATATTTATATGTGTATCTGGATTATGAACATCTACTTTTAAATCTGTGTTTTTTAAAATATAGCCTCCTATTATTCTATTAAAATCCATAGAATGAATTTCAAAAGATTTATCAGCTCTTTTGGTTTCTACTTTAAAAGTACCTGTTCTATTTTTTATGAGTTCTAAAACTTTTTCTTTTATATCCTCAGTATTATTATTTACTTTATGGCATACAACTATACCATGAATTCCAAAAATTAACTTTAATTTTTTTAATATTGTATCTAAATTTTCTTCGTTACATTCTATATACATACGAACTCTATCTTTTTTCATTATATATGGAATATCTTTTAGAATTTTTTTAATATTATTAGATAACATTTCTATAAAAAATTTTCTATTTGCTTTTTTAGTTGTTAATTCTCCATATTTAATCATTATTAATCTATTCATACTTTCAGTACTCCTTTATGAATAAAAGCCCTAATTGGACTTTTATTTTGCTTCTTCTACAGCTCGTGTTTCTCTAATTACAGTAACCTTTATTGTTCCTGGATATTGTAATTCAGATTCTATCCTATTTTTAATATCACGAGCGATTTTTACACTTTTTAAATCATCTACTTCTTCTGGTTTTACAAGTACTCTTACTTCTCTACCAGCTTGTACGGCATATGTTTTTTCAACACCTTCCATACTATTACCAATATTTTCTAAATCTTGTAATCTTTTAACATAGTTTTCTAAAGAATCATTTCTTGCTCCAGGTCGAGATGCTGATAAGGCATCAGCTATTGCAACTAAAGAAGCTATAACACTTGTTGGTTCAGTATCACCATGATGTGATTCTATTGCATTAATAACAACTTCATTTTCTTTATATTTTCGTGCTATATCAGCACCTAAAGTCACATGACTTCCTTCAACTTCATGATCTATAGCTTTACCTATATCATGTAAAAGTCCAGCTCTTTTGGCTAGTGCTTGGTTTTCGCCCATTTCTACAGCAAGTAATCCTGCTAATTGTCCAACTTCAATAGAATGTTGTAAAGCATTTTGACCATAAGATGTTCTAAAATGTAACTTTCCTATTAGTTCCACTAATTCAGGATCTATTTTAGTAATACCCAGTTCAAATAAAGCTGATTCTCCATATTCTCTTATTTTTACATTCATTTCTTTTGAAACTTTATCATAAACCTCTTCTATGCGTGATGGATGTATTCTTCCATCTTTAATTAATGTATCTATGGTTTGATGTGCGATTTCTCTTCTTAATGGATCAAAAGATGAAACAACTAAAGCTTCTGGTGTATCATCAATTAAAACATCAACTCCAGTTATAGCTTCAAGTGTTCTAATATTTCTTCCTTCTCTACCAATAATTCTTCCTTTCATCTCATCGTTAGGAAGTTCTACAACTGTTACAGTTTGCTCATTTGCTACATCTGATGCATATTTTTGCATACATGATACCAACATTCCTTTAGCTTTTTTATCTGCTTCAAGTTTTGCATCTGCTTCTCTATCTTTAATATAAGAAGCAATTTCTAAACTCATCATTTCTTCAACTTTTTTTAAAACCATTTCTCTTGCTTGTTGTTTTGAATAACCAGCAATTTGTTCTAACATATCAATTTGTTTTTGTTTAATTTCATCCACTTTTACTTGTTCTTTTTGAATTTCTTTTTGTTTTTCGATTAAAATATTTTCTTTATCCTCTAGCATTTGTTCTCTGTTTTGAAGAGTTTGATCTCTTCTATCAATATTTGCTTCTCTTGTTAATAATCTTTCTTCTGATTCTTTTAACTCACTTTTTTTCTCTTTTATTTCTTTTTCTAAGTCTATTTTAATCTTATGTGCTTCATCTTTTGCTTCTAAAATACTTTCTCTCTTTATTTTATCAGCATTTTTTTTAGCATCTTCTATCATTTTAGAGATTTTTTTTATTGCAGCTAAACCCCTAATATAATTAATAACCACTACAGTTATAATTCCAACAAAAATCCCAATAAGGACTAGCAAAATGGAGATTATTAATTTATTCATGTATAGCCTCCATTCTAATAATCAGGAAAAATTAATATTATCCTAATATCATTTTAATGTTAAAAAGATAATAAGTCAAGATTGACTTTTAAAATTTATGATATTATTATTACATTAGGTGATAGTATGTCATGGATTGAAAAAGAAAAAATTAATAGTGAGAAAAAATTTCTTGCTTTATTTAAAAAACAAGAAAAAGCAATGAAATATAATATTCCAAAAGAATTAAAAAAAGCGGAAGTACCATATTTACAAAAAGAAAGAAATAATATATACAAAAGACAAAACAAAAAATATGATATAAAATTCGGAAAGATAATGGAGCAAATATACTCTTTTGAGCATGAAAAATATTATGTGGGTATACATAGGACTTGCAATGATGTAAACAAAATAATGAATGAAGGAATTGCAATGAAAAAAAATTTAACTGATATAAATAATCATGTCCAAATAATTAAAAATTTTCCATTTATGTTGGAGCAAATAGAACATGCGAATGAATACAAAGGTTCAACAGCTGTTCTCATTTTAAAAATTCCTAAAAAAGATATTGATTGCAACTATGAAACAATAGAAGAAAGAGATCCTATTTATTACCAAAAAGATGGCACTTTATTTCTTGATCCAAAATATATTGTTGGCTTTGTCCCAAATAATGGTGGAGAAATAAGTGATTTTATTTTTAATGATATTATTGATAAAAATGTAAATATTTATCCCCATTACTACGATGATAGTATCAGTAATTTACAAAATAAAAAAGCATTTAATGCTTTTTTATTTTTCTTCTTTTATATTTTTTTCTTTTGAATTATCTATTTCATAATATTTTCTAACTTCTTTTTCTATTTCATCCCTAAGTTTTGTATTATTTCTAAATAATTCTTTAACATTTTCCTTCCCTTGGCCTAATTTTTCACCCTTATATGCATACCAAGCACCACTTTTTTCAATTATTTTTGCTTCACTTGCAAGGTCAACAATTTCTCCTTCTTTAGATACTCCCTCACCATACATTATATCAACTGAACAAGTTTTAAATGGAGGTGCCATTTTATTTTTTACGACTTTTACACTAGTTTTATTTCCTGTAATATTAGATCCATCTTTTATTTGCTCACTTCTTCTAATTTCAAGTCTTACAGATGAGTAGAATTTTAAAGCACGTCCACCTGGAGTTGTTTCTGGGTTTCCAAATAATACACCTACTTTTTCACGAAGTTGGTTGATAAATATTGCTATAGTATTAGTTTTACTTATAACGCTTGCCAATTTTCTTAATGCTTGTGACATAAGTCTTGCTTGAAGTCCAACGTGTGAATCACCCATTTCACCCTCTATTTCAGCTTGTGGAACAAGTGCAGCAACAGAATCAATAACAATTACACTAATTGCTCCACTTCTTACTAAGGCTTCGCAAATTTCCAATGCTTGTTCTCCATTATCTGGTTGCGATAATAGTAGTTCATTTATATTAACTCCGATTTTTGCTGCATATGTTGGATCTAAAGCATGTTCTGCATCAATAAACGCAGCTCTTCCACCAAGTTTTTGTGCTTCTGCAATAGCATGTAATGCAAAAGTAGTTTTACCACTTGATTCTGGGCCATATATTTCTATAATTCTACCCTTTGGATATCCTCCAATACCTAAAGCTATATCTAAAGATAATGATCCACTTGGAATAGTATCAATTTCCATATGTTCATTATCACCTAATTTCATTACTGAACCTTTACCAAATTGTTTTTCAATATCGGCTAATACTTGATCTAATGTTTTATCATTTGTAGATTTAACCATTTTATATCCTCCTAACGTATTACACATTAATTATATATCATTAAAATTTAAATGTCAATATTTTTAACGAACATTTGTTTGAAAATATTTTATTTCAAAAAAAATCAAACTTCTTTTCAAATTTAAAAAGTTTGATGTTTTTGTATTAAATATCTATTTTTTCTATATCTTCGTTTTTTACTGGTTTTTCACTTATATATTTTTTATTTGCACTTATGTATTGTATTGCAGAAACGATTGCCAATACACATGATATTATAAGCATAATATCAGATATTCTAATATTAATTAATTCAAATGGTAAATTATAAAATAGAGTTAGTGTGATACCTATCATTTGAAATGTTGTTTTTACTTTACCAGTCCAACTAGCAGCAACAACTTTTCCTGCATTACCAGCAGCCATTTTTACAGCATTTACAACTATATCTCTTACAATTATTATTACAGATATTACAGGCGAAATAAATCCAGACGAAGATAAAATTATTAATACTGAATCAACTAATATTTTATCTGCAATAGCATCTAACATTTTCCCTAAATCTGTTACTAAATTACGTTTTCGTGCAATGCGACCATCTATAAAATCTGTAAGTGATGCAATTATAAACAAAACACCAACTACTAGATATTTAACATTTACTACAATTGATTCATTTATAAATAATCTTGGAAAAGACAATCCAACCGCATCAAAAGGAAATAAAAGTATTCCTATTATAATTCCTGTCAAAGCTATACGAGCTATTGTAATTTTATTAGGCAAATTCATAATTATTCTCTCCTATATTATATTTTCTACATTATTATCTTTTTTATTATTTTTATTTACATTATTTATTATAAAGAAACTAAGCATTCCTATTATAATTATACTTATTAGTGATATAATTATTATTTTTTTTGTATTTTTATTTTTTCTTTGTATCGTGTATGGAGATGCTACTCTATTCTCTAATTTTGATTTTTCCACTTCTGATTTTTTCTTGGCTTTTTGTATATCTGCTAATGAAATTCTAGATGTACAATCAAATAAATATTCATTAAATTCATCAATCATATTTTCAGAATTCATACCTAAATACTTGGCATAATCTCTTATAAAATACTTTAAATAAAATATATCATCAAATGCATCTTTATTACCTGCTTCTAAATCTTCAATTTGAGATACACGTAGTTTTAAATCAGCAGCTGCTTCTTCTACAGAAACACCAATACTTTCTCTTTGTTCCTTTAATGCTTGGCCAATTTCTTTCACCATCGCACCTCTTTCTAAATAAAAAAAAGAATATCTTATAAGCCATGTTCTGTACCTTAAAAAGGTGACAAACATTTATCTATTGATTACTCAATCCTGTTACTGGTTCAATTTCCAGTAATCAAGCTCCCCTACCAAAATTTGGGTTTCTCGCTCGCGGGGTTTACCACGTTCCACTTCCTCTATTTCTAGATTCTTCGTCACTTTGGCACTTTACATCCACTCATACCATATCATATGACGTAGGTATTTTAAGACGCCGTTAGGTTGAACTACCTACCAAGAGTTATTTTTTCCTCTTGCACGAACACTACAATCATCTCAGATTGTGCGAGCATGGACTTTCCTCTACATTATAAAAATGCAGCGTTTGTCAAGATATTAATTTTTTCCATATATTATTTTTTCTAAATTAGATAATCTTCTTAGGACATCTGTATTATTACCATCATTTGCTGATGTTTCACTTAATAATTCAATTTTTGTTCTTAAATTTCTAATTTCTTGTTTCAATCTAATATTTTCTTCAATTAGATCTTTTCTTTCATTTTCTTGTTCTTTAAGTATTGAAGTGTACTCTTCATAATCCCTTATTACAACATCTAAGAATTTATCGACTTCTTGAGGTCTATATCCCCTTGTATCTATTTTAAATTGTTTTTCTAATATATCTTTACTTGTTAGTAAAATTCTTTCCTGATACATAATACTCACCTCTCCACTCTTTATATAATTTTATAAAAAAAAGATGAATTTGTCAATTGAACATAATAAAGTTGTTTTATTTTATCTATGAGTTGTTTTTTTTTTATCTTTTTTGATATAATATTAATTGGTGATAGAATGGAAAAAAGTTCTTATAAAAAATCTTGTTTAACTGGTATTATAGCAATATTGGTATATATGATTGTTCCAGATATAGCAATTCCAGTATTAAAAATGTTTAATATAGATTATTATTCACTATCGTTAGCGTTTAAAATACTTTTTATAATAATTTCTGAATTATTAACTTTATCTATATTAATTCTCATATATTCAAAAGATTTTAGCAAAGATTTTAGTGATTTAAAAAACAACTGGAAAAAATATGCTGATAAATATATAAAATATTGGATTATTGTATTATTTATCATGGCTATAAGCAATTCTCTAATTACTTATTTTACTGGTTCACAGACATCAGCTAACGAAGAAGCCGTAAGAAATTTAATGCAAAAAGTTCCACTTTATATGTTTTTATCTTCAGTTTTTTATGCCCCTGTATGTGAAGAATTAATATTTAGAAAATCTTTAAAGAAGATTATTCCAATTAAATGGTTATTTATCATGATTTCTGGTTTAATTTTTGGTGGTCTTCATGTATTAACTGGTTTTTCAGGTGTTAAAGACTTATTATATTTAATACCTTATTGCACTCCTGGTTTTGTTTTAGCGTATGCATATCAGGATACAGATAACATTTTAGTATCTATAAGTATTCATTTTATTCATAATTTTATACTTGTGATACTTCAATATTTAATTTATTTTTTATAAGACATTTTAATGTCTTTTTTTTTATGATACAATATTTTTGGTGATTATATGAAATATTCTAGAATAGATAAATATCATAAAGAGAAGATTGATTCAAACAATTTTGAAACTAATGGTAAAAATAATAAAAAAAGATTAAGAAAAAACGTTAAAATATTTATTTTCTCGGTACTAGCTATATTTTTTTTAACATATTTTATCATTACTTATTCTAAAGAAATTGCTATAGGTAATATTAAAACAAATGAATATAATATTAATTCCAAATTAATTACTAAAGAATATCATGGTACTAAAATTGTACACTTCTCAGACATTCATTATGGAACTTCCATTGATAAAGAGTTATTAACAAATATAGTAAATGAAATAAATTTAACTAAACCAGATATTGTAATATTTACAGGTGATCTATTTGATAAAGATGTAACTTTAAATTCAAATGATTTAGAGGATTTAAGTAAAATTTTAAGTAAAATTGATTCTACTTATGGGAAATATGCTATAAAAGGAGATAATGATTTTATTGACGCTTGGAGTATGGTTATTGAAAATAGTGGATTTATTGATATAAATAATACATATGATTGTATATATAATAAGAATAATGAGGTAATCATGATTTCTGGATTATCTTCAAATATAAAAGACAAAAAAAGTATTTCTAAAAAGCTTGAAAACATATATGATTATTTAAATAACAATAAAGTAACATATTCGATATTAGCATTACATGAACCTGATTTTATAGATAAAATTAACTTAAAAATGTTTAATCTTGTATTAGCCGGTCATACTCTTGGGGGTGAAGTTAAATTACCTATAATTGGTGGAACAAATTACCCAAAATACGGAAAAAAATATATTAAAAATTACTACAAAAAATCAAATACTGATATATATATAAGTAATGGCCTTGGGACTTCTGATTTAAAAATGAGACTTTTTAATAATCCTTCATTTAATTTATATAGATTAAGAAAAAAATAGAGATTTAACACTCTATTTTTTTTCTACATTATTAATATTTATTGCACATGTAACTTTATTGTTTATACCAATCACTACTCTATCATTTTTGATTTCAATTACATCATAAACATTATTATATACGAATTTTGCAAGAGCAGTACCATTATAGTCTTTTGATCCTGTCTTTACTTTTACCTTATCTCCTATTTTTATACTTGATTTTTCCATTATACAATCATCATTTATAAAACCAACATTATTATCAATTAGATAAGGATTTCTAGTATTGGGGTAAATTTTAGTTATTGTTCCTGACTTATATAAAGGATTTAATGAATTATCAGAAGAAGATGACTCGTATATTTTGTTATACTCAACATTATCACCAACATTATATTTTAAAGAAGTTTTTTCAATTAATTTCTTATCCAAATATTTAGTTGGATCAATTTTAACACCATTTTTTATAATTTCAAAATGTAAATGTTTCCCATATGCATTACCACTATCTCCCATTGTTGCTATAATACTACCTTCTTTTACCTTATCTCCTATATTATATTTTATATTATTTTCTAAATGTGCATACAAAGTATAATAACCATTATGTTTTATCTTTATAAAATTTCCATATGACTCATTTCCATGTGAACCTTTGTTATTTTTTTTATTTTTTTGAACTTGAACTACCTGACCATCTTCATAACAAAGAACATCATCTATTGTATAACTTTCACCAACTATATCTACTGCTTTATGTTTTGTAGAATAAGAATTAGTTATTTCACATTTTCCTTTTTTTAAAACTCTACATTCTTTACTCATAAGATCACTCTTCCTTTTTTAGCAATTGCTTTATTTTGTTAAAAATATTTACCATATAACTCTTATATAGAGTAAATACGATACTTATTATTTCTATAGGGGTTATCAAATTTGCTGAAATATCGATATTAAATTTTTCAAAAAGAAATGGTAATAACTCAATTGTAAAACAAATAGTTATTGTTATAACCAAAATAGTTATAAATTTAATAAATTCTCGTCCAATTATTTTTAAATTCATTGTTTCATTATTTATAATTTTATCTAATAATAAATTCATTAACCAACAAATTAATAAAAAAGCTGAAATAACTACCAAAACTATTGTATCTTTTAACATATAAAATCCCCTTTCTTGAATATATTCAGTATATTGTATGAGGGTTAAATTTTTTTAAATAATTAATTAATATAAAAAAGAGCATTACATACTCTTTATTTTTAAGATTTCGATAACCATTGTTGTTAGCATACCACCAAAGAAACCTGTTGTTAATGCTAACAAAATAACATTTGTGAAACCTTTATTATTATTTAATTTTAATACTTTAACTTTTGGTTTTTCCACAGTTTTTTCTTTTTCTTCATTAATCATATCATTATTTTTCTGATATAATTCTTTTTCTTGTTCTGGTAAATTTGCCATTAACTCTGGATAATCATAATATAATTGTGCTTTATTTGGATCAATTTGTGCCTTTATCTCTTTTTGCTTTTCATCAGTTAAAACCATAGTTTTATCTAAATCTTCTATTCCAGATTTATCTTTTTCTACATTTTCTTCTTTTGATTTTGTATTTAGTTCTTTAGTAGCACCTTTTTCTATAACAACTACTCTATTTAGTGATGTATTATATTCAGCTTCATATATTTTTCCAGTATTTGTCATAGCAATACAATTTTCAAAATTAATTGATACAAGTCCTAATTCATCTCTTTTAGAATTTAATTCACTTAGCTGATTTTTTTCTTTATCAGTTAAATTTACTACTCTTTCAGGATGTGAATATATTTCATTAATTGGGAACATTTTTAATTCATTATTAGTATTTATTCTTTGATTTTCCATAATAGCATTAGCGTTATTTTGATCACTATATTGTTGATATTTTACAGAATTCTCTTGAATATCTTTTAGTTGTTCATCTAAAGCTTTACCACTTGCATCTTGTTCTAATAAAACATAATTATTTATATTAGGACTATAAAATTTATAAATTGTTTTACCATTATTTATAGTTACTTTTTCTATATTTGAAATATCTATACCATAAGCTGCAGCTATTTTTTCTTCTTCTCTTTTATTTTCTTGTTCTTTTAAAAATTCAGACTTTAAAAATTCATCTGCAATCTTTTCTTGCTCAACTTCACCTTTAATATTCTTTAATTGTTCAATTAATGTTTTCCATTTTTCATCATTCATATATAGATCATTATATTTTTGAATTAACTTTCTTTCTTCTATAGTTCCATCTAATTTTCCACTATTAAACTTTCTCAATATATTAATATATTCATTTATTGATTCTCTATTCATACCACACTCTCCTATTATATATATAATATAACAAATTTCACCTTTTTTAAAGACATTTTATCAAAAAAAAATCACCTTTTGGTGATTTAATATTCAACATGGTGGAGGATGAGGGACTCGAACCCTTGACCCCCTGCGTGCAAGGCAGGTGCTCTAGCCAGCTGAGCTAATCCCCCA